>Ga0209795_10000099_pt1 | contig 83570 bp, 73 predicted proteins | sample AgamicOrMarz_FD_187166 | JGI IMG/M metagenome (GOLD analysis project Ga0209795, IMG submission 187166) | Agave microbial communities from Guanajuato, Mexico - Or.Ma.rz (SPAdes) (version 2) | ecosystem: Host-associated > Plants > Phyllosphere > Phylloplane/Leaf | place: Guanajuato, Mexico...
CAATGGCGGATTGCACATTAGTAATGAGCACGGGCTCGTTAAGCGGAAATGTCTGTTCGTCAGCATCGCTGGCCGTACAGACCATACCGATGATTGCCGTCGAGACGGTGGAAATGGTGCGTGTGCCATCGTTAATTTCGATGACTTCCACGCCGTGGTGATAGTCGCCCATCTGTTTAACTCCGTGGTTAAGGTGTGCAACTATTTTCTGCTACCCTCCCATCCTATGCACTTCATCACGTTCCACCAGTCATTCACACAACAAACAAATAGCCCTCACAAAGGAGGGCTATGGTTATTTCGGCTTTTCAGATTACATTACTGCGGGGGGACCGGGAAACTAACAGGTAATACGGTAATATCACAGGATTCGAGAGCATCAATATAATCAAGCCATGCATTTAACGTTTTTAACTGTGATTCGGTCAACGTTCTACCTGCCATTAACCTGGCCTGAGGTACAACGATTTTTTCTTTTGCTTCGCTAAGTAAGCGTTCGAGCTGGCCTTTTGTTTGGTGAAGCAGTTCTTCATGCGAATAAACAAATGGGATGATTTTTTCACCATCAAATACCCAGCGTGTTTCCGGCTCGAAGAAGTTATCCGGCACACTATTTTTTTCAATTTCCGAAACGGACAGGTTCTCCGGTGCCAGCATAGAGGCATCCCATGAAGCGGCAACGATATTGCCTTTACCATCAAACATAAATTTTAAAGAGGAGGTCGAAAATTTTGCCTGTGAGGCATACCAGTCATTCCCCTCCTCATCGGTAAATACCATGACCATAAAGCCATCAAGATTTTTTGTTGAGGCAGTGAAATTTTTCATTAACATTGAATTAATTATCCTTATGCGTAGGCCGCAGTAACCCATGCGCCGCCATTGATCTGATATTGCATGGGACGAAGACGTATCCAATAATTGGAACTTCCCCGATCAGCAAAAGATGTCATCACCCCGCCGGTCAGGCGCTCAGTGTTCCCACGCTCCTGGTATTCCGCCGATGCGCCAAAACGAATGCCAGTTACATAGCTACCTTTTGACTGATAACGAGCTTCGCTTTCAGCCTTGGTATATGCGCCCGTTTTCGCCATATAACCTGCATCAGATTGTGCTTTTGTGTAATAGCGTCCATCAAAATTAGAAAAACTGCCCGGTATAATTTGTCCTGGCGCGATGAAATTACCATTTGTTTCCCATTTAAAGTTTACATCACCTGTACCACTTCCCTTCATATGCAAGTGCCAGGATAGTGCATCATCGCTTACCAGTGAGCCCATTGAAAAAGCGTAAGAGTTTTTACTTGCAATAGTTGCCAGTTGTTTAATTACTGGATGGTACTCACTCGTCCCAGTTGTTGAATATGAGTTAAAAAATGGTGCTTTCGTAGAATACTGATAAGCCCAAGTAAACACCCCACTATATCCCGCTGTAATTTCCTTAGAGGCATAAATAGTATTACCCACCGTTAACGGTGTTTCAGATTGCAACGCCCCGGTTTCAAGGCTTACACGTAATGGTCGAAGCGCGTTATACCCTCCATAAGCGTTCCCTTTATTCGTTAACATGAGGTAAAGATTATAACCGTCATTACGCCAGAATGTTCCGTAGTCACTATAAGCAATACGAAAACTATTTGCTGAGGTACTTTGAACTTCCGCGCCAACCTTAAGCACTCCGCTCATAGTATCGCCGCTTTTGTTTACGGCATTAATATCCGCAGGGGATGGTTTATTACGCGTATGGTAAATCTCCCCCCATGTATTCCATACGCCCGCTGCATCACCATTACGTGTACGAAAAGCAATGCGGTTTCCATTGCCATTGTACTGCGCAGCAAGCTGCACACGATAACGACCACTGGAACCAGAGAAATCAAGAACGGAACCAGTAAAACCCGAAGAATTCGTTGCATTATCATAGCCAAAACTCACAGCATTTTCGGGGAGGTCATTAAAATCTGTCACCGTTCTCCCAGCCCCAGCAAGCACAGTCCGCAAAGCGAGGGCACCACCATTAGCAAGAACACGTCCAGCGGTGACATCATCTTTTGATGTCTGTACATCCCTTGACGCGGCGGTACCCAGATTTTTTTTTACATCATTCACCGCATCATTCACCGCCTTCACCGCCTTCGGCGTCGCCGCCAGCACCTCAGACACACTGTCAGTAGCGCTACTGAGCTGAACGAGTCCCTTTTGCGCCGTAGTGGCATCCACCGCGGTATACTTGGCGTTTGCCAGATCGTACGCCGTTTTTACCGCCTTCGGCGTCGCCGCCAGCACCTCAGATACACTGTTTGTGGCGCTGCTGAGCTGGACAATCCCCTTTTGCGCCGTGGTGGCGTCCTGAGCCGCGTACTTCCCTTTCGCCAGGTCGTACGCCGCCTTCACCGCTTTCGGCGTTGCAGCGAGCACCTCGGAGGCACTGTCAATGGCGCTGCTGAGCTGTGTAAAGCCCTTAGCAGCAAGGGTCGCGTCCGGATGGCGGCGCGACTGCTCGTGCTCCGCGAGTTTCCCGTCAACGTAATCCTGTGTCGCCATCACCGTTGAGGTGTCAATCGTCAGCTCGACGGACGCGATATCGCTGATCATAATGACCATGCGCAACGTCTGCGCGCGGCCCGAGCCCTCCACCAGCGTAGGTTTATAGCTTTCGGCCATATTTCCGACGGCAATCAGCGTCCCGGCTTCGTCATACAGCCCCATCTCGCGCATCCAGAAACCGCCGACCTCTGGCGGGATCAGCAGCTCTGCCACAACGTAGTTTTTGTTCTTCTTGTCCTGGCTGATTTTATTCAGCGCGTGGCGCCAGACTTCATTCCGCAGCTTAGTCTGGCTGGCATCAGGCACCGGCAACGCACCGCCACCGTCACCCACGGCCATCGCCGTAAAATTGACTTTTTTCCCGTTCGGGACGGTTGCTGCAGCCAGTTTTTCCGCACCGGCTTTGGTGATAACCGTTTTATATTTCACTGTCATTGTGCTCTCGCTTATCCGGGGTAAACCGTGATGATGTCGCCGTCATAGCTCAGGGCGCCGGTATAGAGATAACCCGGTATGTCCTGGATGATATTCAGGCCGATAAGGTGGCGGCTGGCAGGCTTTGCATCAGCAATAAGCCTCTCCATTTCGTAATACATTTCCTCTGTGATACCCGTGTCTAACACGCCGATATCAAGGCGGAAGGTGCCGGGCGGATCGTTGGTTTGCCACCACTCGGTGACGTTAATCAGATAACCCAGCGGCTCCACCACGCGACGCACGGCGCCTATCGTTCCCTTATGGGCATGGATAAACCATGTCGCGCGGATCACGTCACGCTTGGTGGCCTCTGGCCAGTTCTCATCCCAGCGGTCAACCGAAAACGCCCACGCCAGCCACGGCAGAAGATTTGCCGGGCAGGTATCTGCGCTCCAGAGATGGCGCAGCGGCACGGGCGTTTTTTCGATCTCCGCGCAGGCGCGCGCGGCCGCAATCTCCAGAGGCGAGGAGCCAACCGGTAAAAGACGGGCATCACTCATCGTTCCCCCCCACGGTTACGCTGTACTGGCTGCACCATGAGGCCTGCGTTTCATCAAGCACGATGTCAGCCGCGGGTGCCGTCAGCTCCACGCGCTGTACTCCTTCCACGTGAAGTGCGGCGTAAATGGCAGACTTGCGGATATCACGCCCCAGCCGGTGCTGCGCCGTGATATAGGCCTGCAGCCGGGCTCTGGCCGCGTTGAGCACGGGTTCACTTTCAGGGCCGGGGAACAGGAACAGCGAGGCCACAATGCTGTAGTCGACAATGTTGGCTGACTGCACTGTCACCCGGTCAGCGACGGGCCGGACATCCTCATCGTTCAGCGCATTGCGAACGACGGCGAGCAGTTCTTCGGACGCCACGCCGTTATTCTCCCGGGAGAGCACGGAAACCGTAACGTTCGCAGGCTGGGGGCTAATCACGGAAATGTCCGCCACACGACCATCCGCGCTGCGGCCATGGAACTGATAAGCGCCTGTCGAACCAGCCACGCTGAGCCCTTCCGGTGCCTGCTGGATGCGCAGACGAAAATCGGTATCGGATTCCATGACCGCCGGCGTGGGCGGGAACGTGGTGTCGTCGGCGGGCGTAATCACCAGACGCTCAAGGTTAGCGTTTGCCCCAATCTGGTCGAGATCGCTGCCCGCGGCGTAGGCCAGCATGACCGCACGCGCGGCCTCGTTAACGCGCTGACGCCAGATAACTTCCCGATACGCGTTTTCCTGCAGCAGCTTCACGATCGGCTCTGACTCTAAGGTCAGCGTGCGTGCAATAGCCTCTTGCTCCGCCTCAGGATAGAGCGAGACAAAGGTGGCCTTACGTTCTGCCAGCAGCGTCTCATAATCCACCTCCTCCACGACATCAGGCGCGGCGAGCTGGCTCAGATCAACAATAGCCATAGCGTTTAACTCAGTGAAATAGTGATAGAAAAGGAACGATCGGACGTTGGTCGCGTGCCGGTGATATCGACATACAACGTCCCGTCATTCTCCGACCGTTCGAAAGTGATAGCCGTCAGGCTTATCCGCGGTTCCCATTTCTGGATTGCGGAGTAACATGCGGCCATAATTTGCAGACGCAGCGCCGGACTCTGAGGCCTGTCGATCATCGCCGCCAGCAAGGAGCCGTACTCCCGACGCATGACCCGCGAGCCAACGGGCGTAACCAGAATGTCGCGCACGCTTTGCCTGATATGTTCAGCCTCTGAAATGCTGAGCCCGGTTTGACTGTTCATTCCCGTGTAGCGCACCGTCATTGCGTCCCCTTAGTCCAGCTTCCGCCGCTTTGCACACTGCCGTGGGCATGGTTATCCACCTGCACCCCATTGGAGGTAAATTGACCGCCGGAGTGCTGGATATTTCCGGCCATCACCCCGCCCTTTTGCACCTCAAGTGAGGCGGTAATTAACTTGTTGGTACACACCACTTCGGGTGTATCAAGCGTGATGCGGGTTGCGGATTTCACGAGCACCACCGGTACGGTTGCGGCCAGTGATTCCGATGCGGTGATGGCTGCCGTTTTGATGCCGGTTGCCGTCAGCGCGCCGCTCCCGGGCTCGTACTCGATAACCGCCCCGTCGGGAAAGCTGACGTGAAGCGCATCGGGTGACGTCGACGGTGCCGGATGCTCATCAGAGAAAATGCCCGGCAACACAAAGGCGGTATCCAGCTCTCCGCCGATGGCCAGCAGCAGTACCTGTTCGCCCTCGGACGGCGCCCACCACACGCGCGAACGTCCAGCGCGGCAGGTCATCCAGTTCAGCCAGGTGGTGTTCATCCCACCGGACTGGACCCGACAGAGCCCTCTTTTGAGGTCGACATCGGTCACAACACCGACACGAATAAGATTGCGGATCGCGCGAGCGATGCCGTGTATGGAGGTTAATGTATTCATAAGAAGAGAATGCCGTTCAGGAGGAACGGCAGCAACGAGACGGGGTTTGGTGCAGGATGAGACAACAAGCAGGCCAGGCAGCAGGCCCTCAGGGCGGGGAAATTACGCCTCCCATTCGCTGACCAGCTCCCCGTTGATGTATAACGCCTTCGGACGCGTGACGGGCTCCGGCAGCGGCGGCTCGGGGGAATACGTTGCGCGCAAAGCGCCCTCTTCCTGGGAAACAAGAATGCGCTCGGTTAACTGCACGCTGACGCTGATATCCATCGTATCGTCATCGTTTAAAACGATCGTGAAGGAACATCCGTTTGTGCGGCCTTCATCGAGGGTAAAAATGTCCGGCTGGTTTTCCCGAAGCCAGGCCAGCACCGGGACGAAAAGGCCCTCGCTGTCGCCGGAAAAACCGCTGACCTTTGCGTTCAGCGCATAGTGCTTTTCAAAGGAAAGCGAGGAGGCCAGTCGCGCGTCAAGATTACCGCTGCCGACCGACATCTGCAGGCGCTCCGGGTTTGCATTCAGTTGGGGGATCGCGTCAATTAATGCCTGACGCAGGCTCTTGAGTTTGTGCATCGAATTTATCCTGACAGTCTTTAATGGTTTCCACCTGCAACGCGCAGGCGATAAGGGCATGCTCAAGCCTGCGAATATCGGCACTCAGATCGCCGTTAGTGACGGGCTCGCTTGCCGGCATCGGGCAAAGGCTCACCTTCGGGCAGGCGTGGTAAACAATGGGCTGCGGAGGCGCAGGCGGCGCGGACGTGCAGCCTGCGGACAGCATCAGGCAGCTGAGCGGTATACCAGCGGCGTAACGTTTCATTTTCATTTATCAACTTCCCAATGGCCACTTCGCGTCTGGCCAGCGTTTCTCCGGCAACGGCAAGCTCATCGCGGAGCCTGACCTGCGCGTTTTCATTTTCTCTGACCAACTGCCACGCGACGTTCAGCTGATGGTTCAGCGCGTTGATTGCGCTTTTTTGTTCGCGGGCGATCTGATTGGTTTTGGCCAGAGAGCGGGACAGGTTCTGATTGTCATGACGAAACCACAGGATAATGACCACCAGCGCGGCCAGCATCAGCAGACGAGTTCTCATCAGCCCTCCTTCAGACACCAGGCTTTTTCACGGGCACGGCGGTTTTCAAGCCCGGCGTTTTTGTTCCCGTTGACGTACACCCAGCGGGGCAGTTCACCGCAAGCCTGCGGCCACTGCTTGCGATTAATCAACGACACCAGCGTCGAACGGCAGGCGGCACCGGTTCCCACGTTAAAGGCAAAACTGACCAGTGCATCATAGACACGGGGCGGCATCTCCACCGGCGCGCATGCGGCAAGCCGTTTCTCAACCTTCATGACGTCGGCAATCAGGTTCGCCGCCGCGTCACGTTCGGTAATTTCCCTCGTCGGCACGACACCTGCCGTGTGGCCAATGCCTGATGTCCATACGCCCGCGCTACACCGGTAGGGCGACAGACGACATCCTTCGAGATCGGCAATGAGCGCCAGACCCTCGGGCGAGGTTTTCAGTAATCGAAAGTCCGGCATTAGCACCGCCAGTGCAAGCACGCTGGCAATGCTGCAACGCTTAATGATTAAGTTCACGAATGCTCTTCTTATCGAGGCCTAACGATTTGAGATAGCGCCAGGTTTTTCGCTTAAACCAGTAATTCGTCAGCGCGGTAAAAATGGCGCAGAGACTTCCCACGTAGAGTGCGACTTTCTCAGGAGACATCGCCCCGAACCAGGCCAACGCCACGGCCAGCCAGTAGGCGATAAACGTGGTTATTTTCTCCAGGCTCAGTCCCATAGGTTTACGGATTCTTTTGTGGGGGCGCTATCCACCTCAGGCATGTCTATTGCAGTGCCATGAGGCAGGACAACGCCGTACTCAGCGAGGCCAGGATTGGCTTTCAGAACGGCTTCGACGACGCCTGCCGTGCGCCCGTAATAACGGGCACAGATGGCATCAAGCGTATCGCCCTGCATTGCATAGATCTTCATCAGACGCTCCAACATCCGGATTTCCAGGTACTGTAGAGTTTCCAGAGCCAGCGCCCTTTCCGCTAGCGATGGCGGATGGACAATCGAGGACACAACAGGCCGTCCGCGAGCAGCGAGCAGCCGCCTGGCGAGAGCAAAATCAGAATGAAGCGTGTCGTGCAGGGAACAGAGGCTGAGGCTAACGCCAGCTCTCGTCTTCCCAGACTTCGCGGAGAATGGTGTCCAGCGCTTCGCGTTCGGCGTCGCCGTCAATGCCCAGCAGCTCGACGCCGGTCATGGAGCCTTCTTTCACCGTGACCCGCGTTGACGGAAACAGGGGCCTTATCCTGCGAGTGAGTTCGCACTGAAATGCCGCCACGATGGACGGGCCAACGTGCTGATCTTTATCCAGCGTGATATTGACCCGCACATTGCTTTCTTTTTTGATTCGTTCTGGAACAGGCGATGCCGAGAAAACAACGGTAAATGCGTTGTTCTTGATTAAATTTCCCCGCGCAATCTCAGCAATTAAATTCAGGGCAATCTCACGATCTCTCTCCTGACAGGTTCCTTCTGTCGTCAGTCGCGCAATCATCTCGACTCGTTCAATCATGACTTGCTCATTCAACTCTCTGTCCACACAACCTCCACCACGAGATACTGTATAAACATACAGTAGCACGTATTCATAAAAATAGTGAAGCGAAAAATCAGAACTCCTTGCGGTATGTACATGATATCGATGGAGATTAGCATACACGCAGGGTGAGCAGGCCCGTTAAATGCCCAATACGAGCAAGGATTTTCCGCGCCTTTTCCTGATAAGAACACGCCGCCGGAAAGAGCGATCCGTCAGCCGCGCCCCGGCACCATTTGTCGTTAAAGCGGCTCACGCCGCCCGCCATCAGATGCAGGGCCTCCCCGCGGCTGATGGTGATTCCCGTGGCGAGCCGTATCTCGTCAATCACCGTCTCCGGGACCCCGTTCTGCGGATCCCTCTCATAAACAAAGGGTGCCGATGCGCCGGGCCGGACGCGTTTGATGCGCTCGGTTAATGCCCGTCGCGCACGCCGGTTAAGTGGTTGAGAGAGATCGTTCACCGTACAGTTAATGACAGAACTCCGAGGAAGCACAGGTGCATCCTTCAGTTCAACGGCCCGCTTCGGCACAATTTTCCACTGCGTGAGCCGGGTTAACACCGGGCTGCCCGCACCGACAGCGGAATCGTACACGCCGCGGATGCGAACGATCTCCTCGCCGTACTGGTTAAACCCGGCGCGGGGCGCATACAACGTGCGCACCTGTAAATCATCGCGACGCACAAACGGCCCGCCCTGAGCAGTAACATAACCCGCCCAGTCACCAGCGTCCGCTGCGTCATGGACGGCGGCAAACTCCACGCTCAGACCGCGCGCGGCCTCGGTGTCTGTCAGTCGACGCAGCTCGCGGTAAACCGTTACCGGCGCGCCGCCGATGAACTGAAACTGGCGAATGTGCCAGCGCCCCGCCCAGGCCGACACAGCGCATGCCGTCTCCTTCAGCAGCCCGCCGCTTTCGTTATCGGTCTCGCCATCGAGCGCATAGCCGTCGATATTCTTTGAGATGTATTTGGCGATATAGCCGGTAGCACTGCCTTTCAGCGGATCAATGGCGTCTGCGTGAAAGCGCGCCTGTCTGGCGCTTTCGCTCTGCAGCTCAGCGGCATCCTCCTCGTGCGCGTAGTCCCCTATAATCTGGCGTATGCATTCAACATCTTCCGGCAGCATAAACATCAGCATGTGCCAGTGGGGCGTACCGTCGTGATGGGGTTCCGCAACGCGGATACCAAAAATGCGCCGCCCCTCCCGGTGGAGCTTTGCGCGGATGCGCGCCCACAGCCGAGTGAAGTAGCGTTGCGTATCCGCCGGGCTGGCCCCGTTCCACTTTGCGTTGGGGTAGCCCGCGTTCACGGTCGCGTGATACCGCGCGGGCGCGGTTAACGTATAGAACTCGCCCACGTAGCCCAGCGCCTGGCAAATGTTTTCAAAGCCGCGAATGCGGGTCATCAGTTCACAGCGACGTATCGCCGGGTTGGCCACCGAGCTATCGTATCTATCAATCAGGCTGATGCGGTTTCCCTCTTCATCTTCCAGCTCCATGCCCTTGAGAAATTCACGAGTGCGGCGCTTCTGCTCGCGCCATTCCGTCACGCAGCGCTTGCTCGCATACGCCGTTCTCTTTTTGCTGACGTTGCCGAGGGCAATCTGGACATGTTCGCGCCAGGCGGCCGCGATCCGACGCAATCGCCCGCGCCACCACGCCTCGGAAAACAGGCGGATCACCGCCGCGGCTACATCATCTTTGTTGAAAAACGTCTTTGACACCCGCTCCCAGTGCGGAGGCGACACGTTAAACTGCCGTGCGATCAGTCCGGCACGCTGATACCATACGTACAGCGTCTGGTATTCACCCATGTCAGCATCGTTAATATTCGCCAGCTCGCCGCGAATAAAGCTGGCAATATCATCGGCCAGCAGGTCGATATCCGCGCGGGACATATCGGGAAGTCGGTTATAGCGGGCAACCAGCTCGACCATGCGCGAGGCAAGGTACTGCAGAAACCGGGTGTCGAAATGGCCGTCAAACACGGCCCTTGAGACCGCGCCGTGCAGGCCTGCACAGGCATAGCGTTCAGAGACCTGCTGCAGACGGGGCAATATCCTGTTGCAGAAGCGGATCAAAAAGGCATTCGCCTGCGAGCCGCCCTGACGCTGTTCGAGGGCGTCCACCGTCCGCCACACGTCGACACGCACGCAGTCAGGCTGCCGGGAGAGGGCAATTCTTGCCCGCTGTAGCGCCGCGAAAAAGCGATCGCGGCTCTGCAGCTGGGCATGGGTAAGATAAGGGCTGGCAATGGCCGACCGTGGCACGTTCCACGGATAAGCAAATGACGTAGCCAACTCATCCTCCCCGGACGTGTTTATTTTTCATCTCCGCAATCTCCTGGCAGGTGATGCACAGGGCCACGCCGGGCACCGCCATACGGCGCGCCTCCGGTATCGGGGCATCGCACTCCTCACAGAGGAACCGCGAAGGCGATGCGGGCCGCCTGCGGGCGTGATGAATGTGCCGTTCTCTGTCTTCCTGCTCGCGCGCCTGCGCAAGATCGATAAAATCGGCCATCAGTGCATCTCCTGGGATTCCCGCTCGTAGCGGGCCGCCTCATGGCACAGCAGTTCGGCAACGTCTTCCCCGCTCATACCGGTTTTGAAGATATGGCTCGCCAGCGCTTCCAGGCGCAGGGAGACTGCGCGGGCTCGCGCGCATCGTTCCTCTGTTTTTGCCTCCCTCAGCAGGCGTTTCAGTTCTTCACTTCCGGTTGAATAAAAGCGGTTTTCACTGTTTCGCATCACGCGTTCTCCTTGATTTCAGGCAATAGAATGCCCGGCGGGTTTACGCCATTAGTTTTTGGTTGGGTTACACCGGCATGGTCAGCCGTTCAGGAAATAAACTCACAACAGCACGAAAATGATTCATGGCGTTAATCAGCGCCCTTTTTTCTTCGGTCGTCAGCTCGCTAAAATCGCACTCATGACGGGCAACGGGCAATCTCGCCAGGAAAAAGATGGCGGCCAGCGCCCGGCTGTTCTCCTCATAACAGGGATCGCGCTTATCGCGCAGATCGGCCATAAATCGCGCCAGCTCTTTTCCGCTATCGCTCCCGTATCGGGCGCGCAGTTCAGCGACGTGGTTCAGCCCGCGAAGACGCGCCCCCACGCTAAGTGGAACCCTTGCATGGGTAGCTTCTATCGCCATATCTCCCCTCGCATCAGTTCACGCACGCTAATGCGCTGAAAACGGGCAGAGCACGGTTTTTTCCGCGGTTTGATGATTGCGATTTCAGAAGCCATGCTGCATGATTCCCATTTTGACACTGTCTGCAATCATTAGCCTCTGTTTACCAACGCCAGCCGCTGATTGCCCGAATTTGTAATGATACTAATACTCAAATGAGCATTAGTAAACACCCAAAGGAATATATTTTGATCTTGGATTCTCAAGTGAATAATGAAGAGTTACTCGATAGAATCTGTCAGGTATATGGTTTCACGCAGAAAATCCAGCTGGCCCGGCACTTTAATATCGCCGCCAGCTCGCTTCAGAACCGCTATGCGCGCGGCACAGTCTCTTACGATTTTGCAGTTCAGTGCGCGCTGGACACCGGCGCCAGCCTTCGCTGGCTGATGACCGGGCAAGGTGCGCAGTTTGAAGGTCAGCCAACCCAAGGGGAACCCTTATCGGTTGCTTCATTCACTCTTAGTGACGGAAGACTGGAAGAAAATGCTATTTTGAGCATCGACACCCATTTCTTCAACAAGCCGCTCACCCGTGGCATCGCCGTTCGGGCGGAGGGAAAACTTCACTTTGTTGAAAAAGACGCGTCGTTAACCGATGGGCTGTGGCTGGTTGAGATTGAAGGCACCACCAGCATCCGCGATTTAACGTTGCTGCCGGGCAAAAAACTCCACGTTGCGGGTGGAAAGATCCCCTTTGAATGCGTGATTGGCGAGATAAAAACGGTGGGTCGCGTGGTGGGGATTTACAGCGAGGTGAGCTGATGGCGTGCGAATAATGAAAAACGCATGCTTGCAATAAAAAAGCCCACCCCGCATTCCTGCGGCGTGGGCCCTGTTTTTAAGGCAGTGACGCTTACAACAGGTTTTCACGCTGGGCGTTGCCCTGCCCGGTGCCTGTGCTCATCAGACCGAATTTTATTGGTCTTCATAAAGCGACAGGAGATTAAGGGAAATTGTCAGGACAGGTGGACGATACGAAAAACCGTTAATGATAATTAACGAATGATACGACACTCACCGTCATATTTTCTGAAGCTACCTCGCAATTCCCATAATTATATTTTTTATCAGATACTGTATTTTTATTCAGCCTGGTATAATCAACGCAAAGGAAATCACTTCACATTAAAGGAAGCGTTAACCGGATATAATTTTTAATATTATTAACGAACGCAGCATGAAGATGGTGGAACACCTCCATGCCGCTAACCACAAAGCTACTAATCAGGAGTTGAATATGTTCGCTCACCATTTACTGCTGGCGAGTTAGAACCGTTGGTATTCATGGGATTACCATTTCTACCTCTAGGATTATAAGCACCTCTGGTTCCTCTACCTTCAATCAGCGGGTTATCACGACAATCCCAGGGGGTTTCCGCACACATCATGCTCTTCAGAGAATTATACTCCGCCGCATTCTTCCCGGCCTGCCCCCCGGCCAACGCAGACCCCGTACTGTCCCCCGCCAGCCATCCCGGCCGATATCATCGCCAGCGCACTGACCGTCTGCTTCTGCTCTTCGCTCAGCTTCGACAAATCTTTAACGTCAGGGTACAGCATACCCGCTATCGCCTTCGCCGCAAGTTCACCGGTCGCCTCTCCGACCGCACCCGCTGCCGCGCTGTTCCCCTGCAGCGCCGCCCAGCACTATGTCTTTCGCTGCGACAATTTCCGGAGGCGCTGAACGACACCAGCGATCTGCCCGTATTCAAACGGGATAACGGCCATTTTTAGGAATCACTGATAAAACGATCCCTGCACAGGGGTCGGGATCTTTGTTGCTACTCTTTTCTTAGATATACCAGTAAACCATTTGTATTCTTTATCCTCTGTGGATAATCAAGACGCTGAACTGTTGTATCTACAGTAAAATCATCATCAAAATCGGCAATAATTTCAGTTTCTATTACCGACGCAAGCTCTTCGTCGTCGTCATCAACTTCACCTTCAAAATAAAAAAGTAAGCTAATGTTCTTACCAGATAATTCAGAAATAACGGCTCTAATGTTAGGGGTAACGTTTCCCAACAAAGCCCTCTGCAATGAAAGTCTCAGGTATACACTTAAATCAGATAAAACCATTACTCCCCCTTATTATTCTGAAGGTCTTGCAGGAACAATATGCACACCGTTTTTACCATAGTGGACTATGCCATTTGTAGTAGGTGTGGATACTCCTGTCTGAGGGTCAATATAGTTTCCAATATTTTGACCATAATTTATTCGTTCCTTAGAGCCAGGAACACCTACAGGAGTATTACCTACCTGCTGACCCGTTCCCAGTTTGGATAGCAATGAATCAGGCGCTACGGTAAGAACGCTTTTATTCAGACCCGCTTCGGAAGCTATTTTATATTCGTTCGTTCCCGGTAAGTACTTGTTCTGTTGCCCTTTATTAATCGTAAACTTACCAATACCACCACCTTTAAGAGGATCCCCGTCAGCGTCGAGCACATTTGGTTTCAGTGGATTGATGTCATAGATATTGACCGGCGGCTTGTCCTTACTCAGCGAGTTATTCTCAACCGCATTCTTCCCTCCCTGCGCCCCCGCAGCTGCTGAAGCTGTACTGGCCCCCGCTATCCCTCCGGCCATCCCGGCCGATATCGTCGCCAGTGCACTAACCGTCTGCTTCTGCTCCTCGCTCAGCTACGACAAATCTTTGACGTCAGGGTACAGCATACCCGCTATCGCCTTCGCCGCAAGCTCACCAGTCGCCGCTCCGGCCGCACCCGCTGCCGCACTGTTTCCCTGCAGCGCCGCAACCGCACCGCCCAGGATGGCATGCGCAATGGTTTTCGCTGCCGTATTGTCATCGATCCCCATGCCGTGACCAATACGGTATGCCAGCTCCGGCGCCGAGGCCCCCGCCAGTGCCGCCGTCAGGTCGCTGCCCGTGCCGTATTTTGCCGTCGTGGTTTTGTACGCATCGGTCCCGCGCAGGGCATCCTGATAGGCCTTTTTCAGTGCGTCGCTGGCATCCGCGTCCGGCTCAGTCACGCCCTCTTTCGACAGCGCATCCCGCGCCGCCTTCAGCCCTTCTGTCTCTCCATAAGTGTTCGCAATATCCGCCGCCTGCGAGCCAATCTCACCAATCAGCTGCACTTCCTGCAGGCGCTGCTGCTCCTTCTCCTTGTTAAATATCGGGCTGATGCTGCCGTTCGCATGATCCGCATCACGGCTCAGGTCAGCCACATCCTGCTTCTGGTTCTCCTTATCGCGAATGATGAGCGTCCCCTCGCTCACCGCCGCCTGGGTCGTGCCTTCCGCGTGACCACTGTTACCGCCTCCGGCCAGCAGAGCGTTCGCCATGTTCCCGGCAAACTGCTCGCCGATGCTGCCGCCCGAACTGATGCCAGCGCCCTGGTGCTCCGTCTTAAAGTCCGCCTGGTTATGGATATCGCTGAAGCCCAAAGTACCCGTGTACAAACGGGATAACGGGTATTTTTTCTGACTGATAAAGTAAGATCCCGGCTCGGTGGCCGAGATCCTTGTTACCTAATCAAATCATCTTTTGTTTGCATTAATATCTTTAAGAAGTCGTTAACTGGGAATTTCATTTCTACAGCTTCGGACAAGATTCGGCTATCTGAGAAAAGTTCTATTTCAATAGAATCAATACCCTTATATTTATTCAACTGACAAAGGATTTGCCCTTTAAAATATATTTCCGCTCTCAGTTCCTCATAACGAGAATCACTAAAGAAATCTACTTCAAAGCCATTACTCATTTACCCTACCTTCTTGGTTCTAAAAAATCAGAAAACGAACCATCGGCGTTATAACGAATACCTTGACCACTTGGTAAACGATATTCAACTCCACCACGGGACAACACTGTTTTGACTGTACCAGGATTGCTCAAGACGTCGCTCACAAACTTACTTACAGATTCATTTTTCTGAGCCACATTTCCTTTTAGAGGTTCAAAAGTCCCACCTTCTCTACCTGCATGCTTTTCCCAAGCCCTTACAGCAGCAGACATACCTTGCCCATTTATCGGTTTATTTGCTGACGAAATTAGATTGTCCTTCGTTATAGGGCTGACTTTTCCACCTTTAGCTGCCCCACCTCCACCTTTCAGCGGATCTCCGTCAGCATCCAGCGCATTTGGTTTCAGTGGATTGATATCAAAAATATCGACCGGCAGCTTGTCCTTGTCACCCAGCGAGTTATTCTCAACAACAACTTTATCCGCTGCGAAGCCTGACAGCGTAACAGAATTTTCCCTTTGCTATCAGGACGTTACCCCCAACATTTTTCCCGGTGCATTCCGCTGAACCGGACGCAACACCCCGATACGCGGTTTTGCTCCACGTTTTCCACTCTTACCCAATACTGTTAAAGAGCCTGTCTTACATGGCCGCCTACTATTTCAGCGGCCCCAGCCTGCACCTGAACGGCAACTGGCTGGCATAGGTAGGATTCAGCACCGACGCGCCGGTCACGGTCAGCGTGGAACAAGGACGACTGGTGATCGAGCCGGGCAGGGGCTGATGGTTAAAAAGAAGATCCCGGCACAGTGGCCGGGATCTTTCACTCCATGGGTTCTGCTGCATGTTGTTCAATAATATGAACATTTTCAACATTACATTCTGGATAGATCCATTTTGCCCAGTTATTGATAACCCATGTTGTACTTAACCCGTGCCCTTCAGCTGAGATAGATTCAACAGGTAACTTGACTAAAAATAATCCTGCTTTATGTCCAGACGAAACGATTAAACCATATGGTCGTTCATCATCCTGGGTTTCAAATAACATAAAATCGACCCATTCTTCATATGGCCAGACTGCAGGTAATCTAAAAACCATACCTCTCGATATAGTCATTTTTTTATAATCAATAAGTTTCATTACTTCACCTTTAAATCATGGCCGCCAGATGAATCAGCTGGCTTTCTTACTTGCATAGAGAAATCAATCTCACCTAAATGTTTACCCTTTGGGCTGACAACTTCAAATCGCCCATGCTGAGTATCAAGTGCATATAAATTGCCATCGACTCCTCGATAGACATCTCGATTATTTAGTTTGGTCAGCTTATTGTCTTTCACCATGCCTTGTTCAACGATAACTTTATTAACTGTTTCTTTTACAATAGCTACTCGTTCTCTTGGCGGAAGCCTGGACAGGCTCGCTTCGAAAGCTCCAACAGTACTCCCTGTAGCAATTTTTACAGTTGGATCAACCAATTTCCCAGCAGTCGGTATTTTCTTACCGGGCAATATAATGCCAGCCAGCAACCCACCCGTGGCCTCCAGCGCAGCCTGATTTCCGTCAGCCGCCTCTTTAACCGTATCCGCAACCGCCGACCAGGTTTCACTCTGCATCATGGCGCTAACCCTATCCGCCACCGCCTGATTCTTCCCGGCCAGGTCGCTCATCGCCTTGCTGCAATAACTATCACCCGCCGCACACGACGCCAGCGCCATTGCTGCATCAGCAGCATAGTCTGCTGAACCTAATGCCGCATCACCGGTATCTGCAAGAGCATTGATTATACCGTTCGCGATGGAAGAGGTTGTACCTTCGCCCAGCTTCTCCCTGACCTGATTTTTCAGGGATTCAGCAGCCTGCTTCGCCGCTGCACGAGCCTGGTCTCCGGCCAGCGAGTTATTCTCAACCGCATTCTTCCCGCCCTGTGCCCCCGCAGCCGCTGAAGCCGTGCTGTCTCCCGCTATTCCTCCGGCCATCCCCGCCGATATCGTTGCCAGCGTGCTGACCGTCTGCTTCTGCTCTTCGCTCAGCTTCGACAAATCTTTGACGTCAGGGTACAGCATACCCGCTATCGCCTTCGCCGCAAGCTCACCGGTCGCCGCTCCGGCCGCACCCGCTGCCACACTGTTCCCCTGCAGCGCCGCAACCGCGCCGCCCAGGATGGCATGCGCCACCACCGCAGCCTCATCGCTCAGCCCGGAACCATGTCCGATATAGTTTGCCAGCTCCGGTGCCGACGCACCCGCCAGCGCTGCCTTCAGGTCGCTGCCAGCGAGCCCCTGAAGCGCGGCCGTCGCGGCCTGGATACCCCGCTGCAGGTCGCTGCCCGTGCCGTATTTCGCCGTCGTGGTTTTGTACGCATCGGTCCCGCGCAGGGCATCCTGATAGGCCTTTTTCAGTGCGTCGCTGGCATCCGCGTCCGGCTCAGTCACGCCCTCTTTCGACAGCGCATCCCGCGCCGCCTTCAGCCCTTCTGTCTCTCCATAAGTGTTCGCAATATCCGCCGCCTGCGAGCCAATCTCACCAATCAGCTGCACTTCCTGCAGGCGCTGCTGCTCCTTCTCCTTGTTAAATATCGGGCTGATGCTGCCGTTCGCATGATCCGCATCACGGCTCAGGTCAGCCACATCCTGCTTCTGGTTCTCCTTATCGCGAATGATGAGCGTCCCCTCGCTCACCGCCGCCTGGGTCGTGCCTTCCGCGTGACCACTGTTACCGCCTCCGGCCAGCAGAGCGTTCGCCATGTTCCCGGCAAACTGCTCGCCGATGCTGCCGCCCGAACTGATGCCAGCGCCCTGGTGCTCCGTCTTAAAGTCCGCCTGGTTATGGATATCGCTGAAGCCCAGCGTCCCCGTGTCAAGGCGGTTTTTATCCGCCGTCGCCGTGGAGGCAATCACCCCGCCGTCGAGCTGCGTATGGTTGCCCACCGTCACGTCAAACCCGCCGCTGCCTGCAAACAGGCCGCTCTGCTCCAGCACCGAGTCGTAGTCGCTGGTCATTTTGTCCCGGCTGACATTGATACTGCCGGAGGCCGTGCCTGCACCAAACGTATAACCCACACCGCCGCTAACGCTGTTCTGCTTGCTGTTGTAGTGGTCGCTGTCCTGGGTGCTGGCAATCGTTAGGTCGTGCCCGATATCCGCCACCACGGCGTCGCCGCTCACCTGCGCCCCGGCAATCGTCGCGTCGCGCCCGGTGTTAATGGTCACGCGGTTACCTGCATCTACCGTGGTCTCGTTCTGCCAAACGCCGTTACCCTTCTCGTGCCCCTTGCTGCTGTTGGCGTTCGCCGAGATGCTGATGCCCGCCCCACCAGAGCCGACACCCACCCCGACACCCAGGCTGCCACCGCTGCTGCTGTTTTTACCCGTTGTCTGCTGCGTGTCATGCGAAGCAATCAGATTGACGTCCCGTGCCGCATCCAGCATCACGTCCTTCCCGGCCTTAATCTGGCTGCCCGCTACGGTGATGTCGCTTCCGGTGGCCTTTATTGTGACGTTATTACCCGCGCTCAGGGTGCTTCCCGTCGTCGTCTCGCTCTCCATATGCGATGAGGATTTGGACGACTGTGACCCAATAGACGCGCTGATGCCGATGGTGTTGTTATTGCGTTTGTCAGAGTCGCCCTTCGCCTGGTCCAGCGCCACGGCCTGGCCGGCCTGTACGCCTGACAGCGCCGCCTGCGTGCCCTGCAGTACTGCCAGACGCGAGTCGCTGCTCTGCTTCGCGCTCTGTGCCGTGGTGACCGCATTGTTCACCGCGCTCCCCGCCGCCCCCGACAGCGCCACCGTCAGCCCGTTGCTCTTCTGCTCAAGCGTCTCATCGCGGGTGCGTTTGTCATGCCCCGGTTCAATCACCACGCTGTCGCCGGTGAGGCTGATATCCTTCTGCGCGATGATATCCGCCCCGCCAATATGCGCCTGTTTGCCTGCCGTAATGCTGACGTTACCGCCCGTCGAGCCGATGGTGCTGAAACTCTCGCTCTGGGTCGTGCCCTGCTCGCGAAGGTCGTGAGTGGTTTTGCTGCTGCCGATGGTGAAGCCGATGCCGCCCGTACCCATCAGGCCGGACTTTTTGGTCTCCTTGAAGCGCCAGGAGGTATCGGTGTTGGTCGCCGCCACGATGTCCACGTTATTGCCTGCGGACAGAGCCATGTCGCCGTCGCCCGCTACCGCTGAGCCTTTCACCAGCAGATTGTTTCCCGCCGACACCGTCACGTTGTCGCCGCTCAGCAGAGAGCCTTTCTCCCGCGTGGCGCTGTCTTCCTCGATGGTGTGGGTGGTCTTTTTACTGAGAAATCCTTTTTTGGTCTTCGTCTGCTCTTTGTAGTGGTAATCGCTCTCCGTTACCGTCGTCAGGATCACGTCGCGGCCTGCCGCCACGCCAATATCACCCTGCGCTGTCACCTCTGCTGCCTGTGCGGTCACATCCCGCCCGGCAAGAATGACCGTATTACCGCCGCTGGCCACTTCGGTGCCCTGCTGGCGTACGGACTCGCTGATGTCGGTTTTCTTCTTCTCCCGGCTGCTCGCGCTCTGCGAGCTGGCTTCCGCGAGCAGGTTCACGTCTCGCCCGGCCTGAATGCCGACATCCCCTCCCGCAGCCATCGCCGCCGCACGGGCGTTCACGTCGTTACCCGCCTGCAGGGTGAGGTCGTCGCCTGCGCTCAGCGTGCTGCCCTGATGGGTTACGGATGACGATGCGGTTGTCGCACGGTTACGCCCTGAACGGCCTTCGCTTGTGGCAATTTCATTGGCGGAGATATTGATATCATTACCCGCCGTCATACCCAGGCTACCGCCTGCCGATACGTTCGCACCGGTGATGTTGATATCCTGCCCGGCGCGCATCGCCAGCCCGTCCGTCGCGGTGATGGAGGCGATGTTGCCTACATCCGTGCCGCCAAAATTCACTCTACCCGCATCAATATTCCACTGCTGCGCGCGGGTGATGTTATTGATGCTCCCGCTAAGACTCTCAAGCCCGACAGTTTTACCGCTGATTGTTGAGCCAATGTTGTTGATATCACCAATGGCGCTCAGGTTCAGGTTCCCGCCGGCGCGGATTAAACCCGCATTCAGGTTACTGATAGTATTACTGGCGTCGAAGGAAAGCTGATTGGATGCCGCAAGGGTGCTGCCGCTGTTGGTGATATTGCCACCCGCCAGCTGCACATTGTTGCCGCTGATAACGCTGCCGTTCTGAACGGTGACATCCTTCGGTGACAGATACACTTTAGGCACCATTACCGTCTGGCCATTGATGGTCGACGCCTCCCACCACAGCAGGCTGCTGTCCAGGGCCGCAACCTGGGCTGCCGTCAGGGCCACACCAAACTGCAGGCCCAGCGTCTGCTGCTGCGCGGCGGCGCGGTCCATCAGGTAGCGCATCTGTTCCAGATCCGAGCCAATCCCGTTGATGTAGCGGCTACCGGTCTGGTTGAGTACGGCGTTGCTGACATAACGGGTATCAAACGCCGCGTCGCCGAGGAACCGGTAGTCCCGGTCCGGGTTCAGGCCGAGCCTGTCGAGGAAATACGACGAACCAAGGAACTGGTTCTGATCGGTGAACGCGCTGTTGGTTTCACGCGGCGCGTCGCCGGGCTTCATCCCCAGCAGGGCGTATAGGTCACCGTATGCTGCAGCATCAAGCTGGCCCAAACCGTCAAGTTTAGGGTTAACGGTGATGAGGTACGGGCTGTCCGGATCGGAGGACGGCACAAAATAGCCGTTGTTACCGGAAGGCAGCGGGTATGCGCTGGTATCAGCTCCTTTACCTGTGGTGTTCTCAAGTGCGCCGCCGCCGCTGAGATCTTTCAGCGCATCCGTCACGGCATCCCGCCACTGCGGCGTAGTGATGTCGAGGATGTCGGCACTGATTAGCGACTGTGCTTGATCGCCGCTGGCGATGGTCTGGTTGCTGAGCGTGTTCAGGGTAGGCGCGGAAAGGGTATTACTGAAGCCGTCCGTGTTAGCGGTAGTCAGGGTATTACTGATATCGCGGGTGAAGTTAGCGGTGATATTGCCGCCAGCCTGGATGACGGCACGCACCACCGCGCCTGTGGTGTCCGACTCAATTTCACGCCCGGAGAGTACATACGTTGCGCCACCCGAATTGATGGTTGATGCCGAATAGACGAGATATTCTGTTTCGGAACTGGCCTGATAGCTCTGGTTATTCAGTTGCTCACCCTGCAGGAGAACATCGTGGTTAGCAAGAATGTTGCTGCCGTTATTGTCCAGCATCGTTGCTGCGATGACTACATTATTGCCCGATGCGATACGTGCCGCGTTTCCGGAGCTAGCGACATCAACCTCCGTTTTTTTAATCGCAAAACGCTTAGTTTTCCCCGCATCCGTAAAACGCCAGGAAGTGGTGAAGAAAGGCTCGTCCATGGAGCAGGCTCCAGGATACATCGGGATGCTCATACAGCTACCGACATAGACCTGCGTTCGGTTTTTTACGACAGCAAAGCTGTCCTCATCCATATCGTCAAGGCTGAGATAAATAGAGTCGTTCCCCACCCAGGCCGGATTATCGAGATCAATGACCTGTGTATTTGAATGGCTTCCATCCCGCTCATTCAATAAATACGCGGTCTTGATAGTGATATCGCCTTGCTGCGTCTCAATATTCCCCGACGTGTTTACCACCTCGCTGTTCGCCGCACCCGCCGCGTCCTTCTGCATCCACAGGCTATTGCCCGCCAGGATATCGCCGTAGACGTTATGAATACGATCGGCATACAGGCGGATGTTGTTCGCAGCGTAGATCAGCGCAGTATTAAGCAGTGTGCCCGCCGCCGCCATCGTCAGGCTGCCCGCCGTGCCGGTAAAGCCGTTAACCGTCATGTCACTCAGGCTGGTGAACATCACGTCGCCGCCCGCCGAAAGGCTTCCGGCAGCGTTAAGCAAAATGCTTTGCGCACTGAATGTGCTGCTGGCGTTCCCTGCGGTGAGCTGACCGCTGTTAGTAAATTTGACGCCAGCGTTAATCGCAAGGCCGTTACCCTGCATCACGCCAGTATTGGTGATGTCCCCCTGAGAGGTGACCGCCAGCGTTTTACCTGCGGCCAGGGTGCTGGCGTGGGTAAGCGTGCTCACCAGCTTCAACGTAACGTCTCCCAGCGCAACGATTTGCCCGTCACCGCGCAGCGTCCCGCTCTCGAGGAAGAGATCGCCCGCACTGAAGAGTCTGCCGCTGGTCGAGTTATTCACCTCATCACTGTTAACCCCAAGCGACGAGGTGCCAAGCACCGTCCCGCTGTTGGCGATATTTCGATAATCCAGAAGCAGGCCCGCGCCCTGCAACGTTCCGCTGTTGGTCAGCGTAGTCCCTCGCAGTTCTGCGCTTTCGGTCGCAATGAAGCGACCGGTGTTAATAGCCTTCACCACCACCACGAGCAGTTTCACTGCCTGAATAAGCCCGCCGTTGGTCACTTCCGCTGAATTTAGCGTGACAGTATTTGCAGAAAGGATATTGCCGTCGTTCTGGAGCCGGGTCGCGGCGGTCACCACCGCATCGCCGCCCTGAAGGGTTCCCTGGTTAACGACCACCGGTGAGGTCACATCCAGTCTGTTCTGGCTTAACACCACGCCACCTGTCGCGTTATTGAGCGAATCGCTGGCATTCAGGCTCAGTGCGTCGCCCTGCACGCGACCGCTGTTATCCAGCGTGCTGCCGGTGAGTCGGGTTGCACTGCCCTGAATTTGCCCGGCGTTAACGATGGCGCCCGCATTAAGCGTCAGCGCACCGGCGCTCAGCAGTTTGCTCCTGGCCTGATTTTCCAGGCGCTGAGCCAACGTCAGATCCAGCGCATCCACGCCGGTAATCTCTGCGCTGTTGGCCAGGGTATTCGCCGTAAGGGTGAGGTTTTTGGCAATCCACTGCCCTGCGTTAGTCATGCCCATTGCGGATAACGCCAGGCTGCCATTGGAGGTGATTTTACTCCCTGTCCCTGAGGTCAGGTTGCCCGTCAGCGTCGCATTCAGTGACGATTCGGCCTGTATAGCCCCGGTGTTGTTCAGCGTACCGGCAGTGAGCAAAATCTTCTGCCCCTGCCACTGCCCGGCGTTATTCACCACGCCGGAGAAGACGGTCAAATTCCCAGACGTCAGCAACGCACCAGTGCTGTTGTTGGTCAGCGCGAGTAGTGGGGCAGCCATCTCGAGACGTGATGCCAACGTCAGGGCGGCGATGCCGGTCAGGGTACCGCTATTCCTGAGGGTATCAGCGCGCGCGGTCAGGGTATCTCCCTGTATTACGCCGCTGTTGGTGACCGATGCGCCAGACAGGCTAATATCGCTGGCAGAAAGCAGGCTTCCGCGGTTATCCAGAGAGGCGGCGCTCATCTCCAGGTTGCCCTGGCTCATGATATCGCCGGTGGTGACAAGTGCGTCGGCGACCGTTGCCTTCAACGCTCCCGTTGCCAGCAGCGTGCCGCCGTGCTGCCAGTTATCCGCCGTCAGGTTAAGGGTTTTCCCCTGCACCTGGCCTGCGGTTGCGAGGGCGGTTGAGGAAAGCGTCAGTGCACCGTTGGTCAGGCTGCGTGAACCCGCCATAAGATTGAGTATGCCCGTCGTCAGGGTCAGGGAGGTATCGCCCTGCAGTAAACCGCGGCTATCAAGCCGATCGGCCTTCAACGAAAGGCTGTTACCTGCCACGGTTCCCGCGTTGGTTAAGGACGCCACCGTGATGGCATTAGCCTCCTGCGCCAGCAGAAGTCCGCCAGACGCATTGCTCACAGAGCCGACGTTCAGAGCCAGCGACTTGCCGCTCAGCTCTCCGCTGTTGGTCAGTTGTGCGCCGAATACCGAAAGCGCCGCGTCGCTGGTGATGATCCCGGCGTTTCTCAAATCCTGAATGGCAAAAGAGAGCGCAGAAGGTGAATAAATCATCCCGCCATGCTGGTTATCCAGCAGGGCGGCGACCAGGGACAACGTTGCCTGCCCCTGGAGCAGACCGCTGTTGTTGATGTTCGGCGCGTTCAGACGCAGCGAGTTTGCCGTCATGACGCCGCTGTTGGTGAGCGTCGTGCTGTCCGCCATCAGCGTCCCGGCAGAGGTTTTCCCCGCATGCGTCAGGCCGTCGCGCGCTGACAGGGTAAGATTCCCGGTAGCGGTCTGGGTGCCGTTAAGCTCTGCAGTATGTACTTCAACGGTGACGTCCCGGCCCTGAAGCTGGGATGTCGTCGCGGTATGAAGGGTGTCGCCATGCACAGTGGTCTTCCCGCCTGCGCTGGTTTCTCCGGCAAGCGATGCACTTTCGGCATTGAGCGTGATGTCCGCGTCGCTGTGCGTAACCGACGTCGCGCCAGCGATCAACGTCCCCACCGTTGCGGTCAGCCCTTTCGCCCCCGAAAGCGTACCGCTGTTGTTCAGCTGTGCGGCGTGCAGGCTCAGGGTATCGTCACTGACCAGTTTTCCGCTGTTATCCAGCTTGCCGCTGACGACGATTGTGGCGTTGCTTTTCGCGCCAGTGTCACCTTTCAGAGCCACATTACGTCCGTCGATTTCTAGCGTGCTGCCGCTCGTCATGGATCCTGTGCTGGTGATGTCAGTCCCTGCGATTCGCAGCGTCTTACCCTGAAGGGTACCGCCGTGGGTGAAGTCGCCCGTATTGAGGAGCAAATCCTCCCCTGTAGACAGCGAACCTCGCGTATTCAGGCTACCCGTCGTGGATGAAAGCGATTTTCCGGCGACGGTGCTGCCGTTGAGCGCGGCGTTGCCGGTAGCCTTCAGGGTGACGTTACCGCTGGCGTTGGTTTTACCGCTGCTCTCCTGGGCAAGAGACTGGCCGCTGAGCGCAATATCCGTGGCGCTCAGATTCCCGCGTTGGGTAATTACCCCTCCTTCCGCAGAGAGCAGGTTTCCGGCAACCAGCGATCCGTCAAGCACCGCACTTTGCGTCGCGTTGATCGAAAGATTATTAGCCGCGCTGACGGACGAACCGGTCTTAAGTACGCCCGCTGACAGGGTGGCATTCTTGTCTGCCGCGTTTTTGCCCAGGAGCGTGGCGGTACCTGTGGCGGCGACAGCAAGATTACGTCCGGCCCCGGCCTGAGCCTCTACGCTTTGGGTGAGCTGTTTTGCGCTCAGCGTCGTATCCCGCCCGGCAAAAAGCGACCCGCTATTCTGTGAGAGCACCCCGCTGCTGGATAACTGAAGATCCTGACCCGCCGATACCTGTGCGCCATTCAGCACCAGCGCCTCCTGTCCGGACGCGACGATGTCGCCACCCGCTTTGTGATCGCCCGTCAGAGTGAGACTTTGCCCCTTCGCCGTGAACGCACCGCTGGACAGGCTATTGTTCACCACAAGCTTACCGCTGGCATCAAGGCTGATATCCCCTTGCCGCGCGTTTAGGTTGCCAAGATTTACCCCCAGACCTTTTTCGCTGGAAACCAGATGAATACGGTTGGCGTACATGCCGCCCAGCGCACCGGTGTCTACCGCCACCTTCGGGGGCGGGCCCTCGCCTTTCAGCGCGCTAACGCTGCCGTCTGCCGCGACGCGGTTTGCCCCGGCAATCACCTTAAGTTCTTTAGCGTACAAACCGGCATTAATTTCAGTAGCGCGGGAGATAATCGACACCGCGTCGCTCTGGCTGCCGTCCAGCCCAGCGCCTTCAATGGTGACTGCGCCCTTCGTCACGTCCAGCGACTGCATCTTGCCGTTTGCATCGAGCACTGGTTTGCCGGTGGTCAGCGTCGCATTCGGGGTATTGATAAATCCGCAGCCGTTACAGGTAATACCGTACGGGTTTGCGACTATCACGTTGGCCGCTTTACCGGCCACTTCGGTATAGCCCTGCAGCTGCGAGCGATTGCTACCGGTCACTTCGTTGATAATGCCTTTGGCTTCCTGCCCGGCTTTCAGGTTGGGGTTATTCTGGATTAGGCCACCAAGCTGGGTCTGGTTGAGCTTGCCGGTGGCGTTATTAAGGATCAACCCCTCTTTCCCGACGTTGTAGTCGTTATATTTGTTATGAGAAATACCTGACTGATTGGGGGTAGCGATATTGACGACGGGCACGCCGTTGGCCGCTTTGTCCATCTGCGTAGTGCCGGACGGCGTGATGGTTGCCGCCACAGCAGGCAGCAGTGGCTGAGTGGCAATCAGCGCGCTCAACAAAATGCTGAGCGCACGCTGTGAAAAACGAACCTTGTCCTGTTCCATGGTCCCTGTCCTTAAAATGCCACTGATACGCGATAGTTAATAATGAGATGATCCGGCGCCAGCCAGGCCGGATAGTCCAGCGGTGTCCCGAGGGTGAACTGGCTTGTCAGCCAGCGGTTGGCGCTGGTTAGACCCAGAGCCGCACCCCATAAGGTGCCGGAGGCGTAGCGATCAAAACCGTCTTTCTTTAGCCAGCCGCCGTCAATGGAGGCCATCGCCCCGATATCGCCGACCCACGGTAGGGTGAAGAGTGAGTAATTGAGTTCATTTCGCCAGTAGCCACCGTTGTCCCCGGAAAGATACTGCTCCTTGAAGCCGCGCACGGAGCTTTCTCCGCCCAGCGTCAGGCGTTCACTGCCATATAGCCTGTCCGGTGACCACTGGAAATAGACGCTGGAAAGCCACCACAATTTGTCTGTCACAGGCCGCTGAAAGCTGCTGTTGATGCTCCATTTTCGAAATTCTGCTTTCGGCACATCGCCGTGTTTGTCGTTGTCGTTTTCCGCGCCAAACCACGGCACTCCCTGGGTGAAAGTGGGATTGAATGTGGCGACACCTGAGGCGATTTTTTGCGTATGGTTGATACCCAAAGAGAGGCTGGAGAGTTTGCGGCTGCTGGTCGCCAGCAGCACGTTATCGAGATAGTTGTGGTTGATGCGGTGCGTTACACCCAACGAAACGCCGGTTTTGATATCCCCGTTGCGGAACAATACCCAGGAGCCGCTCAGGCGATGAGTTTCGCTGTCGCCGGTGGATTGCCACAGGTAGCCATTGTTATCGAGGGTGCTGAGATAATTGCTCCAGCTATAGCTGTAATCCAGCAGGCCATAGCCGTAAGGTACGCTAAGCCCGGCAGCGAAGTTCTGCGCGTCATGACTGTTTGAAAAATCACTGCTACGCCCGCCGCTGATAAACCACTTGTCGGCAAGACCCAGCAGATTATTGCCGTACAGCGCGCCGCTGAGTTGTCCGGTACCAGTGCTTTTTTGCCCGCTGTTATCAAAGCTGGCAGAGGCGTTGAGCGGGAACTCCGGTGTCGCCGTCAGATTTACTATGGAATAACCCTGCGTGTCGCCCGGGAGAATTTCAATTTCTACAGGTCTCTGACGCACGCGATTAAGCTGTTCCATCCCCTGTTCAATAGCACGCAGATTCAGGATTTTTCCTTCCAGCCCCGGGAAGGTCATTTTCAGCGTGCGGGCTGGAACGCCCTCAAGTCGTATTTGCTGAAGCTTACCTTCCAGCACGGTAAGATGAAGTACGCCACTGGAGAGATCCTGCTCGGTTAAAAACGCTCGGCTGGTGATATAACCCCGGCTGATGTACCAGTCAGAAATGGCGTTGGTCAGTGTGTTGAGACGGGCGATATCAAGACATTGGTTTACCCACGGGGCAATCAAACTCTTTTTGGCAGAAGGGGAAAACAGCGTCGCACCCGACAGTTCAATTCGGGAAATGACGAAACAAGGCCCCTGCGTTGAGGGAACATTGACGGGCTTAGCAGAACCCGGTAACACCACGCTGCGCTCAAGCTCTTCACGCTGACGCTGGTTTTCTTGCAGCAACTGCTGCTGTTGCTGTTGAATGGTATTTCGATCGGCCGGTGAAAGGGGTACAGCTTGCGCGGTGCCTGACGTCAGCAAGGCTATGCCTGCCAGTACCTGAATAATCTTCACTTTCAGTGACATCCTTATCGCTCCTGCGCAAAGTCCGTTTTCAAACTTGCCTGTTAAAAAACGAGCAACTTATGTCAAAAAGTAAACAGTGTAAATACACGTAAACAGGATAAGGTCTAATTTTCGTTATTTTCAGATTTTTACTGTTTGTCACATCAGGCAAAATCTAAAGAAATCCCCCGTCGCGCCGATCATCATCCGTGTGTATTATTTCCTGTAGCGTTTACCACAACTAAACTTAACTCAAATACTTAAGCGCCAAAGCGAAAGGCATCATGAGCACACCGATCAAACGGCTAGAAATCATTAAAAATGCCATTGAACTGGAAGATGACGACATCATCCAGAGCCAGCTGACACGCCTGAAAAACGAAGCGTTTGACGAGGGGCTGCAGGCGATCGTCGTGGCGCTTGAACAGAAGAACTACACCGACGCCATGGCGGCCATCACTGCCTGGCTGCAAAGCCAGCGGGCCATCACGCAGTGGAGGGATCCGCAGGTGGCAGCCAGCAGGCTGGAGCTGAAGGCGCTGGAAGAGCGCCTGCGGGATCTGATCGACCGCCGCAACGCGCGCGTTCAGCAACTTGATGAGTTCAACGATCTCTATTTCTCCCGGCTCGGCCCGCTGATGCAGCAGATCCTTGCCCTGCGCAAAACGCTGGCGGAGCTGAACCTGCGTCGTCAGCAGGCGGAAGCCCGCCGTCGCGAAGAGGATTATCGCCGTTGCCAGCGCTACATGGCGCAGGCGGTGGAGGTGCTGACCACCCTCACGCAACGCTGGCGCGAGCTGCCCGCGGACTCTGTGCAGGCTGCCGAGGCCCGTAAGCATCTGCAGCAGCAAAGCGATCTGATTGCGAATCTGCTGGCCGAAGCGCGCGAGCTGGAGAGCGGCCTTACGCGTGAAGAAGAGCCGGCACGTCAGGCACGCGACGAGGCAAATGATGAGTATGAGAAGTATCGCGAGCAGCATCACGATGCGGAGATACGTCTGCGCAAAGGAAAAACGCTCTCTGAAGAGGATCGGAACGAACTGAAGCGGCTCTGGCGTCAGGCGAGCAAACTGTGCCACCCGGACCTCGTCGCGGATGATTTAAAAGAAGAAGCCAACACCATGATGGTGCAGCTCAACCAGGCCAAACAGCGTGGCGACGTTCAGGCGATCCGTTCACTGGTAGCGCGTCTGCAGCAGGGCTTTGAACCGCTGATGGCGAGCGACAGGCTGAACGATCTGGAGCGTATCCGCAAAAAAATGGCGCAGGTACGCGAGCAAATCGACACCTTAGTGAACGAGCTGGCAGAGCTTGAGAAAGAAGAGTCCTGGCTGCTGGTCTCGTCGCTGAACAACATGGAAGCCTATTTTGCGCAGCAGGAGAAAGCGCTGCACGACGTCCGCGCTTCGCTCGAACATCAGGTAAGCGAAGCGCAGATGGATTCAGCCGCGTAGCTATTTGGCGTGCCAGTATGCGCTGGCACGCACCAGCTGCTGATCAATTGCGTCGGTCTCAAAGCGACGGCTCAGGTTTTTCACCACCTTCCCTTCCCCCGTCAGCCAGATAAAGTAATCTTCCGCCGGAACGGTCAGCGCGGCCAGTTGGTCTGCCACCGCCTGTTCGCTATGACCCACAATCCAGGTAATGTTGAACCCGCTCAGGTGCGCGAGATAAGTCTTGTAAGACGCATCGCCGACGGTCACCACCGCATGGATCGCCGGGCGAACCTTCAGGCTGGCGATAGCCTCTAAACGACGGCGCAGCGCGGGCATCCCGGACTCATCGCACACGTAAAGCTGCCAGGCGTAATCTTCCGGCACCACCAGCGAACCGCGTGGGCCGCCGATCGTCAGCTTATCGCCCACTTTCGCTTCCAGCGCCCAGCGGCTGGCGACCCCGCCGTCGTGGACGAAGAAATCAAGCACCAGTTCGTTGTGTTCCGCGTCAAACAGCGGGGTATAGTCACGCGCCTGCGGGCGGACGCCCTCTCCCCAGTCGATGCCTTCCTCGGTCACGATGGGCGGAACGAAAGTCGTGCCCGGCGCCGGGAAAAAGACTTTGGTATGGTCATCAAAGCCCCGTGAGCTAAAGCCCTCCAGCGCTTCACCGCCTAAAACAATGCGCTGAAAGCCAGCATTGACGCGCTCGACGCGGAGCACGTCCAGCTCGCGAAAACGCAGGTCATTACGAACACGTTGCGGGTAACGAGGTGATGTCATGGTTATGCCCTCTCAGATGAATACGATATATCTAAATAAATTTTAAATGATAATGATTGCTAATTAGCAAGAATGCAAGATCTTTTAGATTGCATCTAAACATATCTACGATATAGTTTAGATATATCTTTTAGAGAGACATGACATGCGACATGAACATGAGGGCGGCCGCCGTCCGCGTTTTTTTGGACACGGCGATCTGCGGCTGGTGATCCTGGATATCCTGACGCGCAATGCGAGCCACGGTTACGAGCTGATCAAAGCGATCGAAAACCTGACTCAGGGGAACTACACCCCCAGCCCGGGTGTGATCTACCCGACCCTGGATTATCTGCAGGATCAGACCTTTATCACCATTACGGAAGAAGAGAGTGGCCGCAAGAAAATAGCGATCACCGTGGCCGGACAGCACTGGCTGGATGAAAACCGGGAACAACTGGAACAGATTCAGGTGCGTATCAAAGCGCGCAGCGTCGGCTTCCAGCTGCGTAAAAACCCGCAGATGAAGCGGGCGCTGGAAAACTTCAAAGCGGTATTAGACCTGAAGGTTAATCAGGGAGAGCTCAGCGACGCGCAGCTTAAGCAGATCATCGGTGTGATCGACCGCGCGGCGCTGGAGATCTCCCAGCTGGATTAAGCCAGCGCGTGCTCGCTCACGCGGAACACTTTTACCAGCTCTTTCAGGTGCATCGCCTGATCGTTCAGCGATGCCGCTGCGGCCACAGACTCCTCCACCAGGGCTGAGTTCTGCTGCGTGGTGGCATCAATCAGGCCAATCGCGCTGTTAATCTGCGAGATCCCTTCCGTCTGCTCATGGCTCGCCTGGCGAATTTCGCGCAGGATCACGTCCATCTCTTCCACGTTGCCAACCATCCCGTTGATCAGCCCACTGGCTTTTTCGACCAGGTTCATTCCGTCCTGCGTCTGGCTGGAGGAGCTTTCAATCAGCTGGCGGATTTCACTGGCTGAAGAGGCGCTTTTTTGCGCCAGCTGGCGCACTTCACCGGCGACAACCGCGAATCCACGGCCATGCTCACCCGCACGCGCCGCCTCTACCGCCGCGTTCAGCGCCAGAATGTTGGTCTGGAAAGCAATGGCGTCGATCAGGTCAATGATGTCGGACATCCGGTTCGATGTTTCGTTAATCAGGCGCATTTTGCTGGTCACCTGCTTCATCATTTCACCATTATTTTTCACCACCGCAGCCGCATCGGCGGAGAGGTTGGTGGCTTCCCCGGTGTGGGATGCGGTGTTTTTGACCGTCGCGGTGATCTGCTCCATTGACGCCGCCGTCTGTTCAACGGAACTTGCCTGCTCTTCCGTGCGCGCGGCCAGATCCTGGTTGCCCGCCACAATTTGCGCGGCCGCGCTGGAGATATTCTCCGACCCGGTCTGCACCTGCTGCACAATCTCCAGCAGGCGAGTTTTCATCTCCATCAGCGCAGAGAGCAACAGGCCCGTTTCATCTTTCCCGTGGGAGGCGATGCTGCCGGTCAGATCGCCGTCGGCAATGGCCTCGGCAAAGCTCACCGCCTCGCCCAGCGGACGGGTAATCGAGCGCACAATAAACCAGCCAATCAGGCTCCCCACCACCACGCTAAAGAGCGTGATAAGGATCAGCACCAGCCGGTTGGTGCGAAAATCACCGTCCACCTGCGCGCCTGCGTTTTGCATCTCCGCGTCCTGAACCGCAATCAACTCCTGCACTTTCGCTTTATAGGCCTGCTGCAGGCTAAGCGTGGTGGTCATCATCTCCTGAATAGCGCCAGGACGATCGTTGTTTTGCACCGCCTGTAAAATACGGTAACGCGAGTCCAGGTACTGCTGGCGGACGTCGCGAATATCCGACAGAACCTGCTGAGATTTTTTATCCTGCAGGTCGGTGTTCAGCTCACCCAGGATGACGGTGATACGCTCGCTGATGGCCTTCAAACGCTGCTGTGACTGGGCGGTGTAACTCCCCTGCTCATCCAGCAGCATGAGTTGCTGAGTGCTAACAAATTCCTGGAAGTTGTCGATGAGCTGGTTCGCTTTTATCGTGGTGGGATAATCATGGGAAAGGATTGTTTGCATTCCGTGATTGGCCCGATTCAGGCTCATCAGGGACAAACTCGCGCTGACCACCATCAGTACAATAAAGAAGCCAAACGCCAGAAATAATTTCGTGCCGATCTTTACGTCATGTAAGTACATATTTACTCCATCGATGTGATTATTTCTCAGACGATCGCTGTTATCGGTAACTGTCGCGCTAACTTTATGACTTTGATCGTTTTTTTATTTCATAACCCACACAATGGATAGGCAGAGGCTATTAATTTCGCCCCATCGATCGTTATGCGGCCTCTTATGAGGGCATTGATGAAATAGAGTAGGGGAAAACCGACTTAGGCAGGAACAAATAACTGAGGCGTTTCTTTAGTTATTTAATATTATATTAACAATAAACCACATGAATAATCACAAAAAAGCCGCTTATTCCTGAACGAATAAACGGCTTTACGGGAACATGCCGAAATCAGTGCAGCACCGTAACCGCATCTTCAAGCCGTCCGGCGCGATGCTTCACCATGGCGGAGATGTGCGCACTCTCTTCCACCAGATCGGCGTTTTTCTGTGTAATGCTGTCCAGCTCCTCAACGGCGCGGGTCAGCTCAGACAAACCGGTCGCCTGTTCTGACGTTGAGTGGCTGATCTGGGCGATGAGCCGGGTGACGTTTTTCACCTGCTCGACGATATCATCCATCGTCCGGCCCGCGGCATGAACCTGATCGGAGCCGGACTGCACCTTGCTGGCGCTGGCATCAATCAACTTGCGGATGTCGTTGGCGGCGTTCGCGCTGCGGCTGGCGAGATGGCGCACTTCACCGGCCACCACCGCAAATCCTTTGCCCTGCTCGCCCGCCCTCGCCGCTTCTACCGCCGCGTTCAGCGCCAGGATATTGGTCTGGAACGCGATATCGTTGATAAGCGTGGTAATGGAGCCGATTCGCTGCGTGCTGTCGGCAATGTCGTCCATGGTTTTCACCACGGTTTGCATCGCGTGCCCGCCTTCCGACGCCGCACTGCTGGCGGCGACGGAGAGTTTGTCCACTTCGGCAGCGGTCTCGGAGTTACTTTGCACCGATGCTGCCATCTGGTTCATGGTCGCCACGGTTTGCTGGACGTTGGAGACGGTCTGGCGCGTGCGGTCGTTCAAATCTTCATTGCCCTGCGCCAGTCGGTCGCTGCCGTCGCGTACGCTCACCACCTGGCTTGAAACGTCATTGATCAGCCAGCGGCACATCAGCCCCAGTTGCCCGACTGCGCGCAGCGTCAGCCCTAGCTCGTCGCTCCGGTTCAGGTGCTGCACGCTGTTACGTTCTCCGGTCGCCACTTTCAGTGCCTGACGCGCCACGTTCTCCACCGGGCGGACGATCTGCTGTTCAAATAATGCCGTGCCCACCAGCATGACAACGGCACTCGCGGCAAGCGATACCCAGCCCGCAGACGTTGCGAAAAGCGTTGCGGCTAACAGTGCAAACAGGATGGCCATGACGCCGCGTACGCGCCAGCGCAGCGGCATCGCGGGCATCTTCCCGAGCCAGCCTTTGCGCACCACCAGTCCCTTATGGATACGCTTGTTGCAGCGGCCTTCATTCAGCGCCTTATAGAGCGGCTCAACCGCCGCGATCTCCTCCGCCGTCGCCCGGGTACGGATCGACATATAGCCGGTCATCTGCCCCTGACGGACCATCGGCACGGCGTTCGCCCGCACCCAGTAGTGGTCGCCGTTCTTGCGGCGGTTTTTGACGATCCCGCTCCACGGCTCGCCTTTTTGCAGGGTGTACCACATATCGGCAAACGCCGCTTTGGGCATATCCGGATGGCGTACCAGATTGTGCGGCTGCCCGATCAGCTCCTGAAGCGAATACCCACTGACCTGTACGAAGGTGTCGTTAGTGTGAGTCATATAGCTGTGGAGGTCGGTCGTCGACATGAGCGTGGTGTCGTCGTCCAGAGGGTATTCGTTCTGGGTGACGCTGGATGGAGAGGACATAATGAGCATCCCTTGCAGGTTATTTGAATGTTAATTTTGTGGTTTATTGTTTTTTCGGCGGTTAAGAATTTATCTTTAGTTGTTAAACATGATTGAGATCGCAAATTTCAGTTAAACCGCACTTTTTGCGCGCCTTTTTAATTAATTGATTTTAAATACTTTCGTGATGAAATTACTCACAAAGCATGATCTGTTAACGCCCACTAAAGAAGCACACGCCGCACCGCACTGGTGCGCCTGCTTGCAGGAGGCAAAAACCGGCCTGCCGCTTCATCTCGTCCGGGCTTTCCCGGCATGATTAAATATTGCGCAATAATCATTTCCCCTGGCGTTTATCCCGATTTTTGTTAAGTCCTCTGAAGTGGCGTAATCCCTGCAATAATTAACGCAGTATCATGTGATACGCGATCCCCGGGAGCATATTTTGAACAGGTTACCTTCCAGCGCCTCGGCTCTTGCCTGTACCGCGCACGCACTGAATCTCATTGAAAAGCGAACGCTTGACCATGAGGAGATGAAACACCTGAATCGCGAGGTCATCGACTACTTTAAAGAACATGTGAACCCTGGATTTTTGGAGTATCGCAAATCTGTTACCGCCGGCGGGGATTACGGAGCCGTAGAGTGGCAAGCGGGAAGTTTGAACACGCTTGTCGACACCCAGGGACAGGAATTTATCGACTGCCTGGGTGGTTTTGGCATTTTCAACGTGGGGCACCGTAATCCAGTTGTGGTTTCCGCCGTACAGAATCAACTCGCGAAACAACCTCTCCATAGCCAGGAACTGCTCGACCCGCTGCGCGCCATGCTCGCAAAAACGCTGGCGGCCCTAACGCCCGGCAAACTGAAGTACAGCTTCTTTAGCAATAGCGGCACGGAATCGGTCGAAGCGGCGCTCAAACTCGCGAAGGCGTACCAGTCGCCGCGCGGGAAATTCACCTTTATTGCCACCAGCGGCGCGTTCCACGGTAAATCCCTGGGTGCACTGTCGGCGACCGCCAAATCCACCTTCCGCAAACCTTTTATGCCGCTGCTGCCGGGCTTTCGCCACGTGCCGTTTGGCGACATTAATGCCATGCGCACCGCCCTTAGCGAATGCCGTAAAACCGGCGATGACGTGGCGGCGGTGATCCTGGAACCCATCCAGGGCGAAGGCGGCGTGATCTTACCCCCGCAGGGCTATCTGCCCGCCGTGCGTCAGCTGTGCGATGAATTTGGCGCCCTGCTGATTTTCGACGAAGTGCAAACCGGCATGGGGCGCACCGGCAAGATGTTTGCCTGCGAGCATGAGAACGTTCAGCCGGACATCCTGTGCCTGGCAAAAGCGCTCGGCGGCGGGGTGATGCCGATAGGTGCCACGGTTGCCACCGAAGAGGTGTTCTCGGTGCTGTTCGATAACCCCTTCCTGCACACCACTACCTTTGGCGGCAACCCGCTGGCCTGTGCGGCCGCGCTGGCGACCATCAACGTGCTGCTTGAGCAAAACCTGCCTGCGCAGGCGGAGCAGAAAGGCGACATGCTGCTGGATGGCTTCCGTCAGCTGGGGCGTGAATATCCGGATCTGGTACAGGACGCGCGCGGCAAAGGCATGCTGATGGCCATCGAGTTTGTGGATAACGAAACCGGCTATAGCTTCGCGAGCGAGATGTTCCGCCAGCGGGTGCTGGTAGCCGGTACGCTTAACAACTCGAAAACCATTCGCATTGAACCGCCGCTCACGCTGACGATTGAACAGTGTGAGCAGGTGCTAAAAGCGGCACGTAAAGCGCTGGCCGCGCTGCGGGTGAGCGTGGAAGAGGCGTGAGATCCATAATCCCTCTTCAGCTGGAGAGGGATTACTTTCAACTATTTATATATTTTAAAGTTTTTTTTCGGACGAATTTGACTTTAAATGAAATTCCATTCACTGACGTCGTATAAATTAGCATTTTCCTTAATCACTTCATAACATTAACGTTGCCAATCCTACTGAAATAATTATCGGAAAGATAATAATGCCCTGGGGTATACGCCTAAAATATGAGTTAAGGCGCGTCATTCAACTGGAATAAATTCAAGATAATAGGAATAACAGGGTGTTCTTTGTCACAGTGATTAATTAGCGATTAATTCACTTTTAAGTAAATATAACGCCATGGAGATAATCCTTATATTGCCTATTTCTTCAGCTGCCCATAAAATAATATTCAGAGTTGTTTATTAGTGAAGTTCACGTCACCTTTCCTCGCTGTAACTGATCGAGAAAAACCGCTCAAAATAAATTGATTATCAAATCAACCAAATTGATTTTTATTTAATAAAAGGACTTGTATGAAAAAGCATATTTTGGCACTGGTCACTGCTGCGGCACTGACTGGCGGTATTTGCGCGAACGCTCAGGCCGATACCGTAACCGTTTCTGGGGGTTCCGTTGATTTCGTAGGACAGGTTGTGAATGCCGCCTGTTCTGTTGCCGCTGACTCTGTCGACCAGACCGTGATTCTGAGCCAGGTGCGTACCGTGAAGCTGACTCAGGCTGGCATGATGGCTAATCAAAAAGAAGATTTCCAGATCAAACTGGAAGACTGTGACACCTCCGTGAGCCAGAACGCGGCGGTCATTTTTAACGCCCAGCAAGATGAAGCCCAGCCGGGTACCCTGGCGAACACCGCAGGCGCAGGCTCCGCGCAAAACGTGGCGCTGCAGCTGTTTGGACCAGACGGTAAAGCCCTGCATCTGGGTACCTCGTCTTCCACGGTTAAGCTGATCAACGGTGAAAACATCATCCCTCTGAGCGTTGACTACATCGCGACAGGCGCGGCTACACCAGGCAACGTTGCCGCGACCGCAACGTTCCAGATGGTTTACTCCTGATCGAGTAATCCAATAGCCCTCATCCCGAGGGCTATTAACATCCTTTTTTTTCGCAAACAGGTAAGAGAAGTCGTCATGAATAAAATGTGTAAAATAGCCAGCGGACTCTTATTTGTGTCAGCAATGATATCAAATGCCAATGCGGGCGGAATTGCCCTTGGCACAACTCGCGTTATTTATCCTCAGGGTGACAAACAAGTTTCACTTCCGGTGATCAACTCTTCAACCAACAATGCCTTTTTAGTGCAGTCGTGGGTAGCGAATGCCGATCAGTCTAAATCGTCCGACTTTATTCTGACGCCGCCATTATTTGTTATGCACCCTAAAAAAGAGAACACGCTGCGTATTATGTACGTCGGCCCAGAGTTGCCGACCGACCGCGAAAGCGTATTTTACTTAAATAGCAAAGCGATACCTGCAGTGGATAAAAGCAAATTGCAGGGCAATACGCTGCAAATTGCCACTCAGAGCGTGATTAAACTCTTTATACGCCCTAAAAAGCTGCCGACGCCGTCCATTGATGCACCGAAGACCCTTCGTTGCCAGGTCGCTAATGGCAAAGTCACCATTTCGAATCCCTCACCGTATTACGTCTCACTGGTGAAGTTCAAAGTTGGTGCCACGCTGCTTCAGAACAACATGGTTTCACCTAAAAACACGCTTACGGTCAACGTACCTGGTAATCAGGGCGGACAGGTTAGCTTCCAGACGGTAAATGACTTCGGCGCGACCACGCCAGTGCAGTCATGCCCGTCCGCGTAGTCGCGCGAGCGCTTCGCCACTCACCTCCAGGCATAAACGGATAATGCATCGTAAGCAACAACATCAGTTACACACAGGGAACTATGCGCTGGCGCCAGTGGCGCTGGCAGTGGTGTGTATGTTGGCCTCTATGGATGCACGGGCAAGTTACTACTTCAACCCGGCATTTCTTTCCAGCGATCCGAACGCGGTTGCGGATTTATCACGCTTCAGCGCTGACGGGCAGGCGCCGGGCACCTATCGCGTCGATCTGTGGCTGAACGATACCTTCCAGGCAACGCGAGATATCGTCTTTAACGCCCGTAAATCGACATCGCCCGGTGACGACGATACCGGCCTGACGGCCTGCCTCACGCTGAAAGCGTTAGACGACCTGGGTGTGAACGTTCAGAACATCCCTGCGTTGAAAGATGTCTCGCCCGACAGCTGTGTGGATATCGCCACGGCCATTCCGGCTGCCAGCGCACGATTTAACTTTGAACAGCAGCGTCTGGATCTGAGCGTTCCACAGGCGGCCATTCGCAATAATGCCCGCGGATACATCCCGCCGGAACAATGGGATGAAGGCATAAATGCGCTGCTTCTGAACTATAACTTCAGCGGCTCTCACAACCGCACGCAGGGTGACAACAGTTCGTCATCGAAGAATTATTTCCTGAACCTCAACAGCGGGATCAATCTTGGGCCGTGGCGTCTGCGCGACTACTCGACCTGGAATTACAGCCGCTCCGGCTCCAGCACCTATAAGGACTGGGAACACATTGCTACCTATGCTCAGCGGGCCATTATTCCGCTCAAGAGCCAGCTGACGGTTGGGGAGAACTACACCCCTTCTGATGTGTTCGACAGCCTGCCGTTTCGCGGTATCCAGCTCAATTCTGACGACAACATGCTGCCAGACAGTATGAAAGGCTTTGCGCCGACGATCCGCGGCATCGCGCGTTCTAACGCCCAGGTCACCGTAAAACAGAATGGCTACACCATTTACCAAAGCTATGTGCCACCTGGCGCCTTTGCCATTAACGATCTCTTCCCGACCTCTTCCAGCGGTGACTTAACCGTCGAGGTGAAAGAGACAGACGGTAGCGTCAACACCTACACCGTTCCCTACTCCGCCGTGCCGGTTTTACAGCGCGAAGGCCGGGTGAAGTATGCCGCAACCCTTGCCCGGTATCGCAGCAACAGCGAACAGCAGGACGATCCGAATTTTGCGCAGGGCACGGTGATTTGGGGCCTGCCAAAAGGCTTTACGGCCTATTCCGGCACGCAGCTGTCGTCTCATTATACCGCCCTCGCTCTGGGCGGCGGTGTGAACATGGGGAACTTTGGCGCGGTCTCGGTGGATCTCACCCATGCAAAAAGCGAGCTGTCGGATGATACTAAGCACACCGGGCAATCCATCCGTTTCTTATATGCCAAATCCCTCAACGGTATAGGCACTAACTTCCAGCTTTTGGGGTATCGCTACTCCACCTCCGGGTTCTATACCCTGAACGAAACCACCTACAAGCAAATGGAAGGGTATAACGGTGACGACGCTACCGAAGACGATCGCGACACCACGCCGATCTGGACGCAATATTACAACCTCTACTACACCAAACGCGGCAAATTGCAGTTCAACATTTCCCAGCAGATTGCGCAGGCGGGTTCCATCTTCCTGACCGGGAGCCAGCAAACGTACTGGCATACCGACAAGAAGAGCAGCCTGGTGCAGGTCGGTTACAGCGGTACCGTGGCGGGAATCACCTATAACCTGAGCTACAACTACAACCGCGCCCCCGTAATGGAGAGCAGCGACAGCGTTTACGCGCTGACGCTCTCTCTGCCGCTTAGCCTGTGGCTGCACCCCGGCGGAGACGTGACAAAACGCGTCAATAACATGTACGCCACAGCGGGAACCAGTACTGACAACCACGGTAACGTGTCGAACATGGCGGGTTTGAGCGGAACCTTACTGGAAGATAACAACCTGGCGTATGCCATTCAGCAGGGCTATCAAAATCAGGGGGCGGGCGCGAACGGCTCGCTCAATGCCGAGTATGACAGCGCCTATGGCAACATTAATACCGGCTACAACTACAGCAACAACGGTGATTATCAGCAGATTAACTACGGCCTTGAAGGCGGGGTGGTTATGCATCGCAATGGCGTCACGCTCAGCCAGCCGCTGGGTGAAACCAACGTCCTTATCGCCGCACCGGGCGCCAGTAATGTGAAAGTGGAAGATGGGCCAGGCATCCATACCGACGTTCGCGGCTATGCGGTCGTCCCTTACGCCACGGCCTATCACCGTAACCGAATGGCGCTGGATACCAACTCCCTGCAGGACGACCTTGATATTGATGAAGCGGTCGCGCACGTCGTCCCGACTCAGGGTGCTTTGGTGCGCGCCACCTTCAAAGCGCGTCAGGGTGCCCGCGCGCTCTTTACCCTGATGCACAACGGCAAACCCGTGCCGTTTGGCGCGGTAGTTGCCCGCAGCGACGAAGGCGGAGATACCATCGTCGGCGAAAATGGCGAAGCGTATTTATCCGGCCTGAGTCAGGAAGGATCTTTGCATGTCCAGTGGAGCGATGCCGCAAACGGTCAGTGCCGCGCAAATTACCTGTTACCCGAAACGAAACAAACTCTGGTTCGTTTGAAAGCGGAGTGTAAGTAAATGATTTTACGTTGGTCGACACTGTTAGCGATGCTGCTGTCATCATTCGGCTGTATGGCAAGCATTTGTCATAACGTCAATAATACTATTTCGATTGTGAATTACGATTTAACCTCCACGCTCACAACTGAACAAAACCAGGTGGGCCAGGCGACGGAACTGCATAAATCTCAGTTTGTTAACGTTGATGCGATATGCCCCGAACCCGATCCGACGAACGTAGACAGCCGCACGTACCGCAGCTACATCACCTCTTTCCCCGTGGTGGAGATCGATGGTCAATGGCAGTACTTAACCCTCGATCCCGATTATGTGAACGGTGCCATGAGCATTACCGACACCGACGCAGGGGTTTTCTATCCACCCGGTAACTACATCCGTATGGGTCGAAACACACGGGTCAATAAACAAAAAGATTTTGGCGTTTACGATTCGAATTTAACGTTCAGGCTAAAAGTGGTTAAGCCCTTTATTGGTTCCGTGGTCATTCCGAGCAGAACGATGTTTAGCGTCTATGTCACGACAAACGACCACGATCCGCTGTCTACCATCGTTTACCAGATCACCTACAGTGGCATCATCACCGTGCCGCAAAACTGCACCATCAACGGCGGGCAGATCATTACCGTTGATTTAGGAAAATTGAACAGCGCCGCCTTTAACGAGGCAGGCAAGAAACCGTATAACGCGCCAGAAAAAACGTTCAACGTGCCGATTGCCTGCAACGGTGATGTCGTCGCGCCGGCGCATCTGACATTGCGCATGCAAGCCACACCAGACAGCCATATAGCCGACGCGGTTGCGACGGATAACCCGGACGTTGGCGTTGTTGTTACCAGTGAAAACGGTTCAGTCTTAAAACCTAACGACATTAACAGCAGCGTCGATTTCACCACCAGTGAGGACGGCAATGCCAATATTACGCTGAAAACCTATCCTGTCAGTACGACCGGCAACGCGCCTGCGGAAGGGATATTTACGGCACTCGCCTGTTTGCGAGTCGATTTTGCGTAGGTGCACTGTATGAAAACCGTCTTGTTAAAAGCATTAACGCTATTTGCCCTTATTCATTCGCTCGCTGTCTACGCTGACGACGGCGCTGTCTATAACCTGCGGGTGACCGGTACCATCATCAGCGAGTCCTGCGAAGTCGACACATCCAGCCAGGAGCAGAGCGTCTCGCTGGGTGAATTCGATAGCAGCGACTTCCCGTCAGTGGGGGCCACATCGGCATGGGTACCTTTTAATATCACGCTGAAAAATTGTTCGAAGGCAATCAACGGCACCAAAATCTGGTTTAGCGGGCTGGCTGATACTGACAACCCAAACCTGCTCGCGCTGAGCGACACGGGTAGAGGAACAGAAAGCACGCTGGCGACCGGTCTCGGCGTGGAAATTATGGATGCCAGCCAGGTCATTGTGCCGATTAACAATACCGAATCCAGCACCTATCCGCTTCAGACCGGCGATAACGAACTGACATTTAACCTGCGTTATAAATCCACCCGTCAGGACGTTACGCCGGGCGATGCGACCGCCGTGATGTATTTTGACCTTCTCTATCAATAAGAGCGTGCCATGAAACCTGTTATCGCCCGGATCCTTGCCACCGTTTATATGGGTCTTGCCTTCTGCACGCCCGCGCAGGCGCATGACGGCACGGTCTATATCAATGGTAAAATTAAACAACGTACCTGCACCCTCTCCCCCGATTCCCAGGCTCTGCTTGTCAGGATGGGGAGCGTTCAAAACAATGTGTTTACCCAAGTAGGCGACAGCAGTCGTTACGAATCCTTTACGATTAACCTCGAAAGCTGCCAGGGTTCAAAGCAGAACTTAAGCATCAGCTTTGAAGGCACGCCCGATAAGCGCAATCCTTCCCTGCTAGCCCTCACTCCCGCCGCTGCCAGCGCAACGGGGATTGGTATCGGGATTTACAATCAGGATAAAACGCTTATTCCGATGGGCAACGCCAGCGCCACGCTTTCGCCAGCGCCAGCAAGCGATACGATTGCGTTCGTCTTTTTTGCTCGCTATGTCTCGACCGCTGCCGACGTCACGACCGGGACGGCCAACGCCTCTACCACCTTTATCGTCAACTATGCGTAATTTCTGCGGCATCCTGCTCTGCGCCTGCGCGTTACTTTTCACCCTACCTGCTGCACACGCGGGCGTGGTCATTAGCGGAACACGCTTCATTTATCCGGCGGGCAAAAAATCCATTACCTTCGCGGTGCGTAATCCGTCAACCACAACGTGGCTTATCCATACCAAAGTCAACCAGGGGGGTGCCTGGACAGGCGCAGACCGGCCTGAAACCGCGCAGAGCATGTTCGTTGCCACGCCCCCGCTTTTTACGCTCAAACCCGCACGGGAAAATAGCGTCCGCCTGACCTTTACCGACGGCGCGCTGCCAGACGATCGGGAATCGCTTTTTACCTTGAGCGTCGCGGCCATTCCGGAAGGTCAACGCGAGGGCAACAGCGTGCAGACCGCCATCCGCTCCCGCTTCAAGCTCTTTTATCGCCCGGCCAAACTGCCCGGCGAGCCTGACGCGGCCTACCAGGCGTTACGCTGGTCATCCGCCAACGGCACGGTGACCGTTGAAAACCCGACGCCCTGGTACGTCACGCTGTACCAGCTTTCGCTCAACGATAAAAAATTCGCCGACAGCGGCCTCGTCGTCCCCTTTTCGACGCGCACCTTTGCAGGATGTCAGCAGGTCAGCCGCTGCGACATCCGCTGGCAAGCCATCAACGAGTACGGACGCATCCTGCCCGAACTGACCCGACATGTGAGATAACCCTATGAAAAAGTCGACCCTCTCTCTCGCGCTCTGCGCTTCCCTCTTCACCGCCTGGCAGGCAAGTGCGGCCCAAACCGACGCGCTCACGCCGCAGCAAATCGAGCAAACGGGTAAAGCCGCCGAAGCCTGGTTTGCAGCGCATCCAGAAAAAATGGGTGAGATCGTGGCAACCTATCTGGCAGAGCATCCTGAATTTCTGGTGGCCGCCGGTGAAAATCTTCGCCAGCGTCAGCAGGTAGCCCAGCAGCAGGCTTTCGTTCAGGCCGCGCTGCACCAGCGTGATGCCCTGCTTCACAGCACCAGCCCGGAACGCGGGCCAAAAACGGCGAAAGCGGCGGTGATCGTGTTCCTCGACGAGACGAGCCAGGTAGGCCAGGCGGCCAGCGAGTTGATCGGCAACGTCGAAAAATCTAACCCGGACGTGCGCTTTATCTTTAAAGCGCTGGCCGCGACCGACAAGCAGCCGCTCGCGGCTTCCGCGCTGGAAGCAAACCTCGACCTTGCTAAAGCGATGAGTTTCACCGTCACGCCAGCGTTTGTTGTGATGCCGCAGGAGCAAGATCCGGAGATCCATCGGGTGAGCGTCATGAGCGGTAACGTCTCCGAAGAGGCGCTGATCATGGCCATTCAGAAAGCGAAGAAATAAGAAAATGGCCGGGCGGCACGGTGCCTGCCCGGCTGTACGTTACTCCGGCAACACCCCCACAAAACAGCGCTTTTTGCGCGGCTCCGACATCAGCTCCTCAAGCTTACCCACGCAGGCCAGATAGTGCGGCGTCTGCTTGTGCGCCAGCACTGCCGCTTCGTCTTTATAGGCCTCGTAGATAAAGAACCGGCTTTTCACCCGCGGGTCCTGCAGCACGTCAAAACGCAGGTTTCCCGGCTCCTGAATCGCCCCTTCGTGGTTGGCGCGAAACACCTCCAGAAACTCGTCCACGCGCTCGGGTTTGATGTTGATCTCAACTAACGTCACGTTCATTTTGCTTCTCCCTGTTTTTCTTCCTGCCAGAACTGGAACGCGTCCCGCGCGCTCATGTTCTCGTGAACCACTTTTTTCACCGCTTTCAGCATGGCGAGCGGCGCGCTGGACTGGAAGATATTCCGCCCCATGTCTACGCCGGACGCCCCCTGATCGATAGCCCGCCAGCACATCTCCAGCGCCTCGTTTTCCGGCAGCTTTTTGCCCCCGGCGATGACAATCGGCACCGGACAGCTGGCGGTCACTTTTTCAAAGCCCTCGTCGACATAATAGGTTTTAACGAACTGCGCCCCCATCTCAGCGGCAATACGGCTGGCGAGAGAGAAATAGCGGGCGTCACGCGCCATCTCTTTGCCAACACCCGTCACCGCCAGCGTCGGTACGCCGTAGCGCGTGCCCGCGTCCACCAGTTTGACGATGTTGTTGATCGACTGATGCTCAAATTCACTGCCGATATAGACCTGCGCCGCCACCGCGCAGGCGTTCAGGCGCAGCGCGTCTTCCATCGCGACCGCCACGCACTCGTTAGACAGTTCGCCCAGAATCGAGTTACCGCCCGAAGCGCGCAGCACCACCGGCTTATTGGTGGCCGCTGGCACGGTGCTTCGCAAAATACCGCGGGTGCACATCAGCACGTCGGTTTCACCAAATAGCGGGGCAATGGAGAGATCGATACGCTCAAGGCCGGTGGTCGGGCCCTGAAAATAGCCGTGGTCAAAGGCCAGCATTACCGTGCGGTTGCTTTGCGGGTTGAAGATCCGCGCCAGCCGGGACTGCATGCCCCAGTCCAGCGAGCCACAGCCCTTCAGGGTATAGGGCGCGTTTACCTGTGGCGTGCCGATGCCAAAATCCTTGCCGTCTTTGATGTCGTCTAAATCAGCCATTTGCTCCCCCGTCAGAAATCGTATTTGCCGATGTTCTCTTTGGTAAACACCACGCGCTCCGGCAGCAGCACAATGCCGTTGCCCTTCGCCTCATACTGGTAGCCCTGCACGCTGTTTGGCTCGACCTTGAGCGTGCCGATATCTTTTACCTCCACGCTGTCGCCCACGTTAAGATCGCCTTTTTTCAACAATTGATCGGCGACATTGACCGCAATTTTGCCCTGTTGCACCACATCCCACAGGCCGAAGGCTTTCACCGTGCCGCGTTCAACGTACGGACGCATGACGTTCGGTGTGCTGAACCCGACGATGGCGACGCCCTCCCGCTTCAGGTTTTCTGCCGCCTGCGCCGCAGCTGGCAGGGCGTTAGCGTCCGGGGCAATGATCGCATCCAGATCCGGATATGCTTTTAAGATCCCTTCAGCGGTTTGCAGGGATTTCGTGGCGTCGTTATAGCCGAACTGGGTGGTGACGACCTGCCACTGGGGATGATCTTTCTCGATTTTGGCCTTCGCCTCTTTGACCCACTGGTTCTGGTCGGTGACGGTTGGGCTGGAGTAGAAGAACGCGACTTTGGCATTCGGTTTGGTGACCTGCTTGCCGGCCATCTCCACCAGCAGGCCGCCGAGCTGTTCCGGCGTCCCCTGATTGATGTAAATGCTGCGGCACTCCGGTTTGGTGTCGGAATCCCAGGTCAGCACCTTCACGCCGCGCTGCATCGCGCGCTTCAGCGCCGGGCAGAGGCCGTCCGGCGACACGGCGGAGACGATAATCGCGTTATAGCCCTGGTTCACGAAGTTATTGATCAGCTGCACCTGGCCGGAGACGCTCGGCTCAGTCGGGCCGTCGTAGGTCACGTCCACGCCAAGATCTTTACCCGCCTCTTTCGCGCCGTTGCCGCCGCTGGTAAAGAACCCCACCCCCACCAGCTTCGGGATAAAGGCGATGCGGTCCGCCGCCTGCGCCGACGCCACGCTGAGCGCCATCGCCAGGACTATCAGTTTTGTTTTCATCTTACGCTCCGGATATGTTTTGTGAGGAGAGAGCGCACCCATTCACGGTGCAGACTCAGCGAACGTCCCATCACCAGCGAACGTCCCATCACCACCACAACCAACAGCGCCCCTGACAGCGCGCTCGACACCTGGTTGGGGATGCCGACCATCTGTAAACCCTGTTGCAAATACCCCACCAGCAGCGCCGCCAGTGCCGTACCGATAACCGAACCTGAACCGCCGTAGATATTCGCGCCGCCCAGCACCGCGGCGGTCAGCGCGGGCATCAGTAAATCTCGCCCCAGATCCGAACGCGCCGAGCCAAAATAGGAGACCATCACCAGCGCGGCAATCGCCGAGGCGACGCCCACCAGGCCATACAGCACGTAAGGCATGCCGTTCACCGACAGCCCCGCATAGCGTGCCGCGCGCGGATTTTGCCCCATCAAAAACAGGTGCCTGCCGAAGCGCCCGCGATGGGTAATCAGCCAGAAGAAAAGGGTTATCACCGCGAACAGCACCAGCGGGATCGGCAGTCCCAGCACGGTGAGGTTAGCGAAGGCGGTAAAGCTGTCCGGGAAGCCGCCGATCCCCTCGTAGCCGGTCGCGCCCGCCATGCCGGAGAGCAGCAGCGCCCCGCCGCCGTAGAGGTACAGCGTGCCGAGGGTTATCACTAACGGGCTGATGCCGGTGTAGTGGATCAGCGCGGCGTTCACCAGCCCGCACAGCAGACCGAGCAGCAGCGTCAGCGGGATCGCCACCGCCATCGGCCACCCCGCCTGCATCATCACGCCCAGCGCAATGGCGCACAGGCCGATGGTGGAGCCGAGCGAAATATCAATCCCACCGCTGATAATGACCAGCGTCAGCGGCAGCGCCACAATACCGATGCAGATAAAGTCGCTGGTGCTGAACAGCAGCATGTTGATATCGAGCATCCGCGGGTTGATGGCCCCAAAGAGCAGGATCTCCAGCACCAGCAAAATCAGCAGCGCGCTTTCCCAGTTAAGCCTCATTTACGCCACCTCTTTTTTGCGTTTTGGAAACGGGGTAACGTGCTTTCCCCCTTTATTGCCCGGCTGGAAACGGCTGTATTTCAGCGCCCGCTGATGCCTTGCGAGCGCCTGACGCAAGCGCCCGTCGAGCACCAGCACGCCCAGCAGCACCAGCCCGGCAATAAAATCGTTCCACCAGGCCGGGAGCCTGAACAGCACCAGCACGGTGTCGATTTGGGTCAGGAAGAATGCACCGAGCAGCGCGCCAATCAGCGTGCCCGTCCCGCCCAGCAGCGAAATACCGCCAAGCACGCAGGCGGCGATGGCTTTCATCTCCAGGCCGCTGCCGGTCTGATTCGGCACAAAGCCAATCTGCGCGGCAAAGACGATGCCTGCACAGGCCGCCAGCATCCCGTTAAGCGTAAAGGCGATTATCCGCGTGCGGTTGACCGCCACGCCCAGCTGGCGCGCGGCGGCGAGGTTGTCCCCCACGGCGTAGAAGTCACGGCCAAAGGCGGTGCGCGACAGCGTCCACGCGCCGACGGCGGCGAAGAACAGCACCACGAAGCCCAACGGTGAAATCCCGAGGGCAACCGGCGCGGAGAGCGCTTTCAGATCCGGCGGAAGCCCTTCAATCCACTTCCCGCCGGTCCAGAGCAGCATCGCCCCACGATACAGCCCCAGCGTACCGAGGGTGGCGACAATCGCCGGTATCCGCAGCCCCACCACCAGCACCCCGTTGAACGCGCCCGCCAGCGCGCCGATCGACAGAGCAAAAAGGATGGCGACCGGCAGGCTGTAACCGCTGTTGAGCGCCACGCCAACCGCGATGGCAGACAGCCCCACGGTAGACCCGACCGAAACGTCGATGTTGCGGGTCAACATCACCAGCGCCGCCCCAAGCGCCAGCAGGATCAGGATCTGCGCGCTGGCGAAAATCATCCCCAGGGTTTGCAGACTGAGATAGGCCGGGTTCAGCGCCACCAGCACAACGAACAGGGCGAGGATCGCCAGAAACGCGCTCAGCTCGCGGTTCTTCAGTAAAGTCTTCATGATTGCCCTCCAAACGCCAGCCCCATCATCCGATCGAGCGTCACGGCGTGGCGCGGCAGTTCGCCGCTGAGCATGCCCTGATGCATGACCAGCACGCGATCCGCAAGACCGGGAAACTCGTCGAGATCGCTTGAGATCATCAGCACCGCCACGTTCTGCGCCGCCACGCTTTTGATTAACTGATAGATATCGGCGCGCGCCGAAACGTCCACACCCCGCGTGGGTTCATCGACAATCAGCAGCAGCGGGTTGGCCTCCAGACAGCGCGCCAGCAGGACCTTCTGCTGGTTGCCACCAGAGAGCGTGCGCACGGTTTGATCCGCATGGTTAAGCTTGATCCCCAGCGCCCGGTGATAACGCTCCACCACCGCAGATTCCCGCCTGCGCTGCTGCCAGAGAGACGGCTCGTTCAGGGTCACGGTGTTCCAGCGAACCGGCGCATCCAGGAACAGGCCGGAGACCTGCCTGTCTTCCGGCAGGTAGACCAGCCCTTTTTCCAGACGCGCGGCAACCGAATCCGCGTTGATCTCCTGATTTTCCAGCCAGACGCGTCCGCCGCGCACGGGGCGCAGGCCGTAAAGTGTTTCAGCGAACTCGGTACGTCCGGATCCCACCAGCCCGGCAAGGCCGACGATCTCCCCGGCGTAAATCTCCAGGCTGAGATCGATAAACCCTTCCCCGGTAAGATCGTCTACCCGCAGCACCGGAAAGTCCTGCGGCTGGGTCCGGCGATTCCCGGGCAGCGCCAGCCACAGTTTTTGCGTGTCGCTTAAGCGTTGTTCCCGGCTCACCGGGGTCATGGCGGCAATCAGGGCGTTATCGTCAAAGGTCGCGGTTTCGCCGCTCAGCACCACGGCCCCGTCGCGCATCACCGAGACGTGGCTGGAAAGCTGGCGGATCTCCGGCAATTTATGTGAAATAAAGACAATGCCAACGCCCTGATCCTGCAGGGCGCGGATCTGGCGAAACAGCCGCTCGGTTTCGCCAGGGGTCAGCGATGCCGTAGGCTCGTCGAGGATCAGAATTGTTGCATTGCGCATCAGCCCGCGCAGGATCTCCACCATCTGCTGATCCGCCACCTCCAGCGTGCTGGCGGTGGCATCAAGACTAAGCTGGCACTGCAGCTGCTGCAGCTTCTCCGCAAGACGCTCGTCCACCCCCTTTTCGCGCGGCAGGCGGAAAAGGATATTTTCCCGCACCGTCAGGTTAGGAAACAGCAGCGGCTCCTGCGGCACCAGGTAGATCCCCAGCCCGTGCGCCTGGCCGGGGCTGAGGCGTGCATATGCCCGTCCGGCAACCGAAAGTTCACCGCTGTCCGGCGTCTCGACGCCAGCGATAATCTTCATCAGCGTCGATTTCCCCGCCCCGTTACCGCCCATTAACGCATGCACCTGGCCCGCAAGCAGCATGAAATCAATGCCTTTTAACACCGGCACGCCCGAGAACTGCTTGCTGATATTCCGTGCTTCGATAAGTGGGGTCATCATCGCTCCGCTGTTGAACAAATGATTTTTTGATTTAATAATGTTCAAAAGCGTAGACGGTGAACTATATTTACAACCGTGCAGGGATCACAGTTTTATCGATTAAGATCCAGATACCCCTAAAACAATTTTAAAGATCCGTTTTGCCGCGTGGCTCACATTTTCGGCCCGCGCCTGAGCGAACATATGATCTAAATTTTTATAAGAGTTCAAATATGAGCGATAAACGCACTGTGGAAGAGGGTCGTTTTGCCGGGCTGGCGCTGGCGGAAGAGGAGCTGGTCGCTCGCGTGGCATGGTGTTACTACCACGACGGGCTGACCCAGAACGACATTGGCGAACGGCTCGGCCTGCCGCGCCTGAAGATCTCCCGCCTGCTGGAGAAAGGCCGCCAGTCCGGGGTGATCCGCGTGCAGATCAACTCGCGCTACGAGGGCTGCCTGGCACTGGAGACCGAACTGCAGCAGCGCTTTGGTCTGAAGCTGGTGCGCGTGATGCCCGCCCTTAACACCCCGCCGATGAACGTGCGGCTGGGCATTGGCGCAGCGCAGTCGCTGATGGGCGTTCTGGAACCCGGCCAGCTGTTAGCGGTGGGATTTGGTGAAACAACCATGAGCAGCCTGCAGCACTTAAGCGGTTTTATTAGCTCACAGCAGATCCGCCTGGTAACGCTCTCCGGCGGCGTCGGGCCGTATATGACCGGTATCGGCCAGCTGGATGCGGCCTGTCGCGTCAGCATGATCCCCGCCCCGCTGCGCGTTTCATCCGCCGGGGTGGCCGGGATCTTAAAGCGTGAAACCAGCGTGCGGGACGTGATCCTCGCCGCCACCGCCGCCGACGTGGCGGTGGTTGGGATTGGTTCAGTGAACCAGCGCCGCGACGCCACCATTTTACGCTCCGGCTATATCAGCGAAGGTGAACAGTTGATGTACGCCCGGAAAGGGGCGGTGGGCGACATTCTCGGTTACTTCCTCAATGCCGACGGCGAGTGCGTCGAGGAGCTTGAGATCCATAAAGAATTACTCGGCGTCACCCTTGATGAACTGGCGCAGCTGCCCACCATCGTTGGCGTGGCCGGAGGTGAAGAGAAAGCCGATGCGATTTACGCCGCACTGAAAGGTCGCCGTATTAATGGCCTGGTGACGGAAGAGACGACAGCCCGCGCGGTGCTTGCTCTGGCAACATAAGAGACGGCCCTGCGCCTGACACGAGGCATGCTATGAGTTACCTTTTAGCGTTAGATGCAGGGACAGGCAGCGTTCGCGCCGTTATTTTCGATGTGCAGGGCAACCAGATTGCCGTCGGCCAGGCCGAGTGGAAACACCTGAGCGTGGAGAACGTGCCCGGCTCGATGGAGTTTGACCTCGACACCAACTGGCGGCTGGCCTGCCAGTGTATTCACCAGGCGCTGGAGCGTGCCCACCTGCACGCGGCGGATATTCAGTCCGTGGCCTGCTGCTCCATGCGAGAAGGCATCGTGCTGTATGACCGCAACGGCGACGCCATCTGGGCTTGCGCCAACGTCGACGCCCGCGCCAGCCGCGAGGTGGCCGAACTCAAAGAGATCCACGACGACCAGTTTGAATCCGAAGTGTATGACGTTTCCGGCCAGACACTGGCCCTGAGCGCCATGCCGCGCCTGCTGTGGCTGGCGCACCACCGCCCGGATATTTATCGCAAAGCGGCGACGATCACCATGATCAGCGACTGGCTGGCGGCAAAACTCTCTGGCGAGCTGGCGGTGGACCCCTCCAATGCCGGCACAACCGGCATGCTGGATCTCTTTTCCCGCGACTGGCGTCCGGCGCTGCTCGACATGGCCGGGCTGCGCGCCGATATCCTCTCCCCGGTGAAAGAGACGGGAACCGTGCTGGGGGCCATTACCCGCGAAGCCGCGCAGCAGAGCGGCCTGCGCGAAGGCACGCCAGTGGTGATGGGCGGCGGTGACGTGCAGCTTGGCTGTCTCGGGCTGGGCGTGGTGCGCGCCGGGCAAACGGCGGTGCTGGGCGGCACCTTCTGGCAGCAGGTCGTCAACCTGCCGCAGGTGCGAACCGATCCGGATATGAACATCCGCGTGAACCCTCACGTCATCCCCGGTATGGCGCAGGCGGAGTCGATCAGCTTCTTTACCGGGCTGACCATGCGCTGGTTCCGCGACGCCTTTTGCGCGGAGGAGAAGTTAATTGCTGAACGCATGGGCATGGATACTTACACCCTGCTCGAAGAGATGGCCAGCCGCGTGCCCGCAGGCTCACACGGGGTGATGCCGATCTTCTCCGATGCGATGCATTTCAGGCAGTGGTACCACGCCGCGCCGTCGTTTATTAACCTCTCCATCGACCCGGAAAAATGCAACAAGGCCACGCTGTTCCGTGCCCTGGAAGAGAACGCGGCGATTGTCTCCGCCTGCAACCTGACGCAGATATCGCGATTCTCCGGCGTGACGTTTGACAGCCTGGTCTTTGCGGGTGGCGGCGCGAAGGGCGCGCTGTGGAGCCAGATTTTAAGCGATGTCACCGGGCTGCCGGTGCGCGTGCCTGAAGTCAAAGAGGCGACGGCGCTGGGCTGTGCCATCGCCGCGGGTGCTGGCGCCGGGCTGTTTACCGACATGGCCTCCACGGGCGAGCGGCTGGTGAAGTGGAGCCGCGAATTTACGCCGAACCCGGAATACCGGGAACTGTACGACGGCATGATGCAGAAATGGCAGGCGGTGTACGCGGATCAGCTTGGGCTGGTCGACAGCGGGCTGACCACGTCGATGTGGCAAGCTCCGGGGCTGGTGCGGGCATCCCCCTCACCCCGGCCCTCTCCCTGAGGGAGAGGGCGATCGTGTCCCCTCTCCCCGTGGGAGAGGGTTAGGGTGAGGGCACCAGGCCGCACAATATTTGAATCCCATCACAATCGCCGCATTACCCTTTTCCCTTTTACTCTCCGCTGGCTAAATTAGTAACTCATCCGACCACATAACAATAATTTTACACTGGAAGAGACTATGAGCCGCTACCCGTCGTTATTCGCCCCCCTCGATCTGGGGTTCACAACGCTCAAAAACCGCGTGTTGATGGGTTCGATGCACACCGGGCTGGAGGAGCGTCCGGACGGCGCCGAGCGGCTGGCCGCTTTCTACGCCGAACGCGCCCGGCACGGGGTGGCGCTGATCGTTACCGGTGGCGTGGCCCCTGCGGTTTCTGGCGTGACGATGGAGGGCGGCGCGGTGCTGAACGATGCGGCCCAGCTGCCGCATCACCGGATCGTGACCGACGCGGTGCATAAAGAAGGCGGTAAAATTGCCCTGCAAATTCTGCATACCGGGCGCTACAGCTATCAGCCGAATCTGGTTGCCCCGTCGGCCCTTCAGGCCCCGATCAACCGCTTCACACCCCATGCCCTTACCCACGATGAGATCCTGGCGCTGATCGAGGACTTCGCCCGCTGCGCGGCGCTGGCGCGCGAGGCGGGCTATGACGGCGTAGAGGTGATGGGGTCGGAAGGCTACCTGATTAACGAGTTCCTCGCCGCCCGGACCAACCATCGTGACGACGAATGGGGCGGCGATTATGCCCGCCGCATGCGTTTTGCCATCGAAGTGGTGCGTGCCGTACGGGAACGTGTGGGCGCAGATTTTATTATCATCTACCGCCTGTCGATGCTCGATCTGGTGGAGGGCGGCGGCACGTTCGACGAAACCGTCCAGCTGGCGCAGGCAATTGAAGCCGCCGGGGCCACGATCATCAACACCGGCATCGGCTGGCACGAGGCGCGTATCCCGACCATCGCCACGCCGGTACCGCGCGCGGCGTTCAGCTGGGTGACGCGTAAACTGAAAGGGAAAGTGTCTGTTCCGCTGGTTACCACTAACCGCATTAACGATCCGCAGGTGGCGGAAGAGGTCATTGCGCGCGGCGATGCCGACATGGTGTCGATGGCACGCCCGTTCCTCGCCGACGCGGCGATCCTCTCCAAAGCGCAAAGCGGACGCGCGGACGAGATCAACACCTGCATCGGCTGCAACCAGGCCTGTCTGGATCAGATCTTCGCGGGCAAAGTCACCTCCTGTCTCGTCAACCCGCGCGCCTGCCATGAAACGAAAATGCCGGTAACACCTGCCGTCACCCCAAAACGGCTCGCCGTGGTCGGCGCGGGCCCCGCCGGGCTGGCGTTTGCGGTGAATGCCGCCGCGCGCGGGCACAGCGTGACGCTGTTTGATGCCCTGGCTGAGATCGGCGGGCAATTTAATATTGCCAAACAGATCCCCGGCAAAGAGGAGTTTTACGAAACCCTGCGCTATTACCGCCGGATGATCGACCTGACGGGGGTCGAGCTGCGGCTTAACCATTTTGTGAATGCGTCTGATCTGGTGGCGTACGATGAGGTGATCCTGGCCAGCGGGATCGTCCCGCGCCTGCCGACGATCGCGGGCGTCGATCATCCGAAGGTGCTGAGCTATCTCGACGTATTACGCGACAAAAAACCGGTCGGCGATCGCGTGGCGATAATCGGCTGCGGCGGGATCGGTTTTGATACCGCCATGTACCTGAGCCAGCCGGGGGAAGCCACCAGCCAGAATATTGCGGCGTTTTGTGAGGAATGGGGGATCGATACCAGCCTCAATCAGATCGGCGGCCTGCGACCGGAAGGTCCGCAGCTGCCAAAAAGCCCGCGCCAGATCGTCATGCTGCAGCGTAAAGCCAGCAAACCGGGCGACGGGCTGGGCAAAACCACGGGCTGGATCCACCGCGCCACCCTGCTCTCACGCGGGGTGAAAATGATCCCGGCGGTGAGCTACCAGAAGATCGACGACGACGGGCTGCACGTGCTGATCGGCGGTGAGCCGCAGCTGCTGGCGGTGGATCATGTGATTTTGTGCGCCGGGCAGGAACCGAAGCGCGATCTGGCCGAACCGCTGCGTGAGGCGGGCAAAACGGTGCATTTGATCGGCGGGTGTGATGTGGCGATGGAGCTGGATGCGCGGCGGGCGATTGCGCAGGGAACAAAGCTGGCGCTGAGTATTTAACGGCATTGCCCGGTGGCGCTGCGCTTACCGGGCCTACGGTTCTGAGGCCATTGTAGGCCCGGTAAGCGCAGCGCCACCGGGCGTTTGAAACCACAGGCCTGTGCAAGCGCAGCGCCGCCAGGCGAAACACGCTTACCGACGACGCCCCAGCTTAACCGCTTTCAGCACCACAAACTTATTGTTCGTCGCAATGGTGACGCAGTTACCGAAAATCTTCTTCAGCTTGTGGAAGTAGTCCAGATGACGGTTTGCCACGATGTACAGCTCGCCGTTAATCTTCAGGCAGCGGCGGGCATGGTGGAACATCTCCCACGCGACGTTATCCGTCAGGGCGTGCTTCTGGTGGAACGGCGGGTTGCAGAACACGGCGTTGAAGCGGAAAGGCTCCACGCCCGACAGCGCGTTGTTGATCATAAACTCGCAGCGATCCAGCGCGTCCGGCATGTTGGTTTCGACGTTCAGACGGCTTGATGCCACCGCCATCGGCGACTCATCGCTGAATACCACGCTGGCGTCCGGGTTCTTCGCCAGCAGCGTCAGGCCAATTACGCCGTTGCCGCAGCCCAGGTCAACGATCTCGCCTTCCAGGTTTTCCGGCAGATGTTCGATAAAGAAACGCGCCCCGATATCCAGCCCGGTGCGGGAGAAGACGTTCGCGTGGTTGTGGATGGTCCAGTCGGTGCCCTCCAGTTTCCAGCTCAGGGTGTCTGGTGCGTCAGCCAGTTCCGGTGCGCTGAAGGTACAGTTGATCAGGCGCGCTTTTTTCCAGGCCAGCGTGGTGGTGGTTGGGCCGAGCACTTTTTCGAACAGTTCCAGCGTCGACGTGTGGATATCACGCGCCTTGGCACCGGCGATGATGCGCGTGTGTGGCGTGACGACCTTACGCAGCGCGCGCAGCTGCTGCTCCAGCAGCGCCATGGTTTTCGGCACTTTGATCAGCACCACGCCCGGTGCCTGCGGGTAATCCGCAGTGCTGTCGAGGAACTTCACGCTACCTTCATCGATATCGTTATGGCGCAGGTTCTCGCGCGTCGCCAGCTCGCTTAAGTAAGAATCTCCGATGCTGTAAGGCGTGTGCTCCGCCAGGGCACAGCCCAGTGCGCCAAACGCGTCATTCAGGATCAGAACCGGGCCGCTGATTTCGGTGTCATCCAACTGCTGCAGCAGATAGTCATCCGCCGCTTCCCACGCCAAAAGCGGGTTAACGTCGTCCGTTTCCGGGAAACGTTTAAGGTTGAGTGAACGGAAACCGTTGTCTAAGTGGCTCATCGGCCCTCCTGAATGGTAAAATTTGGCGTATCCCTGAAAAGGGTGCGTGAGTATACCCGTTTTATTGTCGATTTGGGGCGTTGATGAACCAACTTACTTATCTCCAGGGCTACCCGGAGAACTTACTGACTCAGGTTCGCAGCCTGATTGCCGAGCAAAAGCTAGGCGCGGTGCTGGAAAAACGTTATCCGGATACGCACGATTTCGCGACCGATAAGGCGCTCTGGCAGTATACGCAGGATCTGAAAAACCGGTATCTGAAGAGCGCGCCGCCGATCAATAAGGTGATGTACGACAACAAGATCCACGTGCTGAAAAATGCGCTTGGGCTGCACACCGCCATCTCCCGCGTGCAGGGCGGCAAGCTGAAAGCCAAAGCCGAGATCCGCGTGGCAACGGTGTTTCGCAACGCACCGGAGGCCTTTTTGCGGATGATCGTGGTGCATGAGCTGGCGCACCTGAAAGAGAAAGAGCACGACAAAGCGTTCTACTCCCTGTGCTGCCACATGGAGCCGCAGTACCACCAGCTGGAGTTTGATACCCGCCTGTGGCTGACGCATTTATCGTTAAAGAGTAATGCGCAGTAGCGCACGCGAAATGTCATGATGACGTGCTACAGTGGCTACAGGTCCCCCGCTACGGAGTACGTAAACGTCTATGATACGTTTCGCAGTTATTGGTACGAACTGGATCACACGCCAGTTCGTCGACGCCGCCCACGAAACCGGCAAATACAAGCTCACCGCAGTTTATTCCCGCAGCCTTGAGCAGGCGCAGAGTTTCGCCAACGACTACCTGGTCGAGCATCTGTTCACCTCGCTCGACGAGATGGCGCAAAGCGACGCCATCGACGCGGTCTATATCGCCAGCCCGAACGCCCTGCACTTCCCGCAAACGACGCTGTTTCTCAGCCATAAAAAGCATGTGATTTGCGAGAAGCCGCTGGCCTCCAACATTCAGGAAGTGGAAGCCGCCATCGCCCTGGCGCGCGAAAACCAGGTGGTGCTGTTCGAAGCCTTCAAAACCGCCAGCCTGCCGAACTTCCTGCTGTTGCAGCAGTCCCTGCCGAAAATTGGCAAGGTGCGTAAAGCCTTTATCAACTACTGCCAGTATTCGTCGCGCTATCAGCGCTATCTTGACGGCGAAAACCCGAACACCTTCAACCCGGCGTTCTCTAACGGCTCGATCATGGATATCGGTTTCTACTGCCTGGCCTCCGCCGTGGCGCTGTGGGGCGAACCGCACGGCGTAACGGCCACCGCCAGCCTGCTGGAGAGCGGCGTGGACGCGCACGGTATCGTGGTACTGGACTACGGTGATTTCAGCGTCACGCTCCAGCACTCCAAGGTGAGCGATTCGGTCTTACCGAGCGAAATTCAGGGCGAAGACGGCTCGCTGGTCATCGAAAAAATCTCCGAATGCCAGAAGCTCAGCATCGTGCCGCGCGGCGGCAAAGCGCAGGAGCTGACGCAGCCTCAGCATATCAACACTATGCTGTATGAGGCAGAGGTCTTTGCACGTCTGGTTGAGGACAATGAGGTGAACCACCCGGGGCTGGCGGTCAGCCGCACCACGGCGAAACTGCAAACGGAGATCCGCCGTCAGACCGGCGTGGTGTTCCCGGCAGACGGCGTGGGTGCGCAAGTTACCGCGTAAAACTGTGTAATGAATTCATGCCGAGCCTTGACGGATCGCCGGGCCTGACATATTTTGTTACCAGCAAAGGGGAGTAACTTCCTTGCCGGTGGATCGTCATTACGATGCGTGCAATACCGCATCCGGTCGCCGGGCAACCCTCGTGGTTGTAAGTGAGACCTTGCCGGAAGGCGAGGTCTATGCATAAAAAGCTAACGGCTATCGTCTTCTGACCATAGCCGTTTTTGTTTTTTTATGTGTAAGGAAAATAGTATGCATTCTGTCGGCACTCCAATGTTGTGGGGCGGATTCGCGGTTGTCGTGCTCATCATGCTGGCGATCGACCTCTTTTTGCAGGGGCGTCGTGGCGAGCACGGCATGACCATGAAGCAGGCTGCCGCCTGGTCACTGGTGTGGGTCACCCTCTCCCTGCTTTTTTGCGCCGCCTTCTGGTGGTATCTGGCCTCGACCGAAGGCCGTGCGGTGGCCGATCCTCAGGCGCTCGCCTTCCTCACCGGTTATTTGATTGAAAAAGCCCTCGCGGTCGATAACGTCTTCGTCTGGCTGATGCTGTTCAGCTACTTTGCCGTGCCTGCGTCACTGCAGCGCCGTGTGCTGGTCTATGGGGTGCTGGGCGCGATTATCCTGCGTACCATCATGATCTTCGCGGGCAGCTGGCTGATCACCCAGTTTGAATGGCTGCTGTATGTTTTCGGCGCGTTCCTGCTGTTCACCGGTGTCAAAATGGCGCTGGCGAAAGAGGATGAGACCGGCATCGGCGAGAAGCCGCTGGTGAAGTGGATCCGCAGTCACCTGCGCATGACGGACAAAATCGAAAGCGAGCACTTCTTCGTGCGCAAGAACGGCCTGCTGTTTGCCACCCCGCTGCTGCTGGTGCTGATTCTGGTTGAGCTGAGCGACGTGATTTTCGCGGTAGACAGCATTCCGGCAATCTTCGCGGTAACGACAGATCCGTTCATCGTCCTGACCTCTAACCTGTTCGCGATCCTCGGCCTGCGTGCCATGTACTTCCTGCTGGCGGGCGCGGCAGAGCGCTTCTCCATGCTGAAGTACGGCCTGTCGGTGATCCTGGTCTTTATCGGTATCAAGATGCTGATTGTCGATTTCTACCACATTCCGATCGCCATCTCGCTCGGCATTGTGTTTGGCATTCTGATCGTGACGCTGATTATCAATACCTGGGTTAACCGCCAGCACGATAAAAAGCAGCGGGCTTAGTGCTTTTTGCCCGGTGGCGCTGCGCTTACCGGGCCTACAACGTCACCCCGAAGGCCGGGTAAGCGCAGCGCCACCCGGCACTTTCGTTAATCAACAGTTAAAAAATATGACGCAACACGTAAAATCCAGCATTTTACGCTTCCCTCCTTTCGCGCATTCCCTATACTCGACCAGGCAAACATTTTCTTACATCCGGACATAAATGTGACTTAGAGCACATCCGGAATGGAACACAATTTCACTCAGGAATACTGTATGAGCACACAATCAACGGGGCTTTTTGCGCGCCTGGCGCAAGGGAGTCTGGTTAAACAAATTCTGATAGGGCTGGTGCTGGGTATTCTGCTGGCGATGGTGTCAAAACCTGCAGCGGAAGCCACGGGACTGCTCGGCACCCTTTTCGTGGGCGCACTGAAAGCGGTCGCGCCGGTTCTGGTTCTGATGCTGGTCATGGCGTCGATAGCCAACCACCAGCACGGACAAAAAACCAACATTCGCCCTATTCTGTTCCTGTATCTTCTGGGGACTTTCTCTGCTGCATTAACTGCCGTTGTGTTCAGCTTCCTGTTCCCGTCCACGCTGCATTTAACCAGCGCGGCCGGTGATATCACGCCGCCCTCCGGGATTGTCGAAGTCCTTCGCGGGCTGCTGATGAGCATGGTCTCTAACCCTGTCACCGCGCTGATGAACGGCAACTACATTGGCATCCTGGTGTGGGCGATTGGTCTGGGCTTCGCGCTGCGTCACGGTAACGACACCACGAAAAACCTGGTCAACGATCTGTCCAACGCCGTGACCTTTATGGTGAAACTGGTGATTCGTTTTGCGCCAATCGGCATCTTCGGGCTGGTCTCCTCCACCCTGGCAACCACCGGTTTTGAAGCGCTGTGGGGCTACGCGCAGCTGCTGCTCGTTCTGGTCGGCTGTATGCTGCTGGTGGCGCTGGTCGTCAACCCGCTGCTGGTGTTCTGGCAGATCCGCCGCAACCCTTATCCGCTGGTGCTGACGTGCCTGCGCGAAAGCGGCGTGTACGCCTTCTTTACCCGCAGCTCGGCGGCTAACATTCCGGTTAACATGGCGCTGGCTGAAAAACTGAACCTGGACCGCGATACCTATTCGGTGTCGATTCCGCTGGGCGCAACCGTCAACATGGCGGGCGCGGCCATCACCATTACCGTGCTGACGCTGGCAGCGGTGCATACGCTGGGTATTCCGGTAGATCTGCCCACGGCGCTGCTGCTGAGCGTGGTGGCATCGCTGTGTGCCTGTGGTGCATCCGGCGTGGCGGGCGGTTCGCTGCTGCTGATCCCGCTGGCGTGTAATATGTTCGGTATCCCAAACGAGACCGCCATGCAGGTGGTTGCCGTAGGCTTTATCATCGGCGTGCTGCAGGACTCCTGTGAAACCGCGTTGAACTCCTCAACCGACGTGCTGTTTACCGCAGCGGCATGCCAGGCGGAAGACGCGCGTTTAGCGAAGAACGCCCTGCGCAGTTAAAAACAAAAGCCCGGTGGCGGCTACGCCTTACCGGGCCTACAAGGTAAATGCAAAACGGCAACATGTGTTGCCGTTTTTAATGTTTGTACCCTCTCCCCGTGGGAGAGGGCCAGGGTGAGGGCATCAGGCCGCACCGATTAAAGCGTCACTCCACTCTTGAAGATCGCCAACTCGCGGAAGTCGTTTTTCTCGTTGCAGGTCTGCTTGCCGTTAGCAAATTCCACGATGGTATCGACAAATTCATCAAGCAGCTGCGGCATCGCTTTGCCGTGGATCAGCTGTCCTGCATCAAAGTCGATCCAGTGTTTCTTCTTCGCCGCCAGCTCGCTGTTGGTGGCGATTTTTACCGTCGGCACAAAGCCGCCGTAAGGCGTACCACGACCGGTACTGAACAGCACCATATGGCAGCCCGCCCCGGCCAGCGCGCTGGTCGCCACCGCATCGTTACCCGGCGCACTCAGCAGATTCAACCCGTGCGTTTTCAGACGTTCACCGTAGCGCAGAACGTCGACCACCTGGCTGGCGCCTGCTTTCTGTGTACAACCGAGGGATTTCTCCTCAAGCGTCGTGATGCCGCCCGCCTTGTTGCCCGGCGACGGGTTCTCATAAATAGGCTGGTTGTGGGCGATAAAATACTGTTTGAAGTCGTTCACCATCGCGACGGTCTTTTCGAAGGTCTCTTCGTCGCGGCAGTGGCTCATCAGAATACGCTCAGCGCCGAACATCTCCGGCACTTCGGTCAGCACCGTGGTGCCGCCGTTGGCAATCATATAGTCCGAGAAACGGCCCAGCATCGGGTTGGCGGTGATGCCCGAAAGCCCGTCCGATCCGCCGCACTCAAGACCAAATTTCAACTCGCTCAGCTTGCCCGGCTCACGTCTGTCGTGGCGCATCACCTCATACAGCTGGTGAAGTTGCTCCAGACCCGCTTCCACTTCGTCGTCCTGATGCTGACACACCATAAAGTGCACGCGCTCAGGATCGAACTCACCCAGCGTTTCGCGAAAGGCATCCACCTGGTTGTTTTCACAGCCCAGGCCAATCACCAGCACCGCACCCGCGTTCGGGTGGCGCACCATGTTTTGCAGCATCGTGCGGGTATTGATGTGATCGTCACCCAGCTGCGAGCAGCCGTAGGTGTGGCTGAAAAGATGCACGCCGTCGGTGCCTTCAGCGTCATTGGTCTCTTTCAGGAAACGCGTCTGGATTTGACGCGCAATCCCGTTTACGCAGCCGACGGTTGGCAGGATCCACAGCTCATTGCGGACCCCAACCTCGCCGTTCGCACGGCGGTAGATCTGTACGTCACGATCTGCCGCCTGCGCCTCTTCCGTCTGGAAATCCGGTTGATAGCTGTACTCGTCCAGATCGCTAAGATTGGTGCGGGTATTGTGGGAATGAATATATTCACCCGGCGCAATGTCCGCCAGCGCATGACCAATTGGCAAACCGTACTTCACGACGTTTTCCCCTTTGGCGATGGGGATCAGGGCAAACTTATGCCCGCGTCCAACGGCCTGGCGCAACGTCACCGACTGCGTATCGAAAGTCACTTCCGTGCCTTCGGACAGATCCGCCAGTGCGACGGCAACGTTATCCAGCGAATGGATTTTGATGTATTGCATATCAACCTCAGACAGCACTAGTTCAGTTCAATGGCGAAGTAGTCACGCGCATTGTTAAAGCAGATGTTTTTCACCATCTCGCCGAGCAGTTGGATATCCGCCGGAGCTTCGCCAGCCTGTACCCAACGGCCAACCATCTGGCACAGAATGCGGCGGAAATATTCGTGGCGAGTGTAAGACAGGAAGCTGCGGCTGTCGGTCAGCATGCCGACAAAGCGGCTTAACAGGCCAAGCTGCGCCAGCTGCGTCATCTGACGTTCCATGCCGTCTTTCTGATCGTTGAACCACCAGCCGGAACCGAACTGCATCTTGCCCGGCATCCCTTCACCCTGGAAGTTGCCGATCATAGTGCCCAGCACTTCGTTATCGCGCGGGTTCAGACAGTAGAGAATGGTTTTTGGCAGCAGGTTTTGTTCGTTCTGCTTGCTGAGCAGCTTAGAGAGTTCTTCCGCCATCGGACGGTCGTTAATGGAGTCGAAGCCCACGTCTGCGCCCAGCAGTTTGAACTGGCGCAGGTTGTTGTTGCGCAGCGCCCCAATGTGGTACTGCTGCACCCAGCCGCGACGGGCATATTCCGCACCGAGGAACACCAGTACCGCGGTTTTGAACTGCGCCACTTCATGTTCGCTTAACGTCTCACCCGACAGACGACGCGCCAGGATGCTGTCCAGCTCGGCTTCGTTTGACTCGGCAAACAGCACCACGTCAAGCGCGTGGTCAGAGACCTTACAGCCGTGCGCCGCAAAGTGGTCCAGACGTTTGGTCAGCGCGCTTTGCAGGTCAGCGAAGCGGCGGATGTCGGTGTCGGACACGTCCGCCAGCTTAGCCATATAGTCGTTGAAGGTCGCCTGCTCAATGTTGAAAGCCTTATCCGGACGCCAGCTCGGCAGGACCTTAACATCGAAAGTGCTGTCTTTCGCCACGACGGCGTGATGTTCCAGCGAATCGATTGGGTCGTCAGTGGTCCCGACCATTTTGACGTTCATCTGCTTCATGATGCCGCGCGCGGAGAAGGCATCCTGCGCCAGCAGCGCGTTGCACTCATCCCAGATTTCATCTGCGGTAGACGGGGAGAGCAGCTTGCCGGTGATGCCAAACGGACGGCGCAGCTCGAGGTGCGTCCAGTGGTATAACGGGTTACCGATGGTGTGCGGCACGGTTGCCGCCCAGGCGTCAAACTTCTCGCGGTCAGTGGCATCCCCCGTACACAGACGCTCCGCGACGCCGTTGGTGCGCATCGCGCGCCATTTATAGTGGTCACCTTTCAGCCAGATGTCATACAGGTTTTTGAAGCGGTAATTTTCGGCAACCTGCTGCGGCGGTAAATGGCAGTGGTAGTCGAAAATCGGCTGGTCTTTTGCATAGTCATGATACAGGCGACGGGCAAATTCGGTATCTAACAGAAAATCGTCGGTCATAAACGGGGTCATTATCGTCATCCTCTGTAACGGGAGCGTCAGAAAGCGTATGTTCAGATGCTGCAAAGTTATCACACCAATTTCCAGCACCCGAAGGTTTTTTCGTGAGTTAGATCAATAAACGCCGACAAATAAATTACCCCCAAAGGAGTAAACCCGCCTGTAAGCCGCGCCAGTTCTGGCTTCCCACGACTGAGCGAAAGCCCCTACAAAGATTCCAGCATTTGTGATGTCACTCACCTTTTAAAGTTGTATGACAAGTTATCTTTTCGCCGTCGCAAACGATAAGCCGACTAAATGCATTCCCGGTGAGAGATACACCGGATTTACGGTACGGATACCGACTTAAGCACGATTACTTATGGCAAGGTTCGGGCCGTACCGGGAAATACCGCCGGTAGCGCCCCTCCCGTTAACAGCCACTCCCGAACACGGTTGAGAGGTTGCCGCGCCCCGGTGCGGAAATAACATAACGATGAGGTTTTAGATGCGTAAAATTAAAGGGTTACGTTGGTACATGATCGCGCTGGTGACGCTCGGCACCGTGCTGGGCTATCTGACACGTAATACCGTGGCAGCGGCCGCACCAACGTTGATGGAAGAGTTACATATCTCCACGCAGCAATATTCTTACATCATCGCTGCTTATTCCGCTGCTTACACCATCATGCAGCCTGTGGCGGGCTATGTCCTTGATATTCTGGGTACGAAAATCGGTTACGCCTTCTTCGCCGTGGCCTGGGCCGTGTTCTGCGGCGCGACGGCGCTGGCCGGCAGCTGGGGTGGCCTGGCGCTGGCACGTGGTGCAGTCGGTGCCGCAGAAGCCGCGATGATCCCGGCGGGCCTGAAAGCCAGCTCCGAGTGGTTCCCGGCGAAAGAGCGTTCCATTGCGGTGGGTTACTTTAACGTTGGCTCCTCTATCGGGGCGATGATTGCACCGCCACTGGTGGTGTGGGCTATCGTGATGCACAGCTGGCAGATGGCGTTCATCATCTCCGGTGTGCTGAGCTTTGCATGGGCGATGGCGTGGCTTGTCTTCTATAAGCATCCGCGCGATCAGAAAAAACTGTCCGAAGAAGAACGCGATTACATCATCGGCGGTCAGGAATCTCAGCATCAGACCAACAACGGCAAAAAAATGTCCGTCTGGCAGATCCTGGGTACCCGCCAGTTCTGGGGTATTGCCCTGCCACGCTTCCTGGCCGAACCCGCCTGGGGGACCTTCAACGCGTGGATCCCGCTGTTCATGTTCAAGGTCTACGGCTTTAACCTGAAAGAGATCGCCATGTTCGCCTGGATGCCGATGCTGTTTGCCGACCTCGGCTGCATCGTGGGCGGCTACCTGCCACCGCTGTTCCAGCGCTGGTTTGGCGTGAACCTGATTGTCTCCCGTAAAATGGTGGTCACCATGGGCGCGCTGCTGATGATTGGCCCGGGCATGATCGGCCTGTTTACCAGCCCGTACGTTGCCATTGGCCTGCTGTGCATCGGTGGTTTTGCTCACCAGTCGCTGTCCGGCGCGCTGATCACCCTCTCTTCTGATGTCTTTGGCCGTAACGAAGTGGCGACGGCAAACGGCCTTACCGGCATGGCCGCCTGGACAGCAAGTACAATGTTTGCTCTGGTCGTGGGTGCGCTGGCCGATACCATTGGCTTTAGCCCACTGTTCGCGGTGCTGGCTATCTTCGACCTGTTGGGGGCCGTGGTTATCTGGACGGTGCTGAAAAGCAAATCCGCAGATGAGTTGGCAAAAGAGTCGCTCGGACGACCAGCCACGCAGAGTTAGCGCGAGCGGCACCCGGCAAAAGCCGCCTTCGGGCGGCTTTTTTGATGGCAAAATCTGGAGACTGGCACGCAGAAGTGGTATAACAAATAATCCGCCGTACCCTGCCTGGAGCGCATATGGAAATCACCGAACCACGACGTTTATATCAACAACTTGCTGCCGAGCTGAAAGATCGCATCGAGCAAGGGGTGTATCTTGTCGGTGACAAACTTCCCGCTGAGCGCTTTATCGCGGATGAAAAGAGCGTGAGCCGCACGGTTGTGCGCGAAGCAATCATCATGCTGGAAGTCGAAGGCTATGTTGAGGTGCGCAAAGGCTCCGGCATTCACGTCATCTCGAATCAGGCAAAACACTCCCCGGCACCGGACGAAAGCCTGGAATTCGCCAACTACGGTCCGTTTGAACTGCTGCAGGCGCGCCAGCTGATTGAGAGCAACATCGCTGAATTCGCCGCCACGCAGGTGACCAAGCAGGACATCATGAAGCTGATGGAAATTCAGGATAACGCGCGTAAGGAAAAATGCTTCCGCGATTCTGAATGGGATTTACAGTTCCACGTGCAGGTCGCCCTGGCAACCCAGAACACGGCGCTGGCGGCAATCGTTGAAAAAATGTGGACTCAGCGCGTTCATAACCCGTACTGGAAGAAACTGCACGATCACATCGATTCCCGCACCGTCGATAACTGGTGCGACGATCACGACCAAATCCTTAAAGCGTTGATTCGCAAAGACCCGCATGCGGCCAAACTGGCGATGTGGCAGCATCTGGAAAATACCAAGCAGATGTTGTTCAACGAAACCAGTGACGACTTCGAATTTAACGCAGACCGCTATCTTTTTGCCGATAATCCTGTCGTTCATCTCGATACGGCGTCCAGTCTGGCAAAATAGCTTGCCTTATCGCTGGCAGGCGCTTCGTTGCGCCTTACGCCAAAGGTGGGTAAGCAAATATATAGAGTGTCAGCCTTTGTAAATCCCCTCGCGCCCCTCCAGGGGTTACGCCAAAATCATCTCATCCCTGCAAATTCTGTGACGCAGATGGTTGGGCTTTGTTACAATTGGATTCAATTCGCTATTTTGTAAGTTAGTGCTTGCTAACCAGCCAATTAACAGGGAACAGTGTTGGCCACATCGTAATGTGTCCGCGAGCGACCACAATGAAATCACAATAATGTCGCCGTGCTGTTTTACCCGGATAACAGGCGTGACGTTAACCGATTTCCAGGAACACTGAATGGAACTTTTGACCCAACTTCTGCAGGCCTTGTGGGCGCAGGATTTTGAAACGCTGGCCAATCCCTCCATGATTGGCATGCTCTATTTCGTCCTCTTTATGATCCTGTTCCTTGAGAACGGATTGCTTCCTGCCGCCTTTTTACCCGGCGACAGCCTGCTGGTTCTGGTTGGCGTGCTGTGTGCCAAAGGGGCCATGGCGTTCCCGCAAACCGTTTTGCTTCTGACTATTGCCGCCAGCCTCGGCTGCTGGGTGAGCTATATTCAGGGCCGATGGCTGGGCAACACGCGCATCGTACAAAACTGGCTCTCGCACCTCCCGGCCCATTACCACCAGCGAGCGCATCACCTTTTCCATAAGCACGGGCTGTCTGCCCTGCTGATTGCACGCTTTATCGCGTTTGTCCGCACCCTGCTGCCGACTATCGCCGGCCTTTCCGGGCTGAGCAGCACGCGCTTCCAGTTCTTCAACTGGATGAGCGGCCTGCTGTGGGTGCTGATCCTCACCACGCTCGGCTACGCCCTTGGTAAAACACCGGTATTCATGAAATATGAAGATCAGCTGATGTCCTGCCTGATGCTGCTGCCGGTTGTGCTGCTGGTTGTCGGTCTGGTCGGTTCGCTGGTCGTGCTGTGGAAGAAGAAATACGGGGCAAGGAGCTAATCATGGTTATCTCTCCGCTCGCCCTTCGCCGCTTGTCCTGGGCCATGATTGCGTTATTGATGTTCATCGCCCTGTTCCTGGCATGGACAGCGGTGCAGAATCAGGAATCTACGCTGGCGATACGTTCTGTGAATCAGGGTGCCAGCGTGCCGGACGGTTTTTCCGTCTGGCATCATCTGGATGCGAACGGCATTCGCTTTAAGAGCATTACGCCGCAGAACGACGTGCTGCTGATAAAGTTTGATTCCAGTGCGCAAAGCGCTGCCGCGAAAGCGGTGCTCGACCGAACGCTGCCGCGCGGTTACATCATCGCGCAGCAGGATGATGACAGCCAGCCAGCGGCGTGGTTATCACGTCTTCGCGATACCTCGCATCGGTTTGGTTAATTACCAGGATTCCGAATCTTTTCACTAACTTTGGTGAATCCCCCGTTTACTTACTATGCTTAAGTACGCGGAGCACCCCTCAGATGTTCTCCGCAATGAACTGGAAACGGCTCACGCCGTAACACAATGGAAGGTTTCGATAATGAAATACCGCATGACTCTGGCTCTGGCCCTTTTTTCTTTAAGCACAGCGTCCTTCGCGAACACTCTCTGTCAGGAGAAAGAAAAGGACATTCAACGCGAAATCAGTTATGCCGAAAAGCATAATAATCAGCACCGTATTGACGGTCTGAAAAAAGCGTTAAGCGAAGTGAAAGAGAACTGCACGGACAGCAAACTGCGTGCCGATCATCAGAAAAAAATCGCTGAACAAAAGGACGAGATCGCCGAGCGCCGTCAAGACCTGCAGGAAGCGAAAGAGAAAGGTGATGCGGAAAAAATTGCCAAGCGTGAGAAAAAGCTGCAAGAGGCGCAGGACGACCTGAAAGCGCTGGAAGCTCGCGAATATTGAGTTAACGGAAATCTCAACAGGAGAGAATCATGTCAAAAGATACGACGTCAGAAAACCTACGCGCTGAACTGAAATCCCTGGCAGACACCCTGGAAGAGGTGCTTAGCTCCTCTGCCGACAAATCAAAAGATGAAGTCAGCAAACTGCGCAGCAAAGCCGAGAAAGCACTGAAAGAGAGCCGTTACCGCCTGGGTGAAACCGGCGATGTGCTGGCAAAACAGACGCGTGAAGCTGCCGCGCGCGCTGACGAATACGTGCGTGACAATCCATGGACTGGCGTAGGTATTGGTGCCGCGATTGGCGTGGTGCTGGGTGTCCTGTTGACGCGTCGTTGATTATGGAAGATCCACGTCACGCACAAGGGCCTGCTAATAACGTCCTCGGCATCGGTCAGCGTATCTTAACGACGCTGGTCGGGATTGCCGAAACGCGCGTCCGCCTGGCGGTAGTCGAGCTGGAAGAAGAGAAAGCCAACCTCTTCCAGATGCTACTGATGCTCGGGCTTACCATGCTCTTCGCCGCGTTTGGTCTGATGAGCCTGATGGTATTGATCATCTGGGCCATCGATCCGCAGTATCGGCTTAACGCGATGATTGCAACGACCGTGGTTCTGCTGGTTGGGGCATTGATCGGTGGCGTCTGGACGCTTCACAAAGCCCGCACGTCTACCTTCATGCGCCACACTCGCCAGGAGCTAGCCAACGATCGCTCGCTTCTGGAGGATGACAAATCGTGAGCAGCGCAGCCGAACGTCAAAAACGAAAAGCGTATCTGTTGAGCCAGATCCAGCAGCAACGGTTGGATCTGTCCGCCAGCCGTCGTGACTGGATAGCATCCACGCGTCGTTTTGACCGTGGCTGGAATACTGTCCTGAGCCTGCGCTCCTGGGCGCTGGTCGGCAGTAGCGTCATGGCTATCTGGACGGTTCGGCATCCCAATATGCTGATCCGTTGGGCCCGCCGCGGCTTTGGTGTCTGGAGCGCCTGGCGTCTGGTCAAGACCACGCTGCGCCAGCAGCAGTTGCGGTAGCCTTCTCGTCGGGTGGCGGCTTGGAGGTAAAAGCAAAACGGTAACTCAGGTTACCGTTTTTTGTTTTTGCGCCCTCTCCCAATGGGAGAGGGTTGGGGTGAGGGCACCAGCGCGCACCTCTTTTTACTCAATATCTTTGAAGAAGATTGACAGTTTTCCTAGCTAACAATTCTTTTCCGCCCCGTTTACACTCCTCTCCATCGACAGCAAAGACGCGGTATCTACCCGAATTTGCACATAAATAACGTTATGCCGCGCATGTGGTTTCCTGGAGAGTAAAATGAAAAAATTAGAAGATGTTGGCGTACTGGTCGCACGTATTTTGATGCCTGTGCTGTTTATCACCGCAGGCTGGGGCAAAATCACCGGCTATGCAGGCACTCAACAGTACATGGAAGCGATGGGCGTTCCGGGGTTCCTGCTGCCGCTGACCATCCTTCTTGAGTTTGGTGGCGGTCTGGCCGTGCTGTTTGGCTTCCTGACCCGTACCACCGCCCTGTTCACCGCAGGCTTCACCCTGCTGACGGCGTTCATCTTCCACAGCAACTTTGCGGAAGGCGTGAACTCCCTGATGTTCATGAAGAACCTGACCATCGCAGGCGGCTTCCTGCTGCTGGCCATCACCGGCCCGGGCGCATACAGCATCGACCGCGTTCTGAATAAGAAGTGGTAAGCACGCTATACTGAATGAACAAAGCGAGGAGACATCTCCTCGCTTTTGCTATCTGACGGAGGAGAAAAAAATGGGACAACTCGTAGACGGCGTCTGGCAGGATGTCTGGTATGACACCAAATCCACCGGCGGACGCTTTAAGCGCTCCGTTTCCGCCTTCCGTAACTGGCTGACCGCCGATGGCGCACCCGGCCCAAGCGGCGAAGGCGGCTTTGCGGCCGAGAAAGATCGGTATCATCTGTATGTTTCTCTCGCCTGCCCGTGGGCGCACCGCACGCTGATTGTACGCAAACTGAAAGGCCTTGAGTCGCTGATCCCGGTGTCGGTTGTTAACCCGCTGATGATGGAAAACGGCTGGACGTTCGACAGCAACTTCCCGGCAGCCACCGGCGATGATCTTTATCACCACGATTTCCTGTACCAGCTCTATCTGCGTGCCGACCCGCACTACACCGGGCGCGTCACCGTGCCGGTCCTGTGGGACAAAAAAAACCAGACCATCGTCAGCAATGAGTCTGCGGAGATCATCCGCATGTTCAACACCGCGTTTGATGCTCACGGCGCGCTCGCCGGAGACTACTACCCGGTGGAACTGCGCGATAAAATCGACGAACTGAATAGCTGGATCTACGACAACGTTAACAATGGCGTCTATAAAGCCGGTTTTGCCACCAGCCAGGAAGCCTACGATGAGGCGGTCGGGAAAGTGTTCGAGTCGCTGGAGCGCCTGGAGCAGATCCTCGGCCAGCACCGCTACCTGACGGGCGATCGCCTGACAGAGGCGGATATACGCCTGTGGACCACGCTGATCCGTTTCGATCCGGTCTACGTCACCCACTTTAAGTGCGATAAACATCGCATCGGTGATTACCTGAATCTGCACGGTTTCCTGCGCGATATCTACCAGACGCCAGGCATTGCTGAAACGGTCGATTTTGACCATATCCGCACCCACTACTACCGCAGCCATAAGACCATCAATCCAACGGGCATTATCTCAATTGGGCCATGGCAGGATTTGGATGAACCGCACGGGCGTGACGTCCGTTTTGGATAAATATGAAGGGCATCAATAGATGCCCTTTTTTAATTCACAATATCCATCTATTCTTACCTCGATCGCTTAGAAAACAAGTGATTGACTGATTAATGAGGCAAGGAAAATGGACTGGTATTTAAAAGTACTGCGCAATTACGTTGGATTTGGTGGCCGCGCCCGCCGCAAAGAGTACTGGATGTTCATTCTGGTGAACTTCGTCCTGCTCATGGTGCTGGGCATTGTTGATAAATTACTCGGCTGGCAGCGGGACGGCGGGGAAGGCATTCTTACGTCAATCTATGGGATCTTTATTCTGCTGCCGTCCTGGGCCGTCCAGTTCCGGCGTCTGCACGATACCGACCGTTCAGCCTGGTGGCTACTGCTGCTGTTGATCCCGATTATCGGCTGGCTGGTAATTCTGATTTTCAACTGCCAACGCGGCACGCCGGGCGAAAACCGCTTTGGCCCGGATCCTAAGATCGCTGCGTAAATTATTGCCCGGTGGCGCTGACGCTTACCGGGCCTACACGCTTATTTATTGTAATGCGCAAAGAGCTTCGGGATTTCGCGTAAGCACCATGACTTCGCCTCACCCATGCTGTCGCGTCGCCACGCCATAATGATATCCACTTCGCTGGTGTACTCCGGGCTGACGACCCGCAGCCGCCCTTCGGCAATATCCTTTTCAACAAACGGATACGGCATGGTGGCAACGCCTAAACCTGCCAGCAACGCCTGACGTTTATCTTCCAGTGACGTGACGGTCAGGCGCGGCTGTTTATCCAGCAACTGCACCGTTAACACCGGGCGCTCGCGTGCGGTATCGGCGACCGCCACGCCGCGATATTTCACGCGCGTCACCTCTGAGAGCGGCTCCGCCTCCTGGTGGATCGGGTGATCCGGTGCCGCGACGTAGACGTTCATCACGCTGTAGAGTTTTTTCGAGTTAATCTCTGAGGAAGAGCGGAAGTGCATGTCCGGCGCGATCACGATATCCGCTCGCCCCGTCTCCAGACGCTCCCAGGCACCGGCCAGCACTTCGGTGATGATCGACAGCTGGGTGTTGGCCTTGTCCGCCAGACGCTCCACCAGCGGGAATAGCGCCTCGGTCGGGACCAGCGCTTCCGTAACCAGCGTCAGATGCGTTTCCCAGCCGCGGGCCAGCGCTTCGGCATCGGTTGTCAGCTTGTCTGCCGCTTCCAGCAGCACGCGCCCGCGCTCAAGCAGCATACGGCCTACATTGGTGAATTTTGTTCGATGACCGGAGCGGTCGAACAGCACCACGTCCAGCTCTTCCTCCAGCTTCTGCATGGTGTAGCTCAGCGCAGACGGAACGCGCCCCAGTTCATCTGCCGCTGCGGCAAAGCTGCCGCGACGGTCTATTGCGTCCATGACGCGAAGCGCCTCAAGCGTCAATGCTCTCTCTTTAGCCATCTCGTTCTCATTCAGGAAATTTGAACATACCGGGCAGAATATCTGGCTAACAATGCAGCGTCCATACCTTTACCATTGTTTTAGTGTAAAGAGAGGTCAAGTTTATGATTACGACAAGAACAGCTAAACAGTGCGGACAAGCCGATTTCGGTTGGCTGCAGGCGCGCTACACCTTCTCCTTTGGACACTACTTTGACCCGAAACTCCTCGGTTACGCCTCACTGCGCGTGTTGAATCAGGAAGTGCTCGCCCCTGGCGCCTCTTTCCAGCCGCGTACGTACCCGAAAGTCGATATTTTGAACCTGATCCTGGAAGGCGAGGCAGAATACCGCGATAGCGAGGGCAATCATGTCCAGGCGAAGGCTGGCGAAGCCTTACTGATTTCAACGCAGCCGGGCATTAGCTATAGCGAGCACAACCTCAGCAAAGACAACACGCTGACCCGCATGCAGCTGTGGTTAGATGCCTGCCCGGAGCGGGAAAATCCGCTGGTACAGAAGCTGGATCTGAAAGGCGGTCAGCAGCAGCTGATTGCCTCCCCGGACGGCAGCAACGGCAGCCTGCAACTGCGCCAGCAGGTATGGTTGCACCACATCGAGCTGAAGAAAGGCGAGCAGGTTAGCGTGCAGCTTCACGGCCCGCGTGCATACCTGCAGTCGATTCACGGGACGGTGCATGCCGTCACGCATACGGAAGAGAAAGAAGCGCTTACCTGCGGTGACGGGGCGTTTATTCGCGACGAAGCGAATATTACGCTGGTTGCCGATACGCCGCTGCGGGCACTGCTGATTGATTTGCCGGTTTAATTAAACCTTTCCCCTCTCCCCAAAGAGGAGAGGGAACGATCGAGCCCCTCGCCCGTTTGGGGAGAGGGGTTGGGGTGAGGGGAATTTTTTACACCTTACTCGCCATTATCTCAATAATCTGCCGATCCGTTGCCTGCATTGAACGACACGCCAGCGCGCACAGATTAGCGATAGATTGCTCCACGTCGTGCGCCACAATCCCTTCGTTGCCCGTCACGGCCGTTTCATCCAGCGCCATCATCACCGCTTTCCAGGCGCTGCCTACGCTGGTAGAGACCTTCATCGCGCAGCTGTTCGATGCGCCATCGCAGATCATCCCGCTGACATCCCCGATCATGCTGCCGATCGCCATGGCAATGGTCTGGTAGCCTCCGCCCATCAGCCACGCCATCCCAGCCGCAGCGCCCATTGCTGCCGTCGTTGCCGCACACAGCGCGGATAAACGTGGAAGCTGATGATGGATGTAGATAGCCGACAGGTGCGAGAGCATCAGCGCCCGGGCAAGCCGCTCTTGATCGGCCTGTACGTGCTCTGCCACGACCACCACAGGCATGGTCGCGGCGATCCCCTGGTTGCCGGAGCCCGAGTTGCTCATCGCCGGGAGCGTCGCTCCGCCCATACGCGCATCTGACGCCGCGCTGGTGCGGATAACGATATCCGACCCGACATCCTGCGCCAGCCAGCCGCGCGAGCGTTGCCTGGTGAGCGTTGCGCCAATGTGCAGCCCCCATTTACCGCTCAGCCCCTCGCGGGAGAGCGCATCGTTCAACTCCCCTGCTTGCAGAATAAAGCGGATCGCCCCGAACGGAACCTGTTCGGCAAACGCCACAATCTGCGCAAGCGTGGTGTCCGAAAGCACCGACAGGGGATCGGCGTTCACCTCGTCCTGAGGCTCGTCGAGCGTAAAGCGCGTTTCGCCCCGGCACACCACCTCGACAACGCGCGTATGCCCCCCTGCGATGGTCACCATCGCAGTGGCCTCTCCGGCGTAAACACAGGCGCGGGAATAGAGGATCTCATCGCACGGCTCTTGCAGTTTCACCTGCACCAGACCGGCCTCCAGCAAGGCTTTGGCGCGCGCCAGCGCCTCAGGCGTGGCATCTTTCAACACCTCCAGCCCGGCCTGCGCGTTGCCGCCAATGGCCCCCAGCGCCGCCGCAATCGGCAGCCCGACCATGCCAGTACCGGGCACCGTAACGCCCAGACCGTTTTTCATCAGGTTTGGCGATACCCACGCCTCAATTTTCGTGACCTCAGCGCCCAGCTGCTCAGCGGCAATCGCACAGGCCAGCGCCAGAGAGACAGGTTCCGTACACCCCAGGGCAGGCTTAACTTCTTCCTGCACCGCACGAATAAACTGCGTCCATAAAGGATTCATTTGCTCAGACATCGTGACAACCTTATTCACTCCTCAGGAAAACGCGAGGAAAGGAGAAACACACAGCAGCAGTCCGGTAATAACGATAATCACCAGCGACACGCCTTTATATTTGTGCAGCGCCGGGACTTTGTAGACCAGCCATGCCGGAATTAAGCAGCCCACCATGCCGAAAATGGGGCTGCAAATTGAGGTAAAGCTCAGCACGGGCGCATTTAACACAATGGCGCTCCAGGCCAGCAGAATGGCGAACAGCATGATGCCGCGCTGCACGGTACGTTCATTGATTTTGTCTGTCGGCATTTTGCGGCGCAGGATATTCATCACAATGCCCTGCGTCGCCTCGCGAAAGCCGAGATACACCCCGAAGAACGCGGTCATGACGGCGAAAATATTGAGGATCACGCTGACGATTTTGACCCAGCCCGCGCCGTCGCCGCTGATAAACTGCGCCGCAATCGCCAGAGCTGAAATATTCTGCTCGTAGGCTTTTACCGCTTCGTCGTGGCCCATTGCCAGGGTGAAGGAGACGGCGTAAAAAAAGACCGTCACAAACAGGATGCCGAAGGCGATATTCATTGCCCGCAGAGCCTTGTGGCGCGCGACCTCAACGGACTTCTCGCGTGAGCGATACGAAATGACCATCGGGCTTAGGGTCTGAATAAATAGGATCGACGTTAAGGTAAACGGCAGCGTGATAATGGCGTTTTTAATCAGCAGCCCCATCGGCGGCAGCATGCCCACGTTGGCTAAATGCCAGAGGCCGATCATCGACAGCCCAAGCGCCGCCACCACAAACAGCTTGGTGAGCACCATCAGGCTTGAGACTTTAAACAGCAGCTTCTCACCGCGCGACGAGATCGCGACCAGAATGCAGATCAGGAATAAGCCGTAGAACGGGTTTTCCGAGAGCAAGCCGTCGGTCAGACCAAAGGTGTGCAGATAAGAGGCGCTGTCGTTGGTGATGGCAGTGGAATAGACGAACATCCAGATCACCAGCATCACGAAATAGAGCGCGCCTAATAATATGCCCCAGTTTTTCCCGAGATAACCGCTGATCACGCTCGGGTAATCTTTGCATTCCGGGGATTCTGCCAGCGTGTTAATAAACAGACGCTGGAATAAATACATGGCCGGATAGCCAATGATCGACGAAAGTAAAAACACCCACAGGCCCATTAATCCGACCTGCACCGGGAGAAAAACGATCCCCGCGCCGATAGCCATCCCGATACTCATGATGACCCACCCCGTGTCGGTGCTGTCGAATTTAATCGCCTCACGCCATTCGCTTTCACTCATACCTGCCCGCCTTGCCGCGGACGAGTCTTTCACAATCACACTGCTTTTTGTTGCCGTTTCCATTGGGCACTCGCTTATTTTGTAGGGTAACTAATTAATTTTTATTTGGTTTTTTCTCATCAGCGATAATGAGCAGAACTGCCGCAGGTGTGTGTTTTTAGAATGAAAAGATGATATCCGCAGAGGAAGAGAAAAAAGTCACAATTTTTATGAGGATTTACGCAAGCGGGAGGAAATTTTACTTCTTAATGGAGGGTTTTCGCCCTGTTTTGCTAAAAGTGACGGCGATCAAGAAAAAAAAGCCCCCTGTTATCGAGGGGGCTGGAGACATCGCAGGTTACATTGCCTGGGTAAAGGTTCGGGAGATCACGTCCTGCTGCTGCTCGCGCGTCAGGGCGTTAAACCGCACCGCATAGCCTGAAACGCGGATCGTCAGGTTCGGGTAATTCTCCGGGTGCTCAATGGCATCCATCAGCATCTCCCGGTTCATGACGTTGACGTTCAGATGCTGCCCGCCCTCTATGGCCGCTTCGTGATGGAAGTACCCGTCCAGCAGCCCCACAAGGTTGGTTTTGCGCACGCCTTCATCTTTGCCCAGCGCCTGCGGCACAATCGAGAAGGTGTACGAAATACCGTCTTTGGCGTAGGTAAACGGCAGCTTCGCGACCGACGTCAACGAGGCCACCGCCCCTTTCCTGTCGCGTCCGTGCATCGGGTTGGCACCCGGTGCAAACGGTGTCCCGCCGCGGCGGCCATCCGGCGTGTTGCCGGTCTTCTGACCGTAGACCACGTTCGAGGTGATGGTCAGGATCGACTGGGTCGGCACGGCGTTACGGTAGGTTGGCAGCGCCTGAATCTTTTTCATAAAGCGCTCGACCAGATCGCAGGCGATGCTGTCCACCCGATCGTCATTGTTACCGTACTGCGGATAGTCGCCTTCAATCACAAAATCCACCGCCAGGCCAGTGTGGTCGCGCACCGGCTTCACCGTGGCGTACTTGATGGCTGACAGCGAATCCGCCGCCACCGACAGCCCGGCGATGCCGCAGGCCATGGTGCGATAGACATCGCGATCGTGCAGCGCCATCAGCGAGGCTTCGTAGCTGTACTTATCATGCATGTAGTGAATGAGATTCAGCGCGCTGATGTACTGTACCGCCAGCCAGTCCATAAAGTGATCGAGACTCGCCATCACGGTGTCGTAATCCAGCACCTCGTCCAGCAGCGGATCGGTTTTCGGCCCCACCTGGATCTTCAGCTTCTCGTCCATGCCGCCGTTGATCGCATACAGCAGCGTTTTGGCGAGGTTGGCACGCGCCCCGAAGAACTGCATCTGCTTGCCGATCACCATCGGGCTGACGCAGCAGGCTATCGCGTAGTCGTCGCTGTCGAAATCTGCACGCATCAGATCGTCGTTTTCATACTGCAGCGATGAGGTGACGATCGACACCTGCGCGGCATATTTCTTGAACGCGATCGGCAGGTGTTCAGACCAGAGGATCGTCAGGTTCGGCTCCGGCGCAGGCCCCATGGTGTGTAGCGTGTGCAGGTAGCGGAAGCTGTTTTTGGTGACCAGCGTGCGGCCATCCAGCCCCATACCGCCGATCACCTCCGTGGCCCAGATAGGATCGCCGGAAAAGAGCGTGTCGAACTCCGGCGTGCGCAGGAAGCGCACCATGCGGATCTTCATAATGAAGTGGTCGATCAGCTCCTGCGCCTGCATTTCGCTCAGGCGGCCAGCCTGCATATCCCGCTCAATGTAGATATCCAGGAACGTAGCCGTGCGCCCCAGCGACATCGCCCCGCCGTTCTGGGATTTCACCGCCGCCAGATAAGCAAAGTAGACCCACTGCACCGCCTCCTGAGCGTTCATTGCCGGGCGGGAGATGTCAAAGCCATAGCCCGACGCCATCTGCTGGATCTGCAGCAGCGCGCGTTTATGTTCCGCCAGCTCTTCGCGCAGGCGGATCGTCGCCTCCAGATCTTCACCGCGCTCAAGTTTTCCCTGCAGATCGGCGAACTGCAGCTCGCGCTCGCGCACCAGATAGCTGATGCCGTACAGCGCCACGCGACGATAATCACCGATGATCCGCCCGCGTCCGTAGCCGTCCGGCAATCCCGTCAGCACGCCCGATTTTCGGCAGCGCATCATCTCCGGGGAGTACACATCAAATACACCCTGGTTATGGGTTTTGCGCAGATCGGTAAACAGGTACTCAAACTGCGGATCCATTTCGCGCCCGTAGGCCTCGAACGAGCTGCGGATCATGTTGATCCCGCCGTACGGATGCAGGGCGCGCTTGAGGGGTTTATCAGTTTGCAGGCCGACGATCGCCTCCAGATCTTCGTCGATATAGCCCGGTCCGTGCGCGGTAATGGTGGTAGCAATATTGGTGTCAAAATCCACCGGGGCGTGGGTGGCATTCTCCTGACGAATGCCGACCATCACCTTCTGCCACAGCGCCGTCGTTGCAGGCGTCGCCTGCGCGAGGAAAGCCTCATCACCTTCATAAGGGGTGTAGTTATGCTGAATAAAATCGCGCACGTTAACGGCGTCTTTCCATTCTTCACCGCGAAACCCGGCCCATGCGTCGCTGTAGGGCGCAACGCGCGTATCGATAGTTACTTTCATTCTCTTCTCGCTTTATCAGGCATAAGCCGCAGCCGATGTGACCTTCCCAAGACGGAGGGCATCCAGCGCGATCATTTTTTCTTCGTTGGTCGGGATCACCGCGCAGGCCGCACGGGACGCGTCGGTGGAAATAATGCGCTCGCCTGCGCTGCCCGGCAGGGCGTTTTTGGCGTCGTCCAGCGTGATGCCAAAGACCTTAAGCCGTTCAACCACCAGCGCGCGGATAAGCGTTGAGTTCTCGCCGATTCCACCGGTGAAGATCACAGCGTCCAGCCGGTGCAGCGACGCCGCGTGCCCGGCAATGTGCCGCGCGATACGGTGCACAAAGGTGTGTATCGCCAGCTGCGCCCGCTGATGGCCTTCATGCCAGGCTTTTTCGAGCGTTCGCAGGTCGGACGATATTCCGGAGATCCCCAGCAGGCCGGACTCTTTGTTAACCATCCGTTCCAGATCGTCGAGCGATTGATCCGTCTGCCGGGCAATCCACGCCATCGCGCCAAAATCCACGTCGCCGCAGCGCGTGCCCATCATCAACCCTTCCAACGGCGTCATGCCCATAGAGGTATCGACGCTTTCACCGTTACGCACCGCGCAGATGGATGCCCCATTGCCCAGGTGGGCGATAACCAGCCCGCTGTCGTCAGGCGAAAGCCCAAGAAGCGTATGCGCCTGCCCGCTAACGTAGCGGTGCGAGGTGCCGTGGAAGCCGTAGCGGCGCACGCCCAGCTCTTCGAAATAGCGATACGGCAGCCCATAGAGCCAGGCGTGCGGTGCCAGCGTCTGGTGGAAGCTGGTATCAAACACCGCAACCTGCTGCACGCCCGGGAACATGCGTTCAGCCGCTTCCACGCCGCTCAGGTTGGCGTAATTGTGCAAAGGCGCCAGCGGAGACACCTGGCGGATCTGCTCGATGACCTCCCCGGTGATAAGGGTGGATTCGCTGAAGCGATCGCCGCCGTGGGCAATGCGGTGGCCAATCAAGGCCACGCTACTCATCAGATCGCGCTTCTCCAGCTCAAGGGCGATGGCCGCCAGCGCCCCTTCGTAATCCTGGTGAGCCAGTTTGACCGGCTCACCGCCGTTCACCGAGATACAGGCGTTCTCAGTGTTGATGCCGTCTGCAATGCCCGTCATCAGGGCATCGCAGTGTGCTGCGTCGAGTACTGAAAACTTAACCGAAGACGATCCGCAGTTAATGACCAGTACAACCGGAAATTCAATCATGGTGTGACTCCGCTCATCCTGAGCTTTGGGTTAGAACAGTTTGTAAACGATATTCAGAATGGTCAGCAGGCCGACCGCAGTAACGAAAATGTTCTCCGCTCTGCCTTTATATTTCGCCAGCGCCGGTGCCTTGCGGATGGCATACATCGGCAGCAGGCACAGCAGTGAGGCGATGATTGGCGCACCCATGGCTTCAATAAGGTCGAGAATGTTCGGGTTGGCGTAGGCCACCACCCAGGTTGACCCCATGATGAATACCATGCTGATGGTGTTCAGTTTGCCGACCGAGACGTTCTTCTTGTCACCCTTGTAACCAAACTTCAGGATCAGGCCGTTCAGCCCTTCCAGGGTGCCCAGGTAGTGGCCGAAGAAGGATTTGAAGATCGCCACCAGCGCGATGATAGAAGCACCGTATTCCAGTACCGTCGCGAAGGTAGATTTGCTGCCCGACATCGAAGCAAAGTGGTTCGCCAGATAAGAGAGCACCGGAATGTTCTGCGCTTTGGCTTCCGCCATGTTCTGTGGGGAGAGCGTGAACAGGCAGCTAAAGGCAAAGAACATCACCACGGCGACCATCAGCAGGCTGGCGCGACTGATGATTTTGGAACATTTCTGCTCGGTGAACGCTTTGCCAAACTCCGGCTCGTACTCTTCGCGTTTGGAGACCACAAACGAGGAGACGATAGGCGAGAAGTTAAAGGAGAAGACCATGATGGAGATCCCCAGCCAGACCGTCACCAGAATGCCGTCGTGCCCGGTAAAGGCGATATCGCTCAGGTTGACCTGGTCGATTACCGCCGAGTTCCAGTAGGGGATCAGCGACAGGGAGATCAGCACCAGACTGGCGATAAACGGGAACACCAGGAAGCTCATCACCTTCACCATCAGGTCTTTACCAAACCAGATCACAAAGGCCATCAGCAGCAGCAGGAACAGCGCCACAAAGCCACGGTTAAGCGCCGGGAGCTGCAGTTGGTTTTCCCAGAAGGTCATAAAGGTGTTGGTAATGGTGACGCCGTAAATCCACAGCAGCGGGCAAATTGCAAAGAAGTAGAGGAAGGTGATCACCACCCCACCGGTCTTGCCGAAATGCTCTTCCACCGTTTCGGTGATGTTCCCGGAGACGTTGCTCCCGGACAGGCACAAACGCGCCAGCGCGCGGTGGCAGTAAAAGGCGATGGGATAGGCCAGCACCAGCATCAGCAGGATTGGGATCAGCCCGCCAAAGCCTGCACGGATCGGGAAGAACAGCACGCCTGCGCCAATGGCGGTACCAAACAGGCCCAGCGTCCAGGTGGTATCAGACTTACGCCATGCGGACGTTTTTGTCTGGCCAACGATAATGCTTTCTGTGTTGCTCATAGGTCATCCTTTATGCGTCAACGAAGCCGGTAATTTGCGAAACGCGGGAAAGATCGATATTGCCGCCGGAAATAATGCACACCGTTTTGCGGCCCTGAATATAGTGGTCCAGTTTGCCGCTTAATAAGGCGGCACAGGCCAGCGCGCCCGCCCCTTCTGTCACCACTTTATTTCGCTGAATAAGTGCAATCATGCTGTTGCGAATGTCATCCTCGCTGACCAGCACAATGTCATCGACTAATTCACGAACAATGTCGAACGTTAATTTACCCGGGCGAGAGACATCGCAGCCGTCGGCTAATGTGCCGGTTACACGGTGATTAATGATTTCTCCGGCTTGCCAGGACGCCGCCATACCGTGAACGTTTTCTGACTGCACGCCGATAATATTAATGGTTGGGTTAACGGATTTAATGGCCGTAGCAATGCCGGCAATTAATCCGCCGCCGCCAATAGGCACAATCACGTTATCCACATCATAGAGATCTTCAAGAATTTCCAGGCCAATTGTTCCCTGCCCGGCAATGACCTTAGGATCGTCATAAGGCGGGATAAAAATGCGCCCTTCCATCTCAACGATTTCGCTCACTTTCGCGATGGTATCGTTGAAGTTTTCGCCGTGGAGCACCACCTCGGCGGAGTAGTCGCGCGTGGCGGCGACCTTGGATTTCGGTGCGCCCATCGGCATGACCACTTTGCCATCGATACCGAGCATGGCGCAGGAGAGCGACACGCCCTGAGCATGGTTTCCGGCGGAACACGCCACCACGCCTTTACGTTTCTCCGCCTCCGTAAGCGAACTGAGTTTATTAAACGCACCGCGAATTTTAAAAGAGCCGGTGCGCTGCATATTTTCAAATTTCAGAAAAATTTCACCCTTGCAGCGTTCGCTGAGATAATTTGAACGCGGCATACCGGTTTTATAAACCTTACCGGCCAGGCGTTTTCTGGCATCCTGAATATCTTCGATGGTCACCGGGAGGTCGTAGGTAATGTGCATAATATCCTCGTTATAATAATTGATTGTTTTCAGGCAAAGTCAGGGTATCAGAGCGCTAAAACGACACGCTCCGGGTGTTTTTTAAACTGTTGTTACGATTTCATCGTCGTCGTTCGATATTCATTGACGAATATTGTTTCGCCAGTTCGACTAATACCGAAGCGGATTTTTTAATACTGTAATTTTTGGACCACACCGCGGCGTAACGTGCCACGGGTAATTCATCTTCAACCGGCAGCATAATAAACTGGTCAGAACCGAACGGCGCAATCATGTCGCGAGGAATAACCGTCAGGTAATCGGCATTCAGGACAAGGTTATAAATGGTGACGACCGAATCGGTCTGGACGATATTTTCAATGCTGATGTGGTTGTCTTGCAGGGTAGTCAGAAGTTCTTTGTAGTAGCCCATATCGGTTTGCGGCATCACCCACTGTTCATGCGTGAGCGATGCCAGTGTAGTCGAGCCGGTGCACGTTCGTGATTTGCTGGCGACCAGCACAAACTCGGACTCAAACAGCGGCTCCACGTGAAGATCCTGCAGCAGCATCTCGTCGCTCAGCGTGCCGATAGCAAAATCCAGCCGACCATCGCGAATGGCGGGCAGGAAAGAGGAGAGCTGCGCTTCATACATGGATACCCGCGCTTTCGGGAACACTTCCTTGAACTTTTTGATCATCTCCGACAGGAAGGTGAAGCCGATGAGCGACGGATAGCCGAATGAAACGTCCATGACGGTGCTAAAGCTGAGGCTGTTAATTTCGCTCACCATGTTCTTCATCTCTCGGGTGATCGACTCTGAGTACGACAGCAACACCTGGCCTGCGGCAGTAAGCTTTACGCCGGTATTTTTACGAACCATCACTTCGACGCCGAAGTAGGATTCGATATCGCTGATGATTTTGCTGACCGCGGGTTGCGTCAATCCCAGTTGTCTTGCAGCAGAACCTATGGAGCCACTTTTAATGACTTCCTGAAATACCACGAGATGCTGTGTTTTCGGTAGAATAATAGTGTTCATAATATTCTGCGCTTATTTCCCTATGACGGGGCGAATTCTACCCAATATTGTTTCAGGGGGTATGTGCTGTTACTCACAATTTGCCTTTACGCGCTTTCACCACTCATAATAAAAAGCCATTAAATTTCTTTTTATTCAATCAGTTAAACAAAAACAAACACGCTATTTGGCTGATATTGATCAACAAAATCGCAGGTAATAAAAATATTTTATGGTGATAACTGAGGTGAATTTTTTGGATATATAAGCGGCAAGAAAGGCGATATTTCAAGCAATTAAAGACTACTAAGTAACCATTATTTTGTTAAAACATTCCTGTATTTTATCAAATAAAGCGATAACGAATGATTGCTGCCAAAGTAAAGAGTGGAGCGGGTCACATATTCACATGGCAAATGTATTGAATTTCAATATATACATTTCAACTACGAAAACTTCCACTCTCATTCATGTAACAATATTCACATCAGAACAACACTGCGAATCGTCACTTTTTTAGCGTGAAATTTTGTGATTGCGATCGTCTACGGGTGATGAGCTGCCAGCAAAACGTCGTCGGGAGTGAAATGTGCTTAATGTCGCAAATATGAGAATTGATGTCGTTTACCGGGGTTATGGGTGGTACGCGCTTAGCTGGCCAACGACCGACAGATAGCAAATCATGTAGCGCAGATAGCAAAAACCCCGCCGAGGCGGGGTTCTTTAAGAGGTTGAAGCTGACCGATAAGCCGGGTTCTGTCGTGGACAGTCATTCATCTAGGCCAGCAATCGCTCACTGGCTCAAGCAGCCTACCCGGGTTCAGTACGGGCCGTACCATGTGAACCCCTATTTGGCCTTGCTCCGGGTGGAGTTTACCGTGCCACGGAC
>Ga0209795_10000101_pt1 | contig 81995 bp, 99 predicted proteins | sample AgamicOrMarz_FD_187166 | JGI IMG/M metagenome (GOLD analysis project Ga0209795, IMG submission 187166) | Agave microbial communities from Guanajuato, Mexico - Or.Ma.rz (SPAdes) (version 2) | ecosystem: Host-associated > Plants > Phyllosphere > Phylloplane/Leaf | place: Guanajuato, Mexico...
GACTAAGTAAATTAAACACTTCATCCAACAGGTCATATTGGTTTCTAAACGTAATTGTTAGAGCCTCTTTGAAATGTTTTTTTGGCGGGTCAAGCAATATATTAAATTTACTTGTAGCTACTATTTGTTCAAAGTTATCCCTTAGTAAAGTAGATAAATGTTGACTATCTCTTACAACGACCTCTATTTGAAGAGTCTTATCAGACAATATTGTCTCACTTTCAAACTCCAAAGTAATTGAATTATTAATACCCTTATAATAATATTCCTGTCTAAAGGTGGTAGAAATTAAATCCCCTCTCTCCGTAACTGTTACATCTTTCTCCTTAAGGTCTTTAATCTCTTTCTTTAAAACTTTTATGCAAGCATCCAAATTTTCCATATAGTTTTCTTTTATGTTTATATAAAAGAGGTCTGGTTCTTTTTCATCTTGGCGCAGCGGAGCAGGTCCATTACCATCTAAAAAGTATTGGTAGTATTCATTTGTTTTTACTATTCTATTTGCAGGTAATTCACTATCATCCATTGTAGGCAATGCTTTAATTATAACAGCTGTAAGGTCTTTACCTGCTTTCCCGATAACTTCTGCAAGTTCAACAATATGTTTTGCTAGAGAAGGAATGTTCCCACCCTCAAAAACTACCCAAATTTCTGTTTGTGTATATTTCATAATTTGGCATATATTTCTTATTTTACCTTTGGTAAACGTAAACTTAATGGATTCCTTGTTCAGTTCACGGATTACTAGCGCCCCAAAATTTTTTGCTGCTAGTAGTAATTTTTCCTCTACTTTCTCAATTGCTTTATTACCTTCATAAATATCTATAAATTTTTGTGACATGTTCATTCTCCTTTTTTAATATTCTAACATGATTTTAGATGTTTTATTTAAACAAAGGCTGTTATCTCAAAGGTTGCTGTTTTTATAATAAATAATTGTAACTCTAAAATTATCGGATAAAATAATTAGTATAGATTGGAAAAGGAGGTTATCTATTGTCAAAAGGGCTTATTCACCATATTGAAAAATATGTTTCGGATTTAAAATGTTCAATCAACTTTTGGTGTTGGTTTTTAGAGGATTTAGGATTATTCTTAGAGTTCGTTGAGATACGAAACCTGCTACCAAATCGTTCATATTTTTTTGCTATGACAAATGTCAGTTCATAATAATTTATCATGTAGTTACGATTATTTTCATTTTCACTTTTAATCCGGAGTTGCAAACCCATTTCCTTAATTATCTTTTTAAAGTCTCTGGTTTCTTTCTTAGCTTCCTTTGTACATAAGAAATACTCCATTGATTCTGAATTCATAAAATTAATTCTCCTTTTACTTGTTTTCACTATTTTACACTGGTTCTAATTATATGGTCGCTTTTTGTATTGAATCTTAAATTTGATGGTTACTACTATACAGGACAACATAAGTAACTAAAGTTCCATTTGTATAATAAAAAGACCGCTCTTTCTAAATGTATAGATTAGGCGGTCTATTATATCTCTATTGTTTAGCAGTTAAGTTTTTTAGTTCTTGTTTTAAATTATTTTGGTTCATGTATGTTCGTACTTCACTATTAATTTTAAGGAAATTAACTTCAAGTGTAGGGTATTGTTCCTTTTTTACCACTAAATATTTTTTTCTTTTTGAAATATAGCCATACATCGCAAAGTACTTTTGAAATAGAAAAAGCTATTCATAAACAGAATAGCTTCTTGAGCGGTTTTTTATACTTTCTCTAAGGCGTTTAATTTTTCTTTGAAGTTTTTGGTAGCATTCAAAAAGTCTTTATTATACTTATCTAGTACGGCATTCTCATAGTAAGAATAGGCAATGTCATACACATTAAATTTTTCAACTTCTGAATCCTGAAGTTGAACAACAAAGTAAAAATCCAGTAGTTTTATAAAGGCGAAGTGCTGTTCACTATCAATTTCTTTATAATTATTCTCTGCGTTACGTGCAAATTCCTCCTCAATCTCTTTAGGGTCTATTGTTTCCATTAAAGAGTTGAATAATTTGTCTATAACTTCTTTTTCTTGCTTAAGTTTTGAATTTAAAAATTGAGTAAAATATTTCTTAGGTGGATTTAACAAAGCAGGAAATTTGGTTTCGATTTCCGCTTTTTCTATCAGCTCTCTAAAAGCATGTTTTATATCATTTGGTGTGTTAAGCACCTTGTTTTCTTCAAATTTCGAATTACTGAAACTCATTTCTTTATCAAATGTTAGGATAAACCTATCTTGCAATCCGTTTATATAGTACCCATATTGTAGTTGTCTATTTGCTTGATACGCAATTTCACATGAGAAGGTAGGCTCTTTTTCTTGCTGCTTTTTTATTTCTCCTTCAAGAGCTCTTATGATGCTTAACATGTCCTCCATATAGTTTTTCACAAGATTGATATAAAGAAGGTCACCCTCTGTTGCGAATCCTTTATAAAAGCGGTCTGTCCTGTCTTCCTCACTTATTGGAGTTGACCGAACATCTTTTATAGGAATCTCCAATTTCTTTTCATTAGATGATACAAAAAGAACGAAATATCCTGCGGCTTTTGCTATTTCTTGGACGTACTGAATGATATCTGTTACATCAACAAAGTGCAGCTCTGTCAAAAATGTAAGATACATAAAATCATGTTCTGAACTAGAAATGGAAAAAACACTAGATTTCTTTCCTTTTTTCAAGTTGAACTCAATTACTGTTTCTAAAGGATTTCCGCTATAGGTTGTCTCCCAGGTCAAATGAATAGTGCCATGATTCTTTAATTTTTCTGTAAACTCGTTTGTTATACGTTCTGCTTTCTTAGAACCCAAAATCTTTTTTACATGTGGATTAGAAAATGATTTTACCATGTTCCTCACTTCTCCTTTGTCATTTCCATTATTGTACCGCAGATGAAATAATTAGGTAACAATAAACCCCTTTTCGTCAGAAAATTTTGTATAATATTGCTACTATCTACCTTCTAACTAATGTAAAATATAAAAGAAACATGTAGGACTTTAACTACTTGCAAACAACAGTAAGATAAACGCTTGTCTTGTACGACTTACATATCCTTTACGCACTTTTTAACATTAACAACTGAACAGACAAGTATTTTACCAAATAAACAGCAAAGGAAAGAAACTATGTATCTTACAAAGGCAGAACATATGAACAAGCAATTCTTATTTAAATTAAGCATTACAACTTTTATCATCTTTAACCTTCTTAACGTATGTTACATTTTTGAAGACTATGGGCTCGGTAAGTTGGCTTTCTTCCGAAGTGTTAGTGTACTTTTATTCTGTTCTATAGTGTTATATTTTTCACTTAAAAAGAAGACCTTGGCGTTAATTGTTTTATTTATCTATCTTTTGACCGGCATTATTCAATATATTGCTATTTTTATATCTTTGTTTGTTTAAATTAAGTGCCTTATTAAAAAAAGCTTATCTCAGAAAAATTGGATAAGCTTTTGTGTTTACTTTCTTTATTACTTTGGAGAGATGGAGGATACCAAATATTTTAAATCAGATACCTTTTTTATATAGTTTTCATGCTCCCGTTTAAGTATTGCTTCTTCATACACCTTCACAGAACTCTGGAAATCAGTGTATTTATCAGCTTTTAGCTGTTGTAAATCCATAACGAAGTAGAAACCAAACAACTTTACAAACTTATAATTGTTGGCACCGCCTAACACTACCATATCCACAGGATATTCCTCCGCTATCGTACTTTCAATTTCCCCAGCATCTAAGTCCTCTATTAGTAACGTGAATACTTGTTCTGCAATCTTTTCATAAGCTTTAACTCCAGGCAAAACTTCTTTAAGACAGTATCTCACAAAGTGTTTATTCGGTGGATTGATAAGCGATTGTATTTTTACCTCATTTTCGCTATCTTCAAATGTTTCATCTAAGAAGGTTTGTAAATCCTGTAGTGTAACATTTTCTTTTTTAATATCTAAAGAAGGTACACTAAAGGTCAATGTACTTCCATGAGTAATGTTAATTTCCCCTTCATACCCTTTATAGTAATAACTCCAAATCATTTTTTCCTTTCCGACTAGGCTAAAGCTGTACTCGAAAGTTGAGTCTTTTTGATAAACCTCTTCGAAATAGTCATTTACACCATGATACACACCTAAAAAATTCTCTAAAAAATTTTCTTGTAGATTTACATAAGAAAATTTATCAGCCGAACTATACCCATTCACTAATAGAACAATATCATTCTTCGGAATGCTGGTTTGAGAATTTATAACGTTTGGATATACGCTTTGAATAATAACTATCTTTGAGTTGAGTGATTTCCCTAATTCTTTTACATAATTAATAATAAGATTAACTTTATCATTCGTAATGTTTACTGCATCACAATAGTTGAAATTTAGGACTAAAACTTTAGTATTTACATAACTAACACTAAACGTAGCAACGTCATGTTTATTAAACTTTATTGTATGTAGCGCTTCTCTTTCAAATTCCATTTTTGCTTCGTACTTCATAAAAAGCTTAAAGCCATGTTCACTAAGTGTGATTCTAAAACTTTTTGTAATCTTCTTTGCTTCCTTTGTTTCAAATGCGTTAACCTTTTTTTCTACTTTGTTCATATTTATTCTCCTTGTATGCTTTCTATTATCTTATCATTTATTTGCTAATAAGGAATAATTCACTTAAAACAAAATGCATTTTGTAGGTAAATACGAAAAATCACTACAAATGTCTTTTCAGACACTAACACTGTACAGTGGAGACAATTAGAAAAGCCTATCTCAGCATGAGATAAGCTTCTGTATTTACTTTCTTACTTATTTTGGAGTAATTGATGACATCCAAGATTTAATACCTGCAACGGTTAATTCATAATTTTTCTGTACTCTTCTAAGCACAAGTTCTTCATATACCGCTAAAGCAACATGGAAGTTACTGTACTTATCCGTTATCATGCTTTGTGTATCTAGTATAAAATACACATTAAATAACTTTATAAAATTATAATCATTACTAATACCAAATGTAACTAATTCAACCGGTAGAGATTGTGCTATTGTACTTTCAATTTCTTCAGCATCCATATCCTCTATTAATGACGTAAATACTTGCTCTGCAATCTTGTCGTAAGAATTAAGACCTGGTAATACATTTTCATGGAAATACTTCAGAAAGTGTTTATTTGGTGGCTTAATAAGAGATTTTATTTTCACTTCGTTTTCACTGTCCTCAAATGTTTCATCCATTAAGGCTTGCAAATCATCAGGTTTAACATTTTTTCTTTTAATTTCTAAAGAAGGTACGTCAAATGTAAACGAATCGTCTTCTACATTTATAAAGATTTCTCCATCAAAGCCTTTAAAATAATAACTCCATGTTAATTTTTCTTTTTTAAGCGATTTAAATGTGAATTCAAATGTTTTGTCTTTTTCTTTTATACTTTCAAGATAGCTACTTACACCGTTATATAAACCCAAGTAATCTTCAACAAAGTTTTCTTTAAGGTTTATGTAATAAAATTTATCCCTTGTATCGTAACCATTAACAAATAATTTAAAATCATCTTTTATCTCAGCTATATTGTCTGGTATTGAAATTTCCGAATACCAGTTTTGAACAATAACTGCACTTGAATTAAGAGCTTCACCTAGTTCTATTAGGTAATCTACAATACCTTTTGCATTAATTTGCTTTTTTAGATGACAAGAATCATAATCAAGTACGAGTATACGAGGATTAACACTTGTTACTTTAAAGCCAAAGAAGTTCCTTTGATTAATTCTCACTGAATGTCTTGCTACGTGTTCTTTATTAAGTTCACAAATATCATAACTCATGCGAAGAGCGATATTTTGTTCTCTTAGATTTTCTCTAAACTTATCATTCAATTTCTTTGCTTCCTTGTATTTAAAATAATTCTTTACTTCAGTCATTCTATGTCATTCTCCTTTTATGCTTTCTATTATCTTATCATGCTTTTAATTTTGTTGAGCAAACTTACCGGACATAGGTCAAAGATGCTATTAAGGTGAAAAAACTCACGAAAGTACAATCTTACATGAGTTTTGGGTATAGTTTCATTTTAAGAAAAAGGTCTTTCAAATAATCGTTCAGCTTAATATATAGTTTATATGGTTTACTTCTTAAGAATTTAAAAATAAATAAAGATATAAATAAAAAAGTGTTCTCCATCTTATTATGGAGAACACTTTTGGTTAGTCTCTACTTTCTATTCTATATTTATTTGCTTGTCTATATTCACTTTTCTTCCTCATTTAATAATTCCTGCTGCATTTTTACAGTATGAGAAGTGCTTGTAATATAGGATTTAGCAGCTTGTTCGTACTTTCGGTATTGTTTCATAAAATTAAAAATTAGCCCAATGTAAATACATAAAGATAGAGATAGAACAACAATAAAAACGGTTGATTTACCATCGGAAAGAACCATTTGCATAACGGCTCCAATAATTAAACAAATGCTTGAAGCTAAAACTAATGAAGCTGTATTTTGGTTTCGTTTTAATTTCTTTTTTACGCTCGTAATTGATTTTTCCATTTTGTTAATGTTTCGTTTAATTTGCATTTCATTTTCAGTAAACAAATTTTTTTCCTACTCCTTTTCCTTTTTTCTATTCTATCACTATTTTTTTATTTGATTAACAACTTTATATGTTTACGAAAGAAGAAAAATTTGTGTAATAGCGAGTAAACAAGTGTAGTTTCTTACCCTATAATGCAGCGTGGAGATAAGGAATATGTACATATTTAAATAATGCTTTTTACATAATTTCTTTCCTCGTTTTTCAATAAATCTTTTTGTACCTTTATTGTATGATATACCTTTTCAAGGCGTGTTTTAACAGATTTTTCATATCTTCGGTATCCCCTTAAAAAAATAAAGATTGTTACAAGGTAAGTGCATAAGGACATACACAGCAGAAAGTAAAATAGTAAGGATTCTATATTAACAACTATCATTTCTGCAATAGTTCCGATGATAAAAAACCACTTGCACCTAAAAACATTGTAGTTGTGTTTCGGGTACTTTTTAACTTTTGTTGTTCACTAACTATAATTCCTTCCAGTTGTTCAATGTTTTGCTTAATTTTTATTTGGTCATCAATTAACATAATTTCCTCCTTTTGTCTTGTTTTCTATTTTAACACATCAACTTTAATGTTGTTAGTTTACCAGTTTTAGAGATTATAAAGAGCGCTCTCTTGTATAGTAAGAGAACGCCCTTTTCATTAATAGCTTATTAAAAGTAAATATCTATGTGTATAAATGGTTTTAGCACTATTTACTAATGAAGTTTAATCTCAGGAGTTTAAATGACAAAGACTGTATTCGTTACTTGATATCCTTTATGCTAACATATACGGTTTTCTTTTTAGCAGATGTTATCTTAACCCTTATTTCGGCTTTGTTGTTACTGCCATCTTTCCATCCAGATAAAGATTTACTTATGCAAGCAGATGTTGTAGTAAATTTAATTGAACCCATATTAGAGCTAGACTTTTCATCCACTTCATACATAGTTGCTACAATCGTATTTCCGCTTGTATTGTTAGAGACACATGCTTGAACATTATTTCCGCCTGCTTTGACTGTCGGAGTATAGGTCCCTGTGTTGTTATCTGTAATATTTCCTCCCCACAAAACCGTAGTACTCGCTGCAAACGCTGATGTAGGAATTAAAAGTGCTGCTGTTACTGCCATTACAGATGCCTTTAGTCTTTTTTTCATAATAAACTCCCCTTCACTTTATATTACTTCCAATACATTGATATTAAACCATAATTTGGTTTATGGATAGTCCTAAATTTCATTTTTCGCTAATTTTTTTAAGTTTTTCCGTTTTGTATTAGCACTGAATTTGCTACTTTCCTCATTTTTCGATTTAATTTTCTAAATTCGGAGGAAAAGCACAGATTTAAAAGAAAATAAATTGGTATAATATTCTTATCTTATAATGAAATTGGAGAGATGATTAATGACTGGTAATCCTAATTCAGAGTTAGCGAAAAAATTAGTTCACTATTCGACAGATGTTCAAAAAGGTGAAAATGTCTTAATTGAGGCATTCGACATTGATATTGAACTTGTGAATGAATTAGTAAAAGAGGTAGGTCTTGCTGGAGGCAAGGCATATGTTAACCTTCGCAACCAACAAGTAACACGTACGTTGCTAATGAATGCAACTGAGGAGCAAATCCGCACATGGGCTGAGTATGATAAAAACCAAATGAAACAAATGCACGCATACATAGGTGTTCGCGGCAGCGATAATATTTATGAACTAAGTGATGTTCCGAGCGAAAAAATGAAGCTATACAACACAATTTATGTGAAAGAAGTACACTTGGACGTTCGTGTAAATGAGACGAAATGGGTTATTTTACGCTATCCTAATAGTTCATTTGCTCAACTATCTGGAATGAGCACTGAAGCCTTTAAAAAGTTCTATTATGACGTTTGTACAATGGATTATAAAAAAATGGACGGAGCGATGGATTCCTTAGTAGAACTCATGAACAAGACAGACAAAGTACGCTTAGTTGGTGAAGATACAGACCTTCACTTCTCTATTAAAGATATTCCTGCTATTAAATGTTCAGGGCTTAGAAATATCCCAGATGGCGAGGTATATACAGCTCCTGTTAAAGATAGTGTGAATGGTGTTATCTCTTATAACGTTCCTACACCCTATGAAGGCTTTGTGTTTGAGAACGTAAGACTAACATTTAAAGATGGTAAGATTGTTGAAGCGACTGCAAACAACACAGAAAAGTTAAATGATATCTTAGATACAGATGAAGGCGCACGCTACATTGGAGAATTTGCTATCGGTGTAAACCCGTATATCTTGGAGCCAATGAAAGATATCTTGTTCGATGAGAAGATTGATGGAAGTTTCCATTTTACACCTGGACAAGCCTACAAGGAAGCTTACAATGGAAATGAATCAAATGTTCACTGGGATATGGTTATGATTCAACGCCCTGAATATGGTGGTGGAGAAATTTACTTTGATGATGTGTTAATTCGAAAAGACGGTAGATTTGTTCTTCCTGAATTAGAGTGTCTAAACCCTGAGAATTTAAAATAAATGAGAAAAAGCGAGGATGTTAATTATGAATTAACCTCCTCGCTTATATTTTGCTTTCATTTTCTTTTATTTACGCTAATAGCTTAATTAGTAGTTCATTCATTTCCCTAGGAGCCTGTACATCGCTCACGATAACTGTTAAATCGTCTGTATTTTTATTTACTATCTTATTCTTCATAACAAAATAAATATATATTCCGTCTATGTTAAATTCAAATGTAAAGACAATAGCAGACAATTCCCCTTGTGTTGCCACTGTATATTCTTTTATTTTATATTTCCCTTCTTTATATTGAGGTCGTATCTTAATAAAAAGCGCTTCAACACTTTCCCAACTACCTAACACTTCTTCTAAACTTAAGAATTCTCTTTCAATCGTTTTCTTGTTGAAATAAAAACTATTTATATTGGAGACATGCGGAATGTTACTGACATTCTTTAGTTCATATATAAAGGTATGGAAATTCCACATCGGTTTTGATAAAAGGATTCTAAATTTATTTTCTTCCATAAGATTATTTAAGTATTCTTCAACTTCTCTTTCGTCAATTCTTACAACATCTGCTGTTACGTCTTCAGTAAGAGGTTTGATAGCTAGTTCCTCGTTATTTACTAGAGACCATGAAAGTGTCACTCCTGCATAGTATACAGATATGTCATTGTTAAGTATCTTTAAAGCTTCATTGTAGTTTGGAGACTCCAAAGACAAAAGCGGATGTTCCCGGATAATCTCTTTTACCTTATGAATAGCTTCCAGTGAAGATAGTGTTTGCTCAACGAATTGGTCTTTTAGAATTAATCCTAGCACATTAAGACCTGTTACATTTCGGACCACCTCTACAGTCTCTTCTCGATAGTTAGACGGACTTACAGTCTCAAGCTTGTTTCGAAAATAGTTTGCTAAAGATTCATCTAGTAAGTAATTTTCATATGAGATAATTAAACCTTTTTTCCCTTCGTCTTTCGCTAACAAAAAGAGTCCAATCACTACAGTCCTATATATATTTAAAAGATAGTCATAGTGAGATTTTTTTGCCTTATATGCCTTAGTAGTGAGTTTTTGACTATAGTTTTTAACAAATGAAACGTGTACATGCAAATGGTCTTCAATTTTCTCTTCTGTTTGTATGGTGAAAGAGAAATGTGATTTAGTTGGCACACTAAGCAAACTAATTTTGTAATCCCATGTAGTTGCGGAAAACGAAAAGATGCAACGTTCTTCTAATTTTTCTTTGAGTTTTGTATTTATTGCTTTTAAATTTACATTTACATTATTCATTAACAAATAGCTCCTTAATCTTTTTAACATTCTATCATACTATTAGACTATGAGATTATTTTAAAGAAGTAAAAGTACTTTGTTGCAAGCGGCTCATAAACAGCAAGGAGAAAGGTAACCCTTGCTTGTTTTAATTTAAATTGCTGCAAAAAAAGTGAGGATTAAATCCCCACTTTTATTTTTATTTTCTTTTATTAGTAATTAGTTTAGTAATTCAAACAGCAGCTCTTTTAATTCAATTGGTGTCTGCACTTCACTAATAATGACCTTTAAGTCGTCTCTATCGTTATCACTTTTATTAGCTTTATTTGCCATTACAAAGTAAATGTACTTATCATTAACCTTGTACTCAAATGTAAAAACAATAGTACGAGAGGAATCTTTAGTAAGTGATGCGTATTCCTTTACTAAAAACTTCCCATCTTTATATTCAGGTAACAATTTAATGCATAATGCCTCAACATCTTCCCAATTGCCAAAAGTATCTTCTAAGATTGAAAAACCATTTTTAGTTGCTTCATCATTAAAATAAAAGGCGTAAAAATCAGATATTTCCGAGATTTCATTAACATATTTTAACTGATTTAAAAGGGCTTGATAATTGTGCATTGGTTTTGAAAGAAGAATAGAAAATTTACTTTCTTCCTTAAAACTATCTAAATACTCCTGAACAGCTTCTGCCGCAATACTTACTCTATCTGGTTCCCTTTTTTCGTTATATACTTTAATTGCTAACTCTTTATCATTTGCAAGAGACCAAGACAATGTAACTCCAACGTAATTAACTAATATCTCGTTATCCAGTATTTTTAAGGCTTCACTATAATTCGTTGTGTTTAATGATAGTAATGGGTGCTCTTCAATAATATTTTTTACCTTATGAATAGTCTTCATTGAAGATTCAGCATCTTGAATAAATTTGTCATTTAAACGTAACCCTAGTATATTTAGACCACAGACATTACTTGCAAGTTCTACAATTTCATTACTATAATTGAGTGGACTTACGTCTTTAAAACTTTTTCTAAATTGATTTGCTAGTTTTTCATCAAGCATATAATCTTCATGAGTAACTACTAAACCTTCTTTTCCTTCTTCTTTTGCCAATACCAAGAATGCTGACATGGCAATTTTATATAGGTTTAATAAATATTCGTATTCTGCCTTTTTAGGTTTATAAGCTTTTGTAGTAATTTTATTACTTTTATGCTTAACAAAAGAAACTCTTACATGCAAATGTCCTTCAACCTTTTCATCTTTATCTGATTCTACATAAAACGAAAAGGTTGAATTAATAGAGTAACTATCTAACTCAAGTAGATATTTCCAGCTTCTTACACGGAAAGAGTATAGATTTTCCTTTTCTAATTCTTCTTTCAGTTTTTCTGCTGCTGCTTTTAAAATTAATTCTGCATTATTCATTAGTATTGCTCCTTTTAATTTTTTATATTTTATCACAGCATATCTTTATCGGTTTAATTTAGTTAACTAATATTCTTACATAAATCCTGAGGTGTCATTTCTCTAATTTTATAAAATCATAAAAGAAAAACGAGCAAGTTTCCTGCTCGTTTAATTCAAAACATCGTATAGATAAAGTTTTAGTTCATTTGGTTCTTGTATATCGCTTACCATTACCTTCAGGTAACGTTTAAAGTTTTTCTTATGAAAAACAAAGTAAATATACTGATTATTAATGAAAAACTCATACGTAACTGCCTCACATATATTCTTTTTCTCTTCTATTTCAAAGGAATATTGTTTAGAAGTATATTCTTTAAGTATAAACCCCGAATTTTCATACATATCTAGCAGTGCAATTGAAAGTTTTTCTACTTCTTCCCATCCGTGATATCGCTCTTCTAATTTAGTGAATTCTCTCTTAATAATTTCATCTTCTATTATGTAATTCCAGGTTGTTGTCACTTCCGCTCTTTGTCCTACATTCCTTAGAATACCAACTAATCTAACAAAATTATCTTTAGGGGAGTTTAATAGATGATGAAACTTTATTTCTTCTTTTAAATTTTCCAAGTATGTATTAACACCTTGAATGGACACATCTACTAATTCAAATTCATTGTCATCTATCAGACTAATAGCTAATTTTTCATTGTTTATTATTTCCCATACTAGTGTCTGTCCAGCAAATTTAAAACAGACTTTATCGTCAAATAAATTTAATATATGATTATATTTAGGTATATCTATGGTTAGTAATGGTTCTTGTTCGATTATTTCTTTAATTTTTGGTACTAATTCTAAAAAATTATGTCCTTTTTCCAATAACTCATTACTAAGTTGTAAGCCGAGCAATTGATTTCGATTCTTTACCTTAACTACTTCTAGTATTTCGTCAGGATATTGAGCAAGACTTAATGAGGCGTTGCTTTCTAAGAAAAGTTCCACTAAATTTTGATGCAATCTGCTCTCTGAATATGTAACAACAATCCCTTTTTTATTCATTTCTTTCGCTAACTTTATAAGAAAGTCTGAAACCACTTTGTAGAAATGTATATAAAATGGATAATCGGCTTTTCTAGGCTTTGTTAAAACATTATTCCCTGTTGTTTTACCGTATCTGTAAAAACTAATTTCAGAGCACAGTACATCTGACATCTTGTCCAGTTGATTTATAGTGATTTTTAATTCACTGTCATTGGTACTACGTAAGACTAAAGAGTACTCCTCTATACTAGAGGTAAAATTATATGGATTATTTTTAGTTAGTATGGTTTCTATCTCTTTTTTAACTATTTGTAATTTCTCATTTATATCCATTTTCTCTCTCCTTTTTTCACCATTTTACCATATCTACTTTTAACAAGGTAGCAATACCCTTGGTTGTACAGGTTTATTCGTTTTTGTAATTTTGCAATGATATTGTTTGCCCCTTTTTCCCTTTTTATATATAATATCCCACATAGAGAACGTTAGTTCTCGCTCGCATAAGGGGGATTGAAATGTCTTATAGCAAAAGAAAGAAGAAGGCACTAACCAATTCAGAAAATGAAAATTCAAAAGAAGCGTTATTTAAAAAGATGAAGGAACAACATTCACAACGCCCTAAAAGTTCTAGCCCTAGCATAGAATCTGAAGAAGCCGATTCCCACTACAAGAAACTCTATCGAAGCGTAAAAAAAGAATTGGATAAATTAAAGAATACTCTAAGCGCAGAAGGTAAAAGTGCAGCGTTAGAACTTCAACGAGCAAAAGATGATTTAACACAGGTGAAAAGACAACTATTTGAGAAGAATGAAGAGTTAAAAGTGCAAATTAATTTAACGAAAGAAACAGAAAAGAAGTTATTACATTCAGAAGAGAATAACATCAAGTTGGAAGAAGAAGTATCTTTACTTAGGCAATCCGAAGCGAAATACAAGAAAGCTATTGAGAAAATGGCTGAAAAGACAGAAGCAGCAAGCAAACAAGAAGCCAGCTATACCAGAAAACATAATCAATTAAGAAAAAAAGAAGATTCATATAAAGAAGAGATTTCCACATTAGAACAACTATTAAGTAACGAAAGACGAGAAAGAGGTATTTTAGAAGCGCAAGTAAATAGTATTTTTGACGTTGACCCTACGTTTATATTTGACTACTTTTTAAAATCTCTATCCCTAGAAAACGTTGAAAAATATCACAGATTAAAACCGCTGTATCATGAATATAAAAGAATTAGAAATCACAAAATAAGAATTAAGAAAGCGGCAGCTGTCTCTAAAGTTGCTAAACGCAAAGCGAATTCAGCTACAAACAAAGAAACTGATTTGAACAATAATGATATCGACCCTCAATACGGTTATTTATCAAGAAATCCTTCTACTCAAGACAGCAGAGACCTTAATTTAACTAATCCAAATGAAGATAAGTGGTTTTTTATAAATTCAGTAGGTCAGACATTTACCGTAGTTGATTACCCTAAAAGCGTAACATTATATGAAGGAATTCCAGCTTCAGCAATTATTAACGAAGCGGATATGACAGCAATCTATTTATACTCATTTATGAATGAGAGAGAAATGAATGCTGTTAAAAAGGAAATTACCAATAGCAAACAGAAGAAGTCCCCCTCAGAAGAGAAGATTTACCCGTATATAGCTCCTATAAGTGTTTTAGTACTAACAGCTCAAAATGGAGATAAATATCGGGACAGGCTTAAAAAACACGGTATACACGCGGAATTTGCTGAACTATATTCCGACAATCCCACACACATTAAAAACAAAGCTTCTTCTTATGACATTGTTCTTTTATTAGAAAAACACATACCCGCTGTCGCCCAGGGACTAATAAACACTTATCAAGATTCTGACCCGGATAAGGTACAGATAATGTTTAAATACAATGAAGACCTAGTTGTTGCAAGAATTCGATATGTAGCTATAAAAAAAGGCTGGCTAGAACTTCCTTTTAAAGAAGATAAGAAGTGAATAGACGTAAAAAGGAGCTTACTGTTTCCCATATGGGTACAGTAAGCTCCTTTTTATTCAGGAATGCTATTTACAAGATTGTTGGAAAATAAGAGAGGCGATGCTTGCTCTACCATCATAACTAAAGGTACTTTTGTATGTCTTAAGGCACTTTTAGTTCGATAAAATTGAATATGGTTATTATAAGATGTTACGAATACCACGGCATCCATGCTACTTAAAAAAGAGAGGTCTACTGTTTTCTCATCCGGACCTACAAATCTAATTCCCGGAAACTCTTCTTTTAGTTTTGTATGATATTTTGAGTGTCCTCCGACAACTGCTAACTTTAAATTTTTAACCTTTTCAATTATATCTTCTTCCTGTGTTACTTCGCTTTCTTCAAGCGGTTCTTCTTCTATGAATAGAGCTTTCTTTAATTCCTCATTTTCTTCCATAACCTCTTGTTTGTTTAACAACTCTTTTTCTTGCTGTTTTAGAAGCTTTTCTTCCCTTCTCTGGGCTTCTTTAAGCTCTTTTTCTAAAAAGGTAATACGCTCTTGAAGGGTTTGCTTTTCTTTTTCAAATGCATTTTTATTACGCTCAAGTTCTAAACTATCTTCCTTATTTTCTATTGCAACGGCTCTATTGTTATTTAATTCTTCTTCTTGCTCGAAATAAGCTTTTCGTAAGTTCTTATAATGTGAAACAAGTGTATGAATAACTAGCGCAGCTGACATAAACATAGGAAAATCATTTTTATCTATTCTTTCCTGTTTCACTAAGTACTCAAAAATACTGTATATATTATAGTATTCTTCATTTTTCAAGTGAACATTATCTAAATAGTTAATGTCGTTAAGACCATACAAACGAACAAGAGAGGTGAAATTCTTAAAGTGTTTGTAATTGTCCTGTTTATATAAAACAGAAACATCTTCTCCGCTTAAATACTTCTTTTTTTCATCTTTAGTTAGCTGGTTTAGTGCTTTCTCTTCTAACTTATAGATTATATGGTCTATTGCTTGTTCTTTCTTTACCTTGGCTCCAAAAGCACTTTGAAAAGCATTCATTGCTCTTTTCTTTCCAACATCGTCTAGTTCAAGTGATTTTTTAGTGGAACTTTCGTTAGATATGAGGTTTGTAGCTATATTTTCTATAAGAACAGCATTTTCTTTTGAGCTTTGATTTGCTATTAGCTTTCCGTATTTCCAAGAAACAAAAATAAGTAATGCTGTCATGTAATGATGTTTAGCCTCAGATAGATGTGTAGATTCTCTACTCTGGTGAAAATCTGCAAACTGCCCAATATTCAAAACGGGATGTCTTTCTACATATTGTATAACACGGTTATATCCGTGTTTAATATAACCTATAAGGAACTCATCTTTATTGTTGTCCGGTTGAGCATTATACATTTGAGACAACTTATTCATATGATAGGACTCTACAGCAGGAAAAGAGTCAAAAACATGAGTAAAAGCGTATTTATTGTTTTTATTTACCTCTTCATAACGTCTCCTATCTTGCTCGTATTCTTTTCTTATCTTCACCTGGCACATTGGGTGTTTGGCTATTGCTACTATTACATACGAAACAATTGCGTTACTTACACTCAGCCTACTATGGTTTTGACCCTCATTCAACTTAATTTCTAATACCGTATTGCGATTGTAGATACTCATTTAGTTCACCCCAATCCTTTTTATATATATAGCTTTTTGGAACTTGTTAGTAAAAGCAAAGTGTTTAGAATTAGACAAGGTGTTAAAAAGAAGTTCTAAAGCCGATAAATCCTTTTGTTTGTTATTGAGTTTTTCATTAAACGTAAGTCTATACAATGCATTGAAGTACTTTTCATCTGAACCAATTGAAGTTAGGGAATAGTTTTCGTTTACAACAACGTCATGATACAGGCAAACTGCATATGCTATTAATGAACATTGCTTGGCATTTAACTCCTCCCAATAATTAACACCTATCACAGGAATAGCTACCTTTTTAACATTAGTCTCTTCTCTCTCGTTGTCCGTTTGAACCATAATAGCTGATGCTAATAAACTTAATTCTGTGGAAGTCGGACCTCCCACTAATTCTTGTGAAATGAATTTCATTCCATCTACACCTAAATCAGTGAAGTGTGAAGGAGCATCGCAATAAACCCAATTACTTAAATTTTTTGGCGGACATAACTTTTTTATTCTTGGACTAATAAACTCTACTATCTCTTTTAATTTATTTTTTTGTTCGAAGTCATTATTTTCTCTTTGACACTCCAACTCTTGCAAAGGCACACAGTCTTCCCACGAATCTTGGTACTTGGTATCTTCAACAATCTCTGAAAAATGGGTTTCATATTCAAGGCATTGTTCCTTGTAGTTATTTGCTATTGAAAAGAATGTAAAACTGTTTTTATAGTGCCTTCTACTAATATGAAATAGCATAGTTGCATCTTCTGGTCCTCTTGTTCTTACTTCTCCAGCATCGCTAATCTTATCTATTTTCCGCTCCATTCTCTCATCTATAAAACCAAAGAAGATGTTTTTAGCGTATACTGCATAACAAAACAGACTGGCTTCTGAAAAGGCATATTTAAACAATGGAACGAAGTACTTCCTAACTTCTTCTCGGTATCTACTATTAATTTTCTTATCAATTTCTCTTTCAACATGTTTTCTATACTCATCTTCTTGAAGATGGGTATATGTAGTATTGTATTTATTCACTGTATCTACAATGTCATTACCCATTAATCTAACTGCTTTGTTCGCTTTTACAGTAATAACATCTAATAATTTATTTCGGAGAAGCTTAGAGAAAGGGTGATGTCCATTATTGCTGCACCATCTAAATAAATATGGGTGATTTTCTATTTTTTCAGCATAAAGAGTAAGTCTTTTGAAATACTTCATGCGGATACTCTTTTCTTTTTCGCTTCGGCTTGTTTCTTCTTCAAAATCTTCTATCTCTTCAAGGAACTCCAACAAAGTATCCGAAAACTCATCCTCTCCTTTAAACACTGACGAGTCAATCACTAATGATATAGACGATGCATGTTTTGGAATGTCTTGTTGTGGCAACAAATTAAAAAAAGGAGTTAGGTCTTTTAATTCTTCCAGAAACTCTTCTCCTTTTTCTGGTCCTACATAATCTTGCCCTACCCAACTCCTTTTAGTAATATACACATGGAAATCTCCTAGGTTTATAAATGTCTTGGTATCAAAGATGCTCGTCCCTTTAGGCATAGAAAGAAGATTCATTTAAGTCACCCCTTTAACATTAGATAAATACCTATTCTACACAATATAAACTCTTACCTTTAACACGACAGAACTAGTCATATAATTACAAAAAACCCTAAATTAATATATATGTACTTTTCAGTCTGCGAGGTGTTTAAGTTTAGTTAATGTTTTTAAAAAAATCACATGAGGGGGAAGTTAATAATTTTAAATCTTACATCTAATTGTATATAGAGTTTATTATTTTTGTTTTCTAATAAATGTTTATAATAAGTTTATCTTAATGACTTTTTTGTTTTATTATTTAAAATAAGGTACGTGAAATTATTTTTGCTCAAAATAAAAATTTATCATTTGCTTTAAATTGTGTTTAGTTAGATAATTCAAAAGGAGATAAGCACTTCATATACTGAATAAGAGGAGAATTTTAATGAGCTATACATGTCCTTGCTGCGGATATAAAACGTTAGATGAGGAGCCGCCAGGAACTTACGATATATGTAGCATCTGCTTTTGGGAAGATGATGTACTACAGTTTAATGAGCCAGGTTATGACGGAGAAGCCAATAAACCATCACTTATTGAAGCACAACTAAATTCCCTGCACTTTGGCGCTTCAGACAAAAACCTTTTAGATTTTGTAAGGAAACCCACTGAATTTGACCTAAAAGACCCTACTTGGAAGCCTATCAGAACCCTTACTGACATTTAAGTTATTAAGGTGTCTGAATAGGCTCTATTTTAAAGTATTCTACTTTTCTTTTTTATACAAGTACAATGTTTGCTCATTAATCTTAAATAGAACTTAAATAAATTTGAATTTAAAATTAGGTACTAAACTTATGTTTTATTCGTTCTCCTTACTTAAAAACTACTATTCTGATTTTAAAAGCATATATTCCCAAAAACTTCTGATTTTAAGCTATAATATAAAAAAACGTATAACGTAGAAGGAGCGTCTATATGAAAATTAAGTGGGAAGACATTAAACCTGGTGATATTGTGGAATTAATTTATACAGGGAACACTAGAGTACCTAAATTCCTTAACGGTGTAAGCGCAACTGCATTGGAAAGAAACCAAGCAGGTAATTTAATTGTACAATCCCATCACAAAAACGACAATATTACTCGGACTGTACAAGAATGCGATGTTAATGTCGAAAAGACTATTCAGAATAACATCTTACTTAACAGCACGAATTAATAAGTCTTTTTGGGTTTTACCTACCTTTAATTTTATTACAGAATCTATTAAGTTTTATCTTTGCTACACTGCGTAAAGGAGAATACTATGGAGTTACTTTGGAAAGAAATTAAACCGGGAGATACCGTCATATTAAGGTATAGAGGATATGGAAGAGTCCCACGTAGGCTTAACCACGAACCAGCTGTAGTTTTAAAACGAAATAAAGTCGGCAATTTAGTTGTGGTACCATCTGAACATATGAATTCAGAACAAAAGAAAGAACATACAATAAAACCTACTGACATATGGTACGAAGAAACATTTCCAAACTATAAAAACAACTAACACTATAATTTCACTAGATACAGCTTCTGTTTTTGCTGTATCTTTTTATATTTCAAAACATAGAAAAAACCAGCTGGTAAACAGCCGGTTTTCAGAAGTTTAGTGTTTTGTAAGAACATATTGGATTGTTTCCGTTATTCTTTTAACATCATCATTACCTTGGTCCTTATATACATCATTCTGCTTCTGATTCATTTTTTTAGTTATTTTAGATTTCCGTAATCCAAACAAAATAAGCAAATTTAACATGGAATATTCCTCCAACTTTTCCCCTATCATATCTTTATTTTTACAAAAATCAATCTTTTTTCTCTAAAAACTGGATACGACAGCTTAACTATAATATCAAATTACAATTTATAAAAACATAGAATATAAGATTTCTTTATTAAAACTCCACAAATTTATAAAATCATTTAAAATATATAAAATCTTAAAAAGGTGGAAAAAGAAAATGACAAAATCTACAGACAAAATTGATTTACTAAGTACAGAAGGAAAACAATTAATGGAGTTAAAAGAAGTTCTACTCGCAAATCAGAACAACCCGCTTATTTATGATGCATTAATTCAAACTATCCAAAGCAAAGGTTTGCAAAAAAAGGTTGTAGATTCTCTACAAGATAATAAAGTAGATAAGGAGAAATTCGAAAAAGTGATAATCAATTACAAAGCCTACACCAACGAAGAACTAGCTAAGAAGACTTATTCAAACTTCAGATTAAAAGTAAATAGTTCGTTAGATAGGCATCGTGTAGACCACTATCAAAGTGACATCTCTTTAGAAGATGGCGGTATTTATGTTTTCAAAAAAATTGGGTTTAATCAAGATTATCTTGCTAGAGAGTTTCGTCTGAACAAGCGAGAAGTAAACAAACTTATTAAAGATGGATTTGCAGAAAGATACGCTAGCCTGAAATTAACTGCTCTAACTAAAACAATGTTTGAACATGTCGAACACGAGCATGGAAAGGTGCCGAGAACTTCATTAGCACTATCGGATTTTTATTACGATGAAGACTCAGGTTACTATAATATTGATTTTAAAATCAACGTAGCATATTCTGCTGCTTATGATTCTGCTTCTACCTTAACAAACCTAGTTAAAGATATTAAAGCTATTCTTAATTCAATTCATATTCAATTTATGAAGAACATTAAGAAGTAATACGTTTAACATTTAGATTTATAAAAAGCCTGCTATTTTATAGCAAGCTTTTTTCAATCAATATCTGTTGTAATTTGATTTTTATATACGTCTACTTTGTTTGCTAAGAATACAAGTTCTTTATTAATACCGTTAATATTTAATTCAATATTTATTGTTAGCGGCAATTTAATGCTTCTTACTACATCTTCAACATGAATATACTCATCATCTTCTTCTTTGTAGTACACAATTGAGCTAATAACCGCTCGGCTTCCTTCTATTTCTAAATTGCACATAGCAGGAAAGCTCCCTTCTCCCTCTATTGTAACGTTAGCAAGTACTAAAGAACCGTTAACTTCTTCTGTAAAGTTTCTATCCTTATTTGGTTCAACCCATGTTTCGTCTTCAGCACTATCTTCGTCTTCTAGTGCCCATTCCCAGATGGGATATTTTTTTAAATCTTTAATAGTTAATTCATCTATTGGTTTTCTCATTTTCAGTAGTCCCCCTCCTTGCTTAAAATTATATAATATTACTTACTTTTACAGTACTAATAACATTTTCTCGATAATTCCATATTAAAAACTAATTTATGCAAATTACTTACGTTGAAAAATTGAATAATTATTTTTAAAAAGCTCATACTAATAACCTGAGTAACACATCTATATTTTAAACGACTATTTTAAAGGAGCTATAAGTAACTTAGCTCCTTTAAATCTTTACCTTAGCTAATTTATTCCCAAATTACTTTGAGTTAAAAAAGAGAACTTCTTCAGCTAAGAGAAGTTCTCTTTTTTCTAAACTTTTGCTGTTACTGTCTGAACATATGCCCTTACAGTTAAAAGATAGAATAGAATGTAAATCAATATATAAACACCCGATGCCCAAAATATAGGGGTGACATCTGTAATACCAAAGATGACCTTACCTGTATTTAAAGCGAAGTAACTATGCAACAAGGCAATTAGTAAAGGTAGTATAAAAACAAAGCCTATCTGTTTAGCTACAGAACGTTTTACTTCTGCTTTTGTAACTCCTACTTTACGTAAGACCTCATAACTTGGTTTATCCACTGTTGCCTCTGCCAGTTGTTTAAAATAGATTATGGAACCTGTTGCAAGTAAAAATACCAGACCGACAAAACCACCAATAAAGATAGTAATTCCCATTGCTTTCATATTACTTGTATAAGGTGTATAAAAATCGTTAACTTCAGTATATCGTGTTATTTCTTCTGTAAGTTCTTTTGATTTTTTCTCTTTTTCTATATTCACAATATGAACTGTAGTAGGTTGTACCTTAGTAGCAACTTCATTATATACAGCATCCGATACTACATAAGCTGCTGTGTACATATTTTGAATGGGATAAGGCTGGCTTTTTACTACACTAATTGTCTTGTAATTATTATCAACAGGCAATTGTATTTCCTCTTTAGGTTGTTTCATTTTCATCATTTTTAAATACATAGAATCTAATTCTCTATTTAGCTTAATAGTTTGATTATCTTTTAACACTTTAACCGGTTTATGGTCTATTTCTTTTAAGAAAGTCTGATATTGACTAAACGATATAACGGATACTTCTTGTGTTGCTTTTCGCTTTAACACTTCGTCTTTTCTTCGTTCATCATATGAATAAGCATCTTTTACAGATAAATACTTAATTGCTGCATTCAGTGTTATAGGATGTTCTTCTTTATGTTTATCTAACACCTGAGCAACACTTTGCTGAGATTCTGCATTTTTTTCAATGTACGAGTAACTATATGGAAATGCTTTCTGCAAAAATGTATCTTGGTTAAAATAGTTGGCAACTGAAATACCTACTGCCACAATAGTTACAGCACATAGTGTTGCAATGGTGCCTAAAGAGTTTGCATTTCCTTTTATACGATAGATAAGTTGGGATATAGACATAATGTTCATCCCATTATAAAAAACAGATTTTCGGCTACGTATAAGCTTTAAGAAAAAGACACTAAAGAAATGGAACAAAAGATAGGTCCCCATAATTGTGCATCCTAAAATAATGAATGGTAGTAGTATGCCTCCTGGTTTTATTACGTAATCCATAAAATAGTAAGCAAAATAATATCCTGCTACAAGTAAAATCAAACCAAGAATAGCTAAAACAGGACGACCTTTAGGCACTTTCTCTCCTGTGTTTTCAGCTCGAAATAATTGAATTAATTTAAAACGATATATTAATAAGTATGCTTGCACAGATGTATACAATATAACTACTAAGAATACAATTGCTGTAATAACAACTGGTTTCATTGAAAATTCAAATGTAATTTCCATGTCTACTTGCATTAGCCATAACAATATTTTAATAAATCCTTGAGAAAGCAAGGTTCCTAACCCAACACCTATTAAAAGAGCTATAACACCCATTCCTAAATTCTCATAAAATAGCATTTGAGCAATTTTTCTTTTTCGAATACCAAGTAATGAATACAAACCTACTTCTTTCTTTCGTTTACGTGTAAAAAAGGAGTTACTATATATAATAAAGATGGCAACAAATAAAATAAGAAGGATACTCGAAACAGTAAAGGCTGTTGATATTGTCGTTGAGCCTTCAGCCGCTTCTTTCATTTGTGAGTTTGCTGCTATGTTTTGGAATGTATAAAAGGCTACTATACTAAATACCATTGAAAAAAAGTAAAGAAAGTAATCTTTAAAGTTACGGCGTACGTTGCGAAGAGCAAGACTAAATAAGCTCATCATCGTTACCTCCAATTTGCCCCATCAGTTCCAAGATATCGTTAAAGAAGGCTTTACGTGGTCTTCCTTTTTTTAATAGTTCTTTGAACAAGACTCCATCTTTAATGACTAATACACGTTCACAATAACTAGCAGCAAATGCATCATGCGTTACCATTAAGATAGTCGCATTTTCATCTTCATTTAATTTTTTCAAGCTGTTCAGTAAGTCCGTTGCAGACTTAGAATCAAGAGCACCTGTAGGCTCATCTCCAAATATTAAACTTGGATTTGTAACAATTGCACGACAAGCTGCACAACGTTGTTTTTGTCCACCAGAGATTTGGTACGGGTATTTATTTAAAATACCTTGTATCCCAAACTTAGCGGCTATTGATTCTACTCGTTTATCTACTTCTTTTGCTTTTACTTTAGCAAGCGATAAAGGAAGTGCAATATTCTCTCGTACTGTAAGAGAATCTAATAGATTATAGTCTTGAAAGATAAAGCCCAACTTTTCTCTACGAAACAAAGCTAACTCTTTTTCTTTCATTCGAGTAATCTCTTTTCCATCAATAGAAATGCGTCCTGATGATGGTTCGTCAATAGTAGAAATAACATTTAACAACGTAGTTTTGCCTGCACCTGAAGGACCCATAATCCCAACAAATTCACCTTCTTCAATTTTCACATTGATGTTATGTAAGGCAGTAAACTCATTTGATTTACTTCCAAATGTTTTTGTAACGTCTTGTACTTCTAATACAGATTGCATATCTAGCACTCCCCCTGTAAAGTTATACCATTACTATATCATGGAATTGTAAGAGACTTCCATCGTTTCTCCTTACATTTACCTTACAATGTTGTAATCTTGTTCTTACAACAAAGTCACACGAGGTAATTCTATCTATACTTATATTTATAAAGTTAAGCTTAGATAGAACACAAAAATCCTGAATACAATTAATTTGTATTCAGGATTCTATAAACTTAAATTTAATTTTGAGATGCAATGTATTCAACTAGGTCCACTACACGAGTAGAGTATCCAGTTTCGTTATCGTACCAAGAAATTACTTTAACCATTTGTCCTTCCATTACCATGGTGGATAATGAATCAATTGTAGAAGAGTGATTATTTCCATTATAGTCACCAGACACCAATGGCTCCTCACTATATCCAAGAATACCTTTTAATTCACCTTCAGCCGCTTCTTTAAGTGCATTATTAATTTCCTCTACTGTCACTTCTTTTTCTAATTCAGCCACTAAGTCAACAAGAGATACGTTTGGTGTTGGTACACGAACCGCTCCACCATTAAGCTTACCTTTTAATTCTGGTAATACTAATGCTACAGCTTTAGCTGCGCCAGTTGAAGTTGGTATCATGTTCTCAGCAGCAGCACGAGCACGACGCAAGTCAGAATGAGGTAAATCTAAAATTTGTTGGTCATTAGTGTATGAGTGAATAGTTGTCATCATCCCACGCTTAATACCGAACTTGTCATTTAATACTTTAGCAAATGGTGCTAAGCAGTTTGTTGTACAAGATGCATTTGAAATAACACTATGAGCATCTGCATCGTATTGGTCTTCATTGACACCCATAACGATAGTAATGTCTTCACCTGTTGCTGGTGCTGAGATGATAACTTTTTTCGCTCCAGCTTCTAAGTGCTTAGCTGCATCCTCACGTTTAGTAAAGAATCCAGTAGATTCTACTACAATATCAATACCTAGTTCGCCCCAAGGTAAATCTTGTGGATTACGTTGAGCAAGAACTTGAATTGTACGTCCGTTAACAACTAAATTCCCGTTATCAACTTGCACATCTGCATTTAACTTTCCATGTACGGAATCATACTTTAATAAGTGAGCTAATGTATTAGCATTTGTTAAATCATTAATAGCTACTACTTCTACGCCTTCACGAGATAGAGCAGCACGGAATACGTTTCTTCCAATTCGTCCAAAACCATTAATAGCAATTTTTGTTGTCATTTTAATTTCCTCCAATATGAATTTATCACTTATATATTTTAGTAATTAAAATATTTTCCTTCGAAGTAATAATAACTTCGAAAAATTTTTTATCGCTATCCTGTTTCTACTCTTCAAAAGATTCCTTTTCCACTTCATACCCTATCTTATCAAGTAACTTTACAACTTCTTTTTCAAATCTATTTTCAAACAAATGGTGATAATTAATGGCATTCATAAAGTTGATAAGCGCCTCTTCTTCGTCTTGTAGTACATATTTTGATTCAATAACTATTCCATTATCTACATATACAATTTCAAAATCATGTGGCAAAAACGCCTGGTATTCCCGACTAACCATACTTTCTGAATGAAAAGTGAGTACATTTATGTATTTTCCTCGTTCCACACCATGAAACCTTACTGCAAATCTGTGCGTAAATATCTTTATTTCTTTATAACTATCCACCTCTGGAATCACATGCAAAGAGATATCCTTTAATGCTACTTTCTCTACTTCCCCCATGACCATCTCTTCAATTGCTTCTTCAGCGGCTAATGATGCTTTATTACTTATATCGTTAATGATATTTGCCAAACCATACTCTTTTTCACCATAACTATAATCTGACATACCTTCCCCTCCTTTATATAGCAAATATCGAATTGGACTGAAGAAGCTTTAAAACTTTACGTTATCTTGCTAAGTCCAAATGAGCTCTTAAATTATTCTCAAGGGATATCAGTTTTGTACCCTAACCTTTATATAAGGAGTGGTTCGTGTGAAAGATGTAATTCTGAATTATTTTCAAAAACAAGGTTTTACGCATCCGAGAAATTTTTATGAACTGTTTAATGAGCACATACTTGTATTAGAAAAGAATGAAAAACAGTATTTCATTCTTGTATATAGTGAGCTGACCAGTGAAAAATCCTTTTTAGATGTACTTAGTATAATAGCTGGAAATGGTACTGAAAGTTATATTATTTCTGAAACAGATAGCGAATTGTATATTTCCGTTAAGCCACTTATATATAAATGGATTACACAAACCTACGGAGCGGTTTCACAACTATCCAGACACAATATAAATATTTGCTTTCAGAGCTTCGATAAATTGAAAGTCTCTGTTTGGAACCATTGGTGGAATGTGATAAAAGTTTAAATTCCCTACTCTTCTTTTCTTTTTATAAAGAAAGGAAGTTTTTATTTATTTTTTCAGAATTACTTGCTATGATTGATTCTGGTTTTACATTTAATGACGAGAGGCTAGATTTTTATGGGATTGACATTATTCTTAGTTGTGATGCTTTTAGTTGGAGTATTTATAATGGGATGCTCTCTATTTATTAAAAAAGAAACGTTAGAAAGCTCAGTAACCAACGGAACAGATGATTGGTACGAGATTATATTTGTTCTTTTATTCTTTGTTTCACCTGTTATAGGAAAACGAATTCTTCTTTTTCTTTTTGGATTGGGATGGTCAGCTATATTTGCCTACGCTTTAATTAGCGGTAATTACTAACTTTTATTCTCCTAAATATAGTTTTTAACTCATTCATCCTTTGTCTATTATAAAATACATACCAAAAGCACCTATAAAGATACGCTAATGATGTATCTACATAGGTGCTTTTTACTTTCTTTTTCATTTTTTCGTTAATGCGAATGATGATGGTCATGCTCAGTTACTGAACAAATAGCAGACTCATCGTGCGGGTGTTGCTCATTTTCTAACTGAATTGTTACATGCCCAATTCCTTGATGTATCATTTCATGTTCAATCTTCCTCAAAATAACTTGGCTTTCTTGAAAACTGACTTGATTATTCAATACAACGTGGCAAGATAAAGCGTTCTTACCACTTGCGATGCACCAAACATGCAAATCATGAACGTTCACTACACCTTCAACTGACTGAAGTTTATCTGTTATTTCTTTTAAAGAAATTCCTTTAGGAGTTGCCTCCATTAAAATTCCAATTGTCTGTTTTACTATTTTCCATGCACCAGTAGCAATTAAGAAAGCAATAAGAACACTTAAAATAGGGTCTATAATATCCCAACCAGTAAATAGAATGATAAATCCACCGATTATAACTCCTGCTGAAGCCATTGCATCACCAATCATATGGAGTACTGCACTTTTCACATTAATGTTATCCTCTTTTCTTAAGCCAAGTCCTAAGTAAAGATTCATCATTAACCCTACAGATGCACTAATGAACATCCATGTACTCCCTACTGGTTGTGGATTCTTAAAACGTTCTATTGCCTCGTACAGGATTACTACTGCTATTACAATTAAAGTCATAGCATTAATAAAGGCAGCTAGTATCCCTGAGCGGTGATATCCAAACGTAAACTTTTCTGAAGCTGGTTTCTCAGATTGACGCATAGCGTACCAAGATAAGCCTATAGCAGCTATATCCGTTAGGACATGCCCTGCATCTGATAATAGGGCTAAACTGTGTGAGATAATACCTCCAATTAACTCAACAACCAGTATGATTAAAGTGAGAAAAAACGCTAACTTCATTTTACCTATTGGAGCATGAGAGTGAAATACATCCCCATGGTCATGAGCGTGGTTGTGATTACTCGACATAAAACCCCTCCTTTGAAAAACTAGTTTTGTTACTTTTTGTGAATTTTATAGTGTGTTTGTTTATATGATGAGGCTTGTTAAGCACTACAATATGTAATTAAGTTAACGTATCAAATATCACTAATTAAATTCATTATTATCTTCAACATTCTTATAAGTATCGTGTATTCTTCTTTTTTATATACAGACATACAATTATTAAAGTTCTCTTTTTATAAAGAAACTCAGAACCATTGTCATGTTAGTAATAAGAAAGAACGTTTTCTGGAAAAATATTCTTTTGTTTTTCAGAAACATATATGTTAATTTTAGTTATAAAGATAAAATTTGTAATTGGATTTAGTGTATAGTTATATATGAATATAGGAATGTTGTCAAAGATACCTTAGCAAACAATAGAACGGCATACATAATAAAAAGCCAGCGACAAAAAGAGTAATCTCATTGCAATTCGGAATTGTGAGACCTGCAACAATTCATCATGAAAAAGCCATAGGCATAGCTCGTCTATTGTTTATTTTGAATGAATAAAAAAATAGAAATCTATAATTTGTAAATCTAATTTCAATTATAATAGTTTCAAAAGTTATTCAATTAATTGAGGTCTCAACATACTTATAACTAGTTAACGAAAGTCAATAAGTTTTATTAATTTAATAAACATAGCAGTAAACACTTAAATTAATACCTTTTTACCTGACTTTTATTAATTCTTCAGTATTAGTTTTATAACTAATGTTAAATTGGTTTACAAGTATTATCTTATAACTCTATAAAAAAATGAGAATAGAAATGGATAACCTATTTTTAATTTTATTTTTTGTATCGTTTTTGGCTCTTATTGTAGGTTTATTTAAACCCAATATTGTATTAGGACTACTTCCTGTAGCCAAAAAAACCAGAAAAAACGTGTTGATTTATTTTGGAATTGCAACAGTAGTATTTTTTGTTTTATTCGGTGTCACTGCACCTCCTGTAAGCGAGAATGCTTCTACTAGCGAACAAAAAGAACCTGAGAAAAAAGAAGCTGAGGTTATGGCTAAGCAAGAAAGCGAAGATAAGGATAAAAACAAGGATGATGATAAGGATAAGCAAGAGGCTGAAGCTAAAGCTCAACAAGAAGCTGAAGACAAAGCCAAGCAAGAGGCTGAAGCTAAAGCCCAACAAGAAGCTGAAGACAAAGCCAAGCAAGAAGCTGAAGCTAAAGCTAAACAAGAAGCTGAAGACAAAGCCAAGCAAGAAGCTGAAGCTAAAGCCCAACAAGAAGCTGAAGCTAAAGCCCAACAAGAAGCTGAAGACAAAGCCAAGCAAGAGGCTGAAGCTAAAGCTAAACAAGAAGCTGAGGTTAAAGCCCAACAAGAAGCTGATTCAGCAACAATGTCACAGCAACAAGCGGTACAAACGGCTCGAAATTACTTAGATTACACTGCTTTTTCAAGAAGTGGTCTAATAAAACAATTAGAATATGAAGGCTTTAGCAATGCTGACGCAACTTATGCAGTAGGTCAAATTACGGTAGACTGGCGAGAACAAGCAGTAAAAATGGCTCAAAATTACATTGACTACAGCTCTTTTTCAAGAAGCGGTTTAATTCAGCAATTAGTCTATGAAGGCTTTAGTAGCGCTGACGCAACTTATGCTGCTGGTCAAGTAGGTCTATAATTAAAAGCCTTTTAAAAAAACTAAGTTTACGTTATAAGCTACTTTTAAAATGCTGTGAATTTTTGAAATCTTATTTAAAATAATTTTATAGAATTAAACAGCCCAAGTCTTTTGTCTTAGGCTGTTTTTTTATTTAATTTTGATTTTATTCTTCATCATTTATTAAAATTTTAGACAAAGCAAAATTAGCATAAACCATTTTTCTCTTCAAGCCAAGTCTACTTTTTCACCTGTTTCTTTAAACAAATTCCGGAGCAAGTGTATTAATTTCAAACACAGCAGGCTTACTTTGTATTAACAGTCTATATGGCTTTACTTGTTTTAACAAAAGAGGAATTGTTCCCTCATTTTCTTCTTCAATTCTCGCATTATCTACATTCAACAAGAAATAGCCCTTCTCTCTGTCATGCCCAATGCGATATACTACATTATCGCTAGTTATAATATAATCACCTAAATTTATTTGGACTTTTGCTGCATCGTAGTTCACTTCATAATTCATAATTTTCTTTCCCTCCAGAATGTAATATATCTTATATAATTTTTAGCCTTAAGGTTCTTAAATCTTTTTTTGAATTTTTACGACTTTTCCTTGCAACTATACTACTTACTTTACTACCAGCAATGAATATCCTCAGAATAGGCTATTCACTGGAAAGAATTTGTAGTATATTAATAAAACTTAAAAACTACATTTTGGGAGGAGATTTATATGCTAAAAGCAGAAGCAATTGAGTGGGTAGGCACTCCGAAAACGGACAGTTGGGATAACAGAAAGAATATAGGTATTCCCTTTAAAATTAAGGAAGATAAGAGGACTTTTTATTTGGATGGGTTTAATATATTTGACAGCGGTGAATGTACATATACTTTTTTTGTTTTTGAATACTCAGGTGACGATGAAGAGATTTTTAAAGTAGAAAGACAAACAACAATGAACTTAAGCCCTTCTGAATATGAGGACATAGAGGGTATTAATAGCTTTGTTAGCGCATTATTACATACCAGCAACGTAAGAAAACATATTGACTGGTTTAAATCTAAATAAATCTATATAAGTGGAATCACACAAATGTAAGACCCAGTATTAAACTGGGGTCTTTTTTTATTTTTACACAAATACAAAAATTAGGATATTATTCACAAAAAAAGAACCAACTCATAGAGAAGGTTCTTTTTTAGTTTATTACATTGAAAAACCAGCATCAAAGAATCTTTTTGTCGTTTATTTCCTTCCGAAGTCCGCTTTAATTTCACCCCATCGCGGAGTATCCCATTTAACAATAGGGTTGTTATATGTATTAGTTTTTAGCCAATTAATAGCTTCCTCCATCATGAGCCATAGTTCTTCTGTTTGTTCATTTCTTACTAAACTAGTTCCAAGTTTTTTATTACGCACCCATGCAATAGCCGTTATTGAATCTGTGTAAATAGTTGTATCTAATTTATTCTCCTTCTGTAGATACTTAAGACCTTCCACAACACCTAAAAACTCTCCAATATTGTTTGTTCCTACAGGGAATGGTCCAAAATGAAAGATTTGAGAGCTATCTTTTGTATGTACACCTTGAAATTCCATTACTCCGGGGTTTCCACTACATGCTGCATCTGTAGAAATACTATCTATTTTATATTCTGAATTTAAATTGGTATCTGTTGGTCCATTCACTTCACCTAAATAAGCAGCTTCTGCCTCATCAAAAGTTGGAAATGATTTAAAACGTGCTCCTTTATACCCTTTTACCTGCTCCTGACATTCTGCCCAGCTTTTATATATACCTGGCTTTGTCCCTTCCCATACTACATAAAACTTCTGCCCTTTTGACACTTTACATCTCCCTCTCCCAGTTTTTCTTCCGAAATTTTTAAATCTCTCTTATACTTGAAATTTAAAAATAATTTTCGAAATCCTAAAAAACTGAAAAAGCGTATTAGTATACCTGTAGGCAATGTAAATGGTAGAATAATGAAGAATTATTGCTAATTTCTTTCATATACTTTAAGAGGGTATTAAAGGTAAAAAAGAAATAATATACATAACACTTATAGAATGCGAGGTAATATATATGGCAAAACAACTTACTAGAAATGAAGTTCCTGAACATGAAAAATGGAACCTACAACATATTTATCCTAATCATGAATTATGGGAAAAGGATTTTAAAAAGCTAGCAAAGTTAATTAAAGTATTAAAAACGTATAACGACAATATTAACAGCGCCAAAGACTTATATGCATATTTACTTTTAGATGAGGAGGCAGAAGAGCTTTATTCTCGCCTAGCCATTTATAGTAAATTAAAAGGTGATGAAGATACTTCTCTTACAGAAGCACAAGAATTATCTAGCCGAATTAGAGAATTAGGGGTTTCATATAGTTCTGCTACTTCCTTTTTTAATCCCCTATTACTTAGTTGGGAAAAAGAAAAACTGAATACTTATATAAACGAAGAACCGAGGCTTGATTATTTCAAAAAAGACCTGTACGAATCTTTTAAATACAAACCTCATGTTCTAAGTAAAGAAAAATCTGAATTACTTTCTGAGTTAAGTGAATCTCTCGCTGCTCCAGGTTTAGCTTTCAAAGCTCTTAATACCACCGACTTAAAGTTTGGTACAGTAAAAGATGAAAATGGAGAAGAAATTGAACTTACGCATGGCAGAGCTCGAAAATTACTTGAAAGCACAAATCGCGAAGTACGAAAAGAAACATTCTTTGCTTACCATGGCGCTTATAAAAAAATGAAAACTACTTTTGCATCACTTTTAAGTTCAAATATTAAAAATAACGTTAAAGTTTCTCGTTTAAAAAAATATCCTTCTGCTTTAGAAAAATCTTTATTCTCAGATGAAGTGCCACTAAGTGTTTATGAAAACCTTATTAAAGCGACTAGAGAACATGCTAAAGATTTAGACAGATATATGAGTATTCGAAAACAAGTAATGGGTCTAGATGAACTACATGGATACGATACAGGTGTACCTTTAGTAGAAAATAATAGCTTTAACTTAACGTTTGATGAAGCGTATGAATTAATGCTTAAAGGATTAGCACCGCTTGGTGAAGATTACTTAAACGTGCTAAAGCAGGCTAGAGAAGAGCGCTGGATTGATGTCAGAGAAACTGAAAATAAACAAACAGGGGCATATAAATATGGACCTTATAGCGACTATGAAGGCAAAGTAGTTCATCCTTATGTATTGCTTAACCATCAGGACAACTTAGACAGTGCGTTTACGCTAGTACATGAAATGGGTCATGCTTTACATTCTTATTATTCAAATCAAACTCAACCAAAAAACCAAGCATCTTATGTTATTTTCGTAGCGGAAGTAGCTTCTACTGTTAATGAAGTATTATTAATGAAGTACCTACTTAATTCAACAGAAGACAAAAATGTAAAACGTTATTTGCTAAACCACTACATTGACCAGTTCCGTGGAACTTTATTCACTCAAGTTATGTTTGCTGAGTTTGAAAAAATAACACACGAAATGGCTCAAGATGGCGTACCTCTTACAGTTGAATCGTTTAGTAAAGTCTATGAACAATTGTACAGAGATTACAACGGAGAAACGTTGGTTCTTGATGAGGAAATTAAATATGGATGGAGCCGTATCCCTCACTTCTATACACCGTTCTACGTGTACAAGTATGCTACGGGATTCTCAGCAGCTAATGCTATTGTTAAGTCCATTTTAGAAGAAGGAGAACCCGCTGTTAAGCGTTACTTAGAGTTCCTTAAGACTGGTGGTTCTGATTACCCTATTGAACTTCTTAAAATAACTGGTGTTGACCTTTCAACTACAAAACCTGTTGAAGACGCATTAAGCTTATTTAAAGAGTTAGTAGATGAGTTTGAAGAATTAATGCTAGAAAAGAAATAAAAATTCGTTGAGCAATTAACCTGATGAAAAAAGCACAATTGGCATAAAAACCTTGTGCTTTTTTTCTTTGTTTATATACAGTTTTTTTACTTATTTATTAAATTAAGTATATTTTATTTAGAACATATTTAATTTAAAATATGGATTATTTAACTACTATTTTCACCTGTTTGGTGTTTAATTTTTGTTTCACTTACAAACACCACAAGAGAAAATACTTTTCTTTTTAGAAAACTTAATAATTCGGCATTTAATACATATGTTAGTATTGCACCTTTTGCAATGACACAAGTTGCTCTTTGTTATATGCTCTTCATAGCAGCATCTACAGATATACATATAATTGCTATTCCTTTCTAATTTTTTAGTTTATGTACCTATGACTTTTACAAGTCAGAAATATAAATTGTAATGGACGAATACTTATCATTCTCATTTTTTACTAAACTAAACAAAAAAGATTGAGTACCCTTATGCACTTTTAAATGCTCTTCGTTCATATATGCGATTGCATATGGTCCTTTATCCCGCTTTATTGTTAACATAGTTCTTTCTACAGACCATGTTTTTAATTTATCAAAAAGAGTTACAACATCTTCAATAGGCATAGCGTTTAATTCTTCAAACAAAGCAAAATCTGCCGGATGTTCTTGTATTTCTAAACAGTTCTTTTCTAAAAAGCTAGCAATAATTCTTGGATTACTTGCAGAAATAGTACATGTATTCACTTGATTCTTCATGATATATCCCCTTTTTTTAAAAACTATAGCAGCCATAGGCTGTTATTAAACCTATCGCTACTGTTAATTGTTCGAATCAATTCACCATTCGACCACATTTGGACAGACCTTTCCGGATAAAACTTTTCCATAATAGCTTCTTTACTTGTATGAGCCATGAAGATATAACTGCCTTCCACATCCTGTTCAATTAATACGTAAATCATTAATGTTTCTCCTTTGTCCCTGGTAAATGAAAAACAGCAGAAACTAAGTTATCTGCTGTTTTAATAGTAACCCTCTATATTATTTCTAGTACCTCCGCTAACGGTCCGGTCTCTTATTTAGGTTATGTTTATATATTGTTTGGGTTTTATAAATTCCCTTTTAAAAAGTTCATTTTATTTTTCTTCGTGTAAATTTCGTTCTTCATTTTCCAATAAAAAGTTTATATAGCGTGCGGCAACAAAAAGAAAATCAGATAAGCGGTTTAAATATTGTAAAGCAAGCGGATTAATTTCGTCTCTTATCTGTACTGATAACCTCTCTGCTCTTCTGACAACTGTCCTAGCTACATGAAGTCCTGCCCCTACCTTAGAACCTCCTGGTAGTATAAAGTTCTTAAGTGGTGGTATTTGTTTATCCCACTTATCTATAAGGTTTTCTAAATAGTGAATGGACTCTTCTGTAATTTTCCATTTTACTTCCCTGTTAGAAGGCGTTGATAACTCCGCTCCTACATGAAACAAATCCGTTTGTACTCTATACATACTTTCTCTAATTTCTCTCCCTACCTGATGAATCGGAAAAGACATGTGACTAAGTGCTAATCCAATTAATGAATTTGCCTCGTCACACGTTCCATATGCGTTGACTCGTACGTCTGATTTAAACACTCTCTCTCCGCCTACTAAAGATGTTAAACCTTTGTCACCCGTTTTTGTATATATTTTCAAGTGTATCACTCCAAACTAAGCGTTTCCTAACATTTGTTTAGTTTTTAACGAAACCCTATTGCAATTTACTTATTAACTCTTCTATAGCACGTAAATATGGAACTCTCGGGTGTAGTCCAAGAGGTATTTTAATTCCGTATTCTTCAAAAAAAGTTTTAGGAATCGATTTGCGATTTTCATTTCTTTTATCCCAAAATTCAAACACATATTCAGAATCAAGCGCGTATGTTTCATTTATAGTAGTAAAACGAATAATAAAGAAACCTACTCCACCTTGTTTTCTTACAGCTTTTAAATGTTTAATTTGATGACTGTGTATATTTCTTAATGGGAACGATGTTTTATTTTTTGTTTCCTTCGCCTCAAAATCTATGTATTTACCATTATAAACACCGTTATAGTCAGTAGTGGACGGCGTTTTAAAATAAGCTTCTTTTATAGTAGCAGCACTTCTTTTAGGGTAATCTACCTTTACAATCTGAATAGGTGTCGGCTTCTTATGTATGACTGCTAGTCCCTTTAAAAGGTAATATTCATTTGTTTCGTTAATATCTTCTTCTAATGTTTGTCCTCTACCAGAATACGTATTTAATGCCGACTTCATATTTGTAGTGCTATCAGAACTTGAGTTATTAAATATATTTGTACTTTTAGGTATAAACCTTTTTCCGTTTGGATAATTAATCGCCATAAATACCACCCCTTTCTTTATTGTATGTAAGCGGACAAATAAAATGCCTTGATTAATCAAGGCACGTACATTATATTCCTATTTTTAATTTTAGTTCCTTTACTAATACTTTCCCATCTAACAATTACATTTGTAGAATTTGAATTAGCTTTTTCAACTCTTATTCTATTTGTAGGAACCATAATTTCAAGATAACAGTTGGCACTTTTTTGTGTGTATCCTGTTCCTTCTTTCCCTTTTTTAAAGTTCATGAGGGTATGGGGACTTACAAAGACACGTAAATATCCTAGCGTATTTTCTTCCCAAGAAAAAGCATGGCATTTTTGAATCCTCTGCTTATCTAATATTTTTACTTTTGAAAACGGGAGTGCCACCTTAATATGAGTATAGTCATTCTTGAGAGACTGGCTAATTCCAAGATTCCCTTCTATTAGTTGCCGCAAAGTACCAATGTTAATATAACTCTGTACATAATTATCCATTTACTCTTTTACAAACTCCTTTATTTGAATGCGTATTACGATACTATTTCTTCATTATCTATTTTAACTTTGCAAATAGCGTGAGTAACCTTTAATCCCCTTGCTATCCATCTTAGAACCCTACTGCTATTTTTAACATCTTGATAAATTCTCTTTACCTGCTCAATATCACTTGTTGGAACCAATTCAACTAATTTTTGGTACGTCATTCGTGTGTAACCATCACTTCCATACGTTTTTAAATTCTGAAAATCTTCGTGAGTAAGTTCACATAGTTCTTTACCATTTAGCTTTTCAATAGTTTTTATGCACTTTGTATTTACACCTTTATGATTTGAATATGTTATACTTCCTCGCCAATGATATCCACGTTCTAAATACTGCTTGCGATATTCTGCATTTTCAAGAAATTTTTTTACAAAGTTGTGATATGAAGGATTCGATACCATATTATCAAAGTACTTTGTGTATAAAGATATTCGCTTACCTTCTATATTTTCTGGGTTTATCTCTGATACCACAATGCGAACACCAACGTGGTATCCATCTTTTGAGAAATATATGTCTTTTATCTGTTCAAATTCAACTTTAATATTCTCCGATATGTATGTTTGATTTACGTAGTTCAATTATGTATGTGCCTCCCTGAGTAGAATGTACGTTCTCTATTCTACAGAAAATTTTTCCTCATGTAAACAGATATTCATATGTAAGTTTTTGGTTTAATAACACTTTTAAATTATAAGATAACTAAAAAGGTCTGTATACTAGGTATACTGACCTTTTTATTACCATTTAAAGCTTTTCTAGTGAAAAAGATAAATCGTTAAAAGAGCCTGTTAAATCATAATTGTTACACTTGTATTGGAGTGTATTTTCAACTTGTTTTACTTTCATTCCTGATGTATTAAGTTGTGATTCTTGACCATGCCCCTCATCCCACACATTATATAAACTTAATTTCCCATCGTTCGTTAAACATTTGCATATAACTTCTTCCGGAGAGGTGTCTACCCATAAAACAATACCTCTATAAATCTTCTCGCCCAGTTTTGGTATAAGGATGCCTTTATCTGTTTGTATCCTTATTCCTTGTCTTCCATCGTATTCTTTCCTCTTAAATTTGATTTTAATAAGTTGATTATTTTGAATTTCTTGTACTTCCCAAAGCAAAACATCTGGCATTCCTTTTTCTACGAAAAAAGGGCTAAATATTCTTTGTTTTCCTATATTCATATTCTCCACTACCTCATCCACGATTAATGTTATCTCCGTATGGCTATAAGGGAATCTTACATTGAAAAATATAGCGTGACAACAATTATTATATTTATAGTAATCTCAGTTCAGCATGTTAAGAATCCAACTTATGTTCTTATAAAATCCCTATTTTTTGTAGCCCTTTGTATATACCATCTTCATCTACACTTTCAGTAGTGACATCTGCGTACTTAAATACATCTGGATGTGAATTTCCCATTGCTACTCCTGTACCTACATATGTAAGCATTTCAATATCGTTTAATCCATCACCAAAAGCAACAGCATCTTTTTTATCTATGTTCAAATGGTTCAACAACAATTTTATTCCTTCTGCTTTAGAGCCATCTTCTAACATTACATCTGCGCAATTTAGCGTAGTGTTCCACGGTGCTAACTTTAATCCAGGTACCGCATTATTATATGAATCTAGTTCCTCTTTTGTAGAACAATATACAATCATTTGATATACACTGCCTATGCTATTAAGAGCCGTAGTATTTTGAATACCTTTAAATTCAAATGTATTAATTGCTTCTTGAACCATAGGATGTTGAAGGTCTGTGTAGTATTTCTCGTTTAAGCCGCTACAAGAAACAGCGTTGTTTTTACTCTCTGCAATTTTAATTAATTGTTTTACTTTTTGCACAGGTATAGCGTTTTCAAATATATGTTGACCATTAAAACTTACATATGAACCGTTGTATGTAATTAACGAATGAACATCTAATTCCTCAGCAATGTGTTTTGCTTCAAAGTTACCTCTTCCCGTAGCAATAACTACTTCTATTCCTTTTTCTTTAAGCTCTTTTACTGCTTGTTTTGTAGATTCAGGGATTGTATGGTTTAAAGATAGAATGGTTCCATCTATATCTAAAAAGACAATCTTCTTTGTCATTTGTGCACTTCCTTTCTTTACTAATGAATTACCAAAAAAAGTTCTTTTTCCTATTTGTTTATACACTACTTTCTGAAGTTCATCAGAAATTTTAAAAAACACAAAAAGACCCTAAACTTTTTAAGGTCTTTTATACACATCTATTACTTTTTCACTTTCCTAAATATTTTTTATAATATGCACTGTCATCAGTTATATCTATTCCAATGAATTGTAAGCAGTCTTCATCTGCAAAATGAAATTCTGTATTTGGAACGTTCTTATGTTTAATAGTCTTTTTAATTTCAGCATCATTTAATCTAAGTGAATAGCAACTAGACTTATTGTCTGTTTCTTTTTCTATAAAGAATTTATTTTTATCAGGAATGCATTTAAGCTTTTTAGCTGTTTCTCCCTCTATTTCAATTCCAACAATAGGAACTTTAACTCCAAGGTCTATAATAATATCGTCATTTTCCAACAACTCTTCTGTTTCACTGACCTGCTGGGTTAAAGGTTCTGTTAAGTAAATGTATGCTCTTTCTGTTTCATTACTGTAAATTACATGTTTATTCATTAATGTAATCATCCTTTTATAGTATTCAGTTTATATAATAACATGTATTAACGAAAAAAGAGCCTATTTATATATAATAGACTCTTCTATTCTTCTACATTCTTACTCGTATTTTTTAAAGATTAAAGTGGCGTTATGACCACCAAACCCAAGCGAATTACTTAATACATAATTTAGGTTTGCTTCAACAGCTTTGCTAGGAATATAATTTAAATCACATTCTTCATCAGGTGTCGCATAATTAATTGTCGGCGGCACTATTCCTTCTTGAATTGCCTTTAAACTAAAAATAGCTTCTATTGCTCCAGCAGCTCCTAATAAATGTCCAGTCATTGATTTGGTCGAACTGATATAGAGTTTAGACGCATGTTCTCCAAATGTAGTCTTTATTGCTTGCGTCTCAAACTTATCATTTAGCGGTGTGCTTGTTCCATGAGCATTTACGTAATTAATATCTTCAGGTGTAATTCCAGCATCTTCTATGGCTTGTTTCATCGCTCTTGCTCCGCCTTCACCACCAGGAGCTGGACTAGTAATGTGATAGGCATCTCCGGTAGCACCATAACCCACTATTTCTCCATAAATCTTAGCTCCTCTAGCTAGTGCATGTTCCAACTCTTCAAGAATAACAATTCCTGCCCCTTCACCCATGACAAACCCATCTCTATTTTTATCAAAGGGTCTACTTGCTGTTTTAGGGTCTGGATTAAAAGATAGTGCTTTTGCTGTGCAGAAGCCCGCAATGGCTAAATCAGTTATAGGCGATTCAGCACCCCCAGTAATCATTGCATCAGCATCACCACGTTGGATAACTTTAAACGCATCTCCTATTGAGTTTGCTCCAGATGCACAAGCCGTTACCGTACATGAGTTAATTCCTTTTGCACCGGTTAGGATAGATACTTGACCTGATGCCATATCCGGAATCATCATTGGAATGAAAAATGGACTTACTCGTTTATAACCTTTTTCTTCAAAATTTCGGAACTGCTGTTCATGAGTATCCATACCACCAATACCTGAACCAATCCATACACCAATTCTATTAGCATTTTCATCATTAATTTCATATTTAGCATCCTCTAACGCCATAAATGTAGATGCAGCTGCATATTGCGTAAATAAATCCATTCTGCGAGCTTCTTTTGGTGGTACATATTTAGTAATATCAAAGTCTTTTAATTCGGCTGCAACCTTTACAGGGAATTTAGAGGCATCTCTTTTTGTTAATTTCCCTATACCTGATACACCATTCTTTATATTCTTCCACGTTGAATCTACATCATTTCCTAATGGAGTTACACAACCTACACCTGTAATAACAACTCGTTTTTTCATTATCTTTCTCTCCCTATTCTTAATAGTCCCACTGAAGTGTAATGGCTCCCCATGTTAAACCGCCACCAAATCCAACTAAGACTACAATATCGTCTTTATTTATCTTCTTATTTTCTATTTCTTCATACAAAGAAAGCGGAATAGATGCTGCTGATGTGTTTCCGTATTTATTTACTGTTACGGATACCTTATCTTTTTCTAACCCTAGTTTTTCTCTTGCATAATCTATAATTCTAATGTTTGCTTGATGAGGCACTAAGAAATCTACCTCTTCTTTTTTAATTCCTGCTTTTTCAAGAGATTTACGCACAGTTACTGGAAGCTGCCTTACAGCAAATTTAAAGACTTCTCTTCCGTTCATTGTGATGGTAGGCTCTGAATCTAAGTGTTTGCCTCCTGAACCATCAGAACCCAGGTCAGAAGATAAAATCCCTTTCCCTTTTGCTGGACCTAATACAACGGCTCCTGCACCGTCTCCAAATAGCACACAAGTATTTCTATCTTCCCAATTTATGATATTAGATAGTTTTTCTGCCCCTATAACTAATGCATATTTGTACATACCTGTAAGAAGGAATTGTTGCGCTGTTGTCATACCATAAATAAATCCTGTGCATGCTGCACTTAAATCAAATGCTGCCGCATTTACAGCACCTAGCCTATCTTGCACAATTGAAGATACCGAAGGAAATGCAGAATCTGCCGTAGCAGTTGCTACAATGATTAGCCCAACGTCTTCTGCACTAATGCCTGCTTTCTCTATTGCCTCAACAGCAGAATAATAAGCCATATCTGTTGTATTTATATCTTTCTCCGCAATTCTTCTCTCTGAAATTCCCGTACGAGTACGAATCCACTCATCTGAAGTGTCGACTATTTTTTCCAAGTCATGATTTGTAACTATATTTAAAGGAAGGTATTTCCCTACTCCCAGTATTCCAATTCTATTCATGTAGTAATTTCTCCCTTGTATCTTTTCATTTGGTACGAGGTACTAAAAAATATTTTAAGGAAATTGTCTTTTTCCTTTTTAAATGTATTGATTTGATTATCGCATTTTTAAATTTATAAGAAGTTAAGAATACAACCAACATTAGTTAAGATATTTCTACACATTATTAATTTATCTGTTAACATATGCAAAAAAAGTTGGAGGAATGTTATATGAAAACATTTAAGGAATTAAAAGCGATATAGTAAGTCAAACAATCACTTTTTAAATCAAAGACAATCTAGAAAAAAAGATAGCATAATGCTATCTTTTTTATATTTAACAATATGTATGTATTACAGCCACAGATAAAATACTGCCATTAATCCTACACAAGACAAGATATAACCTAATGCAAAGCCAGTGTTAGTAACTCTTCCATCATTAGTTTTTTTCTTTTTAGTATTTGCCATTTTTTCACCTCTCTATATTAAAAATTATATGTATAGATAGACAATTGCTATAAGACCTACTAAAGCAACAAACAAGCCCATATAAAACCCGTTATTAAGCAGTTTTTTGTGAAAACTTCCTTTGTTATTGTCTTTCATCCAATCCCTCCTCCTCATTTCATAAATCTTATTATCTATTATCCTTTGTTTTTCTAATTTTATTAGATATAGCATACATAAGAACAGAATCAACAAACTTTCTATAAAACTAAAAAACGCCCTACCTATAATTGGCGGGCGCTTTTTCCACTTTGCTAATTAGATGTTAGCTTGTTCACTACTTGTTGAACGAGTAGTAGGTGGTGTTGGTGTAACAGTAGAATTATTTCCCTCTACATGTTTTGCGATAATACGAAGGTTTTCATGCATTTTAAATAACACAATCAAAAGTTCGCAACTAATACGTGACACAAACGGTCCCGCTACAATTGTTACAAGCCCCATAAATACCTGAAGCCCTCCGCCAAAATCACTAGAAAGACCGCTAAAAAACATAACAAGTCCAACTATAATAGATAGGGCACACTCTACAAAAAAGACAATTTTAATAATTGTCGGAGTCAACATTTTGTTGAAACTCAAAAATTCACCCATGTTCTTTCATTCCACCTTTTAAATATATTTGTTGTTATTTCTAACACAAGTTAATAATACCAATTCTGGAACTGGAAATCAACTAAAAAGTATAGATTAATAGATTTGATTTTAGTTTTTTATGAATTCAAACAACTAATTTTACATTTAAAGCACTTACATGTTGTTTTGAGTTTCTTTTATGAATTATAAATATCTTTTCTTATGTGTTTTTGAAATTTTCAGAAGTGGTATTAGCAATGTTTATTCCCCTTCTTTACCGTGTGCTATTAAACTTTTTTTGTATTTATACCCCTTTCTTTTACTTTAAAGTATGTTATGAATTACCATAAAATAAGATATTTATTTTTATTTATTTATTCAAATTATACTTCTAAGAGTATAGTATTCCTTAAGTTATAAACAAAGAACCTGTAATTCAAACTATTAGCAAATTTAAATTACAAGTTCCCTATTTCTCCTATATTTTTTTATAGTAAGTTTAGCATTTTTAAGCCTTTAAAAATACCATCTTCATCAACATTTGCTGTTATGTACTTAGCTATATCCTTTAATGATTCATGAGCATTTCCCATAGCAACACCATGACCCACAAATTGAATCATTTCTAAGTCATTTAATCCATCACCAAAAGCATATACATCTTTAACTTTAAACCCTAAAGCATCCATTACTTTCTGAATACCTTTTGCTTTTGAGCCCCCCGCTGGTAGCACATCTACTGAATACTCATGCCATCTAATGAAATCAAATTCCTTAAAATACTTTATATATTCTTCCTCTTGGTCCTGAGTGCAGAATAGTAAGCTTTGATATAGTTGGTTCTTTTCATAAAATAGCGGTTCATAACTAAGAATGTTATCTTTTAATTTTAAAGAATCTACGCTTTCTTGAATGTATAAGTGTTCTACTGCATTAGCTTTCATGTTCTCATGGTCCATGTACACTAATGGATTCTGATTTGTTATTCCTACATGTGTCAGTAATTCTATTCCTTTTTTATCTAGCGGATTTTTATAAATTGGTTCTCCGTTTACTACAACATACTGACCATTAAAACTCACGTATGTATCAATCTCTAATTGTTCTCTTAATTCCTCATACATAAAAGGAGCTCGACCCGTAGCAATAGCTACTATATGCCCTTTCTCTTTTAATTGTTTAATTGCTCTTTTTGTGCTTTCTGGTACCACTTTATTATGGTCCATTAATGTACCATCAATATCAAAAAAAATTAGTTTTTTATTTGTCACCTTTATCACCTACTATATTTAAAATAGCCGCTTACTGTTGTAAGCTCTTTCTTAATTTGAAAACTTTTTTGTAATGCCCTTTCTCTATATGAATCCTTGCTTTATTTATTTCTCCGCTGTTCAAATATCTCTTTGTTGTAGAGTACCTTTTTATAAGTACTATTGAATACATTACTAAACTATTAGATAATAATGGTAATAAACTATTATTATTACTATATATGCTTATTTAAGGCATGTTAAATATGTCTTTTAACTACTAATAACAACCTATTTTTCACCTATATGCTATTATTTATAAAATTTAAACAAGAGGTGTTTTGAAATGGTTTACAAAAAACAACAAGGAATAGCTTTAAGATTAGTTAATGAGTTTTGGAAGTACATTAATGACAGTTATACAATTGAAAGAATGTACAAAGAAACAGAAAACGTTTTAGTCACTTTATCTGACCACAATCGAAACATGCATTCAAGATTTATATTTTACAGAGCCAATAAAGGAATTGGGGTTCGTATCTTAGATACCAAAGGGTATTACTTAGCAAATATTTGGCGAAAAGGTAAAAAAGATATTGGCGGTACATGCGAAGGTGCACTTAATAGCAAAGGAGAAAATGGAAAAGATGCATTTAATAAGACTTTAAACTTACTAAAAAGAGCCATTAATCTAGGGTCAGTTGAAATGGAAGTCGAAAGGTCTCCTTTTCCTCCTAGTATTCACATACCGCTTTCTGAAAGAGAATCTTCATTTTTAGACTTATTTCATAAAGGACTCTCTCAAAAAGAAATTTGTGAGAGGTTATCCATCAAAGAATCTAAAGCACTATATATTAGGAGTGCCCTTCTAAAAAAGGGCATTACATGCGTAGATGAAAAATACGGTCCTGTTGAAGAAGTTCTTGATGGGTGGTTAGTAAATGCTTAAGTAGAAAATAATATACAAAAGCCCCTATATTAATAGGGGCTTCTATTCTTTAGTTCCAAAAAGATTATTCTTTCCAATGTTCTCTATTAGCAATTTGAATCATTTCCTTGATTCCTTCTTTTGTATGTAGTTTGACACTACCTGCTAATTTTTTATGAAGGTTTAGTTTTTCTTCTTTTGTTAGCTTTTTCTTTGGGTCTTTCATCTTAAGAACATCCCAACCCTAACATATGACTCCAAACGATTTAGTGCTGCTTGAATTTTTTGTTCATCTGCCGCAAAAGATATACGTAAGTGATTTTCGCCGCCCTCAGTAAATACATCACTTGGAAGTAAACCAACTTTAGCCTTTTTTAAGATACTCTCTGTAAACGTCATAGCGTTTACACCAAAAGGCTTTACACTTGGAAATGCATAAAAAGTTCCCTTAGGAATAACTATATCAAACCCCAACGTAATTAAACCTTCGCAAAGTAAGTCTCTTCGTTTCTTATATTCATCTCTCATTAACCTAACCGCTTCATCGCCTTTTTCTAATGCAGTGACAGCTGCTGCTTGAGCTATCGTATTAACACTCGTGTTCAAGTATTGGTGAGTCTTTAACATTTGTTCTGTAAGGTACGAAGGTGCATACATTAGCCCAATTCTCCACCCCGTCATAGCATGTGACTTAGACAATCCATTAATTACAACTGTTTTATCTCTCATTTCTGAGAAAGAAGCAATTGAAGCATGCTCTTCATCGAATGTTAGTTCACTATAGAGTTCATCTGAAATAACAAATATATCCCTATCTTTTAACACTTGTACTAACTCCTCTAGCTCCTCTCTATTCATAGTAGCACCAGTAGGATTAGATGGATATGTTAGAATAAGTACCTTTGTTTTTTCTGTAAGGTTAGCTTCTAATTGCTCCTTCGTTAGTTTGAAATCTGACTGCGTAGTGTCAATTGGAACAAGCTTTCCATAACACATATCTATAACAGGCGCATACCCAGGATATGCTGGAGTAGGAATTAATACTTCATCACCTGGTAGTAGCATTGTTTTTAATGCCATAAAAATACTTTCCGTAGAACCATTTGTTACAATTACTTCAGACATAGGGTTATAGTTTAAGTCATATCTTCTCTTCATAAACTCAGTTGCAGCTACTCTTGTCTCATAGAGTCCCGCAGTCGGTGCATAAAAGGTGTAGTTATCTGTAATTGCTTGTCTTCCAGCTTCTTTAATAAAATCTGGCGTTTTAAAATCTGGTTCTCCTATTGTTAGAGAGACTACATCGTTATAATTCTTAATTTTATCCGCTATTTTTCTAATACCTGAAATCTCAATGTCTTTTACTACTGAATTTAAAAGATGTTCCATAAGAAAAACTCCTTCGCCTTTTTGTATAGTTTCTAAAAAATAAAGGCTTATCCTATAATGTTTCAAAAAAATAAGCACCTATTAAGGTACTTATTTCACGAGTTGTTGCTCTTCTGGTAAAGGAGTATTAATTTCAACATCATTGATTTCTGTTATATCTTTAAGTAAGTTTTCAACAATTGAAAAGCATTCGTGGTTTTTCTTAACCCGTAAATAATGAAATACCTTTCGAGAAAGTGCCTTCATTTGAATCGTATCCCTTGTAATAACATCGATATGTACTGAAGTTTTACTTGGTATAGTTACATCTTTGGGTTTTGATTTAAAGTGCATAAACCTAACAATATACTTAGGTGTTCTATATTCAATTGTAAATTGTTGATAATTGTGAGAGTAATAGCAATGATATCCCTTCTCCACCAACACTTTCTCTAGTTTCTGATTTCGAATGTACTCAATATCATGAGTTATTTTCTCGAATTTCAACCACATATAAATTAGCACTCCTTAACATAAAGTTCTATGAATCTGTGTTTTGTTTACATAAGCGAAGGAATAGCCGTTATGTACGTTAAGTTCATCTTGCGTTGAACTTTTCTAACTTCCTTTATTTCTTCTTTTGATACTGCTGTAAACTGTTGTAGCGCTTTGTATGCACGTCTATTAGTTGCTAGTTCATCAAACGTCACAACAAATAAAGTAAAGAGAATTAAGCCTACATATGCCCACAATACACAGGAATGCAAAAGTGAAACATGAATGAAAAAAGAAGCTATAAATGCGGGTATAAATACAAATATTTTGAATTTATTGACTAACAAAAGTAAAAATCTAAAATAGTTATATTCCACTGCGTGACACGCCTCATGACTTCCAATTGTAAGTGCGTAAATAGTTTTTACTCCATACACCTCTGGACCTAACGTAATAGTCTTATGTACTGGATGATAAACATTTTCTCCTTCTTCACTCGAAGCTTCTACTTTTACGTCCCTTATATGGTTCATACCTAAAATTCGCTTAGCAATATCATCTCCCGTTAGAAGAGAAGGTTTAGCTTCCTTAGAGCTCTTAGTAACACCAATAGATATTATACTGTTTAAAATGAATGAAACGATTATTAATCCTAGTATAGTGTAAGGAACCATTATTTTCCCCTCCTTCTTAATACTGCAATTATAACAAAATAATGAAAAAACCACTATACATTTCGCCTACAAAAAGAAGTAAGCCTTTAGTAGCTTATACTTCTTCTTGATATTCTTCATAGACCTCAGATACTTTTTCACTTATAAAGGTTAATTCTGGATATTTTAATAAAGTTAATTCATTTCCAAAATAACCTGCTGTATCAATGTTTATTGTATTATTATAGATTTTAGGCTTTAACTGAGGTTTATGCCCCCATATAATAGTAATCTCACTTTTATGTAAATCTGCCCAATTTGGAATATTAGCCGCACTACCTCCCCAAGCGCAGAATTTTCTAATATATTCAGAATCTTCTCCAATCATATTATCTAAAATTCCAGCATGAGTAATAACAGCTAGCATATTTCCTTCCACGTCTTCAATAATGATATAGCTGGGTAATGACTTACAAAAAGATAGAAGCTCTTTTTTTATAGGTGTAGCAACTACTTCTCCATACTTTCTTTCCAGTTCATCCATTTCATTAATAAACGACATATCTTTTAAATGTTCGCTAACCTCTATTCCATTCAGCACACATTCAAGAAACATAACTATTTTTTCATTATTATTTGATGTTACAGCATAGGCAAGACCTTCCTCCACATGTTGTTTCATCATTAACATCATAGCAACGGAAGGATATTCACCATACGGAACTCGTACATCCTTGGAGTCTCCCTTGTTTGCTTCGTCATTCAAATAAATTAATTTTCTGCCTTCGGGATGTCTATATAAATTATCTTCTCCTTTTACGTAACCGGATTTTTCAAGTAAGTCAATACGCTCTTTTAAGCAACCGTGTCCATCTCCTAATACATCAACACCTTTTCCAAGTGTTATTCTTTGCATAAATTTCACCTCTCAATCTCAGAGATTATAAACCAATTTTATTAAAATAAAACTATTATTAAATTTTTTTAATTTAATTGCGTTTTTTAAGAAGGATGGTATTATCTCTTATATTTTTATAATTAGGAGGAAGTTCTTTTGAAAATTAAATCAGCTTTTTCGACCAACAATCAAACAAAACAAGCTTTTAATGAAGTAAGGTCACAATTAGACAACAAAGCTAAATTTGTGCTGTTTTTTTCTAGTACAAACTATGATTTTCATAAATTAACATCTTTATTTCACCAAGACTTTAAAGAGAGTGAAGTCTTAGGGGTCACAACTACGGGAGAGATAACAACTGAAGGATTTAAAGAGTACAGTTTATCAGCTATTTCATTTTCTGGTGATGATATCCGTGCTAAAGGTATCTTAATGAATGACATTGAAAAGTATCCTATTTTCCATCGGGAAGAACTTACATCTTCTTTAAAACATGTGGGGATAGACCCAAATGCCCATACTTACAAAGGAAATGAGTTAGGTCTCGTTTTTCCAAATGGTTTAATTGCTGCTGAAGAAAAAATGTTATCCGTCGTAAACTCGGTATTTAAACACGATGGGTTTCCTCTTTTCGGCGGAACTGCTGGTGATAATGCTAAATTTGTAGAAACTCTTGTTTCTTACAATGGAGTCACATCAAATAAAGGTGGGCTTGTTCTTTTTATGAAGTCGAACTCTGATTTTACTATTTACAAAGAGAACATCTTTCAAACCACTCAAAAGGTAATGAAGATTACACGAGCGGATGCTGAATCTAGAATTGTTTACGAAATAAACGGAAGAAAAGCTAGTTCTGAGTATGCTCGTTTGCTGGGTGTATCAGAATCTTCCCTTTCTAACTATTTTATGTCAAACCCATTAGGTAGAAGAATTAATGATGAAATCTTTATAGCATCACCATTTCAAGTACTTCCAAGCGGCGCTATACAATTTTATTGTCAAGTTTATCAGGATTCAGTCGTGTATTTATTAGAGCCTAAACCGTCAATAGAAGCTCTTAAGAATACATTATCTTCGGTAAAAAAAGAGTTTAAAGAAATTGAAGGTGTATTGGCTATTAACTGTATCCTTAGAAAATTGCAGTTTGAACAACAAAACGTAGTTAATTCATTAAATCAAGAACTAAAAGGACTTCCCAATTTATGCGGATTTTCAAGTTATGGCGAACAATTAAACAAAAACCAATTAAATCAGACCTTAGTATTACTTAGCTTTGGTCAAAGAAAATAAAAAGGAGGGTTTATTTTTGCGTTTTTTTAATCGTTTTAATGATGATAATAATCATACTATGAATGTTAAAACTATATCTGATGAGATTCAAACACTATCAAAAGAGGAACAATCAAAAATTATAAAAGGGCTTGAAGACCTTTTACGTTTATTACACGAAACAAGTCAAAAAAACTCCTCTAAAGATAGTCAAATAACTGAATATGTGGAGATTGTTAGAGAAAATATATCCGCTCAAAATGCAGCACTTAGAGAAACTACTCATAATATTCAGCACATTATTGAAACTACTCACAATATTAATGATATTACAGATGATGTTGCTAACCAAAGCAAAGAAAATATTATTTTTGTTGAAAAAGGTAATGAAAGCATCGATTCTTTAGTTACCCAAATGGACCTTGTTAAAAATGTATTCTTAGATTTCGAAGTAATTATTAAGGGATTAGAAACTGAAATTCAGGAAATCTCTAGTTTTGCTAATGTAATTGAAGGTATTGCTGCACAAACCAATCTATTGGCATTGAATGCTAGCATCGAAGCAGCTAGAGCCGGTGAACACGGTCGTGGATTTGCAGTAGTAGCTGATGAGGTTAGAAAATTAGCTGATAAAAGTAAAGAGGCTTTAACCGAGATTAAAGAAAAGGTCAATTCTATTGTAGAAAACGTTGGTGACCTTTCTGTTAACGTAAAAGAGAAAACAAAAGAGATTGAAACAACAATTGAATTAACAGGAAGCACTAGAGAATTCTTTAGGGAAATATACGATTCAGAACAAGTACTTTTCGATAAAATGGAAGATATAAAAAATGCTACCTACACATCGTTAAATGAAATCACTGATTTTATGAGTCGCTTAGAGGAAATTACAGGCTCTTCAGAAGAAAATGATACTCAAATAGGCAAATTGTATCAATTGGCACAAGATAAGTTTACTTTTTCAACTGAATTATTTTCTTTCTTAACACAATCAGAAGACTTAGTTCAGTCTTTAAAAAAGAACAAACTTTAGTTAAATTGAAAATAAGAAAAACCACAGGAAATAGGTGATATCGGACCTGTGGTTTTTAGTTTGTTTATATTTTTATTTATTAACAATAAAAGACTCCTGCATCTTATCTTTTACTTCTTGTATCTTATTTAACTTTTCTTGATAAATTCTCTCTTCTTTTTGCTTACAAGATTGTTCAAAGAATTCTATCGCTTTTGTTATCTCTTCGTACATGAAGACACCCTTTGTATTAAAATCACAAACAAAGTATCTTCCTAACAAATTAAACAAGAATAATTTATCGTATGAATGAGTACTAGTTTTAGATTCATCTAATATTTTTAATTCAATATCCTTTGGATGCATTTCAGCACACAACAAATCAAAAATTGTATCTGTAATATCTCCCCCAAGTCCAATATGTTTATTGCAAAAATCTTTAAAATATTTTTTTGGCGGAGTAGTTAACCTTTCAAACCCTCGTTCTTCTATTTCTTCTTCAATAAGCGTCTTGATAGCATTAAATAATTCTTCCTCTTTTAGCACACCAACAGAACGAAGAATATCCTCTTCTTTTTTAAAACTATCATCACCCTGATATAAATATATAGCATACGGAGAAATATAATTTGTTATAATCTGACCTTCTAAACCCTCATAATAAAAAGTACTTTCCAGGTGAGAAATTCCTGCCAGAACACTTTTAACCTTAAAAGTAGCATCAAATGTGTTTTTTAATTTTTCAATTGCGGCTTTAAACGCATTATAACTCTCTAAGCGTTGTTCTGCTGCCTTTGTTTTCACTTCAAACACGTAGTGGTCCTCTGCATCCCAATCTTCTGTTGAACCTACGATTGTTGTTGGATAGCCTTCTGGAATTAGGTCACGAATAGGCACAAATCCATACTTTTTAAAAAAGTTTACCCTGCGTTCGTTAAAACCAAATTTATGTTCAGTAATAATATTATTTACACCCATTTTTATTGCCAGTTTTTTTATATATTCAAAAATTACAGTATAAATTTCTTCTCCTTTTTTATCTAGATATTGCAATCCCGGATAAAATTCCATATTCAAAGTTATGTCTGAATATTTTTTGAAATCTAGTTCCATCTCAACTTCGCCTTTTTCATGCATAAAATTACGGGTAAATTTCAAGGAAAGTCCTCGTTCTTTATATTTTGCGGATACTTTTATATCCTCTTCTTTGAGCTTTCCCCTTAATTTTGTTAGTAAATACATATAAGCATTCTCATTAAAAATAGACTTTTTTTTATTGTTTTTCGATGTTTCTTTCATCTTATTTACTTCTCCTTTTTTATCTTATTTTAGCATATATTTCTTTTAGTTAAGAAATTAGACTATAAAATATCTTCTTTTTTGTTTGTTCGTTATAGCAACACATATCTTTTTTATTAACCATAAAACCTTTTTTCTTATAAAAAATAGATAATGACTTTATTTTTGTTGCTTTTCATCGTTACTATATATAATTCTAATGCGAGGTGAACAATTGTGAAGAAAGTTCTTCCTTTTATTGTGGTTTTCTTAACTATTCTTTGTCCTTTTATTCTTGTTAAATACCATTTACCAGACTATTATATTTATACTCCAGGTATTAACTCATTTTATTTCGTGAGTCATGCACAAGATGTAAGTACACCTGGTACAGATAAATCTTACAAGATTATTAATTTACCTTACAAAACGACTGATAAGGCAAATATAATTAATCTTCCAGTAGAGCCTGGAAATAAACTACAATATACACCGCTATAATACAAAAAAAGAACGCATATAAATGCGCTCTGTTATTATAATTTCGTTTTTAACCTACTTGTCCACTATGAGCCTTTAAAATTAAATGGTGAAGGATATCATCATTTTCATTATTTGACTTCATGCTGACAGGTTCTTGTTCTTTATTGTCATTTTTATCTTCAACAGACGGTTCTACTTCTTTTTTAGATTCTTCTTTTTTGGAAGTATCTTTTTCTTTGTCTGATGAGCCTCCAAACATACCAGAAATTAAATCTCCTAATTTATCTTTAGAAGTTTTTTCTTCGGCTGGTTTGTCTAAATTAGTATCTGTATCAGTCACTGGTTTTTCTGTAGGAGATGTTTCTTCTGTATTAGGAGTTTCTTCTGTATTAGGAGTTTCCTCTTTTACAGTATCATTATTATCTTTATCTACAGATTCATTTGTGTCATCAACAGGTTTTTCCTCTTTATCAGTTTCAGGTTTCACATCAGGAACTTCTTTTGAAGAATCATCTACAACAGGAACATTAACTTCCTCTTGTGGTTTCTCTTCTTTTACAGGTTCCTTCGTTTCTTCTTTTACTGGTTTAGAAGGTTTTTCTTCTTTTACTATTTCTGGTTTTTTAGATTCTTCTTTTTTCTTTGTAGAATCTTTTTCAGGTTTAGCATCTTCATGTTTAACTTCTTTCTTTTTCTCTTCGTGTTTCTTAGAAGATGTTTCTTTTACACTTTCATGTTTAGATTCTGACTTTTTGACTTCTGCTTTAGGCACTTCTTTACCCAAGTAGTCATATGTTGCATATAGAGCAGATAAAGCAACTGTTTCTCTTACATTATCAGTTTGCGAAATAGCAGCTCCATACGGATTTGACACAAAATATGGTTCTACAATAATTGTAGGTTTGTTAGCTCTATGACTTGCGTTTAAGATAGCTAATCCATCCCTTGCTACCGCTTGCCCTTTGTCGACTGTAGGTAATGATTTACCAAGAGTATTAATCATACTCTCAGCTAATTGTTTACTTGCAGAATCTCCCTCTTTATAAAGAGTCTCTGAACGGTTAGCCGAAACATTAACTGAAGCATTCTCATGGAATGAAATAGCAATATCTGCGTTTACTTCTTTAATTTTCTTACCACGTCCTACTGGTGTAATGAAATCATTGTACCCTTTACGTAAACGAATTACTTTTGCACCTTGTGATTTAAATAACGCTTCAGCATAATCAGCAGTTTGTTTAACGTTATTAGCTTCATGTACGCCATCAACACCAATTGCACCTGAATCATCTCCACCATGTCCACCATCAATAACGATAGTTTCATCTTTTAATGCATTAGATGGCGCTGGAGTTTGTAAAGTTGGCTTTTTGTAAACAGAAGAAATTTTTTTAATAGCATCTTCCTCCTTGAAATACTGTTGAGCAACTTTATCTGATTGGTTTTTGTAGGATTGATAAACCTCAAAAGGTAACTTTTTACCTTTATAGTCAACTGTGGATGTATTTGTTATTGCTTGTGGTTTATCTGCTGCATTACTAGTTTGCATTGCAGCTACTTTTTGAGCTAATTCTTGTTTTTCTTTAGCTTCTAATACAGCACGAGCATCATTTCTAGCTTTTTCGGCGCGTTTTTCCCAATCGCTTGAAGGTGTGAAGTTACTAAATATTTTGGAAACGTAAGTCACATCTCCATATGCAGCAGCACCTCTCCAATCATGATTTGGTTTAAATCTTTCTAGATGTTTCTTTGCATAATATTCCTTAGATAAAACCGCTCCTTGTTCCTTCATAAATGTAAGTGAATAAGGAACTCCTTCTTTTCTAGCAATATCTGAAACTCTCTCTCCAAAATTATAACTATGAATAGCTTGTCTTGCATCTCCATATGCTAATGGTTCAAATAAATGATTTCCCTCCATTACACGCTTAAAGTGCATTACCCCGTAATGAATACTCTCCTCAGGGCTAGAAATGGAACCTAAATCATCAGTTTTAGATTGGCTTGATTGCATAGGGTCAGTAGCAAGAATTTTCTTATCTCCGCCTGATTCTTGTTGAATTTTAGCTAATAAGAAATCACAATAACTCACTAAACCTTGTTTTTCTAATTCCTTCATAAGCATAGGTCTTAGTGCTTCTACTTGTGGACTTACGTGAGCTGTCCCATTTTCAAGATACTGAGCTGGAATATAGTCACGATAAAAGTCTTTATTCTTACTTTCTAAAGCAGAGAATTGCTCTTCATTTTCAATCACTAATCCGCTAGCAACAATCGACTTTCTTACTTCAGCAGGTAATGCTGCAAGCTTTTTCTCAAGTTTTTGTTGCAACGCTCCTTGTTTTTTGTCAATAAAGTTTTGTTCTGCTTTTGAAAGTTCTTCATAAGGAGTTTTTGTATAAATTTTAGCCTTAATTACTGGTTCACCCTTAGCTTTGTACTCACTAGTAGCATATCTAAAGTTATCACTTTTTTCGATATCTACGAATTCATTTGGATGAACAAAATTATAAAACTCTTTGTGTTGAATGTCATAATTCATAGCAACTGAATAATCAAGTCCAGACGAAGTACCGATATATTTCGCCTGAGCAATTTTATCTCCAACTTTAAAGTTAGCCTTAAAATCTACTCCTTTAAGTATTGTATAATATTTAAATTTACCACTAGCGTGTTCAATTTGTAATGAATTACTAGTAACAGCAAATACTTTTCCTTCTGCTGGGGTATAAACCTTTAAATTATCTCCCTTATAGGTAATTGATTCTTTAAACTGTCCGTCTTTTACGTCCGATGTAATAACAGTCATTTTTTGTCCTGCTAAAACCGGTCGAACAGCCGTATATCTCACTGCTTTTGATTGACGTTCGTATAAAGTACCAATTGCTTCGTGACCTGAAGCCGTTTTAAACTGTCCTGCTTCAACACCAAATTTCACTTGAGGTGAATAAATTACATCTCCTAGCATACTTGTACTTTCAGGTGTTGCCTTTTGTGTAGTACTTTCTGTTGTTGAATTCGGATTTTGAAGCGAAAGCTTTTTACCCATATTAGCAGCATCATGTCCAATCTTATTAATACTTAAGATACTTGTAACCGCTATACCTCCAATTAAAGCACCAATTGCTGTTTTCTTAGCAAATCCGTCTGGTAAATTTAGTACTTTCTTTTCAGGTAATTCAGGTATTCCCATATCCCTTAAAATATTCTCAATTGTTGCATCCTTTTCAATACTTAAATCTTCCATTTCTAAAACTAATTGTTTCATAACTATGTAGCTCTCCTTTTATATTGGATTTTTATTCTTCTCTGTATGATATTTAGATAGTTATTTAGTTAACAAACGTATTTTTCAATCAACATCTTGGTAAATTACTTCACCACATTCTTTAAACTCAGACTTTGCACGAATGATATCTTCGTATAGATTAGTGAGACTTCTAGAGAATAACTCCATTTTTTCTTCGTCATCAGTCATCCAAACAAGGCTGTTTAAATTTTGTCCTTTTCCACTAGCTACTTTTTCAAGTCTTTCTACATCACCAGTTACATCGTTCCAAATAACGTCGCAAAGTTGTAAAACATCCTCATCCTTATTGTATGAAACGAGCATAAAGTATTCATAATGACACGAAACAACCTCTTTATCTTTCCTAATCTCTAATCCTGGAAGTTTTAATTTAAACTTCTCGCTAATATCAAGTACTTCTAAAATTAAATTATTATTTACTTCTTCAGAATTAATTTTACCTAGTCTTGCTTTAGTAGCAGGATTGTGAGTTATGAAGCTCATAGAACGTTTTTCTTTTTGAACTACTGGCACATCTTCAATGTGATATACATTGTTTGATGTATCATTTAGTACGTATTCAAACTCTTCTGTTTTTTCTAACGTGACTTCGCTAGATTTCTCCACTTTAGTAAGATTAGTTTTAAAGATTTGTGCGTTTCTATCTTGAAACTCAGTCCATTCTTTATTATGCTTTTTAAGCAATTTTTCATATTGAAGACCTTTGTCTTTATAAAGTTCCTCTTCTTTCTCCTTTTTAGCTTTAGCTTCTTCTAATTTGTTTGTTCTGAATTTTAGTTGATATTCCAATTCGTCCTTTTCATCCAAAAGCGCTTGGTATTTAGGGTCTTCATAAGACATAGCTTTAAGTGTTTTTTCTAGTTGCTTAAATTCAGCATTCATACGAAACACTTTTTGGTCATAAGTTCGAAATTGATTATTTAATCCATTTAAAGTGTTAGCTAATTCACGTAATTCATCACGTAACTCTAAGACTTCTGTATGTTGTCTCTTTAACCTTGCATGTTCACTATGAATATACTTTTGTTCTACTTCTAAATCGATTTGTTTTTTATCCTTTTTATATTCGTTCAAACCAGTTACCATTGAATTGTACATAGTTTTAGTAAGCAAATGCGCTTTCTTTAACGTTTTTTCAGTTCCAGAAATAAGTTTTGTTGTTTTCATGATTAATTTCTCCTCTTGTTATCCCTTTGTCTTTATGTGGGAATTGTTTTTTTACTTTTATACAACGAATTTGAGAAAATTCAACAATAAAGTTGAACTTTTTCTTAGTTTTTGTACTGTTTTTTTAGAAATATCACTATGTTAAAATCAAAAAAAGTCACGGACCTATTATCCGCGACTTTTAACTATTACTTGTTATTAAATTCTGTATGTATAATTTGAGTGCTTTCTTCAGTAGCAACAATAATAGTATCTGCCGTTTTAATAAACAACCCGTGTTCTAAAACACCTGTAAGGTTATTAAGAAATTCATTTAACTCTTCTATATTAACTATCTTATTTACATATAAATCTAATATGAAATTTCCGCTATCAGTAACAACATTTCTGCCATCTTTCTTTCTCAACTCTACTGTAATGCCTTTGCTTTCTATAGCACTTTTTACATGAGAATACCCAAAAGGAAGCACCTCTACCGGCAGTGGAAAAGAACCTAACACTTTAACCATTTTGGAGGAATCGACAACCCAAACTATATAATTAGAGGCTTTTGCTACTATCTTTTCAAAGAACAAAGCTCCTCCTCCACCTTTTATTCCATTGTAATTCTCATCTATCTCATCCGCTCCATCTATTGTAATATCGAGCTTGTCTACACTATCAATATCCACTAAAGGGATACCTAGCTCTTTGGCAATAGCTGTGGTAAATGATGATGTAGTCACACCCTTAATGCTAAGTCCTTCATTTTGAATCATATCGCCTAATTTCACTAAAGTATAGTAAACAGTTGACCCAGTCCCTAACCCTACAACCATACCGTCCTTCACAAACCTAGCAGCAGTTTCGCCGGCTAACTTTTTTGGATTCAATTTATTCACCCCGTTATAAAAAATTTCTTATACTAAATTGTGAAAAATATAGTTTTCTCCTTTAGTTTCAATACCCATCTGGCTTTTCACGACAAAAAAGCTCAGAAATAGTAACTGAGCTTCTCATAATTCTATTTTTACATTTCGTACTCTGTGTATCTCTTTTTAACAATTACTTCTTTTCCTTTTGCTTCACTCATGCCAGAAACAAAATTAGAAATTGTATCTAGTGTATCTTTTTCTAATTTATCAACGTCTTCTTTATTTTCTGTAAGGAGTTTTTTCTTTCCATAATTCACTGACTGTAAGAAAAGCTGCTTTCTATCTTCGTCAGTATAGGTGAATTGAAAGCTAGGGTGTTTTTTAGCAAATGAATCTGGGATATACGCTTGCATTACCTCTAAAAAATCTCCTACATCACTGTTAAATTGCGTCTTTTCATAGTCGGGGTCAAAATCTAATTGTAGATGGTCTACATAGATAGTTATTGTTTCATTTGTAACTTTTACAAATTCTTTATTCGTTCCTGGAAAAACCATATTAAAAGTATAGTCAGCCGCTAAGTCAACATCGTATTCTCTACCAATCATAGTCTTTGCATAATTCTTTACTTTTTTCTCAATAAAACCATCATCTTTTGTTACTAGTAGCCTTTTTGTAAATGCATCTACCGAGTTAAAATTATAAGAAAATGAATTTACTGGTCCGCCCATTCTAAATTCGTTACGTAATCTTTCAGAAATAGCTTTAGATGCCTGAATTTGTTGAGCTTTAAAGTTCACAGACTTTACTGGCTCCTTTACTTCAGTATCTTTAGCGTTTACTTGCTGATTAAAATACCACATACCTCCAGCAAACGATGCTCCTAACAATCCTACGCTAATTGTTCCTTTTAATAATACCTTTTTTAACTTCTTCATTTTTGTTTCCCCCATTAGAGTTTTTGACATTAAACCAGATTTTTAGTATTTTGGGAGAAACTTTTCAAAAAACTTTAAAATACCCTTTCTGAATTCAAACTTATTTCTAGGTTTTTCTGAATTCAAATGATATACTGGACTTTCTTAATTTAGTTAACAGGGAGAAAATACATGAAAATATGTAATTACATTACTTGCAACAAAATAGCTGTTTCAGAAGGATTTGTTATAGCTAGAAATCCAGAAGGAGGGAAAGATATCCCTACAACTGTTTATGCCTGTGAGAAACATAAAAATAAAAATAGTTTTTTCCTATCAAAAGATTTATCAGTTCCCTTACCAAAATAATGCACATTCAAACTTCTTTTCTTTATTAAAAGTAAAGAAGTTTTTTCTATACTGGCTATCTCCCACAACATATTCTCTTTACTTTCCATGCAAAAAAGCCAGAAATAAAAATTCCTGACTCAGTTAATATACTTTTTGTTAATTTAAATTTGGTCTATCCACAATTCATAATTCTCTACAATAATTTTATTCCCCATTGCCATTGCCATGTTTTGAATAAGCCAAGTAACGAATTCTACAGAATCTTGGTCATAAGATGCCTCTAAGTTAGTAAAACTTACACTAGCAGTTCCCATATTAGCTTGAAAATTAACTTCAAAACCTTTGTAAGGCAACATTACTCCATGTTTCTTGGTTACCAATTTAGCTAATTGTAGAATATCATCTTCAATTATACCTTGAATATGATGTGACAATTGAGCATTTGTTTCATAAATAAATTCAATATCAAAAGCACTTTCTGTTTCGAAATGAGCTGAATTAATTGTATTAATGGCTTGTTTTTGAAGAATAGGGTTTTCTATAATTAATTGCACTAATTCCATTGACTCCATCTCCAAAACTCTTTCAAAGAACATAGCTTCTTTCTCAGATTTAAATGCATTTGTTTGGATAATATATACTTGTTTCATAGGATAAAACCTCTCTTTAGTTTTTAACACTATAACTTATTATTTACTAAAGTCAATTGATTACCTGAAATGTTTTAGATGCTGAAATATAAAGAACAATATAAAACTCGCTTAACTTTCAGTAATACTGAATAGTTAGCGAGCACAAATGTTTTTACTTTCATATGAAATTAATACGATATCTGGTAAATATAATGGTCATTATACTCAATACGAGGGTATTTATTCTTATTTATAAAATAATCTTCTCCGTATTTTTCTAATGCTTGGTCACAATGGTCCCACCATTTTTCACCAGAATATTCTTCTAAAAATCTTTCTTTAAGTCGAGATTCTTCTTCTCTTATAAATTTACGAACCTCTGTAACCATAAAATCTTCTCGTGAATCTTTATTAAAAATTAAATATGGGTTCTCGTTGAGTTTTAAGTATAATCCTTCGCAGTAAGTTTGGTTAGCAAATTGAATGTCCGTGATGTCTAATTTAAAATAATCCATAAACACTTTTAGCTCTTCGTCTTTAGTGATGCTAATTGTTTTCATTGCAGCATGCGTAGGGAAATCTTCTAACATTTCGAACATCTTTGTTTTATTTTCAATAGTTAATATGTCATCATCAAAACTTGTTAAACCAATCATAAGTTCCATTTCATTATCATGCTTTATTTCAATTAATGAATTTCCATCTCTAAAAGTAACAGTATAAAACGATATAAAATCATTTTCATCAATATAACAGCGATTAAAGAAATCTATAAGTTCTGGAGTATCTGCAAAAGTCAGCAAAATATTAAACTTCTTTTCTTCCTTAAATTCTTCCCATTTTTCATTCCATAAATTGTTTGCAAGAGTACCTTTTGTAGTCATATTTTATTTTCCCCTTTTTTATATATTCTATCACGACATTTTTTAGTTAGTGTAAGAAAAGCAAATGACCGTCATCATTTTGATGAGCAGCCATTTGCTTTTTTTCTGTATTAATTTTTATTAAAGCTTTTTTCTTCCCCGTATCTTTTGTCAAATAATTGTTTAAGCATAAAAAACTTAGCTGGGTTATGAGCCATTTCCTCTAATGCATCAATTAGCAAATCCAACTCTTCATTTGCTAAAACGTGCCCATTCCATTTAAAGTCTTCTGTTTTAATTTGTTCGTATAAATTAATTGGTAACATCCCCTTTATACAATTTCCTTATTCTAGAATTATAACAAGTTTCAACATAAAGATATACACACTTATTAACTACTTGTGCAGGTTAGCTTTTAATAGAATCTACCTGGGTCAAACCCCCATACATGCTTATCTAAGAACTTCTTTACCTCGTCCATATTATTCATTTCTAATATAAGTTCTTTCATCCATCCGTGTTGTTTGTATTCATATCCTTCTTTCGCAATGGATTCCACTATTTCAGTTTCTCTGTCATGGTCTAAAAAGAAGTTTAAAAACGGCTTATTTTCTTTTAATTTTATTCCGAATACAAAATCCCATGTTGGTTCCATTCCGCCCATTACACCCACTTTATAGACGTTTACAGAGTTCTCATTTTCTAACACCTTACTTTTAATATCATAATAGATATCTTCCTTTCTCAATTCACTCCACTCTGTTGTTTTTTGATTGATATAATCATTTATTAGTGACAACATGTAAAACAACCTCCATATAATAAAATGCTTCATTTCATTGATTCAGCATTTATGCTGTTTCATAAGCTGCTTCTCACCTATAATAACGACTTATATATAATATCCATTAGCAAAAGCATCTGCTTTTCATACCTGCACTCTTTTGCAGAAGTGGATTTTGACTTTCTTTACCGCTCCGACTAACCTTTTTTACCTTTTTATTGATTTTTGAGCATATTTTTAGTATTCACCCCTCATATGGAGGTGAATAGTGAATGAAAAATATATTGAAACTATCTGTGTCATCCGTTGGACTTTTTTTATGTTTTAACTATACAAATGTTCATGCAGACACAATAAAAGTAACAATAAACAATGAATCTCGTAATTATGACCAAGAGCCTATCATGAAAGATAATCGTGTTTTTATACCAATTAGGGGGATTGCTGAAGACACTGGAGCTACAGTCTTATATTCTAATGCTGAAAAAAAGGTAACCATTAATAAGAACGATACATCAATAGAATTTGTAGTAGGCAGCAGCAATGCACTTGTTAATGGAGTTAAGCAAGATTTACCCGAGTCGTTCATTTTAAATAAGCGAACTATGCTGCCTATTCGCTTTATTAATGAAATGCTAGGTTATCGTGTGGACTGGACAAGCTCTTCTCAAACTGTTCAGATTACCACTGACAGAGGAGCCATTTTTACAAACGTTGTTTCAAACAGTCAAAAGTATTTAGGAATACCCTATCTTTATGGGGGAACATATGAGAAAAACAAAATGTTCGATTGTTCGTCCTTTGTACAGAAGGTATTTATGGAAAGTGGAATTACCCTTCCTAGAACATCTACTCAACAATCTCAAATAGGTGCACTTGTCAATGTAAGTAATCCCAGACCTGGTGACTTATTATTTTTTGACATTAATCAAACCGGTCAAATTTCTCATGTGGCAATTTATATCGATGATAGTACGTTGTTACAGGCTACTACCTCTCTAGGAGTTAACTATACTTCGTATTCAAAGTACTGGAAAGATAGAGTAGTTATGGCGAGGAACGTAATGGGTTTTTAGAAATAACTTAGGTTATTTCTTTTTTCATGATTTTAAGTCAGCCTGTTTAATTTTTCTTATTTTTTAAGTAATTAATCTTTATAAAATGTATACTTGTTTTAACAAACATTCCGAGGTGACATAAATATGTATTATATGACTGAGATTGATGGTTTTAAAAAGATTCATTCTGAAAAAGCAATTTTAACCGACCAATTCTTAACGATTTATGACGAAGTTTATGAAGATGAGGATGCTTTATATAAAGTTAAAAAAACAACTGAAAACAAGTTATATTTAGGGCTTGTAAAAGTACTTCCGCTTCATGTTATTCCGGAAGAAAATAACGTTAAAACTGGCTCTCTATATCTACATGAAGGTCATTTTCTACATACTGAGGGAAAAGTGAGTAAAAACCAAACAGTATCCTACAACAAGAGTTTTTATATCGTAAAGGATATCTTAAAACAAGATGGTCCAAAACAGTTAATCCTTGATAAAATAGAGTACATACAGGCAACAAACATTTATACTATATATAGAAACATAGATGGCAATGAAAAAGTATTTGAGCAAATAGATAACTATAGCAAAGCCTTAGGGCGTGTTTTTCAGCTAAGAGGCATGCAAGATGGTGCTTATTACCGCTTTATTTAAATATTAAGGGATAAGGAATAGGTGAATTACGGATGAAGAAGAAAAAAGATAAAAAGAAAAAAGAAGAATACAGTTTTTTAAGACAACTGCGAGACGACATTGTGGATACCGCTGTATTTGAGATAGTATGGTACATTCTTTCCTTGGTTCCAAGATTGTTTATTCGTTTATTTAAGCACAGTATTTAAGCAAAACAAAAAGCAAAGACTCCACTTACTCCTAGTAAGTATTTAGTCTTTGCTTTTTTCTTTAGTTGTCTTGGATTGTTTGTTTCAAATTCTCAAGCTTTTCTAGAAACACCTTGATGCCTTCATCCACAGTAAAAAAGCTATCCCTTTTAGATGTATCATAATTAGACTTTTGTCTGGTTTCTCTATAGTTCTTCAATGCATCATCCAAAGAATGTTCAAGCATTTCAAAGTCATCTTTTTCTTTCTTAAAAACAAAGTATTTATTAAAGAGATACATGATGCCGTAATAATAGGTGTAATCCATAGTTAGTTTATGTTTAGGGTCCACATTCCAATCCTGGACTCCCCAATATAAATTTCGTGCAAACTTACCCTTAGCAGCCTCTGTTTCTATCTCTTCCCGACTATACCCCTCTTTTATTAAGTAATCTGTAACTAACTTAGCAATTACCTTATGTTCAATAACATTTTTTTCGAAGAAATAAAATGTAGGGTTTAGTAAAGAAGAAAATTTAGCTTCTTCAGCGTTTTCCTTTAACATCGAAGTTAATATGTTGCTTAGATTAGTATGCTCATCAATTAGAAACTCATGATTTTGGTCGTCTATTAAATAATAGTCATTACTTCTCATCTGTAATTTTAGATAGCCTTCGTGATTTACATAAACATACTTAAATGTTTCTAAGCTAACACCGCTATTATCTATTTCAGTGTTTAAATTTACCTGCTTTTCTTCACGGTTAAACGTAAAAAGCGGATTACTTGTACTCAAATTTTCTAGAGATAGTTTTAATTCGCTTAATATTTTAGGATACACACCATTAGAATAATCAATATAGTAGCTATGTCCGTGTATAATTGACTCGAATAATTTTAAGTCGTTTTTCAAAAAGCCAAAATTCCTCATTACCTCAATATCCTCTACATCTCTATTTAAAATAAGTAACGGGTACCCATTTTGTATAGTAACTTCTGTTAGATATTCTATAGCTAACTTAACTAAGGTAGTTGGTTCTTCGTTCTTATTTATTACAAATGCTGCTTTAATAGCTCCGTAAACTTGTTCAAATCTTCCATTAAGCTGTCCATTTCCAATTTCAAATGTATATCCTAAATCTTTTTTCTCTTTTAAAGATGCTTTAAAGGATAAATTGTTTGTTTTCGCCTTCTTTCTTATTAATGATTGGACTTTTCTTAAGTTTTCCATTCTATCACATGCTTTCTTTTAATTGTATTTAGCAAAAAAGCTCGTTGATAAATTTTTCATTAGGTACTCTGTAGCTTCATCCATGTCACTAAAAGAATCCCAGCAGCCATCTAATTCGGGGGTACTTATTAGCCATTCTCCTTCTTGACAGCTGATTTTATATACATCCTTTGGTTCTTCCTTGTTTTCGTGTATATGGGCAGTCATTTCAGGATTTATTTGCAAATTTATAAAGACATTCTTGAGTTCTACTTTTATTTGTCTTATTTTTTCATTTTCATAGTTATATATATCTTTAGCGAGTGATGCCATTTCACAACTTGGACAGTTAAAAGTATTTTTACTATCAAGTATAGTATTAATTTCATTCATATGCACAATATCCATCTCATCTAAATTGTCTAATCCCAATTCTTTTCTTGTTTTATAAGTCCAAGCCTCTGTACTATGTCTAGCATGGCACACTGGACAACCATAATAATTTTTCATATCATTCTCCTTAAGCATTAATGTATTTATCATTTTGAACAGTTACTAAAATTTCTAATCGAGTTAGTAACTGTATTATATTTCGGATTTTTGGCAATGTAAAACGATATGAGTGAATTTATGTATTTTTTAGAAAGGGGACTGTTCCCAGATGTCCAGTAATTACGAATTAATTGTTGATGGAGTAAAAATGAAGGAAAGAAACATAGAGTGGTCAGATAACGAAAATCTTTGGTATGTGTCCATTATTGACACCAAGTACGAAGAGGCATTACAAGGTTTGGGAGCTGCTTCATATTGCGCTGTTTACTACACAGGAAGAGAGCTTGTTTACCAAGACTGGTCTTTCAAACATCTTCTAGATGAAACAGTCTTTGGAAGCAGAGATGAGTATTTAGATGCTAAAAAGCGTGTTTCTACGTTTATGAACCATTATGTAGAGGAAAATAAATTTTACTTCTTGTTAGATAAGCCACATTTACTTGATGAAACATAAAAAAGGAGTGTTATTCACTCCTTTACATATATATTGTCTACTTAAAATGGCAAATCATCTGGATGAACGGGTTCATACACTTCTAAATTCATATAGATAAAAATAGTTATTTTACCTTTTAAAATTTATATTTTCATTTGCTGTAATTAATCCATTCACTCTTCCGGTGCGACTATATCTTCCTTTAAAAAAAGCCTTGGTATTATGTTTTCTTTGTATAAATACTCTTTCTCTAATGCTTCAAAGCACTCGTTAAAAACAAACTTACTTACATAAGCTAACTTATCGTCAAAATAAAATAGTGCGCTCCATGCTGGGTGATTGATTTCATTATCGCTTGTTGAAAATTCATCAACTCTAGTACCTTGTATAAGCATCTTACTGCTTATGAAAATTTCATTATTCATTAAGTAATGTCCTTCATCTATACACTCTACCTTTTTTAGCAGCAACTTAGAATTTCTTAAGAAAATACTAACCTCAAATGTATACAAATCTGTGTTGTAACTTGGAAATGATTCTTTAAACAACTCCATTTCTAATACATTTGTTTCTTTTACTGTTTCTTTCAATTTATCTACTAGTTCTGGTGCTTTAAGTAGAATATTAAAAGCATTTTCCTCAACAGTTGTATTCCATATATTCTTTGTATCAGCAATCTTCAAAATAGATGTTTTCATTTCAATTCTCCTTTTATATCAAGTATCCCACTGAATTATTATTAGAAAGGTAAGTCATGGTTTTCATTAATAATGACTGCTCTATCAAATTCTCTAGTCATTAGTTTGTGTTCATAAATATATTTTTTCTCTAATTCTTCAATATTTCGCATGATATACATTTCTCCATAATACGAGTCTTCGTCTTGGTTCCCAAATATCTCCTTCATGTAATCAAGTGTATTTAAATTATCGTTTATGCTTGTTTCTGTGTGATATTTTTTCACTTTCTCTTGTTTCCATACATACGGATTTAAACTTTCTTCTTTTTTTATAACTAGTATTTTACCATTACATTCTAACGTAACTGTAAAGGTACAGATATAAGTATCATACTGTTGTTGATATACCTCATCTAAAGAGATTAGATTGACTTTAATTAAAGATAATATTTTCATTATATTAGGTGCATTTAATAAATACTCAAATTTTTCTTCCTCTGTACCGCTTCCCCAAATTTTCAGTTTATCAGTTTGATTGAAAACAACATTATTCATTGCTCTTCTCCTTTGTTGAATATTAGTTTTTAATATTCTATCAGCCTTTCAAAAAAACAAAGAAATATTTTCCGCTTTTTTAATTAACGCTCAAAAGAATTACCCTGCTCTATTTTTCTACTAGAGTTTAGTATGACATATCCTTACTTTAATTTAACCAATAATTTGTTTACGTGGTAAAATTTTTAAAATATAAGAGAAGGATTAACCCTTCTCTCTAAGGAGACTATAAAATGAGACAAAACCCGTTTTTAAACATGCTTAATTCTGAAGTATTTACAAAAGATTTATCCTCGGCAAAGTTATTTAGAAAAGAGAATCCAAACTATTTTCCAAAACCAGTAACCATTAACAAACTACTAAGTGATAATTTTGAGATTATAAATTTTATTAATAACGTTAATCCGTATGCAGATTCATTTGTCTATTCAGATAGAGATTATCAAAAGATAGTCAAAGACATTCGTGCTGTTTTACCACTCGCCAAAAGTACTACTGACAAGTTATCTGAGGTTGCTATTGAAGAAGTCCTAGTTGTGTGGAGAGAAGGAATTATTAAAAATATTCAAACCTACAGTAACGATATCAAAGGAAAAGAAAAATACGGTCTGACAATTGAAGATTTATTATTTACTTTCGTTGAACCATTAATTAACGTAACTAGAACTGTAATTAATAATAAATTCATCATTATTGAGAACGTACTTAAAGATGTTTGTTTAAATTCCGCTTACGTATCTTCAATATTGAGAGCGGATGTCCAAAATATACTTAAAAACCATTATTTCTATTTAGTTTCCCATAAGGAATATACTGAAACAGACATTGAATCTTACAAACGGCTAAAGCACAAGCCTTTAGATGTATTATTAAGCGATACACTAAATTCGAAAAATCACCGTGCTTTCTCTGATGTTATGAGACATATAAATGGTATACTTGATTTTGTTAATATCCCTGTAGTTGAAATTCTCCGTTCTGCTGAAAATCGCTTGAACCAAGATATGGTATTATTAGAAGAACTTCAATTACAACTAGTCGAAGTGAAGAAACTAAAAAAGGACCCTGACTACAAAATATATTCAGTAAAACAAAAGACAGACAGAAAAATCCATATTGTTAAAAGCGATTACGATGATTTAAAACGATGCACTGTATTATCTCTTAAATCCCTTTCGTTATTATGGAATCAAAAGTATATTTAATTAAGAAATTCACTATAAACTGAACGAAGAACTTGGAGGACGTTGAAATGGATAAAAAGATGAATCTTACAGTCAAATTGCATAATATTGATAAAAACGGCATGTATGAATATAATTTTAAAAATCTACCCGACAACGAGGTGTCTAGAATTACAGATGGCTTTGCAAACAAGGAAAAAGTAACTGTGAAAAACAGAACTTTTATTACTTCGCAAGTTGCTGCTATTGAATTCGGACGCAGCTAAACACATTAACTCAGCTTTATGGCTGAGTTTTTTTAATAGAAAGCAAAACACCCCTGCTAAAATTAAATTAAGCAGAGGTGTTTTATATAATAAATTAGTTTTTAAGATATGCGCGAAGTATCCAGATGTTTTTCTCAAAATATGTTTTAAATCCAATTAGTAAGTCTTCAGTTACTGAGTCATCTTCTTCACCAGCAATCTCAATACCTTCTTGTAATTCATTTGAGATAGTTTCAAAGTCAGCCAATGTTCGCTCAACCATTTGTCTACCGGTTAAGTCTTTTTCAACTTCTTCTTTCAAAGTTGTGTATTCTAAGTATTCCTTCAATGTGCCAATTGGTGCATTACCAATAATTAAGTTTCTTTCAGCAATTTCGTCTATGTATTCTACTAACTCTTCGTAGTATTCCTGGAATTTTTCATGCAAAGTGAAGAAACCCTCCCCTTTCACATACCAATGGTACTGATTTAATTTAACAAATAAAACATTAAAATTAGCTAACTCTTTATTTAAAAATACCTCTAAACGATTACTCAATAAAAACACTCCTTTGTAGTAATAAAAAATACAATTACCTTATAACACACAAATGGCAATTGTAAATAGTATTTTATAATAATTCTAAATAACCTTTTAAAATTTTACTTTAACTACATAGCCCATTTATTAAATAAATTAGTGAATCGTTTAAAATACCTGTAAGACCGTCTTACCAGATTTAATATAAAGCTAGGAACAGGTATAGGGTGCTTATATAGTATTTTTAAATATATTTTGTAATACGCCCTTTCTAAATCTCTCCATTTTGTGTCTTTCTTTTTTTTAAGAAAATCGGATACATCTACTACATAGCCTCTTCCTTTGTACATCATTACGTTTTTCCCGTGAACATCTACTGGGTTTAGTCCTTTTTCTCTTGCATACCTTAAAGCAATATTAATATCCTTTATCACTTGCTTTGATATTCTTTCTCCCTTTATTAAAGCGTTATATAGTGTTATTCCTTTAATTCTCTTTAAAATAAGATAGTTAGCTCCCCGATGCATAAGGGCAGAGTATGACGGATGTTCACCTAACCTTTTATATACTTCGGTTTCTTCTTCAATACCCTCCCTTCCATCTGCGTACACTTTAACAACAAAGTCATTATCATGTTTATAAACAAATACAGCTGCATAATTCCCAGTACCTATACATGTCCAATCTTTTGGGCATTTAAGTACTTGTATTGGTTCATAAGGATGAATACTTTTAATATCTAATTTCTGAATTAATTTTCTATCTACTAAGTTTATAAACTCTTTTTTGTTCATTATATATCCATATCCTTTCTAATATATAAAGCTTATCTATAACTTCTCATATTTGCAATAATTATAACGACTAAATTTATCCTTCATGTAATACCATTTATTTCATTATTTATTATTGTATGTAATTTAGTGCAGGATTGCTTTCAAAATACAGAATTTCTAATTTTAATCTATACAATTTTAGAATACGCTTGATATTATTTGATAAAATTGGTAAATTTAATGTAAATAACTGCTAGGAGGTATCCCTTTGAAGAAAGCGCTATTATGTTTAATATTTCTACTAAACCTCTTTTTTATTATTTATTTTTTAAGCGATAAAGGTATTATATTTTCAGCAAAGATTAACATGTATATATGGGGAGCTTATTTGGTAGGTGGTTTGATTTACTCAATTCCTTTCATTATTCGTTACAAGAAAAGTTCTAACCTAAATATATTTTTATCATTCGGTGTTTTAACTACTAGCTTATGCTCATTAGGTGTAATCGCATTCTTCTATTCTTTGTTTCGCACAATGGGTGGATAAAATAAATAGTATAAAAACCGCTAATAATAAATTAATTATTATTAGCGGTTTTTATAATGTTCATACTCTAATTAAACTGTTATGTATTTCTTTTATATACTCCGGAAACGCACCCTAAATTAGAAAGTTCTTCTTTTGTTAGTTGTGTAGTGACTAAAACCATGTCAGATTCCTTTTCATCCGTTTGTGTAATATTGACACCTTTTTGCAGAAGATATTCCTCAACTTCACTATCGCAGGTATCCATTAACATTAATATGTACTGTCTTTCTTCTCTTGCTAATAATGCATTCATTTCAATCTCACCTTCTACTTATATTTTGCTAATTCCACCGGCTTCAGTTGACCATATCTCTACTGTTGCTCCCGTAATGAATTCAACATTTATAACCATTTTTCCCAGATTAATATCCTTCTCAGTTATAACGTCTATCTTTTCATCATAAGCACCAAGGTCTTCTGCATATGCGTTCTTTACAATTTCTTTTCCAAAAATGGATTTTACGCATTTCAATATATGCTCGTTTGTCATCGTCTGTTCCTTCCAATCTATCATTCTTTATTGTGGTCTTTATAAAGAAAAGCAGCGAGCTGCTTCTACGCCTTGCGTAGCCCTTTAAACAAAAAAACACGCCCTCACTTCGTTTACGGGCTCCCACAATTTATATTTAGTGCATTCGCTTGTTACTCCCCTATCTAACTCTACACAGCGCTGCTTACATTGTATAAGTAGCTATATGTACTCTATACCATTCTGAATTCACCTTATTTATTCTTAAATATGCACTACTATTGCACTTATTTACTCCGTTTTAACACCCTAAAAAGACCTTATTCCCCCTTGGTGGTTCATAAAGCTTCGCATTACTAAATATATTATGCAAAAAATACATAACAGGGGCACACATATGTAGCTTCCCGCTCCTAAATAAAACAATAAATGCAGAATTCAAAAGATATACATAGGCATAGCTATAGCTGCCAGCTACATAGAGAAGCTTAAACAACCATAACTATGTAATTTAAAGCAGCACGAATTACAATTGCACATTACTTTTACCTACACGTTGTTTCGGCATTATCTATTTTACCGAATATCAAATTAATTTGCTACGCATTTACGTATATTCTTCTTATCTTTTCTTATTTATCTCTTATAAGTTCTATTTAGTCATAATCACATAGAATAAAAAACACCTTCTACGTTCTTCCCTAATGATTCTACCGCTTTGTTATTCATTCAGTTAGTTATATCCTCATAGATGACTCATATAAAAAGGAGTTCACTACCGTTCTCTCCTAAACAAAAGCCCATAGGCGTTCTTCTGCTCTGTTGGTTGTATATTTTGTATATGCTTATCTATATGTTTTAAATAACCTAATTTAAGCTACCTCACAAGAAGTGGTCTCTCCTTTTATAAGGTTAGTCCCCTCTTATCTAGTATTTAAGAACAACGAACTCTTTATCCAACTTAATAATGCATGTGCATCGCAAGACATGTTGTGCATACCAGAGCTTTCATAATTATATTCTTTATCTTCTTCTTTTTTAAAGCCTATTTTTATTTGCACTTCACTGTTATATTGATTTAGAAGCCCCATTCTTATCTGTAACTGGTCATCATTTTCTGTCCATACTTTAATAGCTCTCTTATTATCTTTAGACATTATCTCAATTAGCGGCATATGATTTCCTTTATACTCCTGAGCATTAATAGCTTCTTCTAAATTTGAAAACACCTTATATAAATATTCACCTCCTGAAAGTTCTTCTTCTAATTCTGTTAGTAACAATTTATATTCAATTATATGAACCATAGTGTAAACATCAAACAACTCTTTCATTTTGTTCCCCTATCTATTTCAAATTTAAAAAGCCTAACTATAAAGTTAGACCTTATTTAATTATTACATTTCTTTGGTTGTTAATTCTTCGTACCTATCGTATATAAGAACTGCTTCTATTAAGTCTCTAAATCCTTCTTTAAGTAACCCTACATAACTTCTCTCATAGCTTCCTTCTTCCACATCAATAAAATAGTCAAAACCTTCTACAAATATAGGTTTATGCATATCAAAGAGGATAACCCTTGAATTCATTGCTTCGTAACCATCTTCTGGATTGAATACCGTATAGTGAATCAACAAATTTGTATCTAAGATATCATGTCTTTTTAATCTTTCAAAGAATTCAGGAAGCATATCTAAAGTAATTACATTATTATATCCCCATACATCTTCAGGATTCAAAACTTCTTCGTCGTTTTCCCTATATTCCGCTATCAGCAAATCTTGAGTTTTTTCAATTATTCGCTCTACATCTTCTTGAACAAATAATTTTTGAAAAGCATTTTGATTTTCCATTTAAAGCACCTCATTTTTTAATAGTATAAAACAGTTTTATAAATTAAGTACAAATATCATTGATAAATATAAAGACGAAAAAAGAATGCTCAAGTATTTTAAGCATTCCTCACGTTTACTGTTTTCTCTAATAAATTAGGTAACGTCACAACTGATTGTTTATCTGTATTGAATGAGTTATTTAATTCAGGAACAATAGAGTTTAGTTCTTCTCTCAGTTCTCTCTTAATACTGGACACAGAAGAAGTCTTTAAGCAATACACCCGATAATATCCTGGTTCAGCTCGAAGCATTTCCATTGGTTCCTTTGCAGCTGGTGTAGTTATTACCTTTCCATCACCAAACAGATACAATCTATAATGATTTTTAAATCTTCCTTTTAACATATGTAAAAGTAACTTCCAATTAGATATTTCGAACATATTGTTTAAAATTTGCATTTGACTCATTTTCATTTCCGTTTCCCCTTTAGTGTTTTTTATTTTTATAACACGAATGAGCCGTTTGTAAACCTTTTTGCAAATAAACAAATATAACACTATAAGACAAACAAAAAAGCGACCCTCTATATTTCAAGGTCACTTTAATGCTAAAATTATTATTGCGCATGCATATTGGGATGCGAAGCTCTAATATTTATGCTGTCTATAAACTGTGTATCTTGATGTTCGTTTCCATCCTTATCATAGTGGGATGTGAATACATCTACAGTAATTTTACCATCATCTTTAAGACGCTTGGCTGACTGTTTACTTTCAAATTTGAACTGATGTTTATCCCCATAGTCACTAGTCTCTATCCCCTCTAAAAACTCCAAAAAGTTAGCATCTTTAGGCAAATACTGTTCAATAAACTTTTGTGTCTCTTTTTCATTTAACTTCATATCTGAACCAGCACCGCTTTTTGTCTTTTCTGCAATATCAATTGTCATATCATCTACATAATAATCATCTGGCATATGTACTGCACTATAAACTTTATCGTCTTGTTTTATATGTTTCTTTTCGTAAAGAGTATATGTATCTCCATATCCTACACTGTCTGTTATTTGTTTTTTATCATACTTATTACCATTCTTTTCGTGTCTAAATTTTTGTAAAAGAGTTAGTAGCTCTGAATTATCATTTACAGAAGCATATTCCTCTACAACCTTTTCTTCCGCATCAGATATTTTTTGACCACTTCGTAATTTAGCGGCTCCGCTTGTCAGTAACTCTTGCTTATTTGTTCCTTGTTCTTCTAATTGGTCTTCTTGGTTAGTCGTTGTTTGCATAGCTGAACTTAATGCAATTTCCTCATCAATTGTAAGTTCATCTTCTTTTCCTTCATCCATTTTCTTTTGAGCAGAAGCAAGTAACTCTGGGTCTACATCTTCTTCTTCAGGAACAGTCAGTTCTATATCATCTGTATCCTTTTTGGTCACATCGCCGTTTTGTTGACTTTGTTGAAGAGACGTATCTTTACTAGATGATTGATTACTGTCCCCTTGGTCATTCGATAGTGCCTCTACCTTTTCAGGTATCATGTTAGAATCACCTGCTTGGTCTTCATCATTTCCGCATCCAGCCAGCGCCACTGCGATACCTGCTGCAAGCATCCATTTTTTTGTGTTATTTCTCGATGAAAATTTAGGGTTCAAAACCTTTTCCTCCTTAAGATGGTAACTTTGTCTAGAATAAGAAGATTATATCACGGAATATAGTTTAATAGAATCAGTATTACTTCAAAACATAGATTTATTTTAATTCTAAAGTCACCTCATAAATACAAATGTTAGCAATTGAATTGATATTAAGATTAACTCCCTTATTTATTAATCAATAATTCCACACTTGCATTTTCATTTCAAAAATGGTATCTTTACTATTACCACATGGTAATTTAAATATTACCACTTTAAAGGAGTGTTAACTTTGAAAGAAAGCGAGAACAAAGTAACCTACGAAAGTTTGGAAGATATTATGGATGTTCCAAAAGATTATTACATCATTAGCGAACCAAAACTTAGAATTGTAAAAGCTATTAGTGAAAAAACTAAACAAGATGGCTTGAGCATTAGAGGTTTAGCGAAAAAAATTGGTATGCATCATCCTCAAGTCATTAAAGTGACAAGTGCAGGAAATTACACTATTGACACACTATTGAAAGTTCTTCACGGAGCGGGTCTTGAGTTAATTGTTCAACCTAAAAAAGAAAACTAACGGGATTAATAAAGGTACGGTATTATCCGTACCTCGCTCCCCTTGACGGAACATTAGTTCTGTAATAACCTGTTATTACCTAACCTAAGTAAGTTACAAGGAGGTTTTGGACTATTTCATGCCAAACACAGCAAAAAATACAATAGATTTAACTAAGAAACGCACTACATATGATAAGTCAAAAACCTATAGTAAAAAGACTACACAAACTACTAAAAGTAGAACAAACAGCAAATCAAAATCAAGTGCTACACCTAAAAAGAGCAGTAAAAACGATTTACCACAAAACAGTTCATATTCTAAACAAACACAAAAAACTGCACCTAGAAAAAAGGCTGCTACTACAAGAAGCACTAGCACTTCTAAAACAACAAAGGCTCCTTCAAAAGCTAAAAGAAAACCAAGAAAAAAGTTAACTAAGACTCAAAAAGCAATAGAGCATTTTAAGTCCTTAGACAATCGCCGGAAATACGCCATTATATCCTTGGGTGTTTTAATTTTTATTATTTATGGTTCTATTGTAGATGGAACATTTGCACATCTAGTTAGTTACAATAATGGTGCATTCATGTTCTTTTTCTTTTTCGTCACGGTTCAGTTTCTCCTACTTGGTGTTAGTTACCGAATGGGTATGAATTCCTCTAAGAAGAGGACTAAAAAGAAATAACTGAGTTTAAGCCGCTACCTTGACATAAGATAGTGGCTTTTTCGCGTAAAATTATAGCTTCTTAAAGTACTTTCTTATAAAAAAAGAACCAACTACAGGTCGGTTCTAATATTTATTACTATGCATTATTTCTTGTTATACTGGGTTTCTTTCATACAGTTCTTGTGCTACTCGGTTTGCAAATTCTGTTATATAAGCTTTTTCGTCTTCATCTTTAGCTTTGTAAACCCCTTCACCATTGTTGAATAACCATGCATTAAATAATGGTTTAACATGTTCGGAATAAAAATCATGCAGGTCACCACATTCAGTATTAAAACCTGATAAGATTACCGCTACCTCACACATTCTTGCCATATCTTCTTCACTGTACTTATAGTTCGTCATTTCATTCTCTCCTTCTCACTACATAGTGTTTTTGTCTTTATTTATTTAAAAAGATTGTACTAGATTAAATAAAAATTTGTGAAAACACGTTATTTTTTTGCTCCTAATAAAAAAAGCTGCTACCTAAATAGCAACTCTTAACTAATACTAATTTTTGTTACATAAACAGCTATAACCTTTCCCTCTTTCATCCATGTATTGAATCTCTTTTTAAGAGCTAATTCTAAGTTTTGTTTGCCAGCTGTGCCGTATACTTCATCACTAGATTTAGACATTAAAGTTTCTAACGTAGTGGATGACATTTGTGAACTTCTATTAGTAAATTCTGTTTTAGCTTTTTCATTCTCTAAAACTACATCATATTGTAATCTAATCTTTGCACCATCTGCTAATTCTGTTGAAACTTCCGCTTCTTCACCCTCAGGTTTAACAGTCAAAGCAAGCAATTCTTCTGCTGATAAATCCGTTACTTTTACCGTTTCTTCTTTCTTCTCTTTACCTTTGTCATCCGATAAGAAAAATTTCCAACCGATAAATCCGCCCAAACCTAAGATAACCACAATAAGTATAATCACAATTTTTTTCATTGCAATGCTTCACCTCCATCCTATATAATCCTTAATTTAATATAACGAACAGTCTATTAAATCAAGTATTTTTAGCGTTTTATTCACTTGATTATTTCAAACATAAAAAGACCTCCACTTAATATACAAATACTAAGTAGAGGTTTAAGTTTTATTTATTCAAGAGTTTTTGTTCAACAAGGAATGCATAAGCTAATGGGCTTTCTAAGGCTTCTTTTCGATTTGTTCTAACATCATCATTTACTTTCTCATAAATTACGTCAATAATAGAGTTTATACCAATAGTAATACCCATTCCATTTCCACTATGCATTCCATCAGCCACACTTAAAATGCCGTTACTAAATCCAAAGAGGGAACCAGTAATTATTTCCTTCCAATTTATCTTCATTTTATCGTATATTGATTTTTCTATTACTCATTATCTATATCTACAGATTTTAACACGTTTTCGATTTCGTCTTTATTTTTTATCCCTAACTCTATTGTTTCATCATGTTCTTTTCCATCTTTTGTTTTCCAGTGGACCATTACATATTGTGTTGTAGCCCCTTTAAACGAAGTATTTGAAGAACTAGCATCAATAGACGCACCACTTAAATATACACTTTTTTCTTTTTTATTGTAATCAGTCATTTGAAATGTATGTACATCGTCTATCATGGTTCCACCCTGTATTGACACTGCCTCTTTATTGTTAAATAAGTCAGGGTCCTCTTCAACAATTTCATTTAAGTATTTGTTATACGATTTTTGAGGTTTCTTATCTAAAAATAAAATAGTTAAGTCCCCATCCAGAATATTTCCACCTTTACTTATTTCTTTTGAATTACCTGAGTAAGTAATATTCCCTCCATCTAAAAAGCTGCTATCTGGCTTTACAAAAATAGTAGCATTCTCAACCTTCCAATGCTCACTCTCTCCTTCCAAGTTCATTAAATAGTATGCTTCTTTTTGAGGTTTTTGCATATAAACAAAAGTAGCCGATAATATTGGTAAAACAATAAGTGCCATGACATAAATATATTTTTTCATAATATCTCCCATCTATTTAAAAGTTCTATATATGTATATTTTAAAATTATACATTTTTTCCCTCTTATTTCAATAAAAAAAGCAGAGCATACCTCTGCCTTTATCAATTTATTATCTTTTCTTATTTGTTATTAAAACACTCGTTCTCCATAAAATCCTGAAGTGTCGCAGGATGGACAACCACCACTATTACATACCGAGCATTCCTCTTCTTTCTGATAATCGTAATTAATGTAGTTAAGTTCATTAAATTTATTTTCAGCTGGCTCTTGTTCATGTTGAAAGCTAAAAATACTGTGTGTATTCTTATCATCATGATTTACTACTATCTCAGTATTTTCAAACAACTCTCCAATGATATCAAACCTCTTGCCCGCAGATACCACTTCATATTGTCCTGCGCTCATTTTAGCTACTTCCTCTTTAAAACTATTTAAAGGTTCATAACAAGCATAACCATAAATATGATTTAACCATTTCCCATCTTCATTTGTTACTAAATTAATTTTTCTAACCTGGACATCGTTACTAAGAATACATGTAAATGGGCTGCCTATTTTCCACCCTTCCACCTCTGGTACATCTAAAAATTCTGTAAGGTCACTAAATTCAAATTTAATACCATTTCCATATATACGGTCCTCTACAGGAACGTATTTATCTAGGATACTTGTAACAAAGTCCAATGTTTGCTGAATGTACTTGTCATATTCACTATTATTATCATGACGATTTTGTGCTTCTGGTAATCCATTCACATAGATATTCCATAGCAGTTCCTTTGTCTCGCTTTCTTCTTTAGTAAATTTACTTCTCAGTTCCAAGTAGCCATCAAAATAACCAACATAGTCCACCATATTAAAAACCATACTTGCCAAACCACGAAATTTCTCTTTCTTTGTTTTAACAATTGTGTACTCTTGCATCATAATCATCCTTTTTTCTTTTATTTTACCATCTTTATACATTTAGGTTTAAAAAAACTCTATTATGAAAATAATAGAGTCGCTAAGAATTATACTGTTATTTATTGAACTTTCTCTTTACAATGCTAACGTTAATACCTTGGTCTTTTAAGTTATCTACAATTCCTTGATAAATAGAACTGCGGGCACTTTTACCAACATAAGCATTTTTTTGAGAGTGGTTGTAGTTTTTCATAGTTTTCTCCTCGCTAAATTTTTAAAAATTTAGCACGTTTTTAAGATAAATCAATCATAAAGTACAACAAATTAAAATTAACCCAACGTACGTTCCCCTTAAGATAGTATAATTTAAATATCATTTTAAGTAAATGATACGTTAAGATTATATTTAGGAGATAAGAATTCAGTTAAGAATGGGTTTAAAACTACTTTGGTAACCATTTTGTTAATTGTCTCTTCAAAGTGCGCGTAAACATCTTCTCCTCCGCCTTCTTCATAGTTGCAATTATACCATTCTGTTTCCGTTTCCTGAATATCTAGTTCGTACTTGCTCCCCATGTATTCAAAGGTAAGATGCACTCTCCAAAACTGTTCTCCTGTCCCTATTCCTAAATCATCCATATACTTATTTAATTGGCAGACTTCAAACTCTAATAAATCCTCAATTAATTCAGAATCTAAATCATTAAGTAAAAAATCTAGTTTACTTTCCTCAAAAAATTCTTTCCATTCTAAAGTTAGTTTTTTAACATCTTCAATTAATACTGTGTCTTGTTGTACGTATTCTGTTTTCATTATGCTTATCCTCGCTTTTTTACTATTTTATCACTAAATTTAAAGTGAGGAGAAAACAAAAAGCCATTTAACTTATTCATTAAATGACTTTAGGTATTGCTGTATGTATTACTTTATCTATTCTTTTCTCTCAACAGCTGTTATATAACCGAATGATAGTGCAAGGCGGAAATATCCTAGAAACACATTTTTTATTAATTGAATTTTAGTTCTAGACTTTTCTTTTCTTAACTCCGGACAAACATGTAATATATATTCGTCAATTGAAAACGTCTTATCCATTCCTGGTATCTTTACGAGAGATAATCCATTCTCAGCATGATAAAGAAAACTTTCTATACCTCTAAATTTCAATAATAACGTGGAGCAGTTGTTCCGCTTAAAAGGTCTGCTTACTTGGTGCTTCTCAAGTATTGGATAAACTTCGGAAATATCAAATACATTTTCATTCTTGTAGTCTTCTAAATAACTAACCCACATATCAGTATTCATTTATATATCCTCTTCTTCTTGGTTTAAACTTCTTCCTGCTAAGTATAACTCTTCATTTAGCAGCATAATAAATTTATCTTCGTCTTCAAAATCTTTTTTCTTTTCTAATTGAAGTCTCCGCTTTACCTCGTAAGCATCGTCCGCACAATATGCAAATCCCTCGTTTTCAGGCAATACGCCTTTTTCCGTTAGGTCTAATAGTGTTTCAGGATATTCTACTACCTTTTTAAATGTATCAAGACCCTGTACAATTAGCCAGCCAGCAAAATAGCTTAAACTATCATCTGTGAATGTGTATCCAGCTTTTTGTAACCCTTGTAAGAAATCCACATGCTCATGTAAATCGGCTATGTACCTAGCACCAACCCTGTCAAAATCGTTTATTTCCTTCACTGCACGATTAACTAATATATTTGTAATCTCTTTGTTGATTTGATGTACGTCTTCTACGTTCTTACTCGCAACCTCTTCAATTAGATTCCAAAATCTTTGGTATTTTATCCTTTTTAAAACACTAATTTCTTTTTCCATACTTCATCCCCTTTTATCAGATAATTATTAATTACCAAACGTACGTTTGTAAGTTAAATATAACAAGTTAAGAAAAAATATACAAGTGAAATAACTTTAAAAAAGACACTGATTACACAGCGTCATGTACTTATTTTCGAATTATAATTAATATTGTAGTCAAATATACTAAAGTGCTTTTTTCAGTTGATATATAACTAATTTAGAATCATCACTTATGAATACTACTTCAAGTATTTGTCGTTCCCTTAGAGGTGTTGTCATTCTTTTCACTTCATATATACTCTCATATCCTATTTCCTTAGCGAGTTGGTAGCAAGCATCATATAAATTATATGCTTCTAATTCTTGAACTTTCCAATTAACATAATTGCTCGTGTAACTCTCTTTAACGTTATAGGTATAAGTTAATTTAGTGTTTTCTGTGTAATCTGTTTCTTTCTCTAAAATTCTATCATCAAATTCAATTTCATCTAATTCGTGAATTTCACCATCATCAAAGATATCTTTACTCCAGCTATTGTAATCACAAACTTTATCCCAAATACCTCTTTCTCTAATTTCTCTTACACTTAGCTTAATAATTGTCATAAGTATGAATTCCCCTTATTTTTTTTAAATTATACTATTAGTACCTATTAAAAAAGAAGAGACATTGAATAATATGTATTCAATGTCACTAATTTATTTTCTTATTATTACTTAAGCTGCTTCATCTACGTTTAAATTTAGTTTTAAGCTTACATTCAACACGTCAAATAGGAAATTATTTAAGAATTGATTACATTCTTTTCTATTAAAAAGAGATTCAAATTCATGATAAAAGTTATTATTTCCTTTGCTTTCAATAGTTGAATAATTAATAAAATCCCATCTAACGCTATGTTCTGAAGTATCCATAGTAAAACATTCATTACCTTTTTTAAATACGATGTTAACTACCCAGTGATTTCTGTCTTCAATGGAACCCGAGTTACGGAAATGCTTTTCTATCCCCATAATCTCATATGTTTTCATTTTATCAATTGCTTCATTATTTGAATCACTTAACAAGAAATAAAATTTATTTTCTTCTAGAAATTCTAGCCACATATTGTTTAGTTCCTTTAGCGCTTCTAGTTTAACCGGTACATTCATTCTTGGCTTGCTTTTTTGAGCTATATTAGCAATAACTATTTTCGCAATATCTTGTGCAAGTTCTAAAGTCTTATATGCATATTTCTTCTCGTTTCGAGAATCATAAACTACATTTCCTTCCTTGTTTTCAATTTGCACAACATACCCAGTTTTCACGTTAAGATTCTCCTCAATTAATACAGCATTCCATCTGTGTAAGATTGTTACTTTGTGATTGTTCTTTTTTCCTTTCCACTCATAACGACCATACATTCCACCAGTACTATCTCTTTCTACTTTTCTGAATTTCATAACAAATTCTCCTTTTTTGTTTTATATATTCTATCATCAATATTAATAATGAGGTAAAAATTTAGGGGTTGTTCAGCAAAAAGCGTGTAAAACCTAAGTGTAGATAGGTTATACACGCTTTTCTCTATTATATATTTCTTACCATTTACCCTTTTACCTTAAGGTTTCTCATAATAACTGTATACCGCACTATCTGCAAAATCATTTAAATCATAGTAATAACCATCCTCACACGTAACAATATGTCTAGCAACCCTCAACACAAATGTTCCTTTAGTGTGAGTTTCTGCAAAAGAAGCTACTGTAGGTCGTTTACTTCCTTTCTTAACAGGTATTGAGTGATAAATAAAATTATTGTTTTCAAGATACTTTTTCCAAACATTTCTGTAATTAGGGGGCTCTTTCATCTCAAAACCTAGTTTACCTATTTCCATGTACACTGTATCCCAGTCTTTCCCCGTAGCCTTACAAATTGCCCGTACTACACAATCTCCTGTTTCTTTTTTTAAGGGGTTTGGATTATAATATTTATTTCTACTTTTAACAGCCATAAAAATTCTCCTTTTATATTAAAATTAATTAATAGATTTTTTCATAATACCCATATATCGCACTATCGTTATAATCGTACATCGTATAATAATGACCGTTTACACACGCGAGGATAGTCCCTGCTACCCTTAGTATGTACGTCCCCGTTGGGTGTTCTCTAAGAAAAGTTTCAACCTTTGGTCTCTTCACGCCTTTTTCAACAGGTATACTATGATAAACAAAACCTTTACCGTCCAAATATTTTTTCCAAACCACACTATCAGTTGGCATAACTTTTAGTTCAAATCCAAGTTTTAATAGATTTAAATAAATTGAGTCCCAATCTTCTCCGGTAACCCTGCAAAGTGCTCTTATAACTCCATCAGAAGTTTTTTTCTCCTTTGGATTAGGGTTATATTTAACCAACCCATATACGGTTTTAAGTGCCATT
>Ga0209795_10000104_pt1 | contig 81041 bp, 69 predicted proteins | sample AgamicOrMarz_FD_187166 | JGI IMG/M metagenome (GOLD analysis project Ga0209795, IMG submission 187166) | Agave microbial communities from Guanajuato, Mexico - Or.Ma.rz (SPAdes) (version 2) | ecosystem: Host-associated > Plants > Phyllosphere > Phylloplane/Leaf | place: Guanajuato, Mexico...
GTGAACAGCCATTGTTCCCAGCGGTAGTAGTCGGGCTTGCAGGTGGTCACTTCGCGGGACCAGTCCACCGCCAGGCCCAGGCTGCGCAGCTGGGACTTCATGTAGGCGATGTTTTCGTAGGTCCACTTGGCGGGCGCCACGTTGTTCTTCATCGCGGCGTTTTCCGCCGGCATGCCGAAGGCGTCCCAACCCATGGGTTGCAGGACGTTCTTGCCTTGCATGCGCTGGTAGCGGGAAATCACGTCGCCGATGGTGTAGTTGCGCACGTGCCCCATGTGTAGCTTGCCGCTGGGGTAAGGGAACATCGACAGGCAGTAGTAAGTCTCCTTGCCTGGCTGTTCGCTGACTTCAAAGGACTCTTGCTCGTCCCAGAACGACTGGGCGGCGGCTTCGATTTCACGGGGCTGGTAGTGTTCGTGCATGGCTACTTTTGGACTGAATGGGGTGGCCCAATCCTCTTCGTGGCCATGCTGGACGCGGACGACGCCGAATGCGGCGTTTTCGATGCCCAGCCAGGCTGGAAGTGGAGTTACAGGAAGCGCCGTAGCATACATGACCGCACTCGGCCGAGGGAAACCCTGATTGCGTCCCGGTCGGGTCGACAGCCGGCGACAATAGGCGTTCAGGGCCGTTGGTCGCGGCGCCCTGCCGGTTTGCCCAGCGAAGCTAAGCTTCTCAATGGGGAGTGAGTCTTATCTTCAATGAGGTGAGGGATGGTTGAATCACAGCTAAAAGTACCAACGACACCTGAGTTGTACGAAAAACTGATCGATCGTCTCGGGATGGCCCTTGACGCTGCAAGAACCGCCGGTCGCTTGCGTGATGAACGCCCGGCAGAGCTGGAACTGCGTGGCTTGAGTCCCGCAGAGTTCGAACTGGTCAAGGCGTACCTTGAGCAGGCCGGACATCAGGCCCCCATCAGCGGGGTCCAGTCAGACAAGCGTCTCGATGCGCCCCGTTCGGCCAAGGTTGTATGGCTCAAGGACCGGGCGCCCGACAAGGGTGTGGTAAAGGTCCGGTCGTTGCAGTTCAAATAAGCCGGATTTCACGCGTGTCGCTCTTTGGGTTCAAGGCTTTTTCGAATCTGTTGTCGCTTTGCGTCAACCCACTTAGGCTTCGGGCATCTATGGAGATGCCCGATGCCGTTTCGTTATTTCATCAAACAACTTTTATTGCCGCCCGGCATCCTTTTGCTGTTGTTGGCGCTTGCCTGGTGGTGGCGCAACTCCCGGCCGCGCCTGGCTCGCCTGTGTTTTTTCGTGGGCTTGGGCGGTTTCTGGCTGATGAGCCTGCCGGTGGTGGTGCAGTGGGGCGCCAAGGCCCTGGAGCGCGAGCCGCCGTTATCGCGTAGCGACTGGGCGACCCTGGCCCAGCGCGCTGACGCCATCGTGGTGCTGGGGTCCGGTCGTGAGCGCGGTGACCTGGCCTGGGGCGCCGACCAGCCGACCGGCGTCGGCCTTGAGCGTCAGCGCTATGCGGCACGGCTGGCCAAGGCTTCGGGGCTGCCGGTGCTGACCACCGGTGGCTTGCATTACGGCTCACCCCCCAGCGAGGCGAAGCTGATGGCCGATTCGCTGCTGGATGATTTCGGCGTCAGCGTGCGCTGGCAGGAAGAGCGCAGCCGCACGACCTGGGAAAATGCCCAGATGAGCGCCGATATCCTGCTGCCGGCCGGCATCAAGCGGGTCGTGGTGGTGACCCAGGCCTGGCACATGCCCCGGGCCCTGTTGAGCTTCCAGCGCGCGGGATTTGAAGTGGTACCGGCGCCGGTAGGCTTCCTCGGGCCGGACAATGCCCGGCCGCTGGGCGGCTGGATGCCGGAGTTCAAGTCGATCTGGCAGTCGGGGCAGTTGATGAATGAGGCGGTGGGGTTGGTGGGGTATTGGGTGTTTTATCGTTAGCGGCTCAGAAGTGGGACTGTCCTTGTGGCGAGGGGATTTATCCCCGCTGGGCTGCGAAGCAGCCCCAAAACCTGACGCTGCGGTGTATCAGGTAGGTTGCATGGGGGGCGCTTCGCGCCCCAGCGGGGATAAATCCCCTCGCCACAGATGCGTTCACGCAAGAGGGGCCGCGCCTCAGACTGTCTTGGCCATCCTTCCTGCCATCAACGCCCAGCCCAGCAGCAGCCCGCACAGGATGATCAGCGGCCACGAGCGCCATTGCAGGTAAGGCGTCAGGTCGTGCATCGGCACCACTTCGCCGTAGAGGATGCCGCGTTCGAATTGCGGGATTTGGGTAGTGATCTGGCCGAAGGGGTTGATCAGGCCGGTCACGCCGTTGTTGGTGGCGCGGATCATCCAGCGACCGGCCTCCAAGGCGCGCATCTGAGCCATTTGCAGGTGTTGCAACGGGCCGATGGAAGTGCCGAACCAGGTGTCGTTGCTGATGGTCAGCAACAGGTCGCTGCGGGCCGAGAGGCCGGCGGCGAATTCCGGGTAGACCACTTCGTAGCAGATGAACGGCGCGATCTGGTAGCCCTTGGCTTGCAGCAACGGCTGGTCCGCCGGGCCCCGGGCAAAGTCCGACATAGGCAGGTCGAAGAAGGCGATCAGGCCGCGCAGCACGTCCTGAAGCGGCACGTACTCGCCGAACGGCACGAGTTTCTGCTTCAGGTAAGTGCCGTCGCCTTCGCCGGTCACGGTGATGCCGTTGAAGTAGCGCTTCTCGCGGTGTACCTGCTGGCGAATCGGCACGCCGGTGATCAGTGCCGAATGCCGTTCAGCGGCGAAGCTGCCCATCATGTCCAGGTAGCCCTGGGCGGACTCCTTGAGTACCGGCACGGCGGTTTCCGGCCAGATCAGCAGGTCGACGCGTTTGGACGTAAAACTCATGTCCCGATACAACGCCAACTGGGCGTTGAGCTGCTCGGGGTCCCACTTCATGCTTTGTTCGATGTTGCCCTGGATCGCCGCGACCCTCAGTGGTTCGCCTGACGGACGGGTCCACGCGTGGCCCTTGAGTGCCATGCCGACCAGCCAGGGGCCGACCAGCAGCGCCACGCCGGCAGCGATAAAGCTTTTGCGCCTGCCACGAATCAAGCGGGGCGCGTTGTACAGCAGCGCGGCAGTCAGGGCCAGTGTGAAGGAAATCAGCCACATCCCACCCAGCGGCGCGAGACCGGCCAGCGGGCCGTCGAGCTGGCTGTAGCCGGAATAGAGCCACGGAAACCCGGTGAGGAACCAGCCGCGAAACGCTTCCTGGCCCAGCCATAGCGCGGCGAACGCCAGGGCGTCGGCCAGCGGCGCTTCATTGCGCCGCAGCCAGCGTGCCCACAGCCAGGCGGGCAGGGCGAAGAACCAGGCGATGGCGGCAATGAACAGCAGCATCAACAGCCCGGCAAGCAGCACCGAGGCGCCACCGAAGTTATGGATACTGACGTAGATCCAGCTGGTGCCCGCGCCAAACAGGCCAAAACCGAAACACCAGCCCCGGCCCAGGGCCTGGCGCGGCGATAGTTGGCGCAACCCGGCATAGAAGAGTCCGACCGCCAGCAACGCCAGCGGCCAGATGTCGAACGGCGCCAGGGCCAGGGTGGTGATCGCACCGGCCGCCACGGCCAGCAGGTTACCGGGCCAGCCGGGGCGGGTTATCCAGCGCATTTTCGTCCTTAGCGGGTCTCGCAGGGGTTATCGGGCAATGGGGGACAGGCGCAGCAAATGAATCCGACGGCTGTCGGCGTTCAGGATGCGGAAGCGCCAGGAGCCGATTTCCGTGGTTTCGTTGCGTTTGGGCAAGTGGCCGAACGCACTCATCACCAAGCCGCCGACGGTGTCGAACTCGTCGTCGGAGAATTGGCTGTCGAAGAATTCGTTGAAGTTCTCGATCGGCGTCAGGGCCTTGATCAGGAAATCGCCGCTGGGCAGTGGTTTGATGTAGCTGTCTTCCTCGACGTCGTGCTCGTCTTCGATGTCGCCGACGATCTGCTCCAGTACGTCTTCGATGGTGACCAGCCCGGCCACGCCGCCGTATTCGTCAATGACGATGGCCATGTGGTTGTGATTGGCGCGGAATTCACGCAGCAACACGTTCAGGCGCTTGGACTCGGGCACGAACGTGGCCGGACGCAGCAAATCCTTGATGTTGAAGCTGTCGCCGTTTTCCTGAAGGATCAGCGGCAGCAGGTCCTTGGCCAGCAACACGCCCATGACATCGTCATGGCTCTCACCGACCACCGGGTAGCGCGAGTGAGCGGAATCGACCACCGCCGGCAGGAATTCGCGAGGCGTCTGGGTCGCCTTGATGCTGATCATCTGCGAGCGCGGGACCATGATGTCTCGCACTTGCAGGTCGGCCACCTGGATGGCGCCTTCGACGATGGCCAGTGCTTCGCTGTCCAGCAATTTGTTCTGGTGTGCATCGCGCAGCAGCTCCAACAGCTCCTGGCGATTTTTCGGCTCATGGGCAAAAGCCTGGGTGAGCTTGCCCAGCCAAGACTTATGCCCGTTGCTCGATCGATCTTCGCTCATAGCGATTACTCTGAATCCTTTGTCGTTACAGGTTGATGTATCAGTGTTCGTCGCCGGCGTAAGGGTCTGGGTGACCCAACTCTGCAAGCAACGTTCGTTCCAGTGCTTCCATTTCCTCGGCTTCGTCGTCTTCTATATGGTCGTAACCCAGAAGATGCAAGCAGCCGTGAATCACCAGATGCGCCCAATGGGCCTCGGCGCTCTTGCCTTGTTCGGCGGCCTCACGCTCCACCACCGGGACACAGATCACCAGGTCGCCCAGCAGCGGTATATCAAGCAGCTCATCGGGGACGTCGGCGGGGAACGACAGCACGTTGGTGGCGTAGTCTTTCTGCCGCCAGGTGTGGTTCAGCTCACGGCCTTCGGCTTCGTCCACCAGGCGGATGGTCAGCTCCGAATCGGCGCTGCGCTGGCGCAGGGCCAGCTCACACCATTGGCGGAATCGGGCTTCGCTGGGAGCAGGCTGTTCGCTGGCCAGTTGCAGGTCGAGTTCAAGCATTGTGGCGATTGCCTTTGGCTTCGGAGGCGTCTTCGTCGGCGCGACTCTCGAAGCGCTCGTAGGCCTCGACAATGCGTTGCACCAGCGGATGGCGAACCACGTCCTTGGGCATGAAATGCGTGAAGCTGATGCCCGGCACGTCCTTAAGCACCTGGATCACGTGGGTCAAACCCGACTTGGTGCCGCGGGGCAGGTCGACCTGGGTGATGTCCCCGGTGATGACGGCGGTGGAGCCGAAGCCGATCCGGGTCAGGAACATTTTCATCTGCTCGACCGTGGTGTTCTGGCTTTCGTCGAGGATGATGAAGCTGTTGTTCAGCGTGCGGCCACGCATGTAGGCCAGCGGCGCGACCTCGATGACCTGGCGCTCGATCAGCTTGGCGACGTATTCGAAACCGAGCATTTCGTACAGCGCGTCGTAGAGCGGGCGCAGGTAGGGGTCGATTTTCTGGGTCAGGTCGCCGGGCAGGAAGCCGAGTTTTTCACCCGCTTCGACCGCCGGGCGTACCAGCAGGATACGCCGCACCTGTTCGCGTTCCAGCGCATCGACTGCGCAGGCCACCGCCAGGTAGGTCTTGCCGGTACCGGCCGGGCCGATGCCGAAGTTGATGTCGTTGCCGAGGATTTCCTTCACGTAGCGCTGCTGGTTCAGGCCGCGCGGGCGGATCATGCCTTTTTTCGTGCGCAGGGCAACGGCAGGTTCCGATGGGGCGTGGTTGTCGAGCTCTTCGACCGCCGATTCCTGCAGGAACAGGTGCACGGTGTCCGGCGACAGCTCGCTCCCCTTGGTTTCCCGGTAGAGGCGGCGCAGCAGGTTTTCCGCGGAGGTGGTGTGTTTGGGTTCGCCGATCAGTTCGAACTGGTTTCCGCGATTGCGGATCTCGATGGCCAGGCGCTGTTCGATCAAGCGCAGGTGCTCGTCGAATTGCCCGCACAGATTGGCGAAGCGGCGAGCCTCAAAGGGCTCGAGAATAAAGCGATGTGGTTCGATAGGTGCGTTCAAGGTCGTTTTTAGCCGCCCAGGGGCAATTGAGATGAACCAAGGATAGCGCCAGTAGGCTGGGTGCGAAAGGTCTTAAACGGACCCAGGCGGATTCCAGGCGACCTGTGGGAGCGAGCCTGCTCGCGATAGCGGTGTGCCAATCAACATGGATGTTGCTGATCCGACGCTATCGCGAGCAGGCTCGCTCCCACAGGGGGGGCTGCGTTGTTATTGGATCAACGAACCCCGCAGCGAGTGCGGTTGCGCGGAATCGATGTGCACATAGGCGAACTGGCCGATCAGTGCCGGGGTGTCGCAGCGGAAGTTGACGATGCGGTTGTTTTCCGTGCGTCCCTGCAACTCGCCCGGGTCTTTTTTCGAGTAATCGGTGACCAGGATCCGCTGGACGGAGCCGACCATTTGTCGGCTGATCTCGAAACCCTGCTGGTTCAACCGGTGTTGCAGGGCGTTGAGCCGCTCTTTTTTCAGTTCTTCCGGGGTGTCGTCCGCCAGGTCGGCCGCCGGCGTGCCGGGGCGCTGGCTGTAGACGAAGGAATAGGAGAAGTCGAAGCCGACGTCTTCGATCAGCTTCATGGTCTGCTGGAAGTCTTTCTCGGTTTCGCCGGGGAAGCCGACGATAAAGTCCGAACTGATGCAGATGCCCGGTACCGCTGCCCGCAGTTTGCGCAGCTTGGATTTGTATTCCAGGGCCGTGTGGTTGCGCTTCATGGCCGCGAGGATCCGGTCGGAGCCCGATTGCACCGGCAGATGCAGGTGTTTGACCAGCTCCGGGACTTCGGCGTGGGCCTGGATCAGGCTGTCGGAAAATTCCAACGGGTGCGAAGTGGTGTAGCGGATGCGGTCGATGCCATCCACTGCCGCGACCACGCGGATCAGCTCGGCGAGGTCCGCCAGGCGTCCGTCATGGGTCAGGCCGCGATAGCCATTGACGTTCTGCCCCAGCAGGGTCACTTCGCGCACGCCGTTTTCCGCCAAATGGATGATTTCGGCGATCACGTCGTCGAACGACCGGCTGACTTCTTCGCCGCGAGTGTAGGGCACTACGCAGAACGTGCAGTACTTGCTGCAACCTTCCATCACCGACACGTAGGCGCTCGGGCCGTCGATGCGCGGTTCGGGCAGGTGGTCGAACTTTTCGATTTCCGGGAACGACACGTCCACCTGTGGCAGCCGCGTCACGCGTGCGGCGTCGATCATCTCGGGCAGGCGGTGCAAGGTCTGCGGGCCGAAGACCACGTCCACGTAGGGTGCGCGATCACGAATGGCCGCGCCTTCCTGGCTCGCTACGCAACCACCAACGGCGATCACCATTTCAGGGTTGGCGAGCTTGAGTTCGCGCCAGCGACCGAGCTGGGAATACACCCGGTCCTGGGCGCGTTCGCGGATCGAGCAGGTATTGAGCAGGATCACGTCCGCATCTTCGGCGCGGGCGGTGACTTCCAGGGCCTGGTGTTCGCCCAGCAGGTCGACCATGCGCGAGCTGTCGTACTCGTTCATCTGGCAACCGTGGGTTTCGATATAAAGCTTCTTGGCCATGGACGGGATCATCACGTGATTCAAAGAACCGCGCATTATAGGGAACAAGTCCCCCGGTTCCTACCGCTGCGCGAGCAGTGGCTATGCTATAGTTCGCGCCCTCTTTTTTACCCACCGATGTGTTTCGCCAGCCATGACCAAACGTGAAGCTCCAATCTACAAGGTGATTTTCCTCAACCAGGGCCAGGTGTTCGAAATGTACGCCAAGCAGATCTATCAGAGTGATCTGTGGGGCTTCCTGGAAGTCGAAGAATTCGTCTTTGGCGAGCGCACGCAAGTGGTCGTCGACCCGAGCGAAGAAAAGCTCAAGGCGCAATTCGAAGGCGTGGTGCGCAGCTTTGTGCCGATGCATTCGATCGTGCGCATCGACGAGGTCGAGCGCCTGGGCACGCCGAAAATCAGCGAAGCCCGCGGTGGGGCAGGCAATGTGATGCCGTTTCCGATGCCGATGCCTGAGAAATAAGGTTCAAGACCGCGTCGCTGCCAATCGCGAGCAGGCTCGCTCCCACATGGGTTCTTTAATGAATGCAAAATGTGTGAGCACCTGCAATCCACTGTGGGAGCGAGCCTGCTCGCGATGAGGCCATCAAGACCACTGCATTAATCAGGGCAACGGCGAAAACGGCGTACGCCCGTCGGCGTTCTGTAATTCCATCAGGTATTTGCGGAAGATCTGCCCCAGCACCTGGGTGGCGACTTCCAGCTCGTCGCGGGGCATCTGCTCGGCGACTTCGTCGGCGGTGTCCAGGGCTTCTTCGGCGCCGTTGACTGCCGCCATCTTCAAGACGATGTAGGCCTGGACGTTATTGGCCGGAACCCCTTCGCCATGGAAGAACATGCCACCGAGCTTGTATTGCGCCTGGGCATGGCCTTGCAGCGAGGCTTTTTCGAAGTAGTCGAGGGCCAGCTTGAGGTCGCGGGGCGCGGCCTTGCCTTCGTAGTAGAACTCGCCCAACTCGTATTGCGCTTGTGTATCGCCCGCGTCCGCCGCTTTTTTACAGGCGTCGAGTGCCGGTGCCAGATCTTGTGGCTGGGTGTTGAGCGTGCAACGGCCCAATGCCGGGATCAACAACGAGTTGCCGCCTGCCTGTGCGTTCGCAAGCAGGGGCTGAAGGAGCAACAGGCAGCCCAAGGCAAGGATGCGGCCGGTGCGGTTCATGGGAATCGACTTACCTCTGAAGGGCGCGCGGATCCTCGGGGGATCCAATAAGCGCGCATTATGAAATAAGCGGGGCCATCCTTACAAAGTCTTTACTCGTTTTTCTGCTGCGAAGGCGCGCCAATCGCTGCATCTCGGGTAAATGCGTAGGAAAAGTCACGGAGGTTGTCGGCAATCACTGACGCCGGTTTCAGCCAGCGTCAGTTATCCACAGGATTATTTCAATGCAGCGAAGGCACGCTCAGCCGCGTCGAGGGTTATTTTCAGCTCGGTCTCGCCATGGGCGATGGAGGTGAAGCCGGCTTCGAAGGCGCTCGGCGCCAGGTACACGCCCCCCTCGAGCATCAGGTGGAAGAAGCGCTTGAAGCGGTCGGCATCGCTGGCCATCACGTCTTCGAAGGTGACGATGTCATCGGCGCCACTGAAGTACAGGCCGAACATGCCGCCAGCCTGGGTGGTCACGAACGGAATGCCGGCCGCGTCGGCACGGATCTGCAGGCCGTCGAGCAGGCGGGTGGTGAAGTCGGTCAGTTCGGTGTGGAAGCCAGGACGGCTGATCAGGCGCAGGGTAGTCAGGCCGGCGGCCATCGCCAGCGGGTTGCCCGACAGCGTCCCGGCCTGGTAGACCGGGCCCAGCGGGGCGATGCATTCCATGATGGCGCGCTTGCCGCCGAAGCAGCCGACCGGCATCCCGCCGCCGATGATCTTGCCGAAGGTGCTCAGGTCCGGCGTCACGCCGTAGTGGGCCTGGGCGCCGCCGAGGGCAACGCGGAAACCGGTCATCACCTCGTCGAAAATCAACACCACGCCGTGCTGGTCGCACAGGCTGCGCAGGCCTTCGAGAAAGCCCGGCGCCGGCGGCACGCAGTTCATGTTGCCAGCCACCGGCTCGACGATGATGCAAGCCACTTCCTGGCCGACGTCGGCGAGCATTTTCTCGACTTCTTCGAGGTCGTTGAACGGCAGGGTCAGCGTATGTTTGGCGAAAGCCGCCGGCACGCCGGCCGAACTCGGTACGCCCTGGGTCAGTGCGCCGGAGCCAGCCTTGACCAGCAGGCTGTCGGAGTGACCGTGGTAGCAACCCTCGAACTTGATGATGCTGTCGCGTCCGGTGAAGCCTCGCGCCAGACGGATCGCGCTCATGGTCGCCTCGGTTCCGGAGCTGACCATGCGCACCATTTCCATCGACGGCACGATCGAGCAGACCAGGTCGGCCATTTCGGTTTCCATGGCGGTCGGGGCGCCGTAGGACAGGCCATGCTGCAGTTGGTTGCGCACCGCTTCGAGTACGTCCGGATGGCTGTGGCCGAGGATCATCGGGCCCCACGAGCCGACGTAATCCACATAGCGCTTGTTGTCTTCGTCGGTCACGTACGCGCCTTCGGCGTGCTTGAAGAACAATGGCGTGCCACCGACGCTCTTGAACGCACGCACGGGCGAGTTCACGCCACCGGGGATGTGTTTCTGGGCGTTGGCAAACAGGGTTTCGGAACGGGACATGGTTGGGCTCTCGAAAGCGGAAATTAGTTGATCTTCAACAGATCATTGAAAGCACGGGCGCGGCGCGTCACTTCCCCGGTGCTGTCGGCGCCGAACAGGCCATGCACCACGGCCAGCAGATCGACGCCGTGGGCCACCAGCGGGGCGGCGTTGTCCAGGGTGATGCCGCCGATGGCGCACACCGGTACATGCAGTTTGAGGTGGGCCTGGCCCAGCAGTTCAAGGTTTGCGCTGGGCGCACCGGGCTTGGTGTTGGAATTGAAGAAACGTCCGAACGCGACGTAGCTGGCGCCTTCACGGGCGGCCTGTTCGGCCAGTTCCAGGCTGGCGTGGCAGGTCGCCCCGACGATTGCCTGGTGCCCGAGCAGGGCCCGCACCGGCCCCAGCGGGCCGTCGGTCTGGCCCAGGTGCACGCCGACGCCCAGGCGCGCGGCCAGTTCAGCGTCGTCGTTGATGATTAGTTGGGTCTTGTAGCGCTCGCACAGGTTGCGCAGCGCTTCGGCTTCGCGCAAGCGCCGGGCCTCGTCGCTGCTTTTATCGCGGTATTGCAGCAGGGTCACGCCGCCTTCCAGCGCCGCTTCCACATACGCGAGGAATTTGCCGGCCAGCAGTTGGCTGTCGGTGATGGCGTACAGGCCACGTAATTTCATTCCACAGGCCTCCGGTGCTACGAGCAGAAATCCAGCGGCAGGCGGCGCGGCACGAACTGGCCTTGGCCCAGTCGGTCGGCGTCGCGCAGGGTGCGCCAGGTGTAATCCAGTGCCGTCTTGACCGCGCTGGCGAGTTGTTCGCCCTGGGCCAGCCGGCCGGCCAGGGCGCTGGCCAGGGTGCAGCCCGAACCATGGTAGCTGCCGGGCAAGCGTTGGCAGGTGAAGGTTTCGCGGCGGCCATCGCGGCTGTACAGGCGATTATGGACTTCATGTTCGTCGCCGTGACCGCCGGTGATCAGCAGGTGCTTGACGAAGGGCAGCAGCCTTTCGGCGCATTCGTCGGCGCTGCCCTCGGGCAGTTCGGCGAGGATCCGCGCCTCGGGCAGGTTGGGGGTGGCGATGATCGCCAGCGGCAGCAGGCGCTCACGCATGGCATAGCCGACTTCATCCTTGCCCAGCCGCCCGCCACCACCGGCGCGCAGCACCGGGTCGCAGACCATGGGCAGGTGCGGGTGGGCCTGGAGCAGTTCGACCACCGTGTCGACCATTTCCAATGAGCCGAGCATCCCCAGCTTGACCGCCGCCACCGGTGAGTCGTTGAGCACGGCATTGGCTTGCGCCAGCACCCACGCCCGGTCGAGCACGCGGAAATCAGTGACGTTGACCGTGTCTTGCACGGTCAGCGCGGTAACGGCCGGAGCGGCATGGCAACCCTGGGCGAGCAGGGCTTCGATATCTGCCTGCAAGCCGGCGCCACCACTGGGGTCGTGGCCGGAGAGACAGAGGACAACGGGGCGAGTGCTGTAGATATTCATGGTGCGCGAGCTTACCACCAAAACCTGTTTTATCGGTGGTCGGCCTCTGCGGGATTCGCGCTCAATCGCTTGCTTAGCGGGTTGCCTCTGTGGCGAGGGGATTTATCCCCGCTGGGCTGCGAAGCAGACCCCCCGTGTTTACGGACCCACCAGTTAAAGGCCAAGGTTGCTGCGCAACCTAGCGGGGATAAATCCCCTCGCCACAAGTCCAGTCGAGCCACAAGGTTGTATTGCGACTTGACCAAAGCAACAGCTCTATCTCAATGCTTGGCGCTGAAACGCCCGTTCTAGAGCCTTCTGTGGGAAAGATTTCAATGGTGCAAATTGGCCATCAACGGCTATGCTAGAGATGGATCCAACCAATAACAGGTAATGCCGGTTTTACGTCTACTCAGGGAATGGGGGGCTTCCTGACTCAACCGGACAGGCCACGCTGGGGCTTAAATGCGCTATTTGCTGATGTTGCTGCTGTGCTTGTCGCCTCTGGCAAGCGCCCTCGAATTCGATGAATTCACCCAAAGCCTGCCTTTGGGCCATGCCTTGCAAGTGCTGGAAGACGCCAGCGGCAAGGCCACGATTGACGATGTCCTGGCCCAAGCCGCCGCCGGGCATTTCAAACCCCATGACAAAGCCACGCTGAACGCCGGTTATTCGCGGTCTGCGTTCTGGCTGAAAATCGACCTCCATTACCGCCCGGGCAACCCGCAGGCGCAGCGCACCTGGCTGCTGGAGCTGGCGTATCCACCGCTGGACCACCTCGACCTGTATCTGCCCGATACCACGGGAACCTATCGCCTGGCTCGCCAGACCGGCGACGCGTTGCCGTTCGCCGCCCGGGAAATTCGCCAGAACAACTACCTGTTCAGCCTGGACTTCAAACCCGATCAGCAGCAGACCGTCTACCTGCGCCTGGAAAGCCAAGGTTCGATCCAGGCGCCGTTGACGCTGTGGTCGAGCACCGCGTATCTGGAGCAGCAGCCGTTGCGCCTGTATGTGCTGGGGATCATTTATGGCGTGCTGCTGGGGATGCTGGTCTACAACCTGTTCATCTACCTGAGCGTCAGGGACACCAGCTACCTCTATTACATTGTCTATATTGCCTCGTTCGGCCTGTATCAATTGTCGGTCAACGGCGCGGCCGTGGAGTACTTCTGGCCGGACAACCCTTGGTGGGCCAACGCCGCGACGCCGTTTTTCATCGGCTGCGCGGGTCTGTTCGGCAGTCAGTTCGCCCGCAGCTTCCTGCAAACCGCCCGACACAGCCGTTGGCTCGACCGCCTGCTGCTGGTGCTGATCGCCTACAGCGCCATCGTGGTGGGCCTGTCACTGATGACCAGCTATGCCTTGGCGCTGCGCCTGGCGACGCTGTTGGCGCTGGTGTTCACGGTGGTGATCTTTGCCGCCGGGCTGTTCGCCTGGTGGCGGGGCCTGCGGGTGGCACGCTATTTCATCATTGCCTGGTCGGCGTTCCTGCTGGGAGGCATCGTCAATACCTTGATGGTGCTCGGCTATTTACCAAACATGTTCCTGACCATGTACGCCAGCCAGATCGGCTCGGCCATCGAAGTGGCGCTGTTGTCTCTGGCCCTGGCCGACCGCATCAACGCCATGCGCGAGCAGCAGGCCCAGACCCTTCTCGACGCCGGGCAGAAGCTGGAAGTGCTCAACCAGCAACTGGCTCAGGGCAACAAGCTCAAGGATGAGTTCCTCGCCACCCTGACCCATGAATTGCGCACGCCGATGAATGGCGTGATCGGTTCCCTGGAGCTGATGGAAACCGTCGAGATGGACGAGGAGTTGACCCAGTACCAGCAGACCGCCGCCGGCTCGGCCCGGGACATGATGCGCATGGTCAATGGCATGCTCACCCTCACCGAGTTGCAGGCCGGCAAGCTCAAGGCCCGGTCGGCACCGTTCAGCCTGCGCGGGGTGATCGACGCCTTGCAGATGCAGTTCGATGCCAACGCGGCGGCCAAGGGCCTGGATTTCAAGGTCGATGTGGCGCCCGGGCTGGCGGACCGTCTGGCGGGCGACAGCGCCAAGCTGACCCAATGCCTGGAATGCCTGTTGGACAACGCCATCAAGTTCACCCGGGTCGGCGGCGTGGTGCTGCGGGTCAACGGCAGGACCACGGAGCTTGATCGGTTGGTGTTGTCCTTCGCGGTGGTCGACACCGGCATCGGCTTTACCGACCTCGGGGAGGCGACCTTGTACCAGCGCTTCTTCCAACTCGACGGTTCGATGACTCGCGAGTACGGCGGGCTCGGCGTGGGCCTGGCGATCTGTCGGCAACTGGTGGAACTGCTGGGCGGGCGCCTGACCCATACATCCGAGCCGGGGCGCGGCAGTCGTTTCCAGCTGGATGTGGATTTTGAAATAGCCTTGCCCGAGCCCGCGCCTCCATCGTTTTCATTCAGTGCACACCAGAACGCACGCCTGCCGCAGGACTGCACGGTGTTGCTGGCCGATGACAACAACATCGATCAACTGGTCATGCGTGGCATGTTGCTGAAGCTGGGCTACCGGGTGCGCACCGCCGACAGTGGTCGCGCGGCCCTGGATTTATTGTGCGACGAGAGCTTCGATGCGGTGCTGCTCGATTGCCAGACGCCGCCACTGGACGGGGCGTCGGTCTGCTGTCAGATCCGCACGCTGGCCGGCTGCGAGGATCTGCCGGTGCTGGTGGTCAGTCCGGATCGAGAGCAACGGAGCTGCCCCTCGGGTGCCTTTATCGATTATCTGGCTAAACCGGTGAAATTCGAGGCGCTGCAGACGACGCTCCAGCGCCGGGTGCTTTGTCCGAAGCAGGGTGAAAGCGCCGACATTTAGGCAGGTATGACACTTTGTTCGGTCTGGAGGCGGTGCTTAACTGAATCCCTGCTGACCGACCGAGGACCCCGTCATGAACTTGCATCAGTTCGCCGAAACCCACGACGTCACCAATCAGCCGCCCTCCTTGGACGGTGCCAACCTGTATCGCATCGACCTGCCGTTGCAGCAATGGTCGCAGCGTTTCGGCGCGGGCTGGGCGCAGGAGCGGATCGATGAGTACGGTGCGCTGGCCGGTGGGCCGCTGATGGAAGCGGGGTTCCTGGCCAACCAGAACAAGCCGGTATTTTCCAGCCATGACCGCTACGGGCATCGTATAGACCTGGTGGAGTTTCACCCGGCCTATCACCAACTGATGCGTGCGGCGGTCGAGCATGGCCTGCCCAGTCTGCCTTGGGCCCATCCGCAACCCGGAGCCCATGTTGCCCGCGCCTCGATGACCTACCTGCACAGCCAGGCCGAAGCCGGCACCGGCTGCCCGCTGACCATGACCTTCGCCAGCGTACCGGCGCTGCGCTTGCAGCCGGACCTGGCCGAGCGCTGGTTGCCCAAGGTGCTCGCCACTGAGTACGACCCGCGCAATGTCGGCATGACCCACAAGGCCGGGGTCACCCTTGGCATGGCAATGACCGAGAAGCAGGGTGGCACCGATGTGCGGGCCAACACCACCAAGGCCTACCCGGTGGGTGCCAGCGGTCCGGGCCAGGCCTATGAACTGGTGGGGCACAAATGGTTCTGTTCGGCGCCGATGTGTGACGCGTTCCTCACACTGGCCCAGACCGACAAGGGCCTGACCTGTTTCCTGCTGCCGCGCCATCGTCCGGACGATACGCGTAATCAGTTCTATATCCAGCGACTGAAAAACAAGCTGGGCAACTGCTCCAATGCTTCGAGCGAAGTGGAATTTCGTGGTGCGCTGGCCTGGATGGTCGGCGAAGAAGGGCGCGGTGTGCCGACGATCATCGAGATGGTCGCCATGACCCGCTTCGATTGCATGGTCGGCTCCAGCGCCCTGATGCGCCAAGCGCTGACCCAGGCCAGCCACCACTGCGCCCACCGCAAGGTTGGCGGTAAGCTGTTGAGCGAGCAGCCGTTGATGCAAAACGTCCTGGCCGACCTGGCGCTGGAAAGCGAATCCGCGCTGGCCCTGAGCTTGCGCATGGGCCGGGCGCTGGATCACTTGAGTGACGAGCACGAGGCCAGATTCGCCCGGCTGGTGACGGCGGTGGGCAAGTACTGGATCTGTAAACGCGCCCCGGCGATGATCAACGAAGCCGCCGAGTGCATGGGCGGCGCCGGCTATGTCGAAGACAGCATTCTGCCGCGCCTGTACCGCGAGGCACCGGTCAACTCGACCTGGGAAGGTTCTGGCAACGTGCAGTGCCTGGACGTGTTGCGCGCCCTGTCCAAGGAACCTGGCGTGCTGGAAGTGTTGTTCAGCGAATTGGGCGACGGTCATGGCGACAGACGCCTGGCCGGCCATATCGACCGATTGCAGGCGGCGTTCAAGGACACCGATGATATCCAGTACCGCGCCCGGCAACTGACCGAAGACATCGCCGTCGGCCTGCAAGCCAGGCTGCTGCTCGAGGCGGGAAACAGCGACATCAGCGACGCCTTCATCGCCAGCCGCCTCGGCGCGACCGGACGGGCCTACGGCACCTTGCCCCGGGGCCTGAATGTGGAGGCCATCGTTACCCGCTCGACCCCGCATGGCCTTTAGAAACCCCACCTACCCCTGTGGGAGCGAGCTTGCTCGCGATGGCGGTGGTGCATCCAACCTCTATGGTGACTGACACACCGCTATCGCGAGCAAGCTCGCTCCCACAGGGATTGTCGGCGAATGATCGAGCGCGCCAATACGCCACTGTTCCCGTAGGACGACGATGCAGGCAAGATGAAGGCCTGCAAGTCAGAACACAGGAAGCTGATCGTGACCGAAGCGTTTATTGTCGTTCAAACCGCCGAACAAGCCGTGGATCGCCTGGCGGCCCTGCACGAGCGTGCCACCACCGCGCTGAACCAGGCGCTGATGCGCTATCTCAAGGACCGCGTCGAGCCGAGTGCCGAGCAACGGGCACTGTTTCGCTACCCGGCCCTGCGCCTGACCTATCACTGCCACGGCGAAGTCCCGCAAACCACCCGCGCCTACGCCAAGGTCCAGCTGCCGGGTACTTACTGCGTCACCGTCACCCATCCTGCCGCGTTCCGCAAATACCTGCTGGAACAACTGGTTCCGCTGATGCATGACTTCACCGTCACGGTGGAAGTGGGTGTCAGCGAGCAGAACATTCCGTATCCGTACGTGGTGGAGCAGGGCGATGAACTGGCCGGCTCCGGCGTGACCGCTGCGGTGCTGGCGCGAGTGTTCCCCAGCACGGACTTGTCGGCCGCCACCGATGGCATTGCCGACGGCCTGTACGACTGGGAAAACACCGACCCGCTGCCCCTGGCGCTGTTCGATGCTGCTCGCGTGGACTTTTCCCTGCGCCGCCTGGTGCATTACACCGGCAGCGACTGGCGCCATGTACAGCCTTGGATCCTGTTGACCAACTACCACCGCTATGTCGACCAATTCATCGTCCACGGCCTGGAGCAGTTGCGCAGCGATCCGCGTTTCGTGCGCATGGTCCTGCCGGGCAACGTGATCATCGACAAGAACATGGACCACAGCGAAGCGTCGGCCATCGCCGCCGGTGTGGTCTGGCACCGCTACCAGATGCCGGCCTATCACTTGCAGGCCAGCGATGGCCATGGCGTGACCCTGGTGAACATCGGCGTCGGCCCGTCCAACGCCAAGAACATCACCGATCACCTGGCGGTGCTGCGACCTCATTGCTGGCTGATGATCGGCCACTGCGGCGGGCTGCGGCAGTCCCAGACCATCGGCGATTACGTGCTGGCCCACGCCTACATGCGCCGTGATGGGATTCTTGATCGAGTGGTACCGCCAAATATCCCGATTCCGGCCCTGGCCGAGGTGCAACTGGCGCTGCAACAGGCCGCAGCGAACATCACCGGTGAAAAAGGCGACGAGTTGAAAAAGCGCCTGCGCACCGGCACCGTGCTGACCTACGACGATCGCAACTGGGAGCTGCGCTGGGCCCAGGAGCGGCCGCTGATCAACCTGTCCCGCGCCGTGGCCGTGGACATGGAAAGTGGCACCATCGCCGCCCAGGGTTATCGCCTGCGGGTGCCTTACGGCACGTTACTGTGCGTGTCGGACAAACCGTTGCACAGCGAAATCAAGCTGCCGGGCTCGGCCAACGCGTTCTATGAGCGCGCGGTCAACCAGCATCTGAAGATCGGTATCGAGGCGCTGGACCTGCTGCGCACCGAACTCACTTCGTTGCACTCGCGCAAATTGCGCAGCTTCGACGAGCCACCGTTCCGCTGATGTCCTGTTGACGGACAGTGGTTATTTAACGGTCGGGCCACTAGCATGGTCGGCCCTGACCGTTAGATGTTGTATTCGCCATGCCCCGTCCTCCACGCCCCGCTTCCCGTCGTCCTGGCGCCAGGCCGCCAGCAGCCGCCCCGCGTCGGGTGGCCAAGGCCCCGCCAGCCGAGCCGCGGCTGATCCTGTTCAATAAACCTTTCGATGTGCTGACGCAGTTCAGCGACGGGGAAGGGCGGGCGACGCTCAAGGACTTTATCGACGTGCCCGGCATTTACCCTGCCGGACGCCTGGACCGCGACAGTGAAGGGTTGCTGTTGCTGACCAACGACGGGCAATTGCAGGCGCGCATCGCCGATCCCAAACACAAACTGGCCAAGACCTATTGGGTGCAGGTGGAAGGCGAGCCGAGTGCCGAGCAGTTGCAGCGCCTGCGCGATGGGGTGGAGTTGAACGACGGCATGACCTTGCCCGCCGAGGCCCGCCCATTGGATGAGCCGCAGCTGTGGTCGCGCAATCCGCCGGTACGGTTTCGCAAAAGCGTGCCCACGAGCTGGCTGGAACTGGTGATTCGCGAAGGGCGTAACCGCCAGGTACGGCGCATGACCGCTGCGGTGGGTTTGCCGACGCTGCGGCTGGTGCGGGTCAGGATTGGCGACTGGACAATCGAAGGGCTGGACCAGGGCCAGTGGAAAGAAGTGCCGGCGCGCTTATAACGCCCCGGATTCGATCAGGCCGATCACCACGCTCTTGATGATGAATGCGGCCACGCCAAGGCCCAGCACGAAAAACAGGATGAACGAGCCGAAACGCCCGGCCTTGGACTTCTTCGCCAGATCCCAGACGATGAAACCCATGAAAATGATCAGGATGCTGACCAGGCCGGTCATCATCCACTCTTCGAAAACAGCAGGATCCATCGGAACACTCCGGCGCAGGCGGGGTTGAAAGGCCGGGCGATTATACGGCATGGGGGATGGGCGAGGGATTGGCCTGCGGCGGTGTGTCGCAGCTGTCCGTCGCCTGGGCTGGCCTCATCGCGAGCAGGCTCGCTCCCACAGGGGATTTGTGTGAATGCAAGATTTATGAACAACCCAGAACCCATGTGGGAGCGAGCCTGCTCGCGATGGCGGCATCAGCCGCGCAGGTGAGTCAACGGCAGTTCCGTGCTGTTGAGCACCTGGTTGAGCACAAAACTGGATCGCACGCTGGTGACGCCGTCGATCCGGGTCAGGTGCCCCAGCAGCAGTTTCTGGTAGTGGTCCATGTCCGGCACCACGACCTTGAGTTGATAGTCGGCATCCATGCCGGTCACCAGGCTGCATTCCAGTACTTGCGGCAGGTTGCGGATCGCCGCTTCGAAATTCTCGAAACGCTCGGGGGTGTGGCGGTCCATCCCGATCAGCACATAGGCGGTCAGGCTCAGGCCGAGCATCTTGCGGTCGAGCAGGGCAACCTGGCGGGTAATGTAGCCGTCATCCTCCAGTTGCTTGACCCGACGTGAACAAGGGGACGGCGACAAGCCGATACGCTCGGCCAGTTCCTGGTTGGAGATGCGTGCGTCGCGCTGCAATTCCGCCAGAATGCTCAGGTCATAACGGTCGAGTTTGCTCATCGGTCAGGCCTTTATTTGGATAATTGCGGTGGATTATCTATCCGGGGTTAAAAATTGCGCAAGTGATGTTTATTTCCGCAATCTTCGCAATCATCTGTCGGTGCGCCAAGCCTATCCTTATCACCAAGATCACTGCTCGGACAAACAGTCCAGTGCAGCCCGCCCAATCAGGCCGGCTGCGGTCGCGGCCCCTACAGGTGGCTGGCAGACCCCCGAGCTGCACACCGTCCAGAAGACGATGTGAGGTGAGCCGACGTCATAAGCGTCGCGCACGGACGAAATTCTCAAGGGGAGGCCGACGGGCCTCCCTTTTTTATGCCTGCGAAATAAAGCTCGTGGCTGATAATCTGTCGCAGAACCGGCCTGGGCTTTTTCCAGTCTTATCTTCAGGCCCTGAACCGTTGTGAGGAATAACATGAAGTCGCGCATCTGGCGTTTGGCAGGTGTTGGTCTGTTGTGGGCAAGTGTCAGTGCGCAGGGAATGGCCGATGATCAGCAGAACCGTGGCGGTCCGGACGGCGGGCGTGATCACGATGGGCGAGGCGGCAACGGCCAGGGTTACTCGGGTCAGCCTCGGCCCCAGAGCAACGAGATCATTCGCGGCGACAACAGTCGCCAGTTCGAGCCCGGGGCCCAGCGTCAGGAAGGGCAGAACTACAACCGGCCGCCGCACGACCCCAACGGTAACGGTCGCCCGCTGCAACCACCGGCCAACAACCTGCCGATCCAGGGGCGGCCCGACAGCGTGACCCAGACCCGGGAACCGCAGCCGGGTTATTACCGCGATATTCCTCGCCGTAGCGAGGGCTATCCGGCTTATGGGCAGCGCCCAAGCCATGACAATCGTCCCGATCAGCACTGGCCAGGTCGGCCAGACGGTCATGGCAACGGCTGGGGCCAAGGCCCGCAATATCGTCCGGGGTATGTGATCGATCGTTTCCCGGATCGCAACTACCGCGTGCCCTATCGCGGCCAGGATTATTTCTATTCGGGCGGCTATTGGTATCGCCCTCAAGGGCCGCGCTACGTCGTGGTCCAGCCGCCACGGGGTATTCGTACCCGTTATCTGCCCGATTACGCCAGGGAAGTGTGGATCGGCAGCTCGCTGTTTTTCCTCGCCGCCGGGGCCTATTACATCTATGAGGCCAACACCCAGGATTACGTGGTGGTCGATGCGCCGGTCGCCAACCCGCAGCCGCAACCTCAGGGTAATAGCTACGACGTGGTGGCGTATCCGGCCAACGGCCAGTCACCCGAGCAGGTCAATCAGGATGGCTACGAGTGCTATCGCTGGGCCGTGCAGCAGAGCGGATTCGACCCGCGCAACTACACCTACCCACCGGCGCCGGAAGTGGTGCAGACCTATCGGCAGGCCCAGGGCAGTTGCCTGAGCAGTCGTGGGTATCAGGTCAATTACTGATCGCACCGCAGTTCCCTGTGGCGAGGGGATTTATCCCCGCTGGACTGCGAAGCAGTCCCAAAGCAGCCGACTCAATCTGTCTGTCACACCGAGTCGTCGGGTTTCAGGGCTGCTGCGCAGCCCAGCGGGGATAAATCCCCTCGCCACAAATTCGTGTCCGGTGAGCTAGACGCTGGTGCGCGTTACCACCTCCGACGGATCGGCATGCACCAGCACTTCGGCCTTGGGGTAAGCATCATGGATAGCCTCGGCCGCCTGGTCGCTGATGCCGTGGGCGACTGACAAGGTCAATTCCCCGGGCAACTCCAGGTGCAGTTGCACGAACCAGTGGTTGCCGGAAATCCGCGTGCGTAAATCATGGGCACCGAGCACGCCGGGTACGGCGCAGGCCAGTTCCAGCATGTGCTGGCTCACATCGGGCGGCAGCTCTTCATCCATCAGCACGGCGAAACTCTCCCGACCTATCTGCACCGCGCTCCACAGGATGTACGCAGCGATTCCCAGGCCGAACCAGGCGTCGAGTTGATACCAGCCGAACCCGGCCAGCACCAGGGCCACCAGGATGCTGCCGTTGAGCAATAGGTCGGAGCGATAGTGCAGCGAATCGGCGCGCACCGCGTTGGAACCGGTGGCGCGGATAACCTTGTGTTGCAGCGCCAGCAAGGCCAGGGTCAGTACCAGGGAAAACACGATCACGCTGACGCTCAGCCAGGGCGCGTCCACCGGGATCGGGTTCTTCAGGCGCTCGAAGGCCTGCAAGGCGATCAACAGCGCGCTGCCGCCGATGAACAACGCCTGGGCCATGCCCGCCAGCGACTCAGCCTTGCCATGGCCGTAGCGATGGTCGTCGTCGGCGGGGCGTAGCGCGTAATGCACCGCCAACAGATTGAGCAGTGAAGTGACGCCGTCCAGCGCCGAATCGGTCAGGCCGGCGAGCATGCTCACCGAACCGCTCAACCACCAGGCCAGCGCCTTGGCAATGATCAGGATCAGCGCTACGCCCACTGACGCCCGGGTCGCCAGGCGCAATAGACGCGCGTGTTCGGTGCTGGTGGTCATGGCGCGGTCGATCCTTGAGTGGCACCCATCACGCGGCAGGTTTCAGGCCGAGCGCCGCCAGTTGCTGAACACTGCCCTTGTGCTGGATCAGGCGTGGGTCGTCCAGCGGGAAGCTGCGGCCCAGTTCGCTTTCCAGGATCGCCTGGAGCTTGTGGTTGTCGACGCTGCCGTCTGCGTTGATCGCCGACTTGAGTTTCTCCGGCGCAATCTGGGCCGTCTTGCCCGGTTCGAAATAAATGGCGCCGGTGGCGAAGTCCACCGCGAAGGCGATCAGGCCGGGGATGATGTAGAACAGCAGGCCGACGGCGTCGAGCGCGGCAATCGCCGGGTCGATCTTACCGTCGATCTGGCCGCGACGGTCCGGGTAGAAGATCGAGCCACAGGCACTGATCTGGGTCAGCAGGGCAGCGACCAGGACGCCGCCGATCACGCGAAAGGGCATACGCATAACAAACTCCTGAACAGGTAAGGGCGTTGCTGGTTTGAGTCCAGACCACGCCAAACAGTTCGCCGTTATACTCGGCCCTCTGTTTTGGAGCCAGCATGATTTCTTTGCCGATTGATGAAGTTTTACCTGCCCTGCGTCAAGCCCTGGCGTCGCGCCACGAAGCCGTGCTCGAAGCACCGCCCGGCGCCGGTAAAACCACCCGCGTGCCCCTGGCCCTGTTGCGCGAGCCCTGGCTGGCCGGGCAGACCATCCTGATGCTCGAACCCCGGCGTCTGGCGGCACGGGCCGCGGCCGAACGGCTGGCCAGCGAACTGGGAGAAAAGGTTGGTGAAACCGTCGGCTACCGGATCCGCCTCGACAGCAAGGTCGGCCCTAACACCCGCATCGAAGTGGTCACCGAAGGCATCCTCACCCGCCGCTTGCAGGACGACCCGGCGCTGGAAGGCGTGGGGTTGCTGATCTTCGACGAATTTCACGAGCGCAGTCTCGACGCCGACCTGGCCCTGGCCCTGAGCCTCAATGGCCGGGAGCTGTTTCGCGACGACCAGCCGCTGAAGATCCTGCTGATGTCCGCCACCCTGGAAGGCGAGCGCCTGGCCGGGTTGCTGGACGATGCGCCGATCCTGCGCAGCGAAGGGCGGATGTTCCCGGTAACGGTGCGCTGGGGTCGTCCGTTCCAGCCTGGTGAATTCATCGAGCCGCGACTGGTGCAGACGGTATTGGAGGCGTTGCACGATGAATCCGGCAGCGTGCTGGTGTTCTTGCCCGGGCAGGCGGAGATCCGTCGCGTCCACCAGCAATTGGCCGAGGCTCTAGGCGAGAGCACCGATGTGCTGCTCTGTCCGTTGCACGGTGAACTGGACTTGGCCGCTCAGCGCGCGGCCATCGATCCCGCGCCCCCAGGCAAGCGCAAAGTGGTGCTGGCCACCAACATCGCCGAAACCAGCCTGACCATCAATGGCGTGCGGGTGGTGGTCGACGCCGGCCTGGCCCGGGTGCCGCGTTTCGATCCGGGCAGCGGCATGACCCGTCTCGACACCCAGCGCATTTCCCGGGCCAGCGCCACCCAGCGCGCCGGTCGAGCGGGGCGTCTGGAGCCGGGGGTGTGCTACCGGTTGTGGTCCGAAGACCAGCACGAACAACTGGCCGCCTATGGCAGCGCGGAAATTCTCTCGGCGGACCTGGCCGGCCTGGCCTTGCAACTCGGGCGTTGGGGCGTGACCCCGCAGCAGCTGATCTGGCTCGACATTCCGCCGGCCGCTGCGTATGCCCAGGCCCAGGACCTGTTGCAACGCCTGGGCGCGCTGGACGGGGCGCAACTGACGCGCCACGGCCAGGCCATGGCCGAGTTGCCCGCCCACCCGCGTATTGCCCATCTGTTGCTGCGGGGCCAGGCGTTGGGCCTGGCGGACATGGCCTGCCACGTCGCGGCGCTGTTGGGCGAGCGGGATATTCTGCGGGGCGCCGGCGCGGATCTGCACAGTCGCCTGGCCTTGTTGTCCGGCGAAGAGCGGGCCGCGCGCGGTGCCCAGGGCGGGGTGCAGCGGGCGCGGCAGTTGGCCCGACAATATCGCGGTTACCTGCGGGGCAAGGCCGAAGAGGCGGTGGCCGATCCGGATCACCCGCGCTGGCTCGGCGCGTTGTTGGCACTGGCCTACCCGGACCGTGTCGCCCAGCAGCGTCGACCGGGCGGGGCTGAATATCGTCTGGCCAACGGCCGTGCCGCGCTGTTCGCCGAGGCTGACAGTTTGATGAAACAAGCGTGGCTGGTGATCGCCGACCTGGGCAGTCGCCAGGGCCAGCGCGAGGAGCGGATCTATCTGGCGGCCGATTTCGACCCGGCCCTGTTCGACTCGGTGTTGGCTGAGCAGGTACGCACGGTGGACCAATTGGATTGGGACGAGCGCGAAGGCGTATTGCGGGCAGAGCGTCAGCGCAAGGTCGGCGAGCTGGTGCTCAGTCGCGAACCGCTGACCGGGCTGGATGAGACCGCCCGCAGCCAGGCCTTGGTGAATCTGGTGCGACGCAAGGGCCTGGAACTGCTGCCGTGGACCCCGGAGCTGCGCCAGTGGCAGGCGCGGGTGGCGTTGTTACGTCGCCTGGACCTGGACGCCAAGGGCGAGAGCGAGTGGCCCGACGTCAGCGACGCGGCGTTGTTGGACAACCTCGAACACTGGCTGATGCCGTACCTGGGGCGGATCTCGCGCCTCAGTCACTTCGCCAACCTGGATCTATCCAGCATCGTCCACAACCTGCTGCCCTGGCCGTTGCCGCAACGCTTGGACGAACTGGCCCCTCACCATCTGAGCGTGCCGTCGGGATCGTCGATTCGCCTGGACTACAGTGAGCACCCGCCGATCCTGGCGGTGCGCTTGCAGGAGCTGTTCGGCCTGGCCGACACCCCGCGCATCGCCGGCGGTCGCCAGATCGTTAAGCTGCACCTGCTGTCACCGGCGCGCCGACCGGTGCAAGTGACCCAGGACCTGGCGAACTTCTGGCGCAGCACCTATGCCGAGGTGAAGAAGGATTTGAAGGGGCGGTACCCCAAGCATTACTGGCCGGATGATCCGTTGGTGGCCGAAGCCACGGCGCGGGTGAAGCCGCGTAAGTGAGTTAACTCAAATCCTCCATGATCCATTGTGGGAGCGAGCCTGCTCGCGATTGCGGTGGGCCAGCACCATTGATATTGACTGACACACCGCTATCGCGAGCAGGCTCGCTCCCACAGGGGGGCGGTGGTGATGCTCAGGTCATGGCGCAGCCGGCAACAGGAACCGCGCAATCACCGGCAGGTGATCGGAGATCCGCAAGGTATCGTCCTGCCGCACCTGGGCTTCGACCCGTTTGATCCGCGGGCTGTAGAACAGATAGTCGACGGTGCGGTCGGGGCCGTTGAGGCCGGGGTCGTTCGGGTAGTGGGTCAGCCAGTGTTCACGGTCGATGCCGCTGGCTTCGTTGTTGGTGGGGATCATCGGGTATTTGTCCCACAGCAGGTGCAGCGGGCTGTCGGCGGAGTAGGGCGTGCGTTGTTCGACAGGCAGGCGCCGGTACTGGCCCAGGGGCAAGAGGTTGAAGTCACCGCCGATCAACCACGGCGTGCCGCCGGATTCGAGCTTGTCCAGCGCCTTGGCTACGGCGCTGACTTGCCGTGGCGGTGTGTCATTCGGCTCGCCAGCCCGTTCCAGATGGGTGTTGAGCACCGCCAGTTGGCCGCCATCGCTCAGCGGCAGATAGCTCACCAGCAAGGCGTCCTTGGGTTGGAACTGACGGCTGATGAAATTGGCATCGGCCACGGGCAGTTGCAGCCGTTCGGCGCGGTCGATGCGGTAGCGGCTGAGGGTCGCCAGTTGCCGCCCGACGCTGCCGAAGATGTGCGGGGAAGGAATGAAGTCGGCCTTCCAGTCGAAAGCGCTGGTGCCGCACGGATACAGGTCGGCCAGTCGTTCCTGCAACAGCTTGAACTGGTCCTGGTAGTCGCTGGCCTTGGCGCCGTTGTCCAGTTCCTGGAGCAGCACGATGTCCGGTTGTTCGTCGCGAATCACCCGCGCCACTTCATCGAGGCTGAAGGCCATGTCTTCCAGGGTCGGGCTTTCGTCGTCGCCCTGGGCCAGGTCATGCCAGAACACATAGCGCTTGCCGGCCAGGAACTGCACGTTCCAGGTCATCACTTTCAAGGCCTGGCCGGGCATCAGCGGCGCTGCGTTGGCCGCGCAACTGACCGGCATGACTTCCCGGGGCTGCGGCCGCCAGGTCAAGCCGTAGATCGACAGGGCGGCCAGGCTGAGGAACAACAGCAGGCCCAGCAGGATGTAGCGCAGTAGACGGGTCATGGCTCGGCTTATGGGCGAAACGCAAAGGTGAGCCCGAGCATAACCGAGAGCGGTTCGCGAGCCCAAGCCCGGTGGCGCGTCATCGGCGGTTGCCTGGGTTGCCTTCGATCAGCATGAACATCCGGTACAACACCACGGTCGTGAACAGCTGCAGGAAGCTGTGCAGGCTTTCGATCAGCAGGCTGAGCACGGGATTCTGCGGTGACGGGTACACCGAGACGCTGAAGCCCTTGAGCAGCCACAACGGGCCCATCACGCAGAGAATGCACGACAGGATCCGCCAGAAATTGCCACGGCTCATGCCCAGGCTTTCTTTCATTGCGGCCAGCGGGGTCAGGCCCCTGAGCACCAGCAGGTATTCACTGAACGCCAGGGTCACCATCAACCACAGGCCCGGCAGGATGTACAACGACATGCCCACCAGGATCATCAGCGTGTTGAGAGCGGTCAGCAGGGCAAAACGCGGCCAGAGGGTCAGGGCGGTTGCCAGCAGATCACGGGGGCGCGGCGCGTCACCGCGACTGCGGGCGTCGAGAAACAGGATCAACGCGGCGGTGTACAGCGGGTAGACCAACAAGCCGACGATCACGCTGTAGCCGGGAAAACCTTCCGGGCCGACGGCGCTGTCCACGCCTTGTTGCAGCAGGGCTTCCAGTATCACCAGCGGCAGGCACAGCTGGGCGATCCGGCCCAGATGGCGCTTGAAGAAATAAAGGGAGTCGCGCAGCACGTCAAACGGATTCATGGGGTGATATCGCAGTTCAAAAAGCGGTCCGACACTTTAACCGATCGGGTGCCTGCCGTAGCAAACGTAAACATCTGGTAAAGACCATTGAAACCTTGCTGGCGAGCCCCATAACTGGTTCGCACCGGTCTTGGGACCGGAATGGTTTTTTACCCGGCAATCTGATGAGGTCGCCATGAACAGCGAAGAACAAACCCTGATCGATGGACTGTTTTCACGGCTGCAACAAGCCGAAAAGGACTCAGCCCCGCGCGATGCCCAGGCCGAGGCGCGGATCAAGGAGCACCTGGCGAACCAGCCTGCGGCCGGTTATTTCATGGCCCAGGCGATTCTGGTGCAGGAGGCCGCGATCAAGCGCCTCGACGAGCAGAACAAGCAACTGACCCAGCAAGTCGAGCAATTGCAGGCCGAACTGCAGCAGGCCCGCAGCCAGGCGCCGGCTTCCGGCAGTGGCGGTGGTTTTCTGTCGAGCATTTTCGGTGGCACCAACCGTGACTCGCGTCCGGCGCCTGCCCCAAGCGCTCCTGCATCCGGCGGCTGGCGCGAACCGGGGCGGCCATCGTTCAACAGTGCCCCGCCCCAGCAGGCTTTCAGTGCGCCGCCCGCAGGCTACGGTGCACCGCAACAGCAAGCCCCGGCAGCGGGCAGCTTCCTCGGTGGCGCGCTGAAGACCGCAGCGGGCGTGGCCGGTGGTGTGATGCTGGCCCAAGGCATCAGCAGCCTGTTCCACAGCAGCCAGCAGCCGCAGGAAATTGTCGAGATCCTGCGCGAGGAGCCGGCTCAACCGGTCAACGACACCGGCAGCAGCGGCGACAGCGGTTGGGGCGATGACCAGCGCGTCGCCGACAGCGATGGCTACGGCAGCGACCAGGGCGGTTTCAGCGACGCCGACTACAGCGACGATTCTTCTTTCTTCAGCGACGACGATTCTTTCGTCTGACCTGCCATTCGTCCGGGGCGCCCGTGCGCCTCGGACCGATTATTCGCGGAACGTTCCTTCGGGCTGGCATACTGAGCGCCTTTTCGGGCCCCTGGCCTGCGCTCGTGCATCCAAGAGGAACCGCGGTGAAAAAAATTGCAGTGTTCGCCGACGTCCAGAACCTCTACTACACCGTGCGCCAGGCCTATGGCTGCCATTTCAACTACGCCGCGCTGTGGGCTGACGTCAGCAAGCAGGGGCAGATCGTCGAGGCCTACGCCTATGCGATCGACCGTGGTGACAGCAAGCAGCAGCAATTCCAGCAGATCCTGCGCAACTTGGGGTTCGTGGTGAAGCTCAAGCCCTATATCCAGCGCAGTGACGGTTCGGCCAAGGGCGATTGGGACGTGGGCATTACCCTCGACATCATGGACGCCGCCGATCACGTCGATGAGGTGGTGCTGGCCTCCGGCGATGGCGACTTCGACATGCTGCTCGAACGCATCATCAGCAAGCACGGAGTCCAGGCGGTGGCCTATGGCGTGCCGGGGCTGACAGCCAACTCACTGATCCGCGCCGCCAGCCGCTACGTGCCCATCGAAGGCGCGTTGTTGCTCAAGAATTGATTTGTACGGAGTTCATACAGCTTTGGAACGCATCGCAGTCATCGACTTTGAAACCACCGGGATCACCCCGAGCAGCAGCTGCCGGGCCACGGAAATCGCCGTGGTGATCCTCGAACGTGGGCAGATTGTCGACCGCTACCAGAGCCTGATGAACGCCGGCGTGCGCGTGCCGGCCTTCATCGAGCAACTGACCGGCATCAGCAACGCCATGCTGCGCAGCGCACCGCCGGCGGAGAAGGTGATGAACGAGGTCAATGAGTTCGTCGGCATCACGCCGCTGCTGGCCCATAACGCCGCGTTCGATCAGAAGTTCTGGGACTTCGAACTCGGACGGATCAAGCGCACCCGCCTGCAGAATTTCGCCTGCTCGCTGTTGCTGGCCCGACGTCTGATGCCGACGGCGCCGAACCACAAGCTCGGCACCCTCAACAGCTTCGCCGGCCTGCCCCACACCGGCCAGGCTCACCGAGCCATGGCCGACGCCGAAATGGCCGCCAACCTCACCGCGCACCTGGCCGGCGAGCTGCGGCAAAAACATGGGTTGCGGGAGCTGTCCCATGACCTGCTGTGCAGCTTGCAGAAAGTGCCGGCGGCGAAGATCGGCGAGCATCTCAAGCGTTATCGCGCCCGCTAAATACACCACAGAACCCCTGTGGGAGCGAGCCTGCTCGCGATAGCGGTGGGTCAGAAACGAATATGTTGCCTGATACTCCGCTATCGCGAGCAGGCTCGCTCCCACAGTTTTAATTGCGGTGAATTCACTATTTACCGTTGCCCTCCAACTGCCCCAACGGCACGCGCTTTTCAATGGCGCTGGAGAGCACGATCGAGGTCTTGCTGAAGCCGAACTTGGCGATGCGGTTGATCAGTTCCTCCAGCTCCGGCATCGAGCCGACGGCCGCTTGCATGATCACGCAGGGGTCGCCCGTGACCCGGTGGCACTCGGTCAGTTGTGGAATTTTGCACAGTTCGTCGTAGGTCTTCTGATTGCCGTGCTGGTTCATCCGCAGTTCGATCACGCACTGCACTGGCAGGCCGATCTTCGCCATGTCGACTTTGGCCTGGTAACCGGTGATCACACCGCTGGCTTCCAGCTTGCTGACCCGCTCGGCCACCGCCGGCGCCGACAGGTTCACTTTGCGGGCCAGGTCGGCGTAGGACGCACGGCCGTTTTCCAACAGGGCGGCGAGCAGCATGCGGTCGTATTTGTCCAAGGTATGGCTTCCAGACAGGGCGACTTTCGAAAGCACGGTTTATAGCGTCGATCTCTGTGTTTTGAAAAGTGTATGGCTCGGATAAACAGGTTTTGTAGCTTATTTTCCGTCGGTCGCCTTTCTAGAATAGCTTCTCTTCATTGACCTGACTTCGAGCCAACCATGCCGGGCCTACGCCGTTTTCCTCTGCCATTGATCGCTGCCTTTTTTGCCTTGTACGTCATCTGGGGTTCGACCTATCTGGTGATCCGCATAGGCGTGGAGCATTGGCCGCCGCTGTTGCTGGCGGGGATTCGCTTCGTACTGGCAGGTTCGCTGATGTACGGCTTCCTGCGCTGGCGTGGGGCGCCGGCACCGACCTGGGCGCAATGGAAAGCCGGGGCGATCATCGGCGTGCTGTTGCTCAGTTTCGGTAACGGTGCGGTGAGTGTGGCTGAACACACCGGCGTGGCGTCCGGGGTGGCAGCGTTGGCCGTGGCGACGGTGCCGTTGTTTACCTTGCTCTGTGGCTATTTCTGGGGCGCGCGCAATACCCGTCTGGAGTGGGCCGGGATTGTCCTGGGGCTGATCGGTATCGCCATGCTCAACCTGGGGTCCAACCTGCAATCGAGCCCGTTGGGCGCGACACTGCTGGTGTTCGCGGCGGCGTCCTGGGCCTTCGGTTCGGTGTTGAGCAAGCATGTGCCGTTGCCGGCGGGAGCAATGGCCAGCGCCGTGGAAATGCTGGTGGGCGGCGTGGTGCTGTTGATCGGCAGCGTGGCCAGCGGCGAACGCCTGGAGCAGATGCCGCCGTTCGAAGGCTGGTTCGCCCTGGCTTACCTGACGTGCTTCGGTTCGATCATTGCCTTCAACGCCTACATGTACCTGCTCAAGCACGTGCGTCCGGCGGCGGCCACCAGTTATGCCTACGTCAACCCGGCCGTGGCGGTGCTGCTGGGCATCGTCTTCGCCGGCGAAAGCATCGGCGTCGAAGAGTCCGTGGCGATGCTGGTGATCATCAGTGCGGTGGTGCTGATCGGCTTGCCTCAGTGGCGTAAACCCAAGCCTGCGACGGCCTGAACCTGATTTAGGGTAAACTGCCGCGCATTGCATACACCTTGCGCTGATTTTTCCTACGGTACTTCCATGACTTTCGCCACCCTTGGCCTGATCGAACCCTTGCTGCGCGCCCTCGACACGCTCGGCTACCAGACCCCGACCCCGGTGCAGGCCCAAGCCATGCCCGCGGTGCTGGCCGGTCGTGACCTGATGGCCGCGGCCCAGACCGGCACCGGCAAAACCGCTGGCTTCGCCGTGCCGCTGTTGCAGTTGCTGACCACCGAAGGGCCGAAAGTCGCCTCTAACTCGGTGCGGGCGCTGATCCTGGTGCCGACCCGCGAGTTGGCCGAGCAGGTTCATGAAAGTGTCCGTCAGTACGCGCAGAACCTGCCGCTGAGCACCTACGCGGTCTACGGTGGCGTCAGCGTCAACCCGCAGATGATGAAGCTGCGCAAGGGCGTCGACCTGCTGGTCGCCACGCCGGGGCGCCTGCTGGATCTGTTCCGCCAGAACGCGCTGAAGTTCAACCAACTCCAGACCCTGGTGCTGGACGAAGCCGACCGCATGCTCGACCTGGGTTTCTCCGAGGAACTGGCGAATATCTACAAGGCGCTGCCGAAAAAACGCCAGACATTGCTGTTCTCGGCGACGTTTTCCGACGCCATCCGCCTGCTGGCCGGGCAGATGCTCAACGACCCGCTGAGCATTGAAGTCAGCCCGCGCAACGTGGCCGCCAACACCGTCAAGCAATGGGTGGTGACGGTGGACAAGAAGCGCAAGCCGGAACTCTTTGTGCACCTGATGCGCAAGAACAAGTGGAAGCAGGTGCTGGTGTTCGCCAAGACCCGCAACGGCGTCGATGCGCTGGTGGAAAAACTCCAGGGCCTGGGCGTCAACGCCGACGGCATCCACGGCGACAAGCCCCAGGCCACTCGGCAACGGGCGCTGGACCGCTTCAAGCTGGGTGAAGTGCAGATCCTGGTGGCCACTGATGTCGCCGCCCGTGGCCTGGATATCGAAGACTTGCCGCTGGTGGTCAATTTCGATTTGCCAATTGTTGCCGAGGACTACATCCACCGTATCGGCCGTACCGGCCGGGCGGGCTCGAAGGGGGAGGCGATTTCCCTGGTGTGCGCTGACGAAGTGAATCTGCTGTCGGCCATCGAGATGTTGACCCGTCAGACCCTGACTCGCCAGATGGAGCAGGACTTCGAGCCTGAGCACCGGGTGCCGGACACCGATGCCAGCGGCCAGGTGATCAAGAAACCGAAAAAGCCGAAGAAACCCAAGGCTTCGGGCGGCGGTGGCAAGCGTAATCTGGGCAAGTGGGTCGACAGTGGCGACGCCGCGCCGGTGGAACCTTCGGTCAAGCCGGTGCGTAAGGTGCCGGTGTTCAATACCGGGCCGCGTAAGCGTAAGCCTTGACGATTTGGTTTATCCGGTAGACCGCTATCGCGAGCAGGCTCGCTCCCACAGTTGACCGAGTTCTTTCTGATGGAATCCGATCCATTGTGGGAGCGAGCCTGCTCGCGATGGCTGCGCCAAAAATCTTCAGCCCTAACGTTGCAACCACTCCAACATCCCCAACCCCGCCGCTCTCCCGCTGGCAAAGCACGCGGTCAACAGATAGCCGCCGGTCGGCGCTTCCCAGTCGAGCATTTCCCCTGCACAGAACACCCCAGGCACGGCCTTGAGCATCAACCGTTGATCCAGGGCTTCGAACGTCACGCCGCCGGCACTGCTGATGGCTTCATCCAGTGGGCGGGTTTTCACCAGGGTGACAGGCAAGGCCTTGATCGCTTGGGCCAGCCGCGCCGGGTCGGCGAAACCATCGGCCGGTGTGCATTCGCGCAGCAGTGCCGCCTTGACTCCATCGATTCCTAATTGACTGTGCAGGTGTTTGGCCATGGAGCGTGAGCCGCGAGGTTTGGCCAGGGCTTGTTGGATCTTGTCCGCAGGTCGGCCCGGCAGCAGGTCCAGGTGCAGGGTCGCGCTGCCGTGCTGGTTGATGGCTTCGCGAATCGGTGCCGACAGGGCGTAGATCAGGCTGCCTTCGATGCCGGTGGCGGTGATCACGCACTCGCCGAGGCGCGGCACATCGTCGTTCAGGCCGATGGCAATGTTCTTCAGCGGGGCACCGGCGAACTTGTTGACCATCAACTCGCTCCAGCCCTGCACGTCGAAGCCGCAGTTGCTCGGTTGCAACGGCGCCAAGGCGACGCCGCGCTGTTCCAGCGGCAACATCCAGGCACCGTCCGAGCCCAGGCGCGACCAGCTGCCGCCGCCCAGGGCCAGCAATGTCGCATTGGGGCGCAGGATTTTTTCACCCTCGGGGGAGGCGATCCGCAGGCTGCCGTCCGGGTTCCAGCCGAGCCAGCGATGGCGCGTGTGGATGGCCACGCCCGCTTCGCGCAAGCGCTTGAGCCAGGCGCGCAGCAGCGGGGCGGCTTTCATGTCGGTGGGAAACACCCGGCCGGAGCTGCCGACGAAAGTGTCGATGCCCAGGCCATGAATCCATTCGCACAACTGATCGGCCCCGAATGCCCGCAGCAATGGCGCAAGATTCGGCGCTCGTTCGCCGTAGCGCGACAGGAATGCCGGGAAGGCTTCCGAGTGGGTGATGTTCATGCCGCCGACACCGGCCAGCAGAAACTTCCTGCCCACCGAGGGCATGCCGTCGTACAGCTCGACCAGGACCCCGGCGTGGCTCAACACCTCGGCCGCCATCAGGCCGGCGGGGCCGCCGCCGATGATGGCGATGGTTGGGGTGGAGGTTGGGGCGGTTGAGGTCATGGCGTGAACTGCAGAGACGGGGATAAGCGCGGCATTCTATCAGCACAAAAATCCTATGGGAGCGAGCTTGCTCGCGATTGCGGTGGATCAGCGACATCGATGTTGGATGGCAGACCGCTATCGCGAGCAGGCTCGCTCCCACAGGGGAATGAAGGCGTTGCTGAGATTGTGGTTAAAAAACAACCAGGGCTTTGAAAGCTATACGCCGCATAGGCTGCAGGCCGTTTCGCTCAGGTTATCCACAGGCCGCTCCACAGCGAATGTGGGTAACGCGCTCAGGTTTTAGTGACACCCTGATGACACCCAGACCTTTTGTGCGCTGTGGTGCAGGATCCCGTGGCGGCGGGCCAGGGCCTGGCGGTCCTTGCTATAGCCTCCGCCGATCACCCCGACCACCGGGATGTCGCGCCCCAGGCAATGGCGCATGACGCTCTCGTCCCGGGCGGCGAGGCCGTCGTCGGTCAGCTTCAGATAACCGAGGGCGTCGTCCTTGTGCACATCCACGCCCGCGTCGTACAGCACCAGGTCCGGCTGGTAGAGCGGCAGCAGGTAGTTGAGGGCATCGTCCACCACCTTGAGGTAATCGGCGTCCTGCATGCCCATCGGCAGCGGAATGTCCCAATCACTGTGGGCCTTGCGTGCAGGAAAATTCTTTTCGCAGTGCAAGGAAACTGTCACCGCGTCCGGGGTGTCATGGAGTATTCGGGCAGTGCCGTCGCCCTGGTGCACGTCGCAGTCGAAAATCAGCACCCGCGAGACCCGGCCGCTGGCCAGGAAGTAGCGGCTGATCACCGCCAGGTCGTTGAAAATGCAGAAGCCGGCGGGGTGGTCGTAATGGGCGTGGTGGGTGCCGCCGGCCAGGTGGCAGGCCAGGCCGTGTTCGAGGGCCTGCTCTGCCGCCAGCAGCGAACCGCCCACGGCACGGACCGTTCGGCGGGCCAGGGCCTCGCTCCAGGGCAGGCCTAGGCGCCGTTGGTCTTCACGTGACAACTCGCCGCCCATGTAGCGTTCGATATAAGCGCGGTCGTGGGCCAGGGCGAGGATGTCCGGTGGGCACAATGACGGGCGCAGCAGGTCGGCGTCGCGGGTCAGGCCGCTGTCCACCAGGTGATCGCGCAACAGGCGGAACTTGTCCATGGGGAAGCGGTGATCCGCCGGAAATTCGGGGCTGTAGTCTTCGTGATAAATCAGCGGTAGCGGCATGGTGTTTTCAGTGGTGATCGAGTGACGGATCCTACCAGCGATGTAGACTCAAGGCATGGAGAGGGAGTGAAGATGGAGCCGATACTGGAGCTGGAAAGCGCAAGGCTGATATTGCGACAGTGGCGCGACGATGACTTGCCGGAGTTCGCGGCCATGTGCGCCGACCCACAGGTGATGCGCTATTTTCCGGCGCCCTTGAGCCGCCTGGAAAGCGCCGCCCTGATCGGCCGCGTGCGTGGGCATTTTGCCGAGCATGGCTTTGGCTTGTGGGCCTTGGAGCGCAAGGACACCGGGGCGTTCATCGGTTTTACCGGGCTGGGGGTGGTCGGGTTCGACGCGCCGTTCACACCGGCCATCGAGATCGGCTGGCGGCTGGCTCGCGGGCACTGGGGCCTGGGCTATGCCAGCGAAGCGGCGTGGACCGCGCTGCGCTGTGCGTTCGATCAATTGAGGCTTGACGAAGTGGTGGCTTTCACCGCTGTGGATAACCTGCCGTCGCAGAAAGTCATGCAGGCGATCGGCATGCAACATGACCCGGCTGACGACTTCGAACACCCAAAACTCGCAGTTGGTCATCCATTGCGTCACCATGTGCTCTATCGCATCAATCGTGAGCAGTGGCTTCAGACCCTGCACGGTTAGCCGACACGGACGTTTATACTGCCCGCCCAATGGCCCGGGCCAACAATCGATCCACCGCCGCAGCACAGACTGCGGGGTATTTGCGCTGTGTGAGGAACGTCTTAAATGAGCCACGTGTTGGAAGATCTGGTCGACCTGCTGACCCTGGAACCGATCGAAGAGAACCTGTTTCGCGGTCGCAGCCAGGACCTGGGGTTTCGCCAGTTGTTTGGCGGCCAGGTGCTCGGCCAGTCCTTGTCGGCGGCCAGCCAGACCGTGGAAGAGGCGCGCCATGTGCATTCGCTGCATGGTTATTTCCTGCGTCCGGGGGACGCGGCGCTGCCGGTGGTCTATCAGGTGGACCGGGTGCGTGACGGTGGCAGTTTCAGCACCCGCCGGGTGACTGCGATCCAAAAGGGCAACCCGATTTTCACTTGCAGTGCCTCGTTCCAGTACGACGAGCAGGGCTTCGAGCACCAGAGCACCATGCCGCAAGTCGTCGGGCCGGAAAACCTGCCCTCGGAGCTTGAGCTGACCCAGCAGCGTGCGCACCTGTTGCCCGAGCACATGCGTGACAAGTTGCTGTGCCCCAAGCCGATCGAAGTGCGCCCGGTCACCGAGAAAGATCCTTTCAACCCGCAGCCGACCGATCCGATCAAGTACATGTGGTTCCGCGCCGATGGCGCCTTGGCGGATTCGCCGGCCCTGCACAAATACCTGCTGGCTTATGCATCGGACTTCAGCCTGCTGACCACCTCGATGCTGCCCCACGGTAAATCGTTGTGGCAAAAGGATATGCAGGTCGCCAGTCTCGACCACGCGTTGTGGTTCCATGCCGATCTGCGCGCCGACGATTGGTTGCTCTATGCCACGGACAGCCCTTGGGCCGGTAATTCCCGTGGGTTCTGCCGGGGCAGCGTATTCAACCGCGCCGGGCAACTGGTGGCCTCGGTGACCCAGGAAGGGCTGATCCGCCATCGCAAGGACTGGGCATGAGCCTGACTGATGTGCGGCACTGGGTGTTCGACATGGATGGCACGCTGACCATCGCCGTGCATGATTTTGCGGCGATCCGTGTGGCCCTGGCGATTCCGGCCGAGGACGACATCCTGACCCATTTGGCGGCATTGCCGGCTGACGAGGCGGCGGCCAAGCATGCGTGGTTGCTGGAGCACGAACGCGATCTGGCGCTCGGCTCCAGGCCAGCGCCTGGGGCGGTCGAGCTGGTTCGGGCGCTGGCGGCGCGCGGCGATCGCCTGGGGATCCTGACCCGCAACGCCCGCGAACTGGCTCACGTCACTTTGGAAGCCATCGGCCTGGCCGACTGCTTCGCGGTGGAGGATGTGCTGGGCCGCGACGAAGCACCGCCCAAGCCGCATCCCGGTGGCCTGCTCAAACTGGCCGAAGCCTGGAACGTGACGCCCGATGCGCTGGTGATGGTCGGCGACTACCGCTTTGACCTGGACTGTGGCCGGGCGGCGGGGGCGCGGACGGTGCTGGTGAACCTGCCGGACAATCCATGGCCGGAGCTGACGGATTGGCATGCGCGCGATTGTTTGGAGTTGCGGCGGATGTTGTTCGCTTGAAGGCTAGTCGGCTGATAAATCGCTATCGCGAGCAGGCTCGCTCCCACATTCGATTGCATTTCATCTGAAGCAACTCGGTCAACTGTGGGAGCGAGCCTGCTCGCGATGAGGCCCCTCCAGCCACAACAAAACTCACTGCCCAAACAACGCCCTGCGCCCCTCCACCGAATTGAACATCCCATCCCCATCATGCCCGACCCCGGGCACCTCGATCAGCCGCTGATTCAGCCCCACGGGATGGCGCCGGGTCAGGTAGTCGAAAAAGAAATGCCCGCGCAGCAGGCGATACGGCCCCTGGGTCTGCGCCTCACAGCTTTTATCCAGCGCCGGATGCTGCGGGTCGACGTCCTGTTGCCCTAGCAGGTAAACAATGTCGTGCTTGATGTAATTTTCTTCCAACTGTGTGGGCGTTTGTCCGCCGGCGTAGGCCGGCAGCTTTTGCAGGCCATACTTCCAATCATTGAAGCCGGGGCAACTGGCCGAGTCGAACGCCATCGGCCGCTGGGCATCGAGGTAGGCATAGGACGACGGGTTGGCAATGACGAAGCGCGGGCTGATCCGGTATTGGCCGTGGGCCAGCAGGGCGTAGCGCTGCACGACCTGGGCACCGCCGGAATGCCCGGCGATGACGATGTCCTTCACCTCGGGAAACTGTTGCCGATCATTGACCCGCGCAACGATGTCGTCGAGCACCTGGAACGAGCTGACCGGGTTTGGCCCTGTGGCTAAACCGCCGGCCATCCAGTCGTTGCCTTGCCAGCGCAGCAGGTCGTTGGGTAACTGATGGCGAGTCACGTCGTGCTGGTTGAGGAACTGCGGGGCGATGATCAGCGTCGTGGCCTGCTGACCGGCCTCGGTGACCGCTTTCTCGGCGCTGTGCAGGTAGGTTTCGGCATTGCGCAGCCGACCATGAACGATGATCAGCACGCGCTGGATGGACGCCGGGGGCGGGCTTACACCGACCACCAGAGCGCCGCCCTTGAGTTGCAGGCGCCCTTGGGCGACTGCGTTGACGCCATGCTCGTTTGCCTGTGCCACGGCGCAGCAAAGCACCAGTGCCAACCACATGCCCCACTTCATCTACAGATTTTTCGCCGCGAAGGTGTCGCATTGGCTGACCTGGCCCTGGGCGAAGCCGGTCTTGAACCAGCGCACCCGCTGCGCCGAGGTGCCGTGGGTAAACGAATCGGGCACCACGCGCCCCTGGCCTTGTTGCTGCAACCGGTCATCGCCGATGGCGTTGGCGGCATTCAAGGCCTCTTCGATGTCGCCGGGCTCCAGCCAGTTCAGGCGTTTCTGCGCATGGTTGGCCCAGACGCCGGCCAGGCAGTCGGCCTGCAATTCCTGGCGCACCAGCAAGCCACCGTCGCCTTCCATTTGCCGGCCTTGCTGGCGGGCTTCCTGGATTTTCGCCGACACCCCAAGCAAGGTCTGCACATGGTGCCCGACCTCATGGGCAATCACATAGGCCTGGGCGAAGTCTCCTGCGGCAGAAAAACGTTGGGACATCTCCTTGAAGAAACTCATGTCCAGGTAAACCTGCCGGTCCGCCGGGCAATAGAACGGGCCGGTGGCCGAGGAGGCCAGGCCACAGGCCGAATTGACCCGCCCGCTGAACAGCACCAGTTTCGGCTGTTGATATTGCCGCCCGGCCTGCTGGAAGACCTGGCCCCAGGTGTCCTCGGTGTCGCCCAGGATCGAGCGCACGAACTCGGCTTGTTCGTCATTGGCCGGCGGCGCCTGGCGGGTCTGGGATGAAGTGGGTGCGGACTGGTCCATCTGCCCGGCCAGTTGCCCGAGAATCTGCATCGGGTCCTGACCGGTGATCCAACCGATGCCGACGATCAAAAGGATGGCCGTGAGGCTCAATCCTTTTCCGCCGCCGAAACGCATTCCGCCTGAGCCGCCCCCATCACCACGGGCGTCTACCACGTTGTCACTGCGGCGACCTTTTTTCCATAGCATGTGGGAATCCTCTGATTGACCGGTGTGATGGTGCTACTGCTGCGTTGAGTCTAGCGTTCGCCGGCTCAAGGTGCGCGCCATGCCTGAGCTTCAGGCAATCAACCTGGATTTTGGTTCATCAGCCGAGGCAAGCGCATCGATCCCGCCATTTGCTTTACGCTTCGCATAATTTGAATTCTCGGCATTGGTCCGGATCTTTCATGGGGTGCGGTCAAGTTGAAACGGCGTGAGCGACGCGATGCGCTATCGCTTATTCGTCGCCAGCATGCTTTGCTTCCTACACCACGCAATACAGGATTCCTACATGACCGTCAGCACCCCGCTTTCCGGCGTCAATCAGGCTTTCAAAGGCATCCTGCTGATTCTGACCGCGACGTTCCTGTTCTCCAGCCACGACGCGATCTCCAAATACCTCTCCGGTTTCTATCCGATCATCATGGTGGTGTGGGCACGTTACGTGGTGCATACGCTGCTGATGGCCGGGATATTCCTGCCGCGTTCGGGCTTGCGGGTGCTACGGACCAAGCGTCCGTTGTGGCAACTGGCCCGGGCGTTGTGCCTGCTGGGCACCAGCCTGTTTTTCACCACGGCGCTGCTGTACATCCCATTGGCGGAGGCCACGGCGGTCAACTTCCTGGCTCCGGTACTGGTGACCGCGCTGTCGGTGCCGTTGCTGGGCGAGCGCGTGACGCGCGGGCAATGGATCGCGGTAATCTTCGGCTTTATCGGGGTGCTGATCATTGTTCATCCCGGCGGGGACCTGTTCACGCCGGCGGTGCTGCTGCCGTTCTGCTCGGCGCTGTTTTTCTGCTTCTACCAGTTGCTCACGCGCAAGCTCAGTGAGATCGACAGCCCGACCACCAGCAACTTCTTCGCCGGTTTGTGCAATACCTTGGTGATGAGTGCCCTGGTGCCATTCTTCTGGGAGGTGCCGAGCCTGGCGCACGGCGCGATGATGTTGGCGCTGGGGGCCTGCGGGATGACCGCGCACCTGATGCTGACCCAGGCCTTCCGCTTCGCCGCCCCGGCGCTGCTGGCGCCGTTCGGCTATTGCCAGATCGTGTTTGCCGGGCTGCTGGGGTGGTTGCTGTTCAACCATACGCCGACACTGACCACGGTGTTCGGCATTGTGCTGATTTGCTTGAGCGGGTTGGCCGCTGCCTGGCAGCAGCGACGCAAGTGAACTTTCACACAAACCACCTGTGGCGAGGGGATTTATCCCCGTTGGGCTGCGCAGCAGCCCCAAGAACTAGGAATGCGGTGTGTCGGGCTCACCGCATTCCTTTAGCTTTTGGGGGCTGCTTCGCAGCCCAGCGGGGATGAATCCCCTCGCCACATAGGTGCTGCTTCAGCTCGAACTGACAATTTCAGTCCAACGTCGGCACCTTGCGCGGTGCCATGAAATACAGCCAGATCAGCGCCGTGAAGTACATCGCCGGGATCAGGGTGAACAGCACGGTGTAGTTATTGTTGGTCACGGTGAGGATGTGGCCCACCAGCTGCGTCATGAACATCCCGCCAATGGCCGCGCACATGCCGCCGAAGCCGAACACCGTACTCATCATGTGTTTGGGCGTGTAGTCCATGACCAGGCTCCAGATATTCGCGGTCCAGGCCTGATGCGCGCCGATGGCCAGGGAAATGGCAAACACCGCCATCCATAGGTTGCTGGCACCCGCCGCGAGGATCACGCCGACGATGCAGCAGGCGAACAGCAGCATGGAAATCAGCCGTGCCTTGATCGGGTTGAGCCCGCGGCCGATCAGGAACGACGAGAGGATCCCGCCGCCCACGCTGCCGAAGTCCGCGGTGAGGTAGATGATGATCAGCGGGATGCCCATCTGCGTCACGTTGATGCCCAGGTTGTATTGCTGGTTCAGGAATGGTGGCAGCCAATACAGGTAGAACCAGAACACCGGCGCGGTGATCGAGTAGGCCAGGGCAAAGGCCCAGGTACCACGCATGCGCAGGATTCGGGAGAAGGGCACGCGGGCCTGGTCCGGTTCGTCCTGGGCCTGGATGTACGCCAGCTCCGACTGTTTGACGGTGGGGTGGTCCTCCGGGTTGAAATATTTCAGCCCCCAGAACAGCAACCAGATCCCGCCCAGCGCGGCCATGCACAGGAACGCCGCCTGCCAGCCCCACACGTGCAGCACCAGCGGCAGCAGCATTGGGGTGAACATCGCGCCGACGTTGGTCCCCGCATTGAAGATCCCGGTGGCAACAGCCCGCTCGCCGGCCGGGAACCACAGCCGCGTAGTCTTCACACAGGCCGGATAGTTGGCGGCTTCGGTCAGGCCGAGGATAAAGCGGCAGATCATGAAGCCCAGCGCCGAGGTTGCCAGGCCGTGGGCGCCGGTCGCCAGACTCCAGAGCAGCACCGCGCAGAAGAACACGCGCTTGACGCCGATCCGGTCGATCAGCCGTCCCTGCAGCACGAAGCCGACCGCGTAGCCGACCTGGAACCAGAAGTTGATGTTGGCGTAATCCATCGCCGTCCAGCTCATTTCCTTGGCCAGGATAGGCTGCATGACGCCCAGGGCGGCGCGGTCGATGTAGTTCAGGGTGGTGGCGAAGAACACCAGCGCGAGCATGCCCCAACGGGTCTTGCCCACGGCCAGGGCACCGCGGATCTTGTCGCCGATACCGCCGGTCGTGACGCCCATGCCTGGGCTTAAGGGGGAACTTTGGGAAGGATTCATAGCGTTTACCCGTTTTGGAATTCTTATGGGGTGATCGGGGTTTTCATCCATTGAGAGCGGCGGTTTGGCCTGCCTCAATGTGGAGCCGATGGTGCGCAGTGGACAAAAAATCGTCAATTCAGCATTCGGCATTCTGTTCGATAATCGCCCAGAAAACTAACTGGGTGGTACATATTAAATTGCTCAAAGAAACCGGCAACCCAATAATCGGCTCAATCTTAAAAAAACGGCGCACCTGCTGTAGCCGATGCCTGTCACGGGAGCCGAAGTCATGCAGCGTTCCATTGCCACCGTATCCTTGAGCGGCACCTTGCCGGAGAAGCTCGAGGCCATTGCCGCCGCCGGTTTCGACGGTGTGGAAATTTTCGAGAACGACCTTCTTTACTACGACGGCAGCCCGCGGGAAATCCGCCAGATGTGCGCCGACCTGGGCATCGCCATCACCCTGTTCCAGCCGTTTCGTGACTTCGAGGGCTGCCGCCGCGATCGTCTGGCGCGCAATCTGGAACGGGCCGAGCGCAAGTTCGACCTGATGCAGGAACTGGGCACCGACCTGGTGTTGGTGTGCAGCAATGCCGCGGCCGACAGCCTCGGCGAAGAACAGATCCTGATCGATGACCTGCATTTGCTGGCCGAGCGGGCCGGGGCGCGGGGCTTGCGCATCGGCTACGAGGCGTTGGCCTGGGGCCGGCACGTCAATACTTATCAACAGGTCTGGAACATCGTGCGCCAGGCCGATCACCCCAGCCTCGGCGTGTTGCTCGACAGCTTCCATACCTTGTCATTGAAGGGCGACCCGAGCGCAATCGCCGAGATTCCGGGCGACAAGATCTTCTTCGTGCAGATGGCCGATGCGCCGATCCTGGCGATGGATGTATTGGAGTGGAGCCGGCATTTCCGCTGCTTCCCGGGCCAGGGCGAATTCGACTTGCCGGGTTTCCTGGCGCCGATCATCAAGAGTGGCTACAGCGGACCACTGTCACTGGAAATTTTCAACGACGGCTTCCGTGCCGCGCCGCCACGAGCCAACGCCGCCGACGGGCTGCGCTCGTTGCTGTACCTGGAAGAAAAGACCCGCCAGCGCCTGGCCCAGGAGGCGCCGGCCGTCCCTGATGCCGACATCCTGTTCGCCACGCCGCCGGCCAGCGAATACAACGGCATCGAGTTCCTGGAGTTCGCCGTGGACGATGCCCTCGGCGCCAAACTGGCCCATTGGCTGGAGCGGCTGGGCTTCGTCAAGGCCGGTCAGCATCGCTCCAAGAACGTGAGCCTGCTGCGCCAGGGCGATATCAACCTGATCCTTAACAGCGAACCGTATTCCTTCGCCCACAGCTTTTTCGAAGCCCACGGCCCATCGTTGTGCGCCACGGCGGTGCGGGTGAAAGACAGCGCCAGCGCCCTGGAGCGGGCGGTGGCCTACAAGGGGCAGCCTTATCGCGGGTTGGTCGGGCCTAATGAATTGGAACTGGCGGCGGTGCGGGCACCGGATGGCAGCCTGATTTATCTGGTGGATCAGGACGCCGATGTCTATGGCACCGATTTCAACTTGCAGCCTGGCGCGGTCATCGGCGCCGGACTCAAGCGCATCGACCACATGGCAATGGCGCTGCCGGCCGACAGCCTCGACAGCTGGGTGCTGTTCTACAAGAGCCTGCTGGATTTCGAGGCCGACGACGAAGTGGTGCTGCCCGACCCGTATGGCTTGGTCAAAAGCCGTGCGCTGCGTAGCCGTTGCAGTTCGATCCGCCTGCCGTTGAACATTTCCGAGAACCGCAACACCGCGATCTCACACGCGCTGTCGAGTTATCGCGGCTCGGGTGTGCACCACATCGCGTTCGACTGCGATGATATTTTTGCCCAGGTCAGCCGCGCCAAAGAGGCCGGCGTGCCGTTGTTGGACATTCCGCTCAATTATTACGACGACCTGGCGGCGCGCTTCGACTTCGACGACGAGTTTCTCAGCGAGCTGGCTTATTTCAACGTGCTGTACGACCGCGACGCCCAGGGTGGCGAGTTGTTTCACGTCTACACCGAGCCGTTCGAGGGGCGGTTTTTTTTCGAGATCATCCAGCGCAAGAACGGTTACGCCGGTTATGGCGCGGCCAACGTCGCGGTGCGGTTGGCGGCCATGGCGAAGTCCCGCAGCGGTGGCTTGCGGCACGCCAAATTGTAGGGAAATCGTAACCGTGGCGGTAACGGACGGTGCGGTGGCTTTCGTCGCCGCACGGTGCGGCCCATAATCGCCGTCTGTTCAGTGATGGCCGTGAGCCCGCAATGACTATGAATCCAGAGCTATCCGCCGTGCCCGACGCACCTGTCGCCGCGCCGCGCAAGAGTCGCAAGAACAACCCGCAGAAGACCCGGGAAAACATCCTCCAGGAAGCCATCGTCGAGTTCGTCCAGCAAGGCCTCGCCGGGGCCCGGGTCGACGCCATCGCCGAGCGCATTCACACCTCCAAACGCATGATTTATTACTACTTCGGCAGCAAGGAGCAGTTGTACGTCGAGGTGCTGGAAAAACTCTACGGTGACATCCGCCACACCGAAAGTGGGCTGCACCTGGCCGAGCTGCCGCCGATCGAGGCGATCCGGCGCCTGGTGGAGTTCACCTTCGATCACCATGATCGCAACGTGGATTTCGTGCGCATCGTCTGTATCGAAAACATCCACAACGCCGAATACGTCAAGCAGTCCGCGGCGCTCAAGGCGATGACCAACACGATCCTCGATGCCCTGGGCGTCATCCTGCGCCGCGGCGTGGAAGAGGGCGTGTTCCGCGCCGGCCTCGAACCCCTGGACGTGCATCTGCTGATCAACTCGTTCAGTTTTTACCGGGTCTCCAACCGCCAGACGTTCGGTGAGATCTTTCAAATCGACCTGTCGGATGAAGAGGTCAAGCGGCGCCATCGCGAGATGATCTGTGAGTCGGTGTTGCGGTATTTGCAGGCCTGAATGAACAGAGTTTCGAGCGGGAAATCTCTCCTGTGGGAGCGAGCCTGCTCGCGATAGCGTTCGATCAGCTTGCATTGATGTAGCTGACACACCGCCATCGCGAGCAGGCTCGCTCCCACAGGGGTTGTTGCTCAGGATTTTCAGTGATTCATGCTCTGGAAATGTTCGAGCATCCGCTGCGCATCCGGCGCCACGCCGCTGAACAATTCAAACGCCTTCACTGCCTGGAACACTGCCATGTTGCCCCCATCCAGCGTGCGGCAACCCAGGGCGCGGGCGTTGCGCAGCAGTTCGGTTTCCAGCGGGAAATAGACGATTTCCGCGACCCATAACTCACCCCGCAGCAGCTCGACCGGCACCGGCATGCCGGGGAGTTTCGCCATGCCCATGGGCGTGGTGTTCACCAAGCCATCGGCCTCGGCCATGGCGCTGCGCAAATCGTGTCCGGCCCTGGCCCGACCTGCGCCGAAATGTTGGTTCAGGTTGTTCGCCAATGCCTCGGCGCGGCTGACTTCGACATCAAAAATACTCAAGTTCTGTACGCCTTCTGCCAGCAGCGCGTGGGCAACCGCCGCACCGGCGCCGCCGGCGCCCATCTGCACTACGCGCTCGCGGGAAACGTCGCCCAACCCACGACGAAACCCCTCGGCGAACCCCAGGCAGTCGGTGTTATGGCCGATGCGCCTGCCATCCTTGAACACCACGGTGTTCACCGCGCCGATGCCGCGGGCCTCGGGTGACAGTTCATCGAGCAATGGGATGATCGCTTGCTTGCAGGGAAAGGTGATGTTCAGTCCGGTGAAGCTCATGCGTTCGGCGGCGCTCAGCAGCTCGGGCAAGGCATTGCTGTCGAGTTTCAACGCGTCGAGGTCGATCAGCCGATAGAGGTAACGCATGCCTTGGGCATCGCCTTCCTGTTCATGCAGCGCAGGCGTGCGGGAAGCCTGGATACCGGCGCCGATCAGCCCGGCGAGCACAGTGATGTTCGACATGCTCATCAACCCTTCAACCGCTGACTGAAATGTTCCAGGGCCAGGCGATAGCCATGGCTGCCAAACCCGCACATCACGCCGATGGCGATGGAGGAGACAAAGGAGTGGTGGCGGAACGTTTCCCGGGCATGGACGTTGGACAGGTGCACTTCGATCACCGGGACTTCGCTGGCGACCAGGGCGTCGCGGATGGCCACCGAGGTGTGGGTCCATGCCGCCGGGTTGATGACGATACCGGCGCAGCGGCCGCGGGCGCCGTGAATCCAGTCGATCAGTTCGCTTTCCTGGTTGGTCTGGCGAAACTCCACCGTCAGGCCGAGTTCTTCAGCCGTGCGACCGCACAGCGCTGAGATATCCGCCAGGGTTTCATGGCCGTAGGTCGCCGGCTCACGGGTGCCGAGCAGGTTGAGGTTCGGGCCGTTGAGCACCAGAACGATTGGAGGCATCGCAATTTTCTCCCAGATTTTTGTTGTTGGTTTCGGCAGGTTTCGGCCGTTGGGGATAAATTGTACTAGGTGGTTAATTTTTTCAAACAAAGCCGAAGGGGATGGGCAATAAGTGTTCGATGATCGAACGGCTCGTCCCTAGAGAGGCAAGAAGGGAGATTGCGGCGGGATTATCTGTGGCGAGGGGATTTATCCCCGCTGGGCTGCGAAGCAGCCCTTGAGATGGGTATTGCCGGAGAGTTTGCGAGCGCTTCGCACTCGAGCGGGGATAAATCCCCTCGCCACAGAAAAACCTCGCCACAGGTGAGACTTCGCTAGCTGGCCGTACTTACCGCCGCGTCAGCAACACCCCGGATTCCATGTGATGGGTCCAGGGGAATTGGTCGAACAACGCACAGCGGGTGATGCGGTGGGTGTCGTGCAGTTGCGCGATGTTGGCGGCGAGGGTTTCCGGGTTGCAGGAGATGTAGAGGATGTTCTCGAAGCGCCGGGTCAGTTCGCAGGTGTCCGGGTCCATGCCCGCACGGGGCGGGTCGACGAAGACGCTGCCGAACTCGTAGCTTTTCAGGTCCACGCCATGCAGGCGACGGAACGGCCGGACTTCATTCAGGGCCTCGGTCAGCTCTTCGGCGGACAGACGCACCAGCGTGACGTTATCCACAGCGTTTTCGCTGAGGTTGCTCAGCGCCGCGTTGACCGAAGTCTTGCTTATTTCGGTCGCCAGGACTTTGCGCACCCGGGTCGCCAGGGGCAGGGTGAAGTTGCCGTTGCCGCAGTACAGCTCCAACAGGTCGTCGCTGCGATCGCCCAAGGCCTCGTAGGCCCAGTTGAGCATCTTCTGGTTCACCGTGCCGTTGGGCTGGGTGAAAGCCCCTTCCGGCTGGCGATAGCTGAAGGTGCGGCCACCGACGTCGAGTTTCTCCACCACATAGTCGTGGCCGATCACTTCGCGCTTGCCCTTGGAGCGGCCGATGATGTGCACGCCCAAGTCACTCGCCAATTTCGAGGCGGCGGCGTGCCAATGCTCATCCAGCGGACGGTGATAACACAGGGTGATCATCGCATCGCCGGCCAGGGTGGTCAGGAACTCGACCTGGAACAGTTTGTGGCTCAGCGGCGCGCTGGCCTGCCAGGCGGCCTTGAGCTGCGGCATCAACTGATTGATGCGCAGGCTGGCGATGGGAAATTCCTCGATGAGGATCGGCGTGCGCTTGTCGTCCTGGGAAAACATCGCGTAATGCCGCTCGCCGGCCTCGCGCCAGAGACGGAATTCGGCGCGCAGGCGAAAGTTCGCAAGCGGTGAATCAAATACCGCAGGCTCCGGTGCATCGAACGGAGCCAGCAGGTCACGCAGGCGAGTGACCTTGTCCTGGAGCTGGGCGGCGTAGGCCTGGGAATCGAAAGTCATGCGTTGAACCAACCCAACTTGATCACGAACAGGATCGACAGAATGACCAGCGCCGGGTTCAGCTCACGGCCACGGCCGGACACCAGCTTGATGGCGGTCCAGGCGATGAAGCCGAAGGCGATGCCATTGGCGATGGAATAAGTGAACGGCATCGCCAGCGCGGTGATGACCACTGGAGCGGCGACGGTGATGTCGTCCCAGTCGATCTCCGCCAGGCCCGAGGTCATCAGCACGGCGACGAACAGCAGGGCCGGCGCGGTGGCGAAGGCCGGCACGCTGGCGGCCAGTGGCGAGAAGAACAGCGCCAGCAGGAACAGGATTGCGACAACAATGGCAGTCAGGCCGGTGCGACCGCCGGCGCTGACGCCTGCTGCCGATTCGATGTAGCTGGTGGTGGTCGAAGTGCCCAGCAGCGAACCGGCCATGGCGGCGGTGCTGTCGGCGATCAGCGCACGGCCCATCTTCGGCATGTGGCCGTCCTTGCCCATCAGCCCGGCGCGCTTGGCGACGCCGATCAGGGTGCCGGAGTTATCGAACAGGTCGACGAACAGGAAGGCGAAGATCACGCTCACCAGGCCGATGTCCAGCGCACCCTTGATGTCCAGTTGCAGGAAGGTCGGGGCCAGGGATGGCGGGGTGGAGACGATGCCGGCGAACGGGGTGAAGCCCATCAGGATCGACACCACAGTGACCGCCAGGATGCCGATCAGCACGGCGCCGCGCACTTTCAGTGCTTCGAGGGCGACGATCAGCACGAAGCCGAGGGTTGCGAGGATCGGCGCCGGTTGTTTCAGGTCGCCGAGGCCGACCATGGTCGCCGGGTTCTTTACCACGATCCCGGCGTTGCTCAGGGCGATCAGCGCCAGGAACAGGCCGATACCGGCGGCGATGGCCGAGCGCAGCGGCAGCGGGATGCTGTTGATGATCCACTCGCGAATGCGGAAGATCGACAGCAGGAAGAACAGCACCGCCGAGACGAACACCGCGCCCAGCGCCACTTGCCAGGTATGGCCCATGTGCAGGACCACGGTGTAGGTGAAGAAGGCGTTCAGGCCCATGCCCGGTGCGAGGGCGATCGGGTAGTTGGCAATCATGCCCATGACCGTCGAGCCGATGGCCGCTGCCAGGCAGGTGGCGACGAATACCGCACCCTTGTCCATGCCGGTCTCGCCGAGGATGCTCGGGTTGACGAACAGGATATAGGCCATGGCCAGGAAGGTCGTGACGCCCGCCAGTATCTCGGTCCGCACGTTGGTGTCATGTGCCTTGAGTTGAAACAGCCTTTCCAGCATGTCTGCTCCCCGTGGCGCGCCGGGCGCCGTGAATGTATCGACCTCAACAGCAAAGCACAGGCCGCCAGCGGCGCCCGGGAATTTACTGTGGGTCGGAAAAAGCCGCGCATGATACCAGCAGCGTGGCGATGTGGCTGCGATCCTCGTCGCTGTTTTGCCAAAGCAACAAGTGGGCCATACTGCGCGCGGTTTCCGGGAGAGCTGAAGGTCGCGTATGAAAAAGATTCGGATGGCTGCGTTGGGCTGCCTGCTGGGCCTGTGGTTGCCGATCCAGGCTGCCAACGCCGCATCGGCGCCGGCGTTGAGCGAGGTCAAGGTGCTCAAGGTCGAGTCGCCGGCCTGTGGTTTCGAGGACATCGCCCCGGGGCAAGCGCAGACCCGCTGCAACCACAGTGGCCCGAATATCAAGGTCTACGTACTGGAGGTCGGCTATGGCCGTCAGCCCCATGTCACGCTGGATGGCTTTGAAGTCGACGGCACCCGCTCGCCGGTGTGTGCGTTCAGCAATGGCAATCTCAACGATTGTTCCACGCAGACGAAAATCGTCGGCTACCTGTATGTCTTCGACCTGAAGGGCAAGCAGGAAGGCACCTTCAGCTTCAGCAATATCTCGATCAACGCACCGGGCAATCGGATGTCCACCGAGCTGTACATCAAGTAATGGTGCCTGACGCAGTCCGGCAAACGTGACTAGGCTGTGTGCGAAATAGTTTGAAACGCAGGTTAGGCAAGGCAAAAACCGGCGAGGAAGCGGAGTTGACTGGTTGTCAATGAGCATTCCGAGCCGGTTTTTAACGCCGCATAACCAAGTTTCAAGCTATTTCGTACATAGCCTAGGCTTTGAGGAACACCCCAGCGGAGAGAGCCCATGATTCCTGGAACCAAGATCCCCCGAGCCCTGATTGCCGCCGCCGAAGGTGTCGATGATTTGCAGACCGTGACCCTGATCGACGTACTGCGCCGGGCCCAGCTCGAAGTGGTGGTGGCGAGTATCGAAGGGCGGCGCATGCTCACCTGTGCCCGTGGCACGCGTCTGACCGCCGATGGCATGTTGGTCGACCTGCTGGCACAGGACTTCGATCTGATCGTCCTGCCCGGCGGCATCATCGGTGCCCAGCACCTGGCGGCGCATCAGCCGTTGCAGCAACTGGTCAAGGACCAGGCCGCCGCCGGTCGCTTCTTCGCCGCCATCGCCGAAGCCCCGGCCCTGGCCCTGCAGGCCTTCGGCGTGCTGCGCCAACGGCGCATGACCTGCCTGCCGGCGGTGAGTCAGCAGCTGTCCGGTTGCAGCTTCGTCGATCAACCCGTGGTGGTGGACGGCAACTGCATCACCGCCCAGGGTTCGGCCGCCGCCCTCGCATTTGCCCTGACGCTGGTGGAGCAAGTCAGCGGCAAGGGCGTGCGCAGTGTCGTGGCGGCGGAGTTGTTGGTCTGAGCAACCCGTGGCGAGGGAGCTTGCTCCCGCTCGGGCGCGCAGCGGCCGCCTAATTGCCTTGAACGCTCACCCCACACTGAAGTCGTACCCCTTATGACGGCGGTTTCCCAAAACGCCGCAAGTACGACCAACCGTGAGGTGTTTATGAGCGCGACCTTGTCCGACGCGACGTCGGCATCCTTTGCCCGTCATCCGATCCGTCTGACACTCAACGGTCAGATGCGCGAGTTGCAGGTCTTGCCCTGGACCACATTGCTGGACCTGCTGCGCGAGCAACTGGACCTGGTGGGCAGCAAGAAGGGCTGCGATCACGGCCAATGCGGTGCTTGCACGGTGCTGCGCGATGGCAAGCGGATCAACGCCTGCCTGACCTTGGCGGTGATGTGCGATGGCGCGCAGTTGACCACCGTCGAAGGCCTGGCCGATGGCGATCAGTTGCATCCCATGCAGCAGGCTTTCATCAAGCACGACGCGTTCCAGTGCGGTTATTGCACGCCGGGGCAAATCTGCTCGGCGGTGGGCCTGGTCAACGAGGGCAGGGCCCGGACGCCTGGGCAGATCAGCGAATTGATGAGCGGCAACCTGTGCCGGTGTGGTGCCTACAACAACATTCGTGACGCCATCGAGGAAGCTTTGCCGCTCTGCCAACCGGAGTTGGAGCAGGGAGGTGAGCAATGAACCCTTTCCAATACAGCAAGCCCGACACCGTGCAGGCGGCTATCGACCTGTCGAGCCCGGTGTCACGCTTCATCGCTGGCGGCACCAACCTGCTGGATTTGATGAAGGAAAACCTCACCCGCCCCGAACACCTGATCGACATCACCGGGTTGCCCTTGGCCGACCTGAGCGAAACCCCGTCTGGTGGGGTGATGATCGGTGCCTTGGTAAGCAATGCCGACCTGGCCTGGCATCCATGGATCGAGCGGCGCTATCCGTTGCTGTCCCAGGCGATCCTGGCCGGCGCCTCACCGCAGTTGCGCAACATGGCCAGTACCGGCGGCAATTTGCTGCAACGCACGCGTTGTTATTACTTCTATGACGCCAGCGTGCCGTGCAACAAACGCGAGCCCGGCAGCGGTTGTCCGGCCCGGGATGGGTTGAACCGGATCCATGCGATTTTCGGCGCCAGCGAGCAATGTGTCGCGACCCATCCTTCCGACATGTGCGTGGCTCTGGCCGCACTTGAAGCGGTGGTCCATGTGCTGGGCCGGGGCGGTGCGCGAACCATCGAGTTCGCCGACTTCCATCGCCTGCCCGGCGATGCGCCGCAGCGAGACAACCAACTGGCCGATGATGAACTGATCACTGGCATCGAGTTGCCCGCCGCCGGTTTCGCCGAACACAGCCATTACCTGAAGATCCGTGACCGCGCTTCCTATGCCTTCGCCCTGGTTTCGGTGGCGGTTGCGCTGGAACTGGATGGGCCGGTGATCCGCCAGGCGCGCCTGGCCTTGGGTGGCGTGGCGCACAAGCCATGGCGGGACCGCGCCGTGGAGAGCCGGTTGACCGGGCAGACCGTCAGCCGCGAAACCTTCACCGCAGCCGCCGATGCGCTGCTGCAAAACGCCGAGCCGCTGGCGCACAACGGCTTCAAGGTCAAACTGGCGCGTCGGGCGATTGTCCGCGCCTTGAGCGATGCCGCACTGGGCAGCGCACCGTTGGGAGGGCAAGCCTGATGAATGCATCGAGCAAATCCATAGGGCAGTCACTGGACCGGGTCGACGGCTTGCTCAAGGTCACGGGCCAGGCCCGTTATGCTGCTGAATATCCCGAGGACGGCCTGCTGCATGGCAGCGTCGTGTCCGGCAGCGTCGCTCGCGGTCGCGTGCTACGCATCGATGCTTCCCGCGCCCTGGCGCTGCCCGGGGTGGTTGCGGTGATCGACCATACCAACCGACCACGGATCGCCAGCTACGACGAACCCTACCAGGATGCCGACGCCGCGGAGGGTTCGCCGTTCCGGCCGCTGTACAACGACCAGGTGCTCTACAGCGGCCAGCCCCTGGCGCTGGTAGTCGCGGAAAATCTTGAACTGGCGCGCTATGCCGGTTCGCTGGTGGACATCGAGTATGAGGTCCAGGACCATCAGACCGATCTGGCGATCCTGCAAAACGAAGCCCATCCGGCGCCGGCCGAATTGCCTAAGCCTCGTGGAAATTTTCAGGGCGAGTACGCCAGCGCGGCGCTGAGCGTGGATGTGTCCTACAGCACTCCCATCGAACACCACAACCCGATGGAGCCACACGCCTCCACGGTGCTCTACCAGCCTGACGGCAGCCTGCACATCCACGACAAGACCCAAGGCACGCAGAACTGCCAGTCATACGTGCAGAAAGTCTTCGGCCTGGAAAAAGAACAAGTGCGGGTGTTTGCCGCGTTTGTCGGCGGCGCCTTCGGTTCCGGCCTGCGGCCGCAATACCAGTTGCCGCTGGCAGTGATGGCGGCGCTGGCGCTCAAGCGCTCGGTGCGGGTCAGCCTGACGCGCCAGCAAATGTTTACCTTCGGCTATCGTCCGCGGACCTTCCAGCGCTTGCGCTTGGGCGCAGCAGCTAACGGGCGCTTGCTGGCGCTGGCCCACAGCGCTGTCGGCCAGACGTCGCGTTTCGAGGATTTCACCGAGCACGTGGTGGAGTGGAGCGGCATGCTCTATCACTGTGACAACGTGGAATTGACCTACAAGCTGGCGCCCCTGGATGTCTACACACCCTTGGACATGCGCGCTCCCGGTGCCGCCCTCGGCTTGATCGGCCTGGAGTGCGCCATGGACGAGCTGGCGTGCGCATTGGCAATCGATCCGATTCAACTGCGCTTGATCAACTACAGCGAACGCAACGAGAACGAAGGCAAGCCGTATTCCAGCAAGGCGTTGCGCGAATGCTACGCCGAAGGCGCGCGCCGCTTTGGCTGGGACAAGCGCAACCCGGAGCCGCGCAGCATGCGTGAAGGCCGGCAACTGGTGGGCTGGGGCATGGCCGGCGGTGTGTGGGAGGCCATGCAGCAGAAGGCCAGTGCCCGCGCCTCGTTGGATGCGAACGGCAAGCTCACGGTGAGCAGCGCGACGACGGACATCGGCACCGGCACTTACACAGTCATGACCCAGATCGCCGCCGAGGCGTCGGGCGTTTCCCTTGAAGACGTGACCTTTGTCCTCGGTGACTCATCGCTGCCGACGGCGCCCTTGCAGGGCGGATCGTTCACCGTTTCTTCCGTCGGTACCGCGGTGCAGCAGGCTTGTGCAGCCCTGAAGGAGAAGCTGTTGGCCGTGGCCCGCCAGAGCTGCCCGGCCTTCAGTGGTGCGACGATCGAGCAAGTGACCTTCGCCGACGGCCAACTGCGCCTGGGCGAGGCGAGCGTGGCGCTGGCCGAGCTGGCGCAGAACAGCGGCGAGACGCCTTTGCAGGCTGAAGTCACGGCCGGGCCGGACGACAAGCGCCAGGCCTACGCCACCGCCACACACTCGGCGGTATTCGTCGAGGTGCGGGTGGATGAGGACCTCGGCACGGTTAGGGTTCACCGGGTCGTCAGCGCGATCGCGGCCGGACGGGTGATCAACCCGAAGACCGCGCGCAGCCAGATTCTCGGTGGCGTGGTGTGGGGTGTCGGCATGGCGTTGCACGAAGAAACCCTGACCGACCACGCTTTGGGCCGGCACATGAACCACAACCTGGCCGAGTACCATGTGCCGGTCAACGCCGACATCGGCGATATCGAGGTGGTTTTCGTCGAGGAACAGGACGAGATCGTCAACGCGCTGGGGTCCAAGGGCGTCGGTGAAATCGGCATTGTCGGGGTGGCGGCAGCGGTGGCGAATGCGATTTACCACGCCACGGGCAAGCGGGTGCGGGAGTTTCCGATCACCCTCGACAAGCTGCTTTAGGCTTTCGTCGCTTCCTGCGTCTCGTGCACCGGCTCATGCATCCGGTCGCGGCTGGCCAGGGTCGGGAACAGCTTGATCCAGACCCCGGTCACCAGTAGCGTGCCGATTCCGCCCATGACCACCGCCGGCACGGTGCCGAACCAGTGGGCGGTGAGGCCGGACTCGAACTCGCCCAACTGGTTCGAGGCACCGATGAACAGGCCATTCACCGCGCTGACCCGGCCGCGCATTTCATCCGGGGTTTCCAGTTGGACGAACGAGGCGCGGATCACCATGCTGATCATGTCCGCCGCGCCCAGCACCACCAGCACCGCCAGGGAAAACCAGAATGAGGTGGAGAGGCCGAAGGCAATGGTGGCGACGCCGAACACACCGACAGCGGTGAACATCACCTGCCCGACTCTGCGCTCCACGGCAAACCGCGCCAACCACAGCGACATCAGCAAGGCCCCGACCGCCGGCGCCGAGCGCAACAGGCCCAAGCCCCAGGGACCGGTCAACAGGATGTCCTTGGCGAACACTGGCAACAGGGCCGTCGCGCCGCCGAGCAGCACCGCGAATAGGTCCAGGGAGATTGCGCCGAGAATATCCGGACGGCTGCGAATGAAGCGAATGCCGGCGAGCAATGAGTCCAAGGTCGCCTTGCCTTTGTTCAGCGGCGTTTGCCGGGCCGGCAGGTTGAGCATCAGGCAGCAGGCGATGACATAGAGCAGCACGGTCGGGCCATAGACCCAGACGCTGCCGAAGGCATAGAGCAGGCCGCCGAGTGCCGGGGCGACGATGGTGGCCGATTGCTGGGCCGATTGCGCGGCGGCCACGGCCCGGGGAAACAGCGCGGCGGGCACGATGCTCGGTAGCAGCGCTTGGGTGGTCGGCATTTCGAAAGAGCGGGCGGCACCCAGTAAGAAGGCGAGGATGAAGATCATCTCCCGGCTGACCTGGTCGGTGGCGCTGCCGATTACCAGGGCCAGGGCAATCATCGCCTGCAACGACTGGCAGATCGCCGCGACCTTGCGCCGGTCATAACGATCGGCGACGTGCCCGGTGTGGAGCATGAACAGCACGCGTGGCGCGAACTCCACCAGGCCCACGAGGCCGAGGTCCAGCACGTTGCCGGTCAGTTGATAGAGGTTCCAGCCAATGGCCACGGTGAGCATCTGGAAACCGCTGGCGGTGAAGATCCGGGCCAGCCAGAAGGCGATGAAAGGGCGGTGGTGACGGAGCAGCAACGGCGCTTGGCTGGGCATCTATGACGGATCCGGGGATGAAGGCATCGAGATTATCACCGAGCTGTAACAAGATGTACGACCACTGGAAAAATAGTTAGCCAAACATCGATCTTGTTCGCCGAGCGCTCTTTTGTGGCGAGGGGATTTATCCCCGCTGGGCTGCGAAGCGGCCCCTGGTTTTGGCAGTGATTACAGCGGCGAGTGCTGCGCACTCGAACGGGGATAAATCCCCTCGCCACAGAAATTGCGTTGGCCTTAGCCCCTTCACATCGCACTGAGACAACCTGTCACGCGACAAAAGACCACGCCGTTCATCGGCCATAATCCGACTACTCTTTACGCAATGCTTGACCCAGATCAATTCCCTTTGGGCGTTGGACTGGTGGCCATCCGGCCAGCGTCCTGCGTGGTAACGGTTTTAAAAAGAACGATTTGAAAAGCATCGCACTCCATATCACTGGGGACGTGATGCAGGCCCCACCCGCAGCCGGTTTTACCTGACAGAGGAAGACTTATGTTCGGTTTGGAGGCGCTCGATCTCGCCCGAATCCAGTTCGCGTTCACCATCTCGTTCCACATCCTGTTCCCGGCCATCACCATCGGCCTGGCGAGTTACCTGGCGGTGCTCGAGGGCTTGTGGCTCAAGACTCGCGATGACACGTATCGCGATCTGTACCACTTCTGGTCGAAGATCTTCGCCGTCAACTTCGGCATGGGCGTGGTCTCCGGCCTGGTGATGGCCTATCAGTTCGGCACCAACTGGAGTCGTTTCTCGGACTTCGCCGGTGCGGTCACAGGGCCGTTGCTGACCTATGAGGTGCTCACGGCGTTCTTCCTCGAAGCGGGTTTCCTCGGTGTGATGCTGTTTGGTTGGAATCGCGTCGGCCGCGGCCTGCATTTCTTTTCCACGGTCATGGTGGCGATCGGCACCCTGATCTCGACCTTCTGGATCCTGTCCTCCAACAGCTGGATGCAGACCCCCCAGGGCTACGAAATCGTTGATGGCCGGGTGATACCGGTGGACTGGTTGGCCGTCGTATTCAACCCCTCGTTCCCGTATCGCCTGCTGCACATGTCCACGGCGGCGTTCGTTGCCACGGCGTTTTTCGTCGGTTCCTCGGCGGCCTGGCATTTGCTGCGCGGGCGCGACAACCCGGCCATTCGCCGCATGCTGTCGATGGCGATGTGGATGGCCTTGATCGTGGCGCCGATACAGGCGGTGATCGGCGACTTCCATGGCCTCAATACGCTCAAGCACCAACCGGCAAAAATCGCCGCGATTGAAGGCCACTGGGAAAACGTCGGGAATGAGCCGACCCCGCTGATCCTGTTCGGGCTGCCGGACATGAAGGCCGAGAAGACCCGCTTCGCGGTGGAAATCCCATACCTGGGCAGCCTGATCCTGACCCACAGCCTGGACAAGCAGGTGCCGGCCCTCAAGGAGTTCCCACCTGAGGACCGGCCCAACTCGACCATCGTGTTCTGGTCGTTCCGGGTCATGGTCGGCCTGGGGCTGCTGATGATTTTCACCGGTCTGTGCAGCTTGTGGCTGCGTCGCAATGACCGAATTTTCCAGTCGCGACCGTTCCTGCACCTGGTGCTGTGGATGGGGCCATCCGGGTTGATCGCGATCCTGGCCGGCTGGTTCACCACGGAAATCGGCCGCCAGCCCTGGGTCGTCTATGGCCTGATGCGCACGGCTGACGCGTCGTCCGGCCACAGCTTCGCCCAGATGAGCATCACCCTGGTGCTGTTCGTGGTGGTGTATTTCGCGCTGTTCGGCGCCGGCCTGAGCTACATGATGCGCCTGGTGCGCAAGGGGCCGGTGGCCCAAGAGGCCGAGCCGACCGATGGCGGCCCGGGCCAGAAACGCACCCCGGCCCGTCCGTTGTCGGCCGCCAACGAAGGCGACGACGAAGCCGACCACAACGACCGCTCGAACAAGGGGAATTGAGTCATGGGTATTGATCTTCCGCTGATCTGGGCCGTGGTCATCATCTTCGGCATCATGATGTACGTGATCATGGACGGCTTCGACCTGGGGATCGGCATTCTCTTCCCCTTCGTCAAGGGCGAGCGCGACCGCGACGTGATGATGAACACCGTGGCGCCGGTCTGGGACGGTAACGAAACCTGGCTGGTGCTGGGCGGTGCCGGTCTGTTCGGCGCATTTCCACTGGCCTATTCGGTGGTGCTGTCGGCGTTGTACCTGCCGCTGATCCTGATGCTCATCGGCCTGATCTTCCGTGGCGTGGCCTTCGAGTTCCGCTTCAAGGCCCGGGCCGAGAAGCGCCACCTCTGGGACAAGGCGTTCATTGGTGGTTCGCTGGCGGCCACGTTCTTCCAGGGCGTGGCGCTGGGGGCGTTCATCGATGGTTTCGAGGTGGTCAATCGCCAGTTCGCCGGCGGCTCCCTGGATTGGTTCACGCCGTTCACCGTGTTCTGCGGTTTGGCGTTGATCGCTGCCTATGCCTTGCTCGGCTGTACCTGGCTGATCATGAAGACCGAGGGCAAGTTGCAGAAGCAGATGCATGACCTGGCAAGGCCCCTGGCATTCGTGGTGCTGGCGGTGATCGGGATTGTCAGTATCTGGACCCCATTGGCCCACGCCGACATTGCGGCGCGCTGGTTCACCCTGCCCAACCTGTTCTGGTTCCTGCCGGTGCCGATCCTGGTGCTGGTGACCATGTACGGGCTGTTCCGCGCAGTGGCCCGCAACGCCAACTACACACCGTTCATCCTGACCCTGGTGCTGATCTTCCTCGGCTACAGCGGCCTGGGCATCAGCCTGTGGCCGAACATCGTGCCGCCGTCCATCTCGATCTGGGACGCCTCGTCGCCGCCTCAGAGCCAGGGCTTCATGTTGGTTGGCACCTTGTTCATCATCCCGCTGATCCTGGTGTACACCTTCTGGAGCTACTACGTGTTCCGCGGCAAGGTGACCCATGACGACGGCTACCATTGATCGACTGCGAGGCGTTGAAAATGGCCAAACCTGATCTGAAAGACATCGAGGCCGCCGAAAGGAAACCGCTCTGGCAGCGGCTCGGCTGGCTGGCGGTGATCTGGGCCGGCAGTGTCCTGGCGCTGTTCATCGTCGCCAGCCTGATGCGGATGTTCATGAACGCCGCCGGCCTGACCACCCACTGATTTCCCATCCCGTTGCCTTGCGGCACGGTTTCAACCCTCCGCAAGGAGGGTTTTTTTTGAGCTGTGGATAAGTTTGTTACTTACGCGCTTTGAGAATCACGAACTTCGGGGTCGCGGCCACTTGCTCGACGCCGCGGAACAACCGCGCCAGTTTGCTGTGGTAGCCCAGGTGCCGGTTGCCGACGATGTACAGCGCGCCGCCCACCACCAGCGCTTCGCGGGCCTGCTGGAACATCCGCCAGGCCAGGAAGTCGCCCACCACCTGTTGCTGATGGAAGGGGGGATTGCACAGCACTACATCCAGTGATTGTGGCCCTTGCCCGGCGAGGCCATCGCCGGCGCGGACCGTCACTTCGCGTTCGCCCAAGGCCGCCCGCCAGTTTTCGGCAGCCGACTGCACGGCCATGTAGGACTCATCCACCAGTGTGTAGTGGGCCTCGGGATTCTGCAGGGCGCTGGCGATCGCCAGCACACCGTTGCCGCAACCCAGGTCCGCGACTTGCGCCGAGCCCAGGTTTTTTGGCAGATGCGGCAGGAAGGCGCGAGTGCCGATGTCCAGTCCTTCGCGGCAGAACACGTTGGCATGGTTGAGCAGTTCGATCTTCGGCTCGTCCAGTTGGTAGCGGGTCGGGTAGGGCGAGACGGCCGGCGTCATGGCGACAGGGGTCGCGATCAGCAACCGGGCTTTTTTCACCGCCAGGGACGCCTGCACCGGGCCGATGTAGCGCTCCATCAGCTCTCCAGCGGCTCGTGGCAGATGCTTGATCATCGCCGCGGCAATCACCTGGGCGCCCGGTGCCAGTTGGCCTTGCAGGCGGATCAGTTGTTCTTCCAGCAGGGCCAGGGTTTTCGGCACCTTGATCAAGACCCGGTCGAACGGCCCGATCAGCGGTTCGCTTGCGGGCCGTGTGGCTACCGCGTCGAAGGGCTGGCCGTTGCGCACCAGGTTTTTCTCAAGGGCCTGCAACGCCAGGAATGAATCGCTGCTGCTGAGCAGGTCCACTTTACCGGCCAGGCTGGCCGCCAGGGCGCCGAAGCCGTCGTTGAGTACCAACACCCGGGTCTCGGGGGCGGGTTGTTGTTCAGCCAGGTGCGCGAGCAGGTATTCATCAGCCGCATCGAAGGCTTGCAGCGGTTCGTTCTGCTGTTCGGGTTGGCGGATCAGGTCGAGTTGGGCGAAGGGACTGTCAAGCAAAGGCATGGCTGGCGGCTCTGGAGATCAACGAAAGTCCCGCGGCCTGGGTGGAGGTGTCTGCGGGACCGCTTGAATGAACTGCGTCGCGCGAAAGCAGCGTCATCATCCAAGTGGAGCCGTAAATGGTACGTTTTTTTACCGCACATTACTTGCAGGTTTTCAGGTCCTCGCTGCCGATGAGCCAGTCAGATCACGTGGATCTGGGCCGCTTTGGCCACCGCAGAGATCTTGTTGCTGACGTTCAGTTTGCGCATGCAACTGCACACATGGAAATTCACCGTGCGCTCGGAAAGGCACAGGATCCTGCCGACTTCCGAGGCCGTCTTGCCTTCGGCGGACCAGCGCAGTACTTCGATCTCTCTGGGTGACAGGTGAGAGCTTTGCGACACGGCGAAGGCATCAGACAGCTTCCTGGTGGCAAGGGCATGCAGCTTATGACTGGCGAAAATGGCGTAGCCGAGATTCCCGTAGTGCTCCTCGATATCGATGGGGGAATGCGTTCGCGCGAGGCTGAACAGACTACAGTGTGTCCCTTGATCGTCATGCACCGCTTGCGTCCAACCATATCGCAGCCCCTGTCGATTAAGTTCCCGCCACAACTTGGGGGCATGGGCGAAGACACTTTCATTCCACAGGATGGGAAGTGTTGATTGATTGCAATGTGCTATTAGTGGGTCGTTTGAGGCGTATCCGTTCTGTTCATAGAACCTGTCCCAACCATAAGGATAGTTATTCAGGTTTACCTTGCTGGTATGCTTTTCCGGGCTCCCGAGATAGGTGGCAAATGAGCAGTATTCAAAGCCTTGATTGTTAAAGAATTTCAGTGTCAGGCGATAAGCCGTCTGCAAGTCTTTTTCGCAGGATAACTTCTTGAGTTGCAAGTCCTTCCACTTGTCCATCGCTGTCTCCTGGGTTGATCGTCCATGCGGATCCAATCCATGATGCGAAAAATAAGTGTAGGACTATTCTTAAGTCATAGTGAGATTTTTTTGGACTTGTTACATGTGAGTGAAACTAAAAATAGTCCTTTAATTGTCACTTGATACAACTTTCTAAACTTGTATAACTTTCGTAAAGGATTTAGGGGAGGAGGAACGGGTTAGTATCATAGTGCTACCAATGCTGCCTCGGTGGTGAAGAAGCTCACTTTGCGGGACACTGTGATCCTTGTCTCATTGGAGCGGCCCATGACCGACAGCGCCGAGAAGTTCACCCGCCAGACCCTGCTTGACGTACAGCCATTGACGTCTCATTTGTTTACGTTGCGCACCACCCGGGACCGTGGTTTTCGTTTCACGGCGGGTCAGTTCGCCCGGCTTGGCGTGATCAAGGCGGATGGTAGTACGGTGTGGCGCGCCTATTCCATGGTGTCTTCGCCGTTCGACGAGTTCCTCGAGTTTTTTTCCATCGTCGTTCCGGATGGCGAGTTCACCAGTGAGCTCAGCCGCTTGCAACCCGGTGACAACCTGCTGGTGGATCGTCAGGCCTTCGGTTACCTGACGTTGGATCGCTTCGTCGACGGGCAGGATCTCTGGCTGTTATCCACAGGCACCGGCGTTGCGCCGTTTCTTTCGATTCTCCAGGATTTTGAAGTATGGGAACGGTTCGAGCGGATCATCCTGGTGTACAGCGTCCGCGAGGCGAGAGAGCTGGCGTACCAGGAACTGATCAAAGGCCTGGCTCAGCGCGACTATCTGGCGGAGTACGCCCATAAGTTCCGTTTTATCGCGACCGTCACCCGCGAGGAGCACCCGGGTGCGCTCAATGGGCGGATTACAACGCTGCTCGAAAATGGTGAATTGGAGCGTGCGGCGGATACGCAACTGACACCGGAGCGTTCACGGGTGATGTTGTGCGGCAACCCGCAGATGATCGATGACACCCGCAAGCTGCTCAAGGCCAGGGGGCTGCAATTGAGCCTCAGCCGTCGGCCGGGGCAGGTGGCGGTGGAGAATTATTGGTAGCAGGGGGGCGTCGAGGTTATCAAGCGCGATCCCCGTGGCGAGGGAGCTTGCTCCCGCTCGATTGCACAGCAATCGCAAACAGCCGGGGCCGCTACGCAGCCCAGCGGGAGCAAGCTCCCTCGCCACAGGATGATTGGATCAACCGAAACTGCTCCTGAGGCGGGCTCAGGGCCGCTCGTTCTGTGCCTTGAGCAGGTCGCGGATCTCGGTCAACAACAGTTCTTCCTTGCTCGGAACAGGAGGGGCACTGGGCGCCACGGCCTCTTCGCGCTTGAGGCGGTTGATGGCCTTGACGCCCATGAAAATCGCGAACGCCACGATGACGAAATCAATTATGGTCTGAATGAATTTGCCGTAGGCCAGCACCACTGCCGGCGTATCCCCTTGGGCGGCCTTGAGGGTGATAGCGAGGTCGCTGAAATCCACTCCGCCGATCAGCAGGCCGATGGGCGGCATGACCACGTCGCCCACGAAGGACGAGACAATCTTGCCGAACGCGGCACCGATAATGATCCCGACGGCCATGTCGACGACATTGCCTTTGACCGCGAAGGCCTTGAACTCGCTTAGCACGCCCATGAGTTGTTCCTTGTGACAGATGAGTTTGAGTGGCAGTGTAATTCAGCCAAACGCGTCGCGCTTGAAACGCCTGCTTACAAAGCTTCAGTTATCGACCCGGCGCCTGCTGAAAAGTTTACAAAGTGCCATCAATCGCGCGTGATACGTGCTTCAAGGCCAATCACCAACAACGTTTTTTCTATCGAAGCGGTACGGCATTTCTATTTAGGTTTTGCATTTTCCAACACTAGCCTCTGAAAGGCGCACACGGATGCGCCCTATAACATCAGAGGAATTTCCTATGAACACTTCCCTTGGCGGCGGGATCTTTACCCATCGTCGTGCCCTGTTTGCCCTGACCGCAGGCCTGTTGTCCTTTTCCGTCCATGCCGCGACCCTGACCCGGGACAATGGTGCGGCGGTTGGCGACAACCAGAACTCGCAGACGGCTGGGCCCAACGGCCCGACCCTGCTGCAAGACGTGCAACTGATCCAGAAACTCCAGCGTTTCGACCGTGAACGCATTCCAGAGCGGGTGGTGCACGCCCGTGGCACTGGCGCCCATGGCACGTTCACGGTATCCGATGATCTCAGCGACCTGACCAAGGCGAAGGTCTTCGCGGCGGGCCAGGTCACGCCTGTGTTCGTGCGTTTTTCGGCGGTCGTGCATGGTAATCACTCGCCGGAAACCCTGCGTGACCCCCGTGGCTTTGCCACCAAGTTCTACACCGCGGACGGTAACTGGGATCTGGTGGGGAACAACTTCCCGACCTTTTTCATCCGCGACGCCATCAAGTTTCCGGACATGGTCCACGCATTCAAACCCGACCCGCGAACCAACCTGGACGATGATTCACGTCGTTTCGACTTCTTCTCCCATGTACCCGAGTCGACACGCACTTTGACCGAGTTGTACTCCAACGCGGGAACGCCAGCCAGTTATCGTGAAATGGATGGCAACGGTGTGCATGCCTATAAGTTGGTCAATGCAAAAGGTGAGGTTCACTATGTGAAGTTTCATTGGAAAAGTTTGCAGGGCCTGAAAAATCTCGATCCGAAAGAAGTTGAGAAAGTTCAGGGTAAAGATTACAGCCATATGACAAACGACTTGGTCAGTCATATCAATAAAGGCGACTTTCCAAAGTGGGATTTGTACGTCCAGGTTCTGAATCCACAAGACTTGGCCAAGTTCGACTTCGATCCCCTGGACGCCACCAAGATCTGGCCGGGCGTTCCTGAGCGCAAGGTCGGGCAAATGGTCTTGAACCGCAACCCGGCGAATGTCTTCCAGGAAACCGAGCAGGTGGCCATGGCCCCGGCCAACCTGGTGCCCGGCATCGAGCCTTCGGAAGACCGTTTGCTCCAGGGCCGGGTGTTCTCCTACGCCGATACGCAAATGTACCGGATAGGCGCCAATGCCCTGCAGCTACCGATCAACTCGCCCAAGGTGGCGGTTAACAACGGTAACCAGGACGGCGCGATGAACCCCGGCAGCACCAGCACCGGCGTGAATTATCAGCCGAGCCGACTGACGCCACGGGAGGAGCAACCGGAGGCGCGCTACAGCCAGACCGCACTGAGCGGTAGCACCCAGCAGGCGAAGATCCAGCGTGAGCAGAACTTCAAGCAGGCCGGTGATCTGTACCGTTCGTTCAATCAGAAAGAGCGCAATGACCTGATCGAAAGCTTCGGCGGCTCCTTGGCGACCACCGATGACGAGAGCAAACACATCATCCTGTCGTTCCTCTATAAGGCCGACCCTGAGTACGGCACCGGCGTGGCCCGTGTCGCCAAAGGCGACCTTGCCCGGGTCAAGGCCCTGGCGGAAAAACTGACTGACTGACCCATTGCCAGCAGGGGTAGACCCTGTGGGAGCGAGCCTGCTCGCGATACGGTGGGTCAGTCCGCGCAGATGTCAGCTGAACCGTCGCAATCGCGAGCAGGCTCGCTCCCACATTGGCTTTGGTGATCTCAGGATTTGGTACACCACCGACTCCCTGTGGGAGCGCGTTTAAGGAGATCTCATGAAGGTCAGGTTTCTATTATCGCTATTCGCGATCTGGTCGGCGGGCGTGCTGGCCGATCAGTCTGTGCCTGACGACCCGGCGGCGGTACGGGAACAGCTGCAAAACTATTATTTCGACGCCGCCCGCCGGGGCGACGTGCCGATGCTCGATACCTTTATCGAGGCCGGTTACGCCTTGGATACCCAGGATGAAAAGGGCTACACCGCCTTGATCCTGGCGGCTTATCACGGCCAGGGGCCCGCCGTTGAGCGGTTGCTGGCCGCCGGCGCCGATGCCTGTGCCCAGGACAAGCGCGGCAACACGGCGCTGATGGGCGCCATTTTCAAGGGCGAGGTGCAGATCGCCCGCCGTTTGTTATCCACTGAGTGCAGTCCGGACCAGCGTAACGCTGCCGGGCAGACGGCGGCGATGTACGCCGGGCTGTTCAAGCGTGCCGAGCTATTGGATGCCTTGAGAGCCAAAGGCGCCGATCTCAACGCCGCCGACCCGCTGGGCAATACGGCGGCGGATCTGGCCAAGGGTGAAATCAGAATGCCGGCCCCGCGCTGACCTTCGCCTGGGCTATCATCGCTGTTTTTCCCGGGAGTTCAGATGGCCAAGGCAAAGCGCATGTACGGCTGCACCGAGTGCGGCTCGACCTTTCCCAAATGGGCCGGCCAGTGCAGTGAATGCGGGGCCTGGAACACCCTGACCGAAACCATGGTGGAAAGCGGCGGCGCTGCGGCGCCCACCGGTCGCACCGGCTGGGCCGGCCAACAGGCCCAGATCAAGACCCTGGCTGAAGTCAGCGTCGAGGAAATCCCACGGTTTTCCACCGCGTCCGGTGAGCTGGACCGCGTGCTCGGCGGCGGCCTGGTGGACGGTTCGGTGGTGCTGATCGGCGGGGACCCGGGGATCGGTAAATCCACCATTCTGCTGCAAACCTTGTGCAACATCGCCACGCGCATGCCAGCGCTGTACGTCACCGGTGAAGAATCCCAGCAACAGGTCGCCATGCGCGCCCGGCGCCTGGGGCTGCCTCAGGACCAATTGCGGGTCATGACCGAAACCTGCATTGAAACCATCATCGCCACGGCACGCCTGGAAAAACCCAAGGTGATGGTGATCGACTCGATCCAGACGATCTTCACCGAGCAACTCCAGTCGGCCCCGGGCGGCGTGTCCCAGGTCCGCGAAAGCGCGGCGTTGCTGGTGCGCTACGCCAAGCAGAGTGGCACGGCGATTTTCCTGGTGGGCCACGTGACCAAGGAAGGCGCGCTGGCGGGCCCGCGAGTGCTGGAGCACATGGTCGACACCGTGTTGTATTTCGAGGGTGAGTCCGATGGGCGCTTGCGTTTGTTGCGGGCGGTGAAGAACCGTTTCGGCGCCGTCAACGAGCTGGGCGTGTTCGGCATGACTGACCGGGGCCTGAAAGAAGTCTCCAACCCTTCGGCGATCTTTCTGACCCGTGCTCAGGAGGAAGTACCGGGTAGTGTGGTCATGGCCACGTGGGAAGGCACCCGCCCGATGTTGGTGGAAGTGCAGGCCCTGGTGGACGACAGCCACCTGGCGAACCCGCGCCGGGTCACCCTGGGCCTGGATCAGAACCGGCTGGCGATGCTTCTGGCCGTGTTGCATCGGCACGGCGGCATTCCGACCCACGACCAGGACGTGTTCCTCAACGTGGTGGGCGGGGTCAAAGTGCTGGAGACCGCGTCTGACCTGGCGTTGATGGCGGCGGTGATGTCCAGCCTGCGTAATCGACCGTTGCCCCATGACCTGCTGGTGTTCGGCGAAGTGGGGCTGTCGGGCGAAGTCCGCCCTGTGCCCAGTGGACAGGAGCGGCTCAAGGAGGCGGCCAAGCACGGTTTCAAACGCGCCATCGTGCCCAAGGGCAACGCGCCGAAGGAAGCGCCGCAGGGGTTGCAGATCATTGCCGTGACGCGGTTGGAACAGGCGTTGGATGCGTTGTTTGAATAGCACCGTGGCGAGGGAGCTTGCTCCCGCTGGCCTGCGTAGCAGGCCTGAGAACTTCACTCAATTTTTCTGACGCACCGAGCTGCTGGACTTGGGGCTGCTGCGCAGCCCAGCGGGAGCAAGCTCCCTCGCCACAGGGGGAGGCCGGCGATTCAAATCTGGATCAACGCCGCCAGCTCCCTTTCCAGTTCGTCATGATCGGCCAGGTTCAGCTCCACCAGCCGACGCAGGTGGGCGATGGAGTCCAGGTCGATATGTTCGCAGACAAAACCCAGGTGGCCATGGTCGTCGTGGGCCAGGCGAACCTCCATCTGCACATGCACCTCATTGCTCAGGTGAATGTCGGCCATGAAGGGTTCTTCGGGATTGCCAAGCCAAGGCTCGGGCTTTTCGATCAGCAGGCCCTTGAGGGACAGGTCCAGCAGTTTCACTGGCCAGATAAAGGCTCCCTGGCTCAGTTCAGTCCGTGCATGAAATTCGATTCGTACGAAGCGGCGGCGTTCGCTCATTACGCATTCCCCCTGAAGATCCATTGACTATAGACCCAACTGGGGCATCGACGTCACCGTTCGGCCGGTGGCAGACGAATGTCGGGTATGGCCTTTGCAGCGGTTAGCGCTAAACTCCGGTTGGCTAACCTTCTTGTCCACCCCTGGCTGGAATATAAAAATGACAAACAATAATAGCCTGCTGCGCCATATACCCTGGCTCCTGCTGGCCGTCCTGGGAGCGTGCGCCCTGGGCGTCGTGGCCTTGCGCCGCGGCGAAGCGATCAACGCCCTCTGGATCGTCGTCGCAGCCGTGGCAATCTACCTGGTCGCCTACCGCTACTACAGCCTGTTCATCGCCAACAACGTGATGCAACTCGATGCGCGCCGGGCCACGCCCGCCGTGCTCAACAACGATGGCCTGGACTACGTCCCGACCAACAAACACATTCTTTTTGGTCACCACTTCGCCGCCATCGCCGGCGCCGGGCCGCTGGTCGGGCCGGTACTGGCCGCGCAGATGGGCTATTTGCCCGGTACGCTGTGGCTGATCGCCGGGGTGGTGCTGGCCGGTGCGGTGCAGGATTTCATGGTGCTGTTCCTGTCCACCCGCCGCAACGGTCGTTCCCTGGGCGACATGGTGCGCGAGGAAATGGGCCGGATCCCCGGGACCATCGCGCTGTTCGGCTGCTTCCTGATCATGATCATCATCCTTGCGGTGCTGGCGCTGATCGTGGTCAAGGCCCTGGCCGAGAGCCCGTGGGGCATTTTCACGGTGATGGCGACCATCCCGATCGCGATGTTCATGGGCCTCTACATGCGCTACATCCGCCCGGGCCGCATCGGCGAAATCTCGATCATCGGCGTGCTGTTGCTGCTGGGCTCGATCTGGCTGGGCGGGCAGATCGCCGCTGATCCGGTCTGGGCCAAGGCGTTCACCTTCACAGGGATCCAGATCACCTGGATGCTGATCGGCTACGGTTTCGTTGCTGCAGTACTGCCGGTGTGGCTGATCCTGGCGCCGCGGGACTACCTGTCGACGTTCCTCAAGATCGGCACCATCGTCGCCCTGGCGATCGGCATCCTGATCACCATGCCCGAGCTGAAAATGCCGGCGCTGACCCAGTTCACCAACGGCCTGGGGCCGGTGTGGAAGGGTGGGTTGTTCCCGTTCCTGTTCATCACCATCGCCTGTGGCGCGGTCTCGGGCTTCCATGCGCTGATCTCCTCGGGCACCACGCCCAAGCTGCTGGATAACGAAACCAACGCCCGTTACATCGGTTACGGTGGCATGCTCATGGAGTCCTTCGTGGCGATCATGGCGATGGTCGCTGCGTCGGTGATCGAGCCGGGCGTGTATTTCGCCATGAACAGCCCGGCGGCGGTGGTCGGCGGTGACGTGGCGGCGGCTGCGCAAACCATCAGCAGCTGGGGCTTTGCCATCACCCCGGACGCCTTGCAGGCGGTCGCCCGGGACATCGGCGAGACCACCATCCTGGCCCGTGCCGGCGGGGCGCCGACCCTGGCGGTGGGCATCGCGCAGATCCTGCACTCGGTGCTGCCGGGTGAGAACACCATGGCGTTCTGGTACCACTTCGCGATCCTGTTCGAAGCGCTGTTCATCCTCACCGCAGTGGACGCCGGCACCCGTGCCGGGCGGTTCATGTTGCAGGACCTGCTGGGCTCGTTCGTGCCGGCCCTCAAGCGCACCGAATCCTGGACCGCGAACCTGATCGCCACGGCCGGTTGCGTGGCGTTGTGGGGCTATCTGCTGTATCAGGGCGTGATCGATCCGCTGGGCGGCATCAACACCCTGTGGCCGCTGTTCGGCATCTCCAACCAGATGCTGGCCGGGATCGCCCTGATGCTCGGCACCGTGGTGCTGATCAAGATGAAGCGCCAGCGCTACGTCTGGGTCACGCTGCTGCCGGCGTCCTGGCTGCTGATCTGCACCACCACGGCGGGCCTGATCAAGCTGTTCGACGCCAACCCGGCGATCGGCTTTTTGGCCCTGGCGCGCAAATACAACGAGGCCCTGGCCGCCGGGCAGGTCCTGGCCCCGGCCAAGAGCATCGAGCAGATGCAGCACGTGGTGTTCAACGCGTACACCAACGCAACGCTGACGGCGCTGTTCCTGTTCGTGGTGCTGAGTATCCTGTTCTACGCGCTCAAGGTCGGCATCGCCGCCTGGGGCACGAAGGAGCGTACGGATAAAGAAGCCCCATTCCAGGCCCTGCCGGACGCCTGACGCGAGGATTGCACGATGTTCAATGACTTGAGTCGCCTCGGTAAATACCTCGGTCAGGCCGCCCGCCTGATGGTCGGCATGCCCGACTACGACAATTACGTCGAGCACATGCAGACCAAACACCCGGACAAGCCGCTGATGGACTACGAAACGTTCTTCCGCGAACGCCAGGAAGCCCGCTACGGCGGCAAGGGCGGGCCGAAGTGTTGTTGAGGCACTGTCCGGGTTGAAGTAACCCTTTGTGGGAGTAGGCCTGTGTGGGAGCGAGCCTGCTCGCGATGCGGTGGGTCAGTTGGCGAAGATGCCAGCTGACAGGCCGCAATCGCGAGCAGGCTCGCTCCCACATTGGTTTTGAGTGGTCTCGGGATTTGCATCCACCACAGAACCCCTGTGGGAGCGAGCCTGCTCGCGAAGGCGGTGGATCAGTCAACGAAGAGGTTGGCTGACAGGATGCTTTCGCGAGCAAGCTCGCTCCCACACTGGCTTCTGAGTGGTCTCGGGATTTGCAGTCCACCACAGCTCCCCTGTGGGAGCGAGCTTGCTCGCGATAGCGGTGGATCAGTCAGCGCAGATGTCGACTGGCAGGTCGCTTTCGCGAGCAAGCCTGCTCCCACCGTTGTACTGTGTGCTTTCTTTTTATTTCGCAGCAGGAGAATCACGTTGTCCTCTCCCATCCCGGTCACCATCCTCAGTGGCTTTCTAGGCGCTGGCAAGACCACGCTGTTGCGTCATCTGCTCAAGGCCGAGCACGGCTTGAAAATCGCTGTGATCGAGAACGAATTCAGCGACGCCGGTATCGATACCCAACTGCTGGGCGACGAGCCGGTGCAGGTCATGACCCTGGCCAATGGCTGTGTGTGCTGCACCATTCACACCGACTTGACCAAGGCCCTCTACCTGCTGCTCGAACGGCTCGACAACGGTGAGATCGCGTTCGACCGCCTAGTGATCGAGTGCACCGGCCTGGCCGATCCGGCGCCAGTGGCGCAGACGTTTTTCATCGACGAAGACTTGCGTGAGCGTTATATCCTCGACGGCATCCTGACCCTGGTGGATGCCGCCCACGCCGACCTTCACCTGACCCAGGCCATCGCCCAGGCCCAGGTCGGATTCGCCGATCGGCTGCTTTTGAGCAAGACCGACCTGGTGGACGCGGCTCATGTCAAAGCCCTTGGCGAGCGGCTGACCCGCATCAATCGGCGGGCGCCGATCCGGGTCGTGGAACACGGCAACATCGATCTGGCCGAACTGCTCGATATCCGGGGTTTCAACCTCAACGCTGACCTCGGCGCAGGGCTCAGTCTGCGGCCGGTCACCCCGTCGACCAGCGTCGACCGCATCAGCAGCCTGGTGCTGCGCACCGAAAAGCCACTGGATATCGACCGGCTCAGTGAGTTCATGAATGCGTTGCTCGAGGAGCACGGCAAGCAATTGCTGCGCTACAAAGGCGTGCTGAACATCGCCGATGAGCCGCGTCGATTGGTGTTCCAAGGCGTGCTCAAGCTTTACGGTTTCGATTGGGACACTGAGTGGGCTCCTGGCGAAGCCCGAGAAAGCGTGATCGTGTTCATCGCCGACGAGCTGCCCGAGGAAAAAATCCGCGCCGGCTTCGAAGCCATCCTAGTTTGACGCCCCGGTGCCTGCGGCCATCAGCAGCTTTTGCTCAAGGTGGTCCAGGTGCTCATTCATCAGGCGCGTGGCTTCGGTGATGTTGCCATTCTCTACCGCATCGACGATTGCCAGGTGCTCCTGCCAGGCGCAGTGCCGGCGGGACTTGATCTCGTGTCGCGCCAGGGCCAGGGAGGTCAAGGGCACCAGGCTGCCGAGAAACTGCGCCAGCGGTGCATTGCCTGCCATGGCGGCCAGTTGCAGATGAAACTCACCGGACAAGCGAATCGCCGGGCCGCGCTCGCCACGGTCCAGGCATTGGCGTTCTCGCTCCACCAGATCCCGCAGGCGTTGCAGATCCCCAGGCTGCGGCGCCTTGCAGGCCAGGCGCACCAGGGTCTGTTCCGCCAGGCGACGGGCATGGAGGATCTGCCGGGTCTGATCCAGGTCCGGCGCTGCGACTTGTGGTCGGCGGTTGGGCCGCAGGATCACCACTTGCTGATGGGACAGCCGCGCCAGGACCCGGCGAATGATGCTGCGGCTGACCCCGAACACGTCCCCCAGGCTTTCTTCAGTGAAGCGGCTGGCCGGAGCAATGCGCTGTTCGAGGATGGCGTCGAAGATCCGTGGGTAGATGTCGTCTACCGACGGCTTGCCAACCTGACCGGGCAGCGGCAGGGCGGCCAGCACGTTGCGGTGGTGTTGGTGCGAAACAAGAGTGTTCATGGCGGTCTCCGCAAGGCGTTGGCTCAGTTGCCGAGGTTGTCGTCCGGAATATTCAGCTCAATGCCCAGCCGCCGGCTTTCCCTGAGGATATGCCGACGCATCTCGGCGCTGGCCTGGGCGCTGTTCTTGGCGCGAATGGCGCGCACCACGGCCTCGTTCTCTTCCAGGCGCTCGGCCAGATGCTCGGGCGAGTTGTGCAACACATCGGCGCTTTGCTTGAGCGCGTTGCTGGTCTGTTGCACCACGTTCTGGAAAATCGGGTTGGACGTCAGGGCGAACAACTCTTCATGGAAGGCGATGTAGGCGTTGGCGCACGCGTCGTTATCGTTGGCGTCCAGGGCTTCGCGCATGTCCATGAGGGTCAGGCGCAACTGGCCGACCTCTTTGCTGCTGATGGACTGGGCCACCAGGCCGACGATGAACGGCTCCAGGGTGTAGCGCAGTTGCAGCACGTCTTCCAGGCTCGCGCCGGCCATGGCGCTGCCTTCGTTGACGGCATCATTGAAGTTGGCCTCCAGCACCACGACACCTTTACCCGGCATCGAGCGCACCAGGCCCAGGGTCTCCAGCACGATCACCGCTTCGCGCAGGCTCGGGCGGCTGATGCCCAATTGTTCTGCCAGTTCACGCTGGCCGGGCAACATCTCACCCGAGCGCCACTGGCCTCGGGCGAGGGCGGCGCGCAGTTTCTCCACCACGGAATTGACGACGGTTGATGAACTGATCACAGGTAGCTCCTTGAAAATCAATCAGGCGGTGCCGGTTCGAGGGCCGGCACCGCAGTCTTTCAGAATTGCTGATGATGAGGGTTGCCCACCGGTTTGCGGGATTGGAAGGTGTAGCCCTGCTGGCCGGACAGCACCTTGCGCGCCCGAGAAACGTCGATGTCTTTTTCCCAGCGGGCAATCGCTACGGTTGCCACGCAGTTGCCAATCAGGTTGGTCAAGGCGCGGCCGATGCCCATGAACCAGTCCACGGCCAATACCAGCACCAGGCCGACCACCGGAATCGCCGGGATTGCCGTCAGGGTGGCGGCAAGGATCACCAGCGCCGAACCGGGAATGCCATGGGCGCCCTTGGAGGTGATCAGCGACACCAGCAGGATGGTCAACAGATCGCTCATTGCCAGCGGCGTGCCGGTGGCATTGGCGATGAAGACAATGGCCAGGGTCAGGTAGATCGAAAACCCGTCCAGATTGAATGAGTAGCCGGTTGGAATCACCAGGCCCACGGTAGAGCTGCCGATCCCCAGGTGTTCGAGCTTGCGCATGACTTGCGGCAGCACGGCATCGGACGAGGCGGTGCCGAGCACAATGAGCAACTCTTCGCGCAGGTACTTGAGGAACGGCAGCATCGGCAAGCCTGAGGCTCGCATGACCACGCCCAGGATCACCGCGACGAAGGCAATGCAGGTCAGGTAGAACAGGCCGACCAGGTTGCCCAGGTGTTGCAGCGAGTCCAGGCCGTATTTGCTGGTGGTGAAGGCGATGGCGCCGAAGACGCCGATGGGCGCCAGACGCACGATCATGCCCATGATGCGGAAGATCACGTGGCTGAGTTCGTTGATCAGCCGCGAAATACCGGAGGCCGCGTCACCCACCAGATTCAACGCGCTGCCGAACAGCACCGCAAAGAGCAGCACCTGCAGGATGTTGTTGTCGGCGAAGGCGCCGATCACCGAGGTCGGAATCAGGTTCATCAGGAACTGGCTGGTGCTGACCATGTGCTGGCCGCGTTGGGCGATATCCCCCATGTCGGCGCTGGAGAGCTGGTCCAGGTGGATATTCGCCCCGTTGCCGATGTCGGTGCTGAACGCAAACACCAGGCCGATGACCAGGGCGATGGTGGTCAGAACTTCGAAGTAGATCACCGACTTGAGGCCGATGCGCCCGACTTTCTTGAGATCACCGGCGCCGGAAATGCCGCTCACAACGACGCAGAACACGATCAGGCCAATGAGCATCTTGATCAGCTTGATAAAGCCGTCGCCAAGGGGTTTGAGCTGTGCAGAGTATTCAGGAAGGGTCAGTCCACAGACGATGCCGAGCACCAGTCCGAAGACAACTTGAAGGAAGATCGACCGCGAGCACCATTTGAGCATGGGAGGGATTCCTGGTTCGGTGTCCTTGTTCGCCGGCGGTGGGCCTGTGTGGCGTCAGGACTTCATTATTGTGGTCTTACCGGTTTGTCCAGTGCAGGCGCAGTCTAGGCGCTGTTTTCGCCGGCATGCAAGCTGAAAATGCTCATTTGGCATGACCGGTCTTACCAGTTGCGTCACAACCCCCGTGCTTGAGCCCTGGGTGCTTGAGAAAAAAATTCCTGGGTTCTAAACCGACCCTTGTGGCGAGGGGGGCATCCCCCACCACAATCAATACGTCTTCTTAGTGAACAGTTAGAACGAACGTGATCTTCGATTGTTCTTCCGTCTTGCCCAGATAGATATAAGGCGATCCCGGTATCCTTAATCCACCTACAAATTTTCTGTTGGATGTCAGCAGCGACACAGGGGCGTGAATGGAAGTAATATCCTTGCGAGTAATAATATTGTCTCGATGATCGACGAGGTTGAAAAGCGTTGGGTTTCGAATATCCGAATGTTGTGCGCCCAGCACTTCAAGCCAACTTCGACTGATGAGTTTGTCGTAATATTCGCCGGGATTTTTTATGGTCAGGATGTAGCCTTGCGCCGTGTATCCAAAATGCAGTCTCAACGGCGTGGTGTCTACCCCCGGGGCTTGCGAATGCATGCCGAGCAGGCAGGAGTGGTCGTGATTCTGGGGCTTGCCGGTAAAAAAACCACCACTGAATGAACGAATGGTCGCCATTGCAGGTTTGCCATGCAGATGCTCAAGCAGATTGATGCGAGCGTCGTGCATTCTAAGTGTCGCGTTGAAAGATTCTTTTCCGTCCATGGTATATCGAGTCCTTAATAATAGTTGGGTGGAGCGGACTTTATAGGTTGTTTGTGTTGGCGGCTGTATTGCAGAAAGTTATTTAGTTGGTGTGCAGAATAGTTGTCAGTTGTTTTGTGAGCGCCCATGAAAAAGGCCCGCAACTTTCGATGCGGGCCTTTTTACTGTATTACGGCGCGCGATTAAGCGCCGTACACCGGCAGCTTCTTGCAAATGGCCTTGACCTTCTCACGAACGGCGTCGATCACCGCTTCGTTGTTCAGGTCAGCCAGGATGTCGCAGATCCAGCCGGCCAGTTCCTTGCACTCGGCTTCCTTGAAACCACGGGTGGTCACGGCTGGGGTGCCGAAACGCAGGCCAGAAGTGACGAACGGCGAACGTGGGTCGTTTGGCACCGAGTTCTTGTTGACGGTGATGAACGCCTTGCCCAGCGCCGCATCGGCGTCTTTGCCGGAGATTTCCTGCTTGATCAGCGACAGCAGGAACAGGTGGTTCTCGGTACCGCCGGATACCACGTCGAAACCGCGTTCGATGAACACGCTGGCCATGGCCTTGGCGTTTTTCACCACTTGTTGCTGGTAGGCCTTGAACTCAGGTTGCAGCGCTTCCTTGAAGCAGATGGCCTTGGCGGCGATCACGTGCTCCAGTGGGCCACCCTGGGCGCCTGGGAATACGGCGGAGTTGAGTTTCTTCTCGATGTCGGCGTTGGCGCGAGCCAGGATCAGGCCGCCACGTGGACCGCGCAGGGTCTTGTGGGTCGTGGTGGTGACCACGTCGGCGAACGGCACCGGGTTCGGGTAGACGCCAGCGGCGACCAGACCGGCCACGTGAGCCATGTCCACGAACAGGTAGGCACCGACCTTGTCGGCGATTTCGCGGAAACGGGCGAAGTCCAGCACCTGGGAGTAGGCGGAGAAACCGGCCACGATCATCTTTGGCTTGTGTTCCAGGGCCAGGCGCTCGACTTCGTCGTAGTCGATCAGGCCGTTGCCGTCGATGCCATACTGGATGGCGTTGTACAGCTTGCCCGAGGAGGAAACGCTGGCGCCGTGGGTCAGGTGACCGCCGTGGGCCAGGCTCATGCCCAGGATGGTGTCACCGGCCGACAGCAGCGCCAGGTAAACGGCGGCGTTAGCCTGGGAGCCGGCGTGTGGCTGGACGTTGGCGTAGTCGGCGCCGAACAGTTGCTTGGCGCGATCGATGGCCAGTTGCTCGACCACGTCGACGTACTCGCAACCGCCGTAGTAGCGCTTGCCCGGGTAGCCTTCGGCGTACTTGTTGGTCAGTACCGAACCTTGAGCCTCCATCACCGCGGGGCTGGTGTAGTTTTCCGAAGCGATCAGCTCAATGTGCTCTTCCTGGCGCTGAGCTTCTTGCTCCATGGCGGCAAAGAGATCGGCGTCGTACTTGGCAATGGTCAAATCACGGCTGAACATGGCGGTCCTCAAGGATCGGGGGCAGAAAAGGGGGGCATTCTAACCCAACCGCTTTTGGAAGGCATATGAAAGCACGTCATGTCGCGGACGAATGGGTTTCACACTGGTTGGGTTGTTCGTTGGCAGTACCGGCCCCCATCGCGAGCAGGCTCGCTCCCACAGGGTTCTAGGGCTTAAGCAAATCCAGCGGCACCCAGGGGCAACGGTGGGAGCGAGCCTGCTCGCGATGAGGCCGGTACAGGCGCCGCAGGACTCAATCGAGCATGAACAGCGCATCATTGCTGAACTGCGCCTCGAACCGGTTGGCCGGCATCGGGCGGCCGAACAGGTAGCCCTGGACTTCGTCGCAGCCGTGTTCGCGCAGGAAGTCCAGTTGCTCGTGGGTCTCGACGCCCTCGGCGATCACCGCCAGGTTGAGGCTGTGGGCCATGGCGATGATTGCCCGGGCGATCTGCGCATCCTGCTCGCCAGAGGGCAGGCCATCGACGAAGGTGCGGTCGATCTTCAACACATCGATGGGGAATTGCTTGAGGTAGTTGAGGGACGAATACCCAGTGCCGAAGTCGTCCACGGCAATGCTCAGGCCCAGGTTCTTCAACCCGGCGAGGATCTGCATCGCCTCGCTGACCTCGCGCATCAGGATACTTTCGGTCAGTTCCAGCTCCAGGCACGCCGGCGGCAGGCCGGTGCTGCGCAGGATATTGGCGATACGCGTGCCGAGCTGGCCGTCGGAGAACTGCCGGGCGGAGATGTTGACCGAGACCTTCGGCACCCGGACCTTGGCCTGGTGCCAGGTCTTGAGCTGCCGGCAGGCTTCGTCGATGACCCAGTCGCCGACGTCCACCACCAGTCCGAGTTCTTCGAGCACCGGGATGAAGTCGCCCGGCGGCACCAACCCACGGCGCGGATGACGCCAGCGCAGCAGGGCTTCGGCGCCAGTCAAACGTTTGCCATCGCCGCTGAATTGCGGCTGGTAATAGAGCACGAATTCGTTCTGCTCCAGGGCATGGCGCAGGTCGCTTTCCAATTCCAGGCGTTCCAGGGCACTGGCATTCATGTCGGCCTGATAGAACTGGAAGTTGTTCTTGCCGCGCTCCTTGGCGTGATACATCGCCGTGTCGGCGTTTTTCATCAGTTGGCTCAGTTCGTTACCGTCTTGAGGACTCAAGGCGATGCCGATACTGGCCGTGACGAAGAACTCCCGACCTTCGAGCACGAATGGCCGGACCAGGCTGGCAAGGATCTGCTCGGCCACGGTAATCGCCCGGTTCAGCGCCATTTCCCGACTGGCGCGCGGTTGCAGCAGCAAGGTGAACTCGTCGCCACCCATGCGCGCCACGGTGTCGTCATCGGCCACGCAACCGAGCAGGCGCGTGGCCATTTCCTTGAGCATCCGGTCGCCGGCGGCGTGGCCCAGGGAATCGTTGATCGGCTTGAAACGGTCCAGGTCGAGGAACATCAGCACCACCCAGGCTCTCTGCCGGTCGGCCGATTGCAGTGCGGTGTGCAGACGGTCCTGGAACAGCGTGCGGTTGGGCAGGTGGGTCAGGGCGTCGTAGTAGGCCAGGCGATGGATGCGCTGTTCGCTGGCCTTGCGTTCGCTGATGTCGCTGAAGAAACACACGTAGCTGGCCAGGTCACCCTCGTCATCGAGCACGGCGGTGATGCCGACCCAGGCCGGATAGTGCTCGCCGTTGCGGCGCTTGAGCCAGACTTCGCCTTCCCAGGTGCTGTGCTGTTGCAACTGTTTGAGCACGTAGCGCAAGTGGGCTTCCTGCTGCTCGTCCACGGTCAGCATGTTGGGCAATTGGTCCAGCACCTGCGATACGGCATAACCGCTGACGCGACTGAACGCTTCGTTGGCCTGGACGATGTAGCCGGCCGGGTCGGTGATCAGGATCGCCGAGGTCGAATGCTCGAAGACCGTGGCGGCCATGCGCAGGTCTTTTTCGGCGCGACGCTGCTGGCTGATATCCCGGCCCACACCCAGTACACCTTCGAAGGCGCCATGTTCATCCCATACCAGCACCAGCCGCAACTCGATAGGGATCTTGCGCCCGTCGGCCCGCAGGGCGTCGAACAGGAACAACTGGGTCTGCATCTGGTTGCGCAACTCAGCCAGTTGCTCGGGCTTGTCGAGGGCCTTGCTGACCCGGTCCATCAGGCTGTAGATGCCGGTCAGTTGCTGCGGATTGGCGATGATCGACTGCCAGCCGTTCTGGAAGATCCAGTCGGCGTTATAGCCCAGCACTGCCTGCACCGATGGGCTGACATAGTTGAGCGCGAGCTTGCTGTCGGTGGAGAAAATCACGTCGCTGATGCTTTCGGCGAGCATCCGGTAGCGCTGCTCGCTGTCGCGCAGCGATTCGCTGGCCTCGATCTGCTCGGTAATGTCCTTGGCCACGCCGATGATCCGGGTCACCTGATCGTGCCGATCGCGGGCCAGCGCCTGTTCGCGAATGTCGAAGCGCCGCCACTTGCCGTTGCGATGGCGAAAGCGCAATTGGCATTGCAACAGTTGCGTATACCCGCCCCGTCGTTGTTCCTGGCGCAGATTGTGGTAGTGGTCGGCGTCTTCGCTGTGCAGCAGGATTTCCCAGAAGTACTCGCCCATCTGGTGCAGTTCGGTGCGGTCGTACCCCAGCGTCTGGCCCAGGTGATGGTTGCTGAAGATCATCCGCTGGCTGATGACGTCCTGCACGTAAAGATGATCCGGCACCGTGCGCACCACGTCGGACCAGAAACCCTCGCGCTCCAGCAGCGAGAGTTCCACCAGCTTGCGACTGGTGATGTCGCTGATGCTCAGGATGACCGCATTGTAGTCCTGCTGTTTTTCCGGCAGGCGCAGGACCAGCCACAAGTGCTGGTCACGGCCATGGGCATCCTGGAGCCGGATTTCCAACTCCAGTTGTTTGTGCGGTTCGAGCAGCGCCTGGAGCAGCTTCGAGCCGACCGGGTTGTTGCCGTCCATGCCTTTGCCTACCAACAGTTGCCAGGCCTGTTCACAGGAGTCGACGTTGAGCAGCTTCAACGCCATCTGGTTGACTTCGGTGACGAGCACTTCCTGTTGCAGTTGTTCGAGCTGATGGGGGACTTCCAGCCAGGCTCGCAACTGGTCGCTATCGTACACGCCGACCCTGGCGAAGAAGGCCTTGAGCCCGGACAGGTCCAGCACACACAGGGCGACGCCGGTGCCTTCGAAAATATCCTGGTAGCGGCGTCGACCTTCGTGCAACTGCCGCTGGCGCCGACGCATGTTCAACAGCGCAATCACCGGCAGCAACGAAAAGGCCAGGCCCAGCAGGCATTTGCCGATGAACGCCGGTAGCAGTTGCTCGATCACCTGGCGCCGGTCGAACAGGCCCCGCAGTTGCCAGTCGCTGCTGCTCAAGGGTACGGTCAGGACGGTGTTGTCCAGATCGTCCGAGGACAGCCGGGTGGGGCCGGACGACGGCAGGCTCTCATCGCGGCTGATGATCTGCTGGTTAAGACGGTTTTCCACCAGCCACAGCGGGCGCATGCCGGTATCGGCCTGCTTGGTCAGGGTGGTGAAGAAGCTCGGCGTCAGGCGCAGGGCCCAGTAGCCACGGCTGCTGCCGCTGGCCTGATGCAACAGCAGGTGCACCACGGAGCCGTCTTCAGCATTGCTGAAGTAGTGAGCCTGGGCGCGGCTGCGGCGCACCAGTTCCGCCAGGTAGTCGGCATCGTGGCTGCCGGCATCGCTGTCGCTGAGCACCCGGCCGGAAGGGCTCAGCAGCGCCAGGCTGCGAACTTCCGGCAACGACTGTTGAAGCTTGCGCACCAGCGCCTGCTGTTCGTCGGCCGTTTGCGGTTGTTCGACGATCGGTAGCAGATTGAGAGCGATCTGCGCGTTCAAGGCCATGTTCAGGCTGACTTGCGCGGCGAGATCGGCGGTGTAGTCGATGGTGTATTGGCGCTGGTGCTGCTGGGTTTCGCGCAGTTGGTCGATCAATTGCCAGAACAGCAACCCCAGCAAAAGCAGCACCAGCGTCGCCAGCGCGCCCTTCAATGTCCCGCGCAGGGGCGAGCCGGGCACGGGGGACGGTGCACGTAGGGACGAGGGCGGCGTGACGTTGGACAAGCTGTAATCCTGCGGTTTGCTGGACTGGCGCGACACGCACTATAAGCCGGACGCCCGAAGGGCGGCTAGCATGCCTTGACTTGTGGCAAAGTGCCAGCCCTTGGCGGCTGGACCTGGACCGACGGTTGAGGTAGCTTTGCCGGTCAAACAAGAGCGTTCCAGCTCCAGATTCCCAGGCTCTATCCGCCCGCAGGCATTGATGACCGTCAAGCGCCGGCGCCGCGCATGGCCTGGCTTGTTCTTTTCACCTGTCACTGACGCTAGGTTCTCCATGGCTCAATACGTCTTCACCATGCATCGGCTGAGCAAAGTTGTTCCGCCGAAGCGGGAAATCCTGAAAAACATCTCGCTGTCGTTTTTCCCCGGCGCCAAGATCGGCGTACTGGGCCTCAACGGTTCGGGTAAATCCACGTTGCTGAAAATCATGGCCGGCGTCGATACCGAATTCGACGGCGAAGCCCGTCCGATGCCGGACCTGAATATCGGCTACCTGCCCCAGGAGCCTCAGCTGGACCCGACCAAGACCGTGCGTGAAGTGGTCGAGGAAGCGGTCAGCGTCATCAAGGACGCCCAGGCCCGCCTGGACGAGGTCTACGCTGCCTACGCCGATCCGGACGCCGACTTCGACAAGCTGGCCGCCGAACAGGCCAAGCTCGAGGCGATCCTGCAGGCCAGCGACGGTCACAACCTGGAGCGCCAGCTGGAAGTTGCCGCCGATGCGCTGCGCCTGCCGGCCTGGGAAGCGAAGGTCGAACACCTTTCCGGTGGCGAAAAACGTCGCGTGGCCCTGTGCCGCCTGCTGCTGTCCGCCCCGGACATGCTGCTGCTCGACGAACCGACCAACCACCTGGACGCCGATTCCGTCGCCTGGCTCGAACACTTCCTGCACGACTTCCCGGGCACCGTGGTCGCGATCACGCACGACCGTTACTTCCTGGACAACGTCGCCGGCTGGATCCTGGAACTTGACCGCGGCGCGGGCATTCCCTACGAGGGCAACTATTCGGGCTGGCTGGAAGCCAAGTCCGAGCGTCTGGCCCAGGAATCCAAGCAGCAATCGGCCCATGAAAAAGCCATGAAGGAAGAACTGGAGTGGGTGCGCAAAGGCGCCAAGGCCCGCCAGTCCAAGTCCAAGGCTCGTCTGCAACGCTTCGAGGAAATGCAGTCCCAGGAATTCCAGAAGCGCAGCGAAACCAACGAGATCTACATCCCGGCCGGTCCGCGCCTGGGTGACAAGGTCATCGAATTCAAGAACGTCACCAAGGGCTACGGCGACCGCGTGCTGATCGACAACCTGTCGTTCTCCATGCCTAAAGGCGCCATCGTCGGTGTCATCGGGGGTAACGGCGCGGGTAAATCCACGCTGTTCCGCATGCTGATGGGCAAGGAATCCCCGGATTCG
>Ga0209795_10000108_pt1 | contig 80038 bp, 69 predicted proteins | sample AgamicOrMarz_FD_187166 | JGI IMG/M metagenome (GOLD analysis project Ga0209795, IMG submission 187166) | Agave microbial communities from Guanajuato, Mexico - Or.Ma.rz (SPAdes) (version 2) | ecosystem: Host-associated > Plants > Phyllosphere > Phylloplane/Leaf | place: Guanajuato, Mexico...
GAACTCTTCTTTCAGGCTCATGGTATCTCTCGTGTCCCAGGGCATGATGGCTTTCCGGCGAAGTTAGCTCGCCAAAAGTGTCCACCATGTCCCCGCACACCCGTCAACCATGTGTCCGGTCCGTACAATAAGGCGCCAAAAGTAACCAAAAGCGCCTCGCCCCACCACTGGGCACCTCGCTTACGCTCGGTGTTCCCTCACTCCGGCCCTTGTGGTTGATGGGGCGTCCAAGATCAAAAGCAAAAGCCAAGCAAAGCAAAGCAAAGCAAAGCAAAAACAAGGCGGCCTTGCAGCCGGCCCGTCTCGCCCGGCTGTACCTAAGCCCCCTGTGGGAGCGAGCCTGCTCGCGATGGCGGTGGGTCAGTTAACTCGGTTTCGACTGACCTGACGCATTCGCGAGCAGGCTCGCTCCCACAGGGGTGGGGTGTACTTGCTCCCACATCAGGGTGTGTCAGAGGAGGCTTTTACCGCTGTTCAACTACATCCAATGCCCGGTTCGCCAGCAGCAGGCCCAGTTCGATCATCTGCTGCACGCCCAGCGCTATATGACGTCGCGAACCTTCCAGGTCGAATGTCAGGTCACCGAGCATGGCATTGGCCGAGGCCAGGGTTTCGCTGAGGTTGGCGAGCAGGCATTCGGCGTCGACGTTGGGGGCGATGATGAACAGGGTGTCGGGGTTGTTGGGTGGTTCCTGGTCGGCCTTGGGCTTGAGGTAATAATCCAGGGCGCGGGTGGCCGCTTCGTCGAGCTTTTGGGTGTTGGCGGACTGAGTGCGGGATGTGTGGTTGTCTGGGGTATTGGATTTGTTCTTGGACATGCTCATGGATCCTCAAAGTGGGAGCCATCACAAATTCGCTACTAAACGAAGAGAGTGGCAGCTGTACGCAGGTTAGTAGACCGGGGATCCAAGAGTCCGGCGCACCCGAAGGCGCCCTGCGCACAGCTACCATTGATGCAGGCGTGGATACCTGACTGAATGGAGCGTTACGCGTCTTGGATACCGAGCTACTAAACCCGATCACTGACGGTCAGTGACGAGGACAAAGCTACCGGCGAGCTCCAAGGCGCACAAGCCGGCGGATTCTGGCGCAGTTGTAGGCAGAGGCGCAAGACAACGTAGCCTCCTGTGGCAAATCTGAAGGACGCGAATCAGGCCATTTCCCAAGAGGTTGTAGGGGAAATTCCCCAAGTGCCAGAACTGCACTAGAGAAAGCGAACCCGTGGCGAGGGAGCTTGCTCCCGCTCGGCTGCGCAGCAGCCGCAAAAAAGCTTGGGGCCGCTGCGCAGCCCAGCGGGAGCAAGCTCCCTCGCCACGGGTTTTTGGTTCACTGAGCATTGAGGAAGTCCCGGCTACCGGAGCTAGGGTGTGCTCATAAAAAAGTCTGTCACACGGAGTCGGTGACCGATCCTTTCAGCGCCAACCCAATCTTGCGTCGCAACTCCTCTTCGGAAAACGGCTTGTGCAACACCGGGTATCCCGCGAACTCGGCTGGCACGCCGCTGGCGCCGTAGCCGGTGCTGAATAGAAAGGTGATGCCGCGACTGCGCAGGATTTGCGCCACCGGGAACACTCGTTCGCCGGCCAGGTTGACGTCGAGAATGGCGAGGTCGATGTGGGCCGTGCTGGCGCGTTCCTGCGCGGCCGCAAGCCGGGCGACCGAAGCGACGATTTCGCAGCCCAGGTCTTCGAGCATTTCCTCGATCAGCATGGCAATCGCCCCTTCGTCCTCGACAACGAGCACCCGGACTCCGGCGAATGGCGTCATGCCTAGGCCCCGATCAGGAATGAGAAGTGGCAGCGGACGCCTTCTGGGGCAAAGGTGAGGTCAAACGTGCCGCCCAGGTCGCGCTCGATGCAGCGTTTCATCAGGCGAGACCCCAACCCTTCCCGCTCCGGCTGCAACACCAGCGGCCCACCGCGCTCGCGCCAGTCCAGGGTGAACAGGGTGCCGTCGGGTTGCGCTTGCAACTGCCAGGTGACGGACAACGTGCCTGTCTCCACCGACATTGCACCGTACTTGAGCGCGTTGATCGCCAGTTCGTTGAGGGTCATCGTCAGATTGAGCGCGACCCGGGTGCCGATGTCGATGGACGGGCCCTCGACGACGATCCGCTGTGGATCGCTGCCGAATACCGGCATCAGGACTTCCTGGGCCAGGGAGTCCAACGGGGTGTTGCCCCAGTGACGGCGGGTCAGCAGATCATGGGCGCGGGACAACGCCAGGAGGCGCGCCTCGAAGCGTTTGTATCCGTCTTTCGCGTCCTGTGCGTCACGTGCGGTCTGGACCGCCAGGGATTGCACGGTGGCGAGGGTGTTCTTGACCCGATGATTGAGTTCGTCGATCAGGGTCTTCTGGCGATTCTCGGCCTGCTTGCGCTCGGTGATGTCCACCAGCATGTTGATCGCGCCCACCAGATTTCCTTCGGCGTCATGCAAGGGGGTGGGATACGGAGCGAAGGGTACGCGGGTGCCGTCCGGGCGTTCGGCGATTGCCTCGACGCCGCGTATCGGCCGGTTTTCCTTCAAGGCCACTGCCATCGGACATTGGTCGTGAGGTAGCGGTGTCTCGTCAGTGTTGAAGAGTTTCCAGGTCACGCACCACATGTCGCCCAATTCAGGAGTGCGACCGGAGAGCTCGACTGCGGCCCGATTGTAGAACGTGATGCGACCTTCAGCGTCGGTCGTATAGACAGCCGCGGGCAAGGCTTCGAGCAGGTTGCGCATGTGCCGCTCGCTCTCGCGGACCTGCATTTCCATGCGCCGCGCCGCAGTCACATCCTGAAGGACTCGCACGCCATAGCGAAACTGCCCGGCCGCATCGCGTACCGAGGAGCTGTGCACGTCCAGGTAGAGGACCTGACCATCGGGTCTCACGGCGCGCTTGCGCAACACATAGCTGTCCATTTCGCCGGCCACCTGCCGTGCGTATGAAACAGCATCCTCATTGATGCATTCCGGATGGGTGTAGTCGAGGAAGGACATTGCCAACAGCTCTTCCCGCGAGCGCCCGAGCATGTTGCACAAGGCATCGTTCACCCGCAGCAGATGACCGTTGGCATCGGCCTCGGCGATGCCGATAGTGGCCGCTTCGTACGTGGCGGCCAGACGGCTATCGCTCTCCTGGCGCGCCGTCTCGGCGGCGTGCATGCAAGTCACATCAATGGTGAAGCAGCGCGTGTTGAACAGCTTGCCGGCTTCGAAACGGCCATTGGAGGTGATGGTGACGTGCTTGATCGAACCGTCCTTGGCCTTCAGGCGCGCCGGATAGCTTTCCAGGCAATCGCCGCTGCTGAGTTTGCTGAGGATGTCGCCGATCACCGGCTCGTCAGCATGGAATTCAGTGATGTGACGGCCAATGTATTCATCGGCCGAGTAGCCCAAAAGTGCCAACTCGGCCTTATTGGCGCGCAGGATGATGCCGTCGCCACTGACAATATGCAGGCCCACCGCGCTGTTTTCGAAAAAGTCTTCGAGGTCGGCACTCTTGCGCCGCAATTCCTCGGCCATGGCGTGATGCGCCGTGACATCCTGGAAGCAGTTGATCGCGCCTTGGACGACGCCACGTCGATCCCTGAGCACGCGGATGTTCATCAGCGCGACGAAGCGCGAACCGTCGGAGCGCTGGATAATGACTTCCTGGTTGCGCGCCGTGACACCGGCGCCGAGGGCCTGGGCGATCGGGCACTCGTCAAAGGCCAGCGGCGTGCCGTCCATCATGAACAGGCGATGGGAGCCGCAGAAGCGGTCACCGTCTTCCCCGAGCACCGGCGTACGCCCCCACAGCCCGGCCGCCTCGCTGTTGTACCTGACGAGCCACCCATCGCGATCACACAGGTACACCGCCCCGGGAATGGCTTCGAGCGCGTTTTCGCCAATGGAAAACAGGCTTTCGTATTCGCTCGGCGCCAGTGTTTCCCTGGGCAGCTCTTCAATGTTCGACATCTGTCATCCTCGGTCTTTTCACGGTGCTGCAATGGACTCTAGATACCTATTGTCGGCAGGAGTTCAGGTGGAATTGCGCACCATTGCCCTCGCCCGTCAAAAACCGAACAGGGCTTGAGGCGCCTGGATCATCAATGCGTGCATCAGCGGCGCCGGACACTGCAAGGCCTGCAACTGTTGCATCACGGTGTCGAAACCGACGCTTTGCTCATGCTGGGTGTGCGGCCAGTCACTGCCCCACACCAGCCGCCGCGGGCCAAAGCTCTGTTCGAGCAGCACCAACGAAGCTTTGGCGAACTCAAGGTTCTGTTGATCACTGGCGGCCAATCGGTAGATGCCCGACACCTTCATCCACAACTGCCCGCCCAGCCCCAGCTCCAGCAGCTCGGCAAATTCAGCCTGGTCGACACCCAGGCGCGCATCCGGACGGCCGAAGTGATCGATGACCAGTTGAATGCCAAACGGCATCAACTGACGGATCAACCCCGGCAGATCTTCAAGCTGGCGGTGCAGCTCGACATGCCAGCCCAGTTGCGCGATGTGGCCGAAGAAGTCCTTCCAGGCGACGTCGCGAAAATCCGGCAGGACCTTGCCCATCAGGTTCAGGCGCACGCCCACCACACCCTGGCGGGCCATGTCGTCCATGACGGCGCGACTGACATCGCGCTCCAGTACCACGACACCACGCAACTGCCGGGGCGCCTGGCGCAACGCCGCCAACAGGTAGCTGTTGTCGGTGCCGAGAAAGCTTGGTTGCACCAGTACGCCGTGGCTCAGGCCATGGGCTTGCAGGTGTTCCAGGTACTGGGCGAGCGTGGCGTCATAGTCGGGCGCATAACGCCGTACGCTGGCCAGGTTCAGCTCTCGGCTGAACACATGGGCATGGGCATCGATGCCGGTGATTGGGATGGTATGGGTATCAGGCATGGACTTCATTTATCCGAAAAAGGCTCGTAATCCAGCAATGCTGTTCACTCAAGAAAGCAGATGAATCTGTGGCGAGGGGATTTATCCCCGCTGGGCTGCGAAGCAGCCCCAGAAAGGCTGAACGCAATTAACCAGGAATACCGCAGTGGCCGGGTTAAGGGCTGCTTCGCAGCCCAGCGGGGATAAATCCCCTCGCCACAATGATCAGGTAAGCAACGAGGGAACGACATTGTCCTCAGGCACGGGCACTCTGGTTATCAATGGATGAAGCCGGTGCCGGTTCTGCAGCAGCCTCCAGGCTCCGCCCTCGGGTTTCCGGCAGGCACAGCGCCGCGAGCACCGCCACGCCATAGGCGATCCCGGCGTCGATGCCGATGGCCGAGCCCAGGGACATGGAATCGCTCATGTGCCCTACCAGGAACGGGAATATCGCCGAGAGCACCCGGCCGAAGTTGTAGCAGAACCCCACGCCGGCGCCGCGCACATCTGCCGGGTACAACTCGTTGAACAATGCCCCGAGGCTCGCCGGGATGCCGGCCGCGAAGAAGCCCAGCGGAAATCCGAGGAACAGCATCTGGGTATTGGTCAGCGGCAGGAACACATAACACTGCACCGTCACGACGCAGCACAACGCGAACAGGACGATGTTCTTGCGTCGGCCGATCCGGTCGATCAACAGGCCGCTGACCACGCAACCGCACCAGAAGGCGAAGATGATCACCGCCAGGTAACCGCCGGAGTTGAGGACCGACAGGTTGCGTTCGGTCTTGAGGAACGTCGGCAGCCAGGTCATCACCGCGTGGTAACCGCCGTGTGCGCCGAGCCCCAGCAGCCCGCCGAACAACGTCACGCGCAGCAGCTCTGGGCGGAAGATGCCGCTCAGGGATTTGAAGAAGCTCTTCGGGATCGCCTGTTCTTTTTGCAGGCGCTGGTAACTGTCAGGCTCCTCGACGTTGCGACGGACCCAGATGATCAGGAACGACGGCAACAGGCCCACGATGAACATCACCCGCCAGGCCATGTCCTGGGGTACAAACGAATAGATCAGCGTGAAGACACCCACCGCCAATCCCCAACCCACCGCCCAGGCACTCTGCACGGTGCCCATGACTTTGCCGCGGTATTTGGGATTGATGGTTTCAGCCATCAGCACCGCGCCGGCGGCCCATTCCCCACCGATCCCGAAGCCCTGCAGCGCCTTGACGATCAGCAACTGATGAAAGCCGGTGACAAAGGCCGATAGAAAAGTGAAGAACGAGAACCAGAGGATCATCCATTGCAGCGTGCGCACCCGACCGTAGCGGTCCGACAGCGTTCCGCCGACCCAACCGCCCAATGCCGAGGTGACCAGCGTGACGCCGCTGATCAATCCCGCATCGCCCTTGGACAAGGCGAACGCGGCGATCAGCGCTGGAATCGCCAGGCCGAACATCTGCACTTCCAGGGCGTCGAGCGACCAGCCACCGAAACAGGCCCAGAACGTTTTGCGCTCGCGCGCGGTGATTTGGCGATACCAGCTGAACATGTTTCTTATCCTTATCAGTCGAACGAAAGGCAGCCGAGAGCGAACCGCGCCGCTACAGGGCCAGTGAAGGCAAACAAAAACGCTCAGGACAGCGGCGAGCGATGCGCCGCTGAACGTGCCGCTAATCCGGCCGGATCAGCGGATTTCCACCTGGTAACGGAAGTGCTCGGCACGCCCGCGAGAGCGCCGCCACTCCAACGGGTTGCCGGCGTAGTCACGGGCCAGGCGCTCGATCACCACCACCGGGCTGTTGACCGGTACCTGGAGCAATCGCCCGTGCACCTCATTCACCGATTCGGCGGTGAGGGTTTCTTCGGCGTAGGCGACCACCTGCCCGCAGATTTCTTCGTAAATGGGGTAAAGCAGCGGCCCTTTTTGGTCCAGGTCGATCTCGAGCAGCGGTTGGAAGCGGCTACGGGGCAACCAGATTTCTTCGGCGAGCACCGGCTCCACATCCAGAAGACGCACCCGGACGATGCGGATCACCGGCGCATCGACCGGCAGCCCCAATACCTGGGCCACCGCTGAAGGCGCGGGCACGGGCTCGATGGACAGGATGCGGCTCTCCGGAACCCGGCGCTCACCGGACGCGCTTTGAAAACGGAAGAAGCGGAACAGCGACGACTGAAACTGTGGCCGACGAATGAAGGTGCCACGCCCCTGCTGACGCTCCAGGACGCCTTCACTGACCAGCGCATCGATTGCCTTGCGCACGGTGCCGGTGGACAGCTGGTATTCGGCGCTAAGCGCAGCCTCGGTGGGAATCGCCTCCCCCGGACGCCAACGGTTGTTGGCGATCTGTTCAGCCAACTGATCGCGTAGGCGTTGATAGAGCGGTAGGCGGACGTCGCTGGAGAGAGCGTTCATTGACCTTATTCACCTTGTTATCTAGTCATATATATGAATATGGGGAGCGAGTATTTGCCTGCGCCCGGTGAGTTGTCAAGAAAGCCTGCAAATCTGCTTGACCAACGGTGGCGACACCCTCTCGACTCGGCGACGGATAGACCCCCGGCCTGGGCGCGTAGTACAGTGCTCGAAAGCCGATAAATATCCACTTTGAGATGACTGCAGGATCTGAAGGTCAGGTGCCTTGCACAGCGTCATCCTTCTGCCGCGACGGTAACCGCATGATCGAAATCACCGAAGTCTCCATCGCCCAACTGCGGGCTGCGCTCGAGTCCGGCCAGACGACGGCGGTCGAGCTGGTCCAGGCCTACCTCGCCAGGATCGATGCCTACGACGGTCCCGATACGCCTACTGCCTTGAACGCGGTGGTGGTGCGCAATCCTGATGCCTTGAAAGAAGCGCAGGCGTCCGATGCGCGTCGGGCCAGCGGCCAGACCCTGGGCCCGCTCGATGGCATTCCCTATACGGCCAAGGACAGTTACCTGGTCAAGGGCCTCACCGCTGCGTCCGGGAGCCCGGCATTCAAGGATCTGGTGGCGTACCGCGATGCGTTCACCATCGAGCGCCTGCGCGCTGCCGGCGCGATCTGCCTGGGCAAGACCAACATGCCGCCGATGGCCAACGGCGGCATGCAACGCGGGATCTATGGCCGGGCGGAGAGCCCGTACAACGGTGACTATCTGACCGCTCCGTTCGCCTCGGGCTCCTCCAATGGTGCTGGCACGGCGACCGCTGCCAGTTTCGCCGCGTTTGGTCTGGCGGAAGAGACTTGGTCGAGCGGACGCGGCCCGGCGTCGAACAACGGTTTGTGTGCCTACACGCCTTCGCGCGGGGTGATTTCGGTGCGTGGTAACTGGCCACTGACGCCGACCATGGACGTGGTGGTGCCCTACGCCCGAACCATGGCCGACCTGCTCGAAGTGCTGGACGTGGTGGTCGCGCACGACCCGGATACACGCGGCGACCTGTGGCGCCTGCAACCCTGGGTGCCGATCCCGAGTGTCGACTCGGTTCGCCCTGCCTCGTATCCGAGCCTCGCCAGCAATCCGGGCGCCCTGGCCGGCATTCGCTTCGGCGTGCCACGGATGTACATCAATGCCGATCCGGATGCGGGCACGGCCGAGGCTCCCGGCATCGGCGGCCCGACCGGCCAACGAATCGTCACCCGCGCCTCGGTGATTGACCTGTGGGAAGAAGCCCGCAAGACGCTCGAAGCAAACGGCGCAGAGGTGGTCGAGGTGGATTTCCCGCTGGTGTCCAATTGCGAGGGTGATCGTCCTGGTGCACCGACGGTGTTTACCCGTGGGCTGGTGTCCAAGGAGTTTCTGCACCATGAGCTGTGGGACCTTTCGGCCTGGGCGTTCGATGATTTCCTGCGGGCCAACGGCGATCCGAAGTTGAATCGCCTGGCCGATGTCGACGGCCCACAGATATTCCCCCACGACCCGGGCACCCTGCCCAACCGCGAGGACGACCTCGCCGCCGGCATGGACGAATACGTGAAAATGGCCCAGCGTGGCATCACGCCTTGGGATCAGATTCCAACCCTGCCGGACGGACTGCGTGGCCTGGAACAGACGCGTCGGATCGACCTGGAAGACTGGATGGATCGGCTTGGGCTCAACGCGGTGATCTTCCCGACGGTGGCCGATGTAGGGCCGGCCGATGCGGACGTCAATCCGGTGTCTGCCGATATCGCCTGGAGCAACGGCGTCTGGGTCGCCAACGGCAACCTCGCGATCCGCCACCTGGGCGTGCCCACCGTCACCGTGCCCATGGGCATCATGGCCGACATCGGCATGCCCGTCGGCCTGACATTTGCCGGCCGGGCCTATGACGACTCGGCGTTGCTGCGACTGGCTTCGGCGTTCGAGGCGACCGGGTCGAAACGCCAGATTCCACCGCGCACGCCGCCGTTGTCTGCTCGGTCGGGTCGGTGATCTGAAGCTGTTCGGGGCTGCTTCGCAGCCCAGCGGGAGCAAGCTCCCTCGCCACAAGAGCGGTGTATCCGCGATCCCCTTGTGGCGAGGGGATTTATCCCCGCTGGGCTGCGCAGCAGACCCAGATGGCTAAAGGCAATCTTCCTGACACACCAAGGTGACTGGATTAAGGGCTGCTTCGCACCCCAGCGGGGATGAATCCCCTCGCCACAGGAGTTTGCGCGCCTCTTTGGTTTCGCGCCGAGACTCAATACCACTGCGTACGCAAAACCCGTGGCGAGGGAGCTTGCTCCCGCTGGGCTGCGCAGCAGACCCAAAAGCCTGAGCGCAATTAACAACGTTTAACTCACGCCCTCATCCTCCCGCCTCCAAGAATGACGCCCTCTGCTCAAATCTGTTTTCCACCACGGGAAGCTGTTGACCTCCCGTGGGGATGCAGCATTACCGTCTGACATGGATTTTCTGTCATGGCTCACGCTCGACATACCCCCGCCACGTTCAGGCCGTTCTGGTTCCTGACCCTAATCACTGGCAGCGCAACCTCAGCGATGGCGGCACAACCTGCACAAGAAGTCCCCGGCTTCCTCGAAGGCGCGAACCTGGAAATCCTCAGCCGCAACTTCTACCTGAATAACGACTACCGTTCCCCCACCCCATCCGGCAAAAGCTACAAGGCGGAATGGGCCCAGGGGTTCATCGCCTCGTTCGAGTCCGGTTTCACCGCCGGCACCCTCGGCGTCGGCATCGATGCGCATGGTTTCCTGGGCTTGAAGCTGGACGGCGGCAAAGGGCATTCCGGAACGGGACTGCTACCGCTGGATGGGGATGGGCGCAATGAAGACAACTACTCCAGCGCTGGCGGTGCGCTGAAATTCAGAGTCTCACAAACCACTCTGGCGGTCGGTGAACTGACTGTAGAGACCCCGGTATTCGACACAGCAGACAAACGCCTGCAACCGGAGTACGCCAGCGGCCTGCTACTCTCCAGCAAGGAACTCGAAGGGCTCGACCTGCAAGCCGGTCACTTCAGCGCTTTCAAGAATCAGGACGCCTCGACCCGCCGCGGCGACTTTTCCGGCTACGGGGCCACCACGCGCAACCATGACATCGACTTCATCGGCGCCGACCTGCTCAGCGGCCAGCCAGTGGGCGGTGCCCTCTACGCTTCCGAACTGAGCGACACCTGGCGCCAGTACTACGCCAATCTACACGGAACCCTCGGCAACCTGTTTCTCGACGGCAGCCTGTATCACACCCGCGATCAAGGCAAGGCCGCCGCCGGAGCCATCGACACCACCGCCTACAGCCTCTCGGGCAAGTACAGGATCGATGCCCAGGCGTTCACCCTGGCCTATCAAAAAATCAATGGCGACACGCCCTTCGATTTCGTCGGTGGCGACTCGATCTACCTCGCTAACTCGATCAAATACGCCGACTTCAACGGCCCCGGCGAACGCTCCTGGCAAGCGCGCTACGACCTCGACCTGGGCACCTTCGGCATTCCCGGCCTGAGCTTCATGGCCCGCTATGTCACCGGACGCGGCATCGACGGCAGCCACGCCCCACAAGGCGGGGCCTACAACCCATTCGATCCAGACAGCAACAGCTATCGCCCGCAGCAAGGGGATGGCGGACGCCATTGGGAGCGCGACCTGGACCTGCATTACGTGGTGCAGTCCGGCCCGGCCAAGGATTTGTCGCTGCAACTGTCCCATGTCAGCCACCGAGCCAACGACGCCCAGGCCGGGGATGACATCGACCGGTTGTACGTGGTCATCCAGTACCCGCTCAAGTGGGGGCCGTTCTGACCGGCGCTACAGGCGAAAATATTGCTGCATGGCCTGGGCCAGCAAGTCCACCGCCTCTTCATTGTGGGAGGCTTGCGACCGTTGGAACACCACCTCGTGTTCGGCGATGTCGGGCAACCCGTCGAGGATCTGCATGGCGTCGGTCACGCGCGCACGGTCTATCAGACTGATCGCCAGCCCTGCCTCGACGCACGCCTTGACCGCCTGGTTGGAGGGGCTTTCCAGGACGATGCGGGTTCGGCGACCGCTTTGTCGCAGCGACTCCATCATCGCTTGCCGATACGGACATTGCGCCGCGTGCACCGCCAATGGCAGCGGATCCATCCCGGCCAGGGCGACATGGGCCGGCCCGACCCAGACCGGTCGGGTGGAGACCAACACCTGTGCCCCTGCATTCGTTGAGCCCTTCGGCTGGGTAATGACCGCCGCCTGGAGCTTGGCCCGCTGTACCAGATCCCGCAGCGCATAGCTTGGCGCCGTCTTGAGCTCCAGCACCACGTTTGGCCAGGCGGTCGCGAATGTCGGCAGGATGTCACGGATGACGTGGTCGGCATATTCATCCGGGACGCCCAGGGTGATGCGCCCCGCCAGCTGGGTTCCTTGCAGATCGGCCAACACCCGGTCATGGGTATTGAGCAGTTCCGTGGTTGAGGCCAGCAAGCGCTTGCCCAGGGTCGTCAAGGAAACCGATTGATTGTCCCGGTTGAGCAGCCGTCCTCCGGCGACGCTCTCAAGACGCTGTATGTGCACACTCACCGCCGCCGGGCTCTTGTGCAGGACCTGGGCCGCCGCGCTGAATTTCCCGATGCGTGCCACTGCGTGAAATGTCCGGATCAGGTCGATATCGAGAATGGCCGTCATGATTCACCCTTCGTGAATGAGTGATGCAGGATATTTTGATTTATTAGACTACGCCGGTTTCGTAGCCTGGGGTCATGAACCTGCCCAACTGCACCACCCGGCCATCCGTTTCCTGGCGCCACTGGCACCAGGCCGTTCCACTGCCGCTGCTTGAGGTCGCCATGCTGCTGGCCTGGAGCTCCGGCTTCGTCGGCGCGCGCTTTTCCATCGACTTTGCGCCGCCGTTGCTGGTGGTGTTCTGGCGCTGCGTGGTGGTCACGTTGGTTCTGCTGCCGTTCGTTGCCCGTCAACTGCGCCGCGCGTCTTGGGTTGTGCTGCTGAAAAACGCTGGCATCGGCCTGCTGGCGATGGCCGGTTACCTGGCGGGGATCACCCAAGGGATCGCCCTGGGTGTGCCGGCGGGCGTGGCGGCGCTGGTTGCCGACCTGTTGCCACTGGGCATGGCGTTGCTGGCCGCCGCCGTGCTGGGGCAACGACTGGCGTGGCAGGTCTGGGCCGGCCTGCTCATTGGCCTGGGCGGCGTTGCGCTGGTGACCTACGGCGCGCTGGCCTGGGGCCGCGCGCCGTTATGGGCCTATGGCCTGCCACTGCTCGGCATGCTTTCGCTCGCCGTAGCGACTTTATGGCAAAAGCAGCTCGCGGCCACGCAGACCCTGGGCCTGCTGCCCAATCTCTGGCTGCAATGCTGCGTGTCGGGGGTTGCCTTTGCCGTGGTCGAGGGAATCCAGGGCAGCCTGGCGCCACTCCCGAGCGCCGGTTTTACACTGAGCGTGCTGTGGACCGCAGGGCTGTCGACCATGGGCGGCTACGGGCTCTATTGGCTGTGCCTGCGCCGTGCGAGTGCTACACGGGTCGCCAGCGTCCTGTACCTCAGCCCGCCGATCACCCTGCTCTGGGCCTGGGCGATGTTTGGTGAGCCGCTTTCATGGCAGATGGTGGTGGGCATGGCCGTTTCCGGCATGGGGATCTGGCTGGTGGTGCGCCTGGAAGCCCGGCAAGCCCAGCGGCAAAAAGACCGGCGGCTGGAGGCAGCCTAGACGTTCAGGGTATTTCGCCAGGTTCGAGTTCCCGAGTCAGATGGGCCGTCAGCGCTTCCAATAAAACAGCGACCTTGGGCAACATTTCACGGTTCTTCTGCCAGAGCAGGTTGATCGGCATACCATCGGTCGCCGAATGAGCAAGTACTTGCACCAGGGTCCCCTCCTCAAGTTGCCGCTGGATCAACCATGAAGGTAGCTGGGCAATCCCGCACCCTGAGAGCAGTGCCATCACCAAGCCTTCTCCGTCGCCGACGATCAACGTTGGGGTCATTTGCCTTCTGACGATTTCCCCCGGGCGGCTGCCGGCGAAATTCCACGAGCTGATTTTTCCGTCCGGCCAACCGTAGGCGATGCACTGGTGATACTCCAGCTCCGATTCGGTAAGGGGCGCGCCATGCTCGGCCAGGTACAAGGGGGACGCGCAGAGCACATGCCATTCGCGGCCCAGGTGTCGGTGCCCTACCGTGTCCGGCCAGACATCCCTGCCTCCCAACGTAACGACGATGTCCACGCCCTCCTGGAGCGGGTCGATGGAATGATCGGAAAATGAAATATGCGGGACCAACAACGGGTAGTCCTGCAGGCAGCGCAGGATGATGGGGAGCACCTGGGAACGGCCGAATGCTCCCGGGAGGTGGAGTCGAACGCGGCCACGCGGCTCGGTGTGCTCGGCATGCAGCGAAAGCTCGGCCTCTTCAAGGTCCGTCAGCACCCCGGTGCAGGTGCGGTAGAAAGCCGTTCCTGCGTCAGTCAGCGAAACGCGCCGGGTGGTGCGTTCAAACAATCGAACCCCAAGCCGGCTCTCCAGGCGAGCAACGCCCTTGCTGACCGCAGAGGCCGTCAGGTTCAAGCGGTCTGCGGCGGTCTTGAAACTGCCGGACTCGGCGACGCAGACGAAAACATCGATGCCCTTCAGTCGTTCGGAGGCAAACATAGGCATCCTTGATTCATGAATTCATTTCCTTCAATCCGTGAACAAACATCATAAATTAGAATTCCATTCCTCAGTATGCTGCCGTTCCATGGCGTCCCTCGCACGTCGCGGAACCTGTCAACTTATCCAGTAAAGAGGCACGGATGCTCACGGCTCTTAAAAACTATCCCTCGACCGTCAATCTGTTGCTTTCAGCGTCTCTGGTCCTGACGTTGGCGCGGGCAATCACCCTGCCCTATCTGGTCATCTATTTATCGGGACGCTTTGGGTTGAGCGTCGCCGACATCGGCCTGGTCATCGGCAGCACGTTGATCATCGGGTCGTTGTTGAGCCTGTACGGTGGTTTCCTGGTGGATAACTTGTCCAGCTACCGGCTCATCCTGGTTTTCAGCGGGCTGTTCACGATGGGGTTCCTGGGCACATTCCTGGCTCGTGAAATCTGGCTCTTCTATGGGTGCCTGGTGATGATCAACCTGGCCTATGCGGTCATCGATATTGCCGTCAAGGCGGGGTTTGGTGAATTGCTGCCAGTTGCCGAACGTAGCCAAGCCTTCTCCATCAAGTACACATTGACCAACATCGGTTATGCCGCTGGGCCGTTGATTGGGGCAGGACTGGCCAGGCTGGATAGCAGCCTGCCATTTTTCATGTCGGGTGCGCTGGGTGCAGCATTCTTTTTCAGCTACCTGATATGGGCCAACCGAGACCTGAGCGTTGTCGAAAAGAACCGCGCTCCCCTCCCATTCCTGGCCGTGGCACAGTTGTTGTCCCAGGACTGGCGACTGGTGTGTTTTACCCTCGCGGGGTTACTCAGCGCGGTGGTCTTCGGCCAATTCACTGCCTACCTCTCTCAATACCTGGTGCTCACCACCACGCCTGAATTCACCTACCGGATCATCAGCGCCATCGTCACCACAAACGCGCTGATGGTGATCAGTTTGCAGTACACCATCGGCAGAAAGATTTCCCAGCGGCATATGAACCTCTGGCTAGGCGCCGGGCTGAGCCTGTTCATCCTTGGACTGGCAGGCTTCGCCCTGTCAGGCACGGCCCTGTTCTGGATCATCTCGATGGCGGTTTTCACCCTCGGCGAGATTATCGTCATCCCCGCTGAATACATGCTCATCGACAACATCGCCCCCAATCATCTGCGAGGCATGTATTACGCAGCGCAAAACCTCAGTAACCTCGGCGCGGCATCCGGCCCGGTGCTGTGCGGCTTCGTATTGGCGACTCAACCGCCACACTACATCTTCTACATGCTCGCGCTGTTCACCCTTGCAGGGGGCGGGTTCTATCTTTTAGGAGCATGCATAAGCGATCGTTTCAGCAGGCATCGATCCTGATGCGTTCACGCAGGCGCGGGGTAAGCCAATTTCAGTCCAATCATTTGCGCCGCAGGATTCAACACAGCCTTGTTCGACTTGTCTTTGTCCATGATGTGGATGACCTCGACGCCGCGCAGCAACAGGTAGTCGGCAATGATCCGCCGATGACAGCGCCACCAGACTGCCTCGGCGCACATGATCGCGCAGCGTTGGGTCCGGCTCAGCTCCAGCAGCCGATCCAGGCCCTGCTCGAATTCGTCCGAGAGCGCATAGTCGGCGTAATTGTGGAAGCTGCGATTGTCCCAGAACGAATTGACCTCATCAGGGATTGTCCTGGACTTCTTGCGCAACCCGCCCAGTTGCGCGATCTGCTCGTGACGCAGGCCGAATGGCGCCAAGTGTTGGGCAAGCGTATCGAGGTTGTATTGGGGGTTGGTGCGGGACCGGGGGACGGTTCGCACATCGACGATCATCTCGACCCCGAAGCCCTTTACGATCTCCACGAACTGTTCGAGAGTCCGGGTTGAATGGCCGATCGTGTGGACAATGAGATTTCCCATGAATGAGCATCCGAACAGTAGCCGCTGGTATGGGCATTAGGTGATCTGTCCGGGCAATGGTTCGACCGTTCTTCGACGCGCAGCGGTCAGTTTCTCGACGCCCCGGCACTGAAGGCCGGGACATCGAGACAGGGCGAATCAGGCCGGTTGCTTCAGTGTGTCGTAGGCCTCGAGCGAGCGCATCGAGTAGATGTAGGCGGCGCCCGCGTTCAACGAAATGGCGGTTGCCAGCGCCGCTGCCACCTCCTCACGGGTCGCGCCAGCCTTGATCGCCGCGTCCGTATGGGTGGCGATACAGCCGTCGCAGCGGGTGGTGATGGCGACCGCCAGCGCGATCAGTTCACGGGTCTTGGCGTCCAGTACGTTGTTTTCGCTGGCGGCTTCCCCCAGCGCCATGTAGGCCTTGACCATCTTCGGGTTGCTGCGGCCCAGGGCGCCGAAGGCTTTCTGGATGGTGGGCAATAATTCGGACCAGTTATGGAACATGGCATTAACTCCTGAGTGGGTTGGGTGTACTGTTTCAACGCCTTCAGTTTTCCACCCCGGCGGCGCCCGGGTTTGTCCAATCCGCTCAGCTTTTTTTGCGAAACGCTCAAATGCATGCAATCGATAAACTCATCAGCCTGGCCAACGTTCGCGGCAGCCTGGACCTGCGCTGCCAGTTCCAGGGCGACTGGGCGTTGGACCATGAGCAACAGGCCCTGGGCGTTGCGCCCTATCACATCGTGCTCGCCGGAGAGTGCCGGGTGGAGTTTCCCGAAGGGCAGCGTTTGCCGATGCGCGCCGGGGACATCCTGTTGCTGCCTCGTGGTGCCCGACACGTCATGCACAGCCCCGGCAGGACGGTGGCGCCTGTTGCGCCGCAGATCGTCAGCGGCGCCACCTTACCCATTCATCGCATCGGCGGCGTCAGCGTCGAGCTGGACATGCTGTGCGGGGCTTTCCACTTCAACCGTGCCTCGCTGCTGTTTGCGTCGTTGCCCGATTACCTGGTGATTCCCAGCGGCGCGTTGCCAGCCAATGGCCCGTTGCCGGGGCTGGTGGAGGTGATTCGTGGGGAAGCGGACGACAACAAGGTGGGTGCCCGGTTCTTGCTCGACGCGCTGTCCCAGGCGTTGTTCACGCTGATCCTGCGCGCTCACCTGGCAAGCCATGGCCAGGGCAACGGTTCTCTGGCGCTGTTGGGCGACAAACGCCTGGGCCGAGCCTGGCAGGCGATGCTGGACGACCCCGCCCATGAGTGGACCATCGAGGGACTGGCGGACATGGCGAGCATGTCACGGGCCAATTTCATGCGGGCATTCGTCAAGGTGGCCGGCGTCTCGCCATGGGCGTTACTGACGCAGGTGCGCATGGAGTTGGCGTTCAGCCTTCTGAGTCAATCGCACCTGGGACTGAGCGATATTGCGGTACAGGTCGGCTATCAATCCCAGGCCGCCTTCAGCAAGAAATTCAAGGAAGTCTATGGAGAGGCGCCGGGGAGAATCCGGCGCCGGATCTAGTCAAAGGCTCGCTGGCGCCTGTGATCGGCGCCAGCCCTCAGGCTTCGCATTCAGATATCCAGCACCAGGGTTTCACTGCCCTCGGCCGGCACCGCACAGCAGATCAACACCTCACCTTCAGCGACAGGCTCGGCCGGCATGTTCAGATAATGCACCTGACCACGACTCAGCCGGGTCTTGCAGGTGCCGCACGAACCGCCCCGGCAGCTGAACTCCGGGTTCAGCCCACGGGCCTCGGCCAGTTCCAGCAGCGAGCCGACGCCCGGCTCCCAACGTGCTTCCTTGCCGGAGCTGGCGAACAACACCTTCACCGGTTCACTTGCAGCCGGCACCTGTTGCGCGGCCGGTACGCTGACCTCGATGTCCCGCACCAGGGTCGAGGGGCCGAAGGTTTCGGCGTGGATGCGGTCGTCGGCGATGCGCAGTTTGCGCAGTCCGTCGTACAGGGCCTGGGTGAAGCTGCCCGGGCCACACAGGTAGAAGTCGTAATCGTTGAGCGGCAGCAGGTTCTTGAGCAGTTCGACGTCGATCCGGCCCGCCAGATCGTAACCATCGCCAATAGCGGTTTTGACCGGTGGCTGGCTGACCACGCGCAGCACCCGCAGCTTGTCGCCGGCCCGTGCGGCCAGTTCGTCGATTTCATCCCGAAACGCCAGTTCTTCTACCGTACGTGCGCTTTGCACCAACCAGACCGGGCGCATGCGGTTGATGCGTCGCCCCTGGTAAACCACCTCGCGCAACATCGACAACAGAGGTGTGATGCCAACGCCCGCCGCCAGCAGCACCAAGGGCCGCCGTTCCGTAGGTTGGACTGTGAAATGGCCCTGGGGGGCTCGGCCCTCGATCTCGTGCATCACCTGGATCTGGTCATGCAAGTGCGACGACACCAGCCCATCGCGCTTGACGCTGATGCGCAGGAAATCATCCGACGGCGCGCTCGACACGCTGTAGGTACGAATCGAGGGCGCTTTCTGCCCATCCAGCGCGACCCGCACCGGCAGGTGTTGCCCGGCTTCAAAGCGAGGCAAACCCGCGCCATCGGTGGCTTGCAAATAGAAGGAGCGAATGCTGGGGCTTTCGTCCACCACCCGGGCCACCTGCAGCGAGCGCCAAGTGGTACGCAGGGCTTCGGCTTGCAGGCGTTCCGTGGCTTGCTCCCAGCTGCCGGTCATCAATGAGTTGGGGGAGTCACCTTCTTGCTGGTCTTTCCAACGCAGCGTGATGGCCGCCGGGCGGTAGACGATGCGTTGCGGGGTGAACCGCATCAGCCGCTCGGCGCCCTGGAACGCGGCGATCTGCGGATCGTCCAGAATCACTTGCGCCGAACCGCTCATTTGCAACAGATCGCCGGTCTCGAAATCGATGAACACCAGCCCGGCACGCGGATTCACCAGGATGTTGCCCAGGGTATTGAAAAACAGGTTTCCCGAGAAATCCGGCACGGTCAGCGACCCGTCTTCATCCATGCGCACAAAACCCGGTTTGCCACCGCGATGGGACGCATCCACCTGCCGCTCGCCGTCACGTTCCACATAGGTGGCGATGTAGAAGGAATCGGCTGCGGTGACCAGCCGACGCACCAGCGGATCGTTCGCGTCCAATTGACGCGGGGCTCCGGCCTGCTCTTCGACAAAGTGGTACTGACGCAGGTTGATATAGCGCGGGCAATTGCCGTAGGCCTGGCGCACCGAGATTTCCAGCCCTGGCTCAAGCTGCCGACGGATCACGCCATTCATGCGGTTGCGGCGACGGGTGTGCAGTTCGATGCCGAGCATGCCGATGGCATCCCCTTCGCCCATACCCTCCTGGGCCGGGTCGTTGGGCTGCGGCTCGACGTTGATGTGCAAAGTCTGCGGATCAGGCGAACCCATGAAGCCGGGCTGACCCGTACGCAAGGTCGCCCACACGTCACCCTGGCGATCCACTGCGCCCAGGACCACGAAAGGCAACTGGGCGTAGAACTCGCGATGCTGGTCCGGCATCCAGGTACGCGCCAGTTGCCGCTGGCCAACGCCGGCCATCATTTCGACGGCGCCGACGGTGCGCTGCAAGGCCAGCTCCCCTTCGTGCCAGGGCGAGGTTTTTGCTTCTTGGGATGCGTCCATCAGATGCTCCTCGCGCCAGCAGGACGAGGGCCTGCGTCAGTGCGCTATGGTTGGGGATGCTCCGTCACACCTCTTTACCCAAGGTGTGCATGTCGTTGGAGACATCTTCTGCTCAAAGCGACTGCGCAGGAATATGTAAGAACTGCAATCCGCCGTTTCAGAAAACGGAATGGTCACACCCAAGGGGGGCTTGCCGATCGACGCAAGACGCCAGCCCGACTCATCCCACCCAGCCAATCGCCGTCTTCGGAATGACTTCGGACTCATCCAGTTTGGAAGCAAACATGCTCACCGCTTCCAGGGCATCGGTGGTCCCGGCGCGGATCTGCACGATGACCGACCCGGCCTGGTCCGCCAGGGTCACCCCGCGTAGCGCGCCCTCGTGGGTAACACTCATGCTGGCGACCGCTTCGCGGGTTTCGCTGAGGATCATGCCGATCATTTCGGCGATCTCCGAGGTCGAACGGCTGGTACGACCGGCCAGTTGCCGGACTTCGTCGGCCACCACCGCGAACCCACGACCCTGGTCGCCGGCCCGGGCGGCCTCGATGGCGGCGTTGAGGGCCAGCAGGTTGGTCTGGTCGGCAATGCCGCGAATGGTGTTGACGATGGCGGTGATCTCTTCCGAACGCGCCCCCAACTGCCCGACCAACCGCGACGACGCGCCAATGTTGTCAGCGATCTGGCGCATTTCCCTGGCGGTCTGATGGATGACCTGGGCGCCCTGCTCGGCGACGCGTTCGGTCTCGGCGGAGATGTGATAGGCGCGCGAGGCGCCGCGGGAGTCCTCCTCGAACTTCTCGACCCGCTCGGTAATATCGCTGGCGAACTTGACGATCTTGCTCAACTTGCCCTCGGCGTCATACACCGGGTTGTAGCTGGCCTCCAGCCAAACCACCTTGCCGTTCTTGCCGACGCGCTTGAATTGGCCGCTGAAGAATTCACCGGCATTGAGGCGACGCCAGAAATCCGCGTATTCGGCGCTGTTGACCAGGCTTGGCTCGCAGAACATCCGGTGATGCTTGCCCTTGAGTTCCGCCAATGAGTAGTTCATGACATTGAGGAAGTTGTCATTGGCGGTCAGGATGTTGCCGCCCAGGTCGAATTCGATGACCGCCATGGCCCGGTCAAGCGCCGCCAGCCGGCCTCGGGTTTCAGCTTCGCTGGCAACCTTGGCTGTGACATCGAGCGCATACTTGACCACTTTCACCACGCGCCCTTGCTCGTCCATCACCGGGTTGTAACTGGCCTCCAACCACACATGCTCGCCGTGGCTACCGACGCGCTGAAAAGTCCCGGAAACAAACTGGCCGGCTCGCAACCGGTTCCAGAATTCGCGGTACTCGGCACTTCCCGCCAGGGCGGGCGTGCAGAAATCGCGATGGGACAGAGCGGCCAGTTGATCGGCGCGATAGCCCATCGTTTTCAGAAAATTCTCGTTCGCTCGAATCAACTTGCCGTCGGGACTGAACTCGACGACGGCCATCGACCGTTCCAGAGCGCCGACCAATCCCTTGTACGTAGACAACTCGGCTGTCCTAGCCGTCAGTTCATTTTTTAGCGTTGTATTAAACATGACGTACCCTCGGCGAACCCAGACATTAACCGGACCTCTTAGGTGTATCGGCCTATCTGTAGGAGGCTTAACGGAACGGCACAATCATGTTTCGAAGCTAGAACCAGGGACGTCCAACGGTTCGGTTCTAATCACCGATTTCGTGGCAAGCGGTTGCATTGACCTTCAGGTATGTTGGCCGCTAGCTCGGCTTTATCGCCACTGGCAGGGTCATCCGGGTACAGAAGTACACAAGCACGCCCACAAAGATCAGGGCCGCACCACGAAGCCAGGTTTCCAGGCTCTGTTGGCTGAGCAACAGCAGGCACGAGACAATCGCCAGCACCGGCACCCAGGTTGGCACCCGAAAGTGCTCGGCCGCCCCGGCGTCACGCCTGAGCACCAGCACTGCCAGATTGGTGCTCAGGAACACGAAAAGCAGGAGCAGGACGACGGTTTCGGCCAAGGTCGCGAGCGTACCGGTCAAGGTCAGCGCGATGGAAACCAACGTCGTGACGATGATGGCGACCCAGGGGGTGCGACGCTTGGGCAAGACGTTCGCCAGGGATTGCGGCAACAGGCCCTGGCAGGCCATGCCATAGACAAGCCGACTGGCCATGATCATGGTCAGCAGCGCCCCGTTAGCCACCGCGACAAGCGCGATGAAGGCGAACAGGCGTGGCGAAATGTCCAGCCCTGAGACCCGGACGACCTCCAGCAACGGCGCCGAAGTCGCCACCAGCTCGTCCATCGACAATACCGAGGAAGCGGCCACGCCCACGGCCATGTAAACCACGCCGGCGGTCAGCAATGCCCCGAACAGCGCCCGGGGATAGACACGCCGCACGTCTCGTATCTCCTCGGCGAGATTGGCCGACGTCTCAAAGCCGACAAACGAATAGAACGCCAGCAACGCGGCGCCCAGCACCGCCAGCAACGGGCTGACGCCCGGCTTGAATTGCAGCGCATTCTGCGGATGGGCATCGCCCGATTGGAAAAACAAGGCGGCGGCAATCACCAGCATCAAGCCCGACAGCTCGACGACCGTCATCACCATGTTCGCCCCAAGCGACTCCTTGATGCCCCTGGCATTGAGCAGCGCAATGACCAGCAGGAAGACCAGTGCCGCGACGTGCGGTGGGACGCTGATGAAAGGCGCGAGATAGTCGCCGGCAAAGGCCAGGGAGAGGCCGGCAGCGCTGGTGACGGCTGCCGCCAACATGCAGAAGCCTACCAGGAAGGAAATCAGCGGTACCTTGAACGCTTTCTCGGCAAACACCGAGGCTGCCCCCGCTCGCGGGTATTTGGTCACCAATTCTGCATACGACCCGGCCGTCAGCATCGCAAAAAACAAGGCGACCAACAGCGGAACCCAAATCGCGCCGCCCACCTGCCCTGCGATCGTACCGGCCAGCGCATAAACACCGGCGCCGAGCACATCGCCGAGGATGAAGAGGAACAACATCGGGCCGGTCACGGCTCGTCGCAACGAGGTCTTGGGTTGGAGAGGCTTCACATTCATGTCCTGGCTCTGGCTTCATTCGTGCAATACCTCGCTTGCGCCAGGCGTCGCTGTGGCAAACAGTGGAAATATCAGCCAGTGGAAAGTTCATAAATGTTGCGCCGCACCCACTGTCGCGAGCAGGTTCCCACAGCGCTCGCTGGCGCCTGCGCAATCGAGCCGTCAGGGAATCAGCATCTGCACTTGCCCCGGCACCACGATCTTGATCACCCCGGCCCAGCTGCACATCAGGGTGCTGTTGGCGTCGATGGCCGGCATGCTGCCAAGCAGCAAGGTCGGGGCGCCGCCAGGAATCCAGGGCGCCGCGGTGGCCGGAATGCATGGCATGGGCGTCAGCACACCCAGGGCTGCGGCAGTCGCGGCCGCCACGGTCGGATTGGCCAGGCTCATGCACATGCCAAAGGTGGTGATGTTCACCAATGGGATGTGGTCCATGATATTCGCCGCCGGCATTCCACCGGTCAGCATTCGATTGACCGGCAATACATTGAGCACCGCCGGGGCCGCGCCGAAGCTGCATTGCAAGGTCGCGGTGGCACAGACTTGCGGGCATCCCATCCCGGTACTCCTTCAAAAAGACACACCCAGAAACCATAGCCCGCCCACGCCCAGCCTGCACGCCGGCGGTACATCAGGCCCGCTGATTATCCTGCAACACGCTAACCTATAAGACCCCGGCGTGCTTGTGACGCCTCCCGCGCGCCATTAGATTAGCCAATGATCGATGGCCTCCAAAATAAGTAGAAGGGATAAGCATGGCGTTTACTGATCAGTCCACCCGCGTGCGCGACGGTGAAGAACTCGATGCCAGTCTGATCGACCCGTACCTCAAGGCCCACATTCCAGGCCTGACCGGCCTGCCACGGATCAGCCAGTTTCCCGGTGGCGCGTCGAACCTGACCTACCTGCTGGAATACCCGGAACAGGAATTTGTCCTGCGCCGTCCGCCGTTCGGCCACAAGGCCAAGTCCGCCCACGACATGGGTCGGGAATTCCGCATCCTCAATCAACTGCGCGAAGGCTTTCCTTACTGCCCGAAAGCCTATGTGCATTGCACCGACGAGTCGGTGATGGGCGCCGAGTTCTACGTGATGGAACGGGTCAAGGGCATTATCCTGCGCTCCGACCTGCCGCCGGAACTGGGCCTGGACGCCGCGCGCACCGAAGCGCTGTGCAAGAGTTTCATCGACCGGCTCGTCGAACTGCACCGGGTCGACTACAAGGCCTGTGGCCTGGCGGACCTGGGCAAGCCCGAAGGCTACGTGGCCCGGCAGATCCGCGGTTGGAGCGACCGCTACGAAAAAGCCCTGACCCCGGACGCGCCAAAATGGGAAGCGGTCAAGGCCTGGCTCAACGACAAGATGCCCGCCGACCACCCCACTTCGAGCATCGTCCACAACGACTATCGCTTTGACAACGTGATCCTCGACCCGCAAAACCCGATGCAGATCATCGGTGTGCTGGACTGGGAACTGACCACCCTCGGCGATCCGTTGATGGACCTGGGCAACAGCCTCGCCTACTGGATCGAAGCCGACGACCCGGCCCCGGTGCAGCTGATGCGCCGCCAGCCAAGCCACGCGCCCGGGATGCTGACCCGCCGCGAATTCGTTGACTACTACGCCGAGCGCGCCGGGATCCGCATCGACAATTTCGACTTTTACTACACCTACGGTCTGTTCCGTCTGGCCGGCATCGTCCAGCAGATCTACTACCGCTTCTTCCACGGCCAGACCCAGGACAAACGCTTCGCGCAGTTCGTTCAGATGAACAAACTGCTGGAGCAGATGAGCCTGCAGGTCATCGGCAAATCCACGCTTTGAGCGCACCTAGAACAAGGAAACAGCATGTCCAAGACTCAGTTGTTCGACCTCGACGGTAAAATCGCTTTCGTGTCCGGTGCCAGCCGTGGCATCGGCGAGGCCATCGCCAAACTGCTGGCCCAGCAAGGCGCCCACGTGATCGTTTCCAGCCGCAAGCTCGACGGTTGCCAGCACGTGGCCGACGCCATCATCGCCGCTGGCGGCAAGGCCACCGCCATTGCCTGCCATATCGGTGAAATGGAACAAATCAGCCAGGTGTTCGCCGGTATCCGCGAACAGTTCGGGCGCCTGGATATCCTGGTGAACAACGCCGCCACCAACCCGCAATTCTGCAACGTGCTGGACACCGATCTGGGCGCCTTTCAGAAAACCGTCGACGTGAACATTCGTGGCTATTTCTTCATGTCGGTGGAAGCCGGCAAGCTGATGCGCGAGAACGGCGGCGGCAGCATCATCAACGTGGCGTCGATCAACGGCATCTCCCCAGGGGTTTTCCAGGGCATCTATTCGGTGACCAAGGCGGCGGTGATCAACATGACCAAGGTCTTCGCCAAGGAGTGCGCGCAGTTCGGCATCCGCTGCAACGCCCTGCTGCCAGGCCTGACCGACACCAAGTTCGCCTCGGCACTGGTCAAGAACGACGCCATCCTGAAAACCGCCCTGGCGCAGATCCCGCTCAAGCGCGTGGCCGACCCGAGCGAAATGGCCGGCGCGGTGCTGTACCTGGCCAGCGATGCGTCAAGCTATACCACGGGCGTGGCGCTGAATGTGGATGGGGGATTCCTTTCCTGATATACCCCCTATCCCCCTGTGGGAGCGAGCCTGCTCGCGATAGCGGTATACCTGTCACAGCGATAGTGACTGACCCAACGCAATCGCGAGCAGGCTCGCTCCCACAGGCGGCATCGGCGCCTTCGATAATGAATATTTATTCCAATATTTGCAATTAACGAATATTTATTCCATAAAGAGCCCTCCTGAAAATAATTATTCAAAGGGCTCTCCTCATGCATGACCTCGGCATCGGTCTGATTGGCACCGGCTTCATGGGCCGTGCCCATGCCTTGGCATTCAATAATGCCAAAGCGGTGTTCGACCTCCCCCTGAACTTGAAGCTGGCGGCATTGGCCGATGCCGATCCGCAGCGTGCCCGGCAATGCGCCCAAAGCTGGGGGTTCGAGACGGCTCACAGCGAATGGCAACAGTTGATCGACGACCCGAAGGTCAATCTGATCGCCATCACCACCCCCAACCACCTGCATTTCCCGATGGCCATGGCGGCGTTGGCGGCGGGCAAGCCGGTCTATTGTGAAAAACCCCTGGCGGTTTCCCTGGAGCAAGCCGGACAGATGCGCCAGGCGGCACGAGCGGCTGGGGTGGTCACGCGGGTCGGCTACAACTACCAGCACAATCCGATGATCCAGCTGGCGCGGGAATTGATCCAGCGCGGGGAACTGGGGCAAATCATCAGTTTCCAGGGTGAGTTCAGCGAAGACTTCATGGCCGACCCGGCCTCGCCGTGGTCATGGCGTTGCGAAGCGGCCCATGCCGGCGGAGCACTGGCCGACCTGGGTAGCCACCTGCTGGCCATGGCCCGTTATCTGCTGGGCGATGTCGAAGCGGTGTGTGCCGACAGCCAGACCGTGCATAGTCAACGTCCCGCCAAGGTCGGCGCGATCGAGCAACGGGCGATCGCGGTGGACGATCAGGTCCATGGGCTGCTGCGTTTTGCCAATGGCGCCCGAGGTACGGTGAGCAGCAGTTGGCTCAAGCACGGCTACAAGAACCACCTGAGTTTCGAGATCAGCGGCACCCTGGGTACGCTGGCGTTCGATCAGGAACGACTCAACGAACTGCGCCTGTGCCGCGCCGGCCAAGCCGGCTTCCAACGCCTGCTGGCCGGCCCGGACCTGCCCGGCTATGCCGCATTCAGTCCGGCCGCCGGACACCAGTTGGGCTACAACGAGTTGAAGGCGCTGGAGGTGCAGGAACTGATCATGACGCTTGCCGGCGAAGGTGGCACCGGAACGGACTTCGACGAGGCCTGGGAGGTGGAGCGGCTGGCGGAGGCGATTCGCATCGCCGCACGGGAGGAGCGTTGGGTGAAGCTGAATGAGCTATAACCGCTCACTTCAGCGAACACCTTGTAGGGAAATATGCCTCCTCCACCATTTTCTTATTCATTAACGACTAGAGAACGAACACGAGTTGGCTATTTCATACCGATTATCGGCACTGTCGTTCCTGACAGTAGCCAGCGCTATGGATTGGGGAGTTACTGAACGGGTACCGCGCGAAGGCCTGAATCATGTCGAGACTGACGGGCAGCATTCACACCCACACACCCACCCTGACGGTGGTGGACCCGCGCGGGCTCGATGTTCGTTCAATCGCTCATTACCGTGCCGTCGAGACGGCAGCCCCCGAAGAACGAATCAACCGCAGCGCCTATGACGCAGTGGGACGTCTGATTGAACAGTGGGACCCCAGACTATGGGCTCTCGGTGTGGAGAATGCCGCAACTCCAGCCAACCTGAGCAATCGTCACTCGCTGTCAGGCAAGGTCCTGGGCTCGATGAGTGTCGATGCCGGTGAGCGGATCAGCTTGTTCGGTGATGGGAATCAACTGGTCCAAACCTGGGACAGCCGTGAGACTGAACGACGGGTTGAATACGACGATCTACTGCGCCCGATGGCCGTTTTCGAACAAGGCAAAGGCGAAGCTGCGCGATGCACTGAACGTTATGGCTACGCTGATGCCGGTGCCGACTTCGCCGCTCACAACCAATGCGGTCAAATGATCCGGCACGATGATCCGGCGGGCACTCAGACATTGGATGAATACGCCCTGACCGGTGGAATTCTCGAGCAGACCCAACGCTTTTTGCATGCACTGGAATCACCGGATTGGCCGCAGGCCCTACCTCAGCGCGATGCATTGCTGGAGCCGGTGGCCCAGGCGGCAACCAGTGCGACGCGTTTCAATCCGCTGGGTGATGTGCTGGAACAGGTCGATGCCAAGGGCAATCGGCAACTGTTCGACTACACCGTCGATGGGCTGTTGTCCGCGAGCCATCTGCAACTGAGCGGTCAGGCCTCGTTCCAGACGCTGGTCAGTGACATCGCCTACAACGCCTATAGTCAGGTCGAACAGGAAACAGCCGGTAACGGCGTGGTCAGCACCTTGAATTACCGTGCCGAGGACGGACGCCTTCTGCGACTGCACGCCGCGCACGACGTCGATACCCCCCTGCAGGATCTTCGCTATGCCTACGACCCGGTGGGCAATGTGCTGAGTATCGAAGACGCTGCCTTGCCGATTCGTTACTTCGCTAACCAGCGGGTGGAACCGATCAAGCGTTACGAACATGACACCCTCTATCAGTTGACCAAGGCAACCGGCTGGGAAGCGGGCCGCGCCAGTCGAGGGCCAGGATTCAACCGCTTCGACGAACCGGGTGCAGTCGCCAACTATCAGCAAACCTACCACTACGACGCGGGTGGCAACCTGCTGGAACTGGTCCACACCGGCCCGCAAAGCCACAGCCGCAAACTGACGGCCGCTCGCTACAGCAACCGTTGCTTGCCGGACCGGGATGACCGACCACCAACCGAAGAAGACATTGCCGCCGCGTTCGATGGCAACGGCAACCTGCTGGAACTGCAACCGCGGCAGGTCATGAGCTGGGACCTGCGCAATCAACTGCGCGAGGTGCGCCCGGTCGAACGTGAAAGCGGTGACGATGATCGCGAACTGTACTTCTACGGTGGCGACGGAATGCGACGGCGCAAGGTCCGCTCCACCCAGACCAATGCCCGTTCGCTGATTTCGGAAGTCCGTTATTTGCCAGGCCTGGAAATCCGCACTCGCGAAGGTACGGGCGAAGTGTTGCAAGTGATCTGCGTGCAGGCCGGACGCAGCGCCATGCAGGTACTGCACTGGGAAACCGCACCGCCTGCCGGCATGAGCAACGATCAATATCGCTACAGCCTGACCGACCATCTGGGCTCCAGCAGTCTTGAGCTGGATGACGAGGCCGGGGTCATCAGCCGGGAAACCTACCATCCCTACGGCAGTACGGCCTGGTTTGCCGGGCGTAGTGAGGTGGAAGCCAGTTACAAGACCGTGCGTTATTCGGGGAAAGAGCGGGATGCGACGGGGCTTTATTATTATGGGTTCAGGTATTACGCGAGTTGGTTGCAGCGGTGGGTTAATCCGGATCCGGCTGGAATTAGCAGTGGGTTGAATCTATTTCGAATGGTATCCAACAACCCAATCTCTCGGATTGATGCTGAAGGATTGATGGACCGCCCTCCCCCTCCCCGATCTCGAGCTTCCGCTTCTGGAACCGGAGCGCCTGCTACTCCTCCCCGCCGGCCAGCCCCTACGCTTGCAGAGATGATTGCTTTTACAAAAAGTACGATCCCGACACCAAATCAGCCAGAAAGATCAGCATTAGCTGTTCCGCCAAGATTACGCACTCCCTTTGACGAGCTGATATTGGACGCCAAGTTTGCGCCGGGAGAAAAAATAAAAGATATTTCGTCCAGCTATGAAAGTACTGTTCACGCGTTTTCTGAGGACGAGTGGATCGTCATCAAGGATTATTCAAGCATGATCGCCTTGGACGCCTCTGAAGTGACCAAGCAAAAAATCGGCGCAGGCAATGAAGTATTCGCCTATAAAACCAGCCAGCGTCTCGGATTGAATATTGTTCCTGCAACAGCGTTAAGACCGGGATATGACCGAGAGGTCGTTTCTCGTTATGTCAATGTTGGGAAAACACTCGCATTCGATCGTCGGCAATCCAGTATGTATGTCTTTGATTTTCTATTGAACACCCGGGATCGAATGAATGAAGGGGGAAACGTTATATTTGACCCAGCGGGTAAGGCCTATGCAATTGACCATCAATCGATACTGGAACTGGGATACGTTGATATCAGGCCCGAAGACATTACCCAAAGTAGCCTGGACGTTTTTTTTTGTAACCCAATAACTGCTGAACGCTTGCTTGACACTGACTGGAGTCAATTTTTCGAAGAAAACATATCACCCTCTCTAGTAGAAAACCGGGCGAAAATAAAATCAGCATTTCTGGGAAGAATTGATTTCATTCGTAGTCGTTTAAGCAATTGATGAGTCAGGCAAGCTCCTTTGCGTCACAGGACGATGTCCAAGAGATATCAGGACAACTCGAACAACCGCCCCGCCAACGCCTTGGCCTGACTCGCCACATCGGTCACGGCGGTACTCTCCCACCACATCCCGCGCAACGGCGGGCCCATGGCGAACAGGCGGGCGGCGGGTTCGCCGCGGGCGTCGAGGACCGCGCCGTCAGGTCGGGCGGCGATGCCCAGGGTCAGCGGGCCGGGCTGGATCAGGCCGCGGGCAAGTAGCTGTTGCGGCAACGGGCGGGCGACCCGTCGCCAGTCATATTCGATGCCACTGGAGTTGATCAACGCAGCGCCCTGCACCACCGTCGTCCCGGCCTCACCGCGCCGACGGATGCGGATCCCCACCGCCCCCTCGGCAGACTCAACCAGTCCCTTGAACGATGCCGCGTGGATCCGTAAACGCCCTTCGTCGTACAGACGCGCCACCAGCTCGGCACTCAACGGCGGTGAGCGATGGTGATGGCTCTCCCACCAGGGTCGTACATGCCGGACGAATTGCCGACGCTGCACATCAGTGGCCTGGCTCCACAGGCGCCCGATATGTGCACGCACGGTATCCAACGGAGCCTGCCAATCGATGCCTTGGGCCTGAGCCCGGCGGCATTGCTCGCGCAGGGCGCGCATCAGCTGGCGTGGCGAACGCAGGCCGTGATCTTCAGCGAGAAAATCCGCCCACGCCGGCGGCTGACGACGCACATGGGGCAGCAAACCATGGCGGGAAAACACTTCGATGGGGCCACGGTGCCCGGCCTGCTCCAGGGACACCACGGCATCGACCATAGTCAGCCCCGAGCCGATGATCAGCACCGTGGACTGCGGATCGAGCTGGCGCATCGCAGCCACATCCCACGGGTCGAGGGCGGCGGCGTTCAAGCCGCTGGACTCGGTTTGCGGCGTCCGCGCCGCCGGGAACATGCCCGTCGCCAGCACGGCGTAACGTCCACGCAGGCTCCGGCCGTCGTTGAGTGTCAGCAACACCGCGCCGTCAGCAAGTTGCAGATCGACCACCTCCCCGCGCACGTGCTCGGCCACAGAGCCGTTCTGCGCGCCGACTGCCCGGGCCTCGTCCAGGCGTTGTTGCACATACAGGCCAAATATCCCACGCGGTGGAAACAGCTCGCTGACTGGCACATGCTGCTGGTCCGACTCGGGCCAGCCACCGGCCTCGATGAACCCGGTGAGCCATTGGGTCAGGTCATCGGCATTGTCCGGATCGACGCTCATCCGTGCCGCATTGCCATTCAAGGTGTGGCCCAACTCCACGGCACTGTAGGCCTCTCCCCGGCCCAACTCAGCGCGCGGCTCGACGACAAGCACCTCGCGTCGTCCCGGCAGGCGCAGCAACTGCGCCGCCAGCATGGCGCCACTCAGGCCGCCGCCGATGATCAGGATGTCGGCTTCGCGGGTCAGGCCGCCCCCGGTTCGATCCAGCGCTGTATCCATACCGCTCTCCAGGAATCAAATCACCACATTACGGACGAATCTCGCCGCTACCGGGCCATCGTTACGATAGGCGTGGGGCTGGTTGCTGGCGAACATGAAAAACTCACCGGCAGCGACCCGGCGCTCTTCGCTGCCGAGCAATAGCGTCAGGCAGCCCTCAAAGACGTACAGCTGTTCGCTCCAGCCCTCGGCGTCGGGTTCCGAATGGTAATGCTCGCCGGGCTCCAGGCGCCATTCCCAAAGCTCGACTTCGCGACTGGCCGTGGCTTTAGCCAGCAGCACCGCTTTACTGCCCGCAATGGTGCCGGCCCACGCCAGCTCGTTGATGCGGCTCGGGTCGCGGGCATCAGGGGCCTGGATCAAGTCGCTAAAGGCCACGTCCAAGGCTTCGGCGACCCGGTCCAGGGTGGTCAGGCTGACATTCTTTTCCCCGGCCTCGATCGCCACCAGCATCCGCCGGCTGACCCCGGAGCGCTCCGCCAGCGCCGTCTGGCTGAGCTGCGCGGCATGCCGCAAACGGCGGACATTCTGGCTGACGTGTTGCAGGACGGACGCCCGCTGACCAATATCTTTGTGCACTATATTGCTCACATGCTAGGGCTGCGCATTATACTGCCCAACTTCGGACGCATTGTGCGTCCGCCTCAAGTGGCGCGCAAGGTCATGGCATCAGTGAACTCTCCTCAGGCTTCCTCCCGTTTTGCAAGATTGAGCAAGGCCGAATGCGTGCTGGTGCTGATTACCATGATCTGGGGCGGGACCTTCCTGCTGGTGCAGCACGCCATGACGGTCAGCGGACCGATGTTTTTCGTCGGCCTGCGATTCGCCGCCGCGGCGGGGTTCGTGGCGCTGTTCTCCTGGCGGCACCTGCGCAACCTGACCCTGTTCGAACTCAAGGCTGGCAGCTTCATTGGTGTGGCGATCATGCTCGGCTATGGCTTGCAGACGGTCGGCCTGCAAACAATTCCCAGCAGCCAGTCGGCGTTCATCACCGCGCTTTACGTGCCCTTCGTGCCGTTGTTGCAGTGGCTGGTATTGGGCCGTCGGCCGGGGTTGATGCCGAGCATTGGCATCATGCTGGCGTTCAGCGGGCTGATGCTGGTCTCGGGTCCGACGGGCGCTTCGCTGAATTTCAGTGCCGGTGAAATCGCCACGCTGATCAGCGCCATCGCGATTGCCGCCGAAATCATCCTGATCAGCACTTACGCTGGCCAGGTCGACGTGCGCCGGGTCACCGTAGTGCAACTGGCAAGTACCGCCGTCCTGGCATTCCTGATGGTGGTGCCGACCCAGGAAACAATCCCGGACTTTTCCTGGCTGCTGCTCGCCAGCGCCGTCGGCCTGGGCGCCGCCAGTGCGGCGATCCAGGTGGCAATGAACTGGGCTCAGAAAAGCGTCTCGCCCACCCGCGCCACGCTGATCTATGCCGGTGAACCGGTGTGGGCCGGTATCGCCGGGCGGCTGGCGGGCGAACGCTTACCGGCGATTGCCCTGTTCGGCGCGGTGTTGATTGTGGCGGCGGTGATTGTCAGTGAGTTGAAGACCCGGAGCAAAGAAGTCGTCGAGGCGGAAGAGGTCCTGGAGCACGAGCAGTGACACCGGTCATCCAGCGAATTAGCCGCGAACAAAAATTACATGTAGTGGTGGATTGAACCTGTGGCGAGGGAGCTTGCTCCCGCTGGGCTGCGCAGCAGCCCCCCCCGAAGACCACCCAATCAACCTGGAACATCGTGTAACCAGGTTTCAGGGCCGCTGCGCGCCCCAGCGGGAGCAAGCTCCCTCGCCACAGGTGTGAGGCGCGGTATGGAGCGTTATCTCCAGTCAGTCGACATTACGCAGGACCTCGGCCCAGCTGCGCCCACTGACCAAAACAACGTAAAGTCAGAAAACTCCACCTATCTTGTAGGATTCTGCGACACCCTCGCGGTTGGTGATCCGGGATACGCCACGTATGATCCCTCACAACCTCCCGCCGAATAGAAGCCTATGTCACTGATAGTTCTATTGCTTTTACCCTTCATCGGCAGCTGTGTCGCGGCGCTGCTGCCGCATAACGCCCGAAACGCCGAATCCCTGCTGGCGGGTCTCGTTGCCCTGGTCGGCACCGTTCAGGTGGCCTTGTGGTACCCGCAGATCGCCCACGGTGGGGTGATCCGCGAAGAATATTTCTGGCTGCCCAGCCTGGGCCTCAATTTCGTGCTGCGCCTGGATGGCTTCGCCTGGCTGTTTTCCTTGCTGGTGCTGGGCATCGGTACGCTGGTGTCGTTGTATGCGCGCTACTACATGTCGCCGGACGATCCGGTGCCGCGCTTCTTTGCGTTTTTCCTGGCGTTCATGGGCGCGATGCTCGGGCTGGTGATTTCCGGCAACCTGATCCAGATGGTGTTTTTCTGGGAACTGACCAGCCTGTTCTCGTTCTTGCTGATCGGTTACTGGCACCACCGCGCCGACGCCCGCCGTGGCGCGTACATGGCGCTGATGGTGACCGGGGCCGGCGGCCTCTGCCTGCTGGCGGGGGTGATGCTGCTCGGCCATGTGGTGGGCAGCTACGACCTGGACCAGGTCCTGGCCGCCGGCGAACTGATCCGCGCCCACGCCCTCTACCCTGTCCTGCTGCCGCTGATCCTGATTGGCGCGCTTAGCAAAAGCGCGCAATTCCCTTTCCATTTCTGGCTGCCCCACGCCATGGCCGCGCCCACGCCGGTGTCGGCGTACCTGCACTCGGCGACCATGGTCAAGGCCGGGGTGTTCCTGCTGGCACGGCTATGGCCGGCGCTGTCGGGCAGTGAACAATGGTTCTACATCGTCGGCGGTGCGGGGGCCTGTACGCTGATGCTCGGCGCGTACTGCGCGATGTTCCAGAACGACCTCAAGGGCTTGCTGGCCTATTCCACCATCAGCCACCTCGGCCTGATCACCCTGCTGCTGGGCCTCAACAGCCCGCTGGCGGCAGTGGCCGCCGTATTTCATATCCTCAACCACGCCACCTTCAAGGCCTCGCTGTTCATGGCCGCCGGTATCATCGACCATGAAAGCGGCACCCGGGACATCCGCAAACTCAGCGGCCTGGTACGCCTGATTCCGTTCACCGCGACCCTGGCGATGGTCGCCAGCGCGGCCATGGCCGGGGTGCCGTTGCTCAATGGCTTCCTGTCCAAGGAAATGTTCTTCGCCGAGACCGTGTTCATTTCCGCCACGGCCTGGGTCGAGCTGGCGCTGCCGATCATCGCCACCATCGCCGGGACCTTCAGCGTCGCTTATTCCCTGCGTTTCACCGTGGACGTGTTCTTCGGCCCCACCGCCACCGACCTGCCCCATACCCCCCACGAGCCACCGCGCTGGATGCGCGCTCCGGTGGAACTGTTGGTCTTCACTTGCCTGCTGGTGGGGATTTTCCCGGCCCAGGTGGTCGGCTCACTATTGGCCGCGGCGGCGTTGCCGGTGGTCGGCGGCACGCTGCCCGAGTACAGCCTGGCGATCTGGCATGGCCTGAATGCGCCGATGATCATGAGCCTGGTAGCGATGTCCGGCGGCATCGTGCTGTACCTGCTACTGCGTAAACAATTCAAGCAAGGGCACATCCAGCACCCGCCGTTCATTGGCCGGTTCAGCGGCAAGCGCCTGTTCGAACGCTGCCTGGTGCTGATGATGCGCCAGAGCCGGCGCCTGGAGCGGCGTATCAGCACCCGGCGTTTGCAGGCCCAGTTGTTCTGGCTGGTGCTGGCGGCGGTACTCGCCGGCCTGATCCCGATGCTGCACAGCACGCTGGTCTGGGGTGACCGGCCGAAGATCCCCGGCTCCAGCGTGTTCGTCAGCCTGTGGTTGCTGGCGATCGTCTGTGCCCTGGGCGCGGCCTGGCAGGCCAAGTACCACCGGCTCGCGGCCCTGACCATGGTCAGCGTCTGCGGCCTGATGACCTGCGTGACCTTTGTCTGGTTCTCGGCCCCTGACCTGGCCCTGACTCAACTGGTGGTGGAAGTGGTCACTACCGTGCTGATCCTGCTGGGCCTGCGCTGGCTGCCGAGGCGGATCGAGGACGCCTTGCCGCGCCGCAACAGCGAGCGGCGCGCGCGCATCCGTCGCCTGCGGGACTTGCTGTTGTCCTTCGCCGTGGGTGGCGGCATGGCGCTGCTGTCCTACGCGATGCTGACGCGCCAGACGCCTAACGATATCTCCTCGTTCTACCTCAGCCGGGCCCTGCCCGAGGGCGGGGGCAGCAATGTAGTCAACGTGATGCTGGTGGATTTCCGGGGCTTCGACACCCTCGGGGAAATCACCGTGCTGGTGGCGGTGGCCCTGGCGGTATTCGCCCTGCTGCGCCGTTTCCGTCCGCCGAAAGAGAGCATGCAGCTCCCGGCGCAACAGCGCCTGCTGGCGCCGGACGTGGTTACCGACCTGGTCAACCCGCGTCATGCCAGCGACACCGCCCTGGGCTTCATGATGGTGCCGTCGGTGCTGGTGCGGCTGCTGCTGCCGATCGCCCTGGTGGTGTCGTTCTACCTGTTCATGCGCGGCCACAACCAACCGGGTGGCGGCTTCGTTGCCGGGCTGGTGATGTCGGTGGCGTTCATCCTCCAGTACATGGTGGCCGGCACTCAGTGGGTCGAGGCACAGATGAGCCTGCGGCCGCTGCGCTGGATGGGCACCGGGCTGCTGTTCGCCACAGTGACGGGGCTGGGGGCGATGGCCGTGGGTTATCCGTTCCTGACCACTCACACTTGGCATTTCAAGCTGCCGTTGCTGGGAGACATTCACCTGGCCAGCGCGCTGTTCTTCGACATCGGCGTCTACGCCGTGGTGGTCGGCTCCACCCTGTTGATCCTCACCGCCCTCGCCCACCAATCGGTGCGCGCACATAAACCGGGCCTGCAAGCCAAATCCGCCGCCCCCCTCAAAGGAGCCACGGCCTGATGGAAGAAGTCATCGCAATCGCAATCGGCGTCCTGGCCGCTTCCGGAGTCTGGCTGGTGTTGCGGCCCCGGACCTTCCAGGTGGTCATGGGCCTGTGCCTGCTGTCCTACGGCGTCAACCTGTTCATCTTCAGCATGGGCAGCCTGTTCATCGGCAAGGAACCAATCATCAAGGACGGCGTGCCCCAGAACCTGCTGCATTACACCGACCCGCTGCCCCAGGCCCTGGTGCTGACTGCCATCGTGATCAGCTTCGCCATGACCGCGCTGTTTCTGGTGGTGCTGCTGGCCTCCCGGGGCCTGACCGGCACGGACCATGTGGATGGCCGGGAGCCCAAGGAATGATCTTGACGCCTCATCTGATCGCCGCGCCCATCCTGCTTCCGCTGCTGACCGCCGCGTTGATGCTGATGCTGGGGGAAAAACACCGCCCGCTCAAAGCGCGGATCAACCTGTTTTCCACCCTCCTGGGCCTGGGCATCGCCGTGCTGTTGCTGCTCTGGACCCAGGACCAGCCCCTGCCCGCGTCCATCGGCGTGTATCTGCCGGGCAACTGGCAAGCCCCGTTTGGCATCGTCTTGGTCGTGGATCGCCTGTCGGCGCTGATGCTGGTGCTGACCGGGATCATCGGCGTCAGCGCCCTGCTGTTCGCCACCGCCCGCTGGCATGGCGCCGGGGCGAGTTTCCATGCGCTGTTCCAGATCCAGTTGATGGGTCTTTACGGCGCGTTCCTGACCGGGGACCTGTTCAACCTGTTCGTGTTCTTCGAAGTGCTGCTGGCGGCCTCCTACGGTTTGATGCTGCACGGCTCGGGCCGGGCGCGGGTGTCGTCAGGCCTGCATTACATCTCCATCAATCTGCTGGCCTCCTCGCTGTTCCTGATCGGCGCAGCGCTGATCTATGGGGTCACCGGCACCTTGAACATGGCCGACCTGGCCTTGAAAGTGCCGTTGGTGCCGGAAGCCGACCGGGGCTTGCTGCACGCCGGCGCGGGGATCCTGGCGGTGGCGTTCCTGGCGAAAGCCGGCATGTGGCCGTTGAATTTCTGGCTGGTGCCGGCCTACAGCGCCGCCAGTGCGCCGGTGGCTGCGCTGTTCGCGATCATGACCAAGGTTGGCGTCTATACGATTCTGCGCCTGTGGACACTGATGTTTTCCGGCCAGGCCGGCGCCTCGGCGTATTTCGGCGCCGACTGGCTGGTCTACGGCGGCATGGCGACCATCGTCTGCGCCGCCATCGCTATCCTCGCCGCCCAGCGACTGGAGCGCATGACGAGCCTGAGCATCCTGGTCTCGGCGGGGATCCTGCTGTCGTCCATCGGTTTTGCCCAGCCCAACCTGGTGGGCGCGGCCTTGTTCTATCTGGTGAGCTCGACCCTGGCGCTCTGCGCGCTGTTCCTGCTGGCGGAGCTGATCGAACGCTCGCGCTCGGCCAACGAGCTGCCCCTGGACGAGGACTTCGACAATTTGCCAAGGCCGCTGGAATCACTGCAACCGCCCAAAGGCACCAACCTCGATGACGAGCAGAAAGCCGTGGTCGGACAAGTCATCCCGTGGACCATGGCTTTCCTCGGCTTGAGCTTCATTTTCTGTGCGCTGCTGATTATCGGCATGCCGCCGCTCTCAGGGTTCATCGGCAAGCTGGGGCTGCTGAGCGCCCTGCTCAATCCCCAAGGGCTCGGAGCGAGCGCCGGTGAGCCGGTGTCGTACCAGGCCTGGGGGCTATTGGCACTGCTGATCCTGTCGGGACTGGCCTCGTTGATCGCCTTCTCCCGACTGGGCATCCAGCGTTTCTGGACGCCTCAAGAGCGACCGTCGCCCTTGTTGCGGCCGTTCGAGTGCCTGCCGATCATCGTCCTGCTGGGCCTGGGCATCGCCCTGACCTTCAAGGCCGAGCCGCTGCTGCGCTACACCCAGTCCGCCGCCGATGCGCTGAACACCCCGGAACATTACGTGATGTCGGTGCTCGCCACCCGCGCGGTGCCCAACCCCGAGGCCAGCGCCGCCTTGCAGGAGCTGCAGCCATGAAGCGCCTGTTTCCCGCACCCTGGCTGTCCCTGGCGCTCTGGCTGTTGTGGCTGGTGTTGAATCTGTCCGTGAGCCCGGGGCATCTGCTGCTCGGGGCGGCCCTGGGTTTTCTTGCGCCAGTGATGATGCGCCCGCTGCGACCCCGGCCGATCCGTATCCGTCGCCCTTGGGTGGTGCTGCGCCTGTTCCTGCTGGTGGGTCGCGACGTGCTGGTTTCCAACCTGGCGGTGGCCTGGGGCGTGCTGAACGCCGGTCGTCGGCCGCCGCGCCCGCAGTTCATCAAGGTGCCGCTAGACCTGCATGACGCCAACGGCCTGGCGGCCCTGTCGATGATCACCACAGTGATTCCGGGCACGGTCTGGTCTGAGCTGGCCCTGGATCGCAGCGTCCTGCTGATGCATGTGTTCGACCTGGAAGACGAGGCATCATTCATCGCGCACTTCAAGGCCACCTATGAGCGCCCGTTGATGGAGATTTTCCAATGAGCCCATTGTTGTCCAATGCGATTCTGCTCAGCCTGTTCCTGTTCTCCCTGGCGATGGTGCTGACGCTGTGGCGACTGTTCCAGGGACCTTCGGCCCAGGACCGGGTACTGGCCCTGGATTACCTGTACATCGTGGCGATGCTGATGATGCTGGTGCTGGGGATCCGTTACGCCAGTGACACCTATTTCGAAGCGGCGCTGCTGATCGCTCTGTTCGGCTTCGTCGGCTCGTTCGCCCTGGCCAAGTTCCTGTTGCGCGGCGAGGTGATCGAATGAGCGGTGAATTGTCGATGTGGGTGGAAATTCCGGTGGCGATCCTGCTGGTGCTCAGCAGTTTCTGTGCCCTGATCGGGGCAATCGGACTGGTGCGGTTGAAGGACTATTTCCAACGCATGCACCCGCCCGCCCTGGCCTCCACCTTGGGCGCCTGGAGCGTGGCGCTGGCCTCGATCATCTACTTTTCGGCCCTCAAGTCCGAACCGGTGCTGCATGCCTGGCTGATCCCGATCCTGCTTTCCATCACCGTACCGGTGACCACCCTGCTGCTGGCCCGGGCGGCGTTGTTTCGCAAGCGCATGGCCGGAGATGATGTGCCGGCGGAGGTCAGTAGCCGCCGGAAGGACTGATCGACCTTTCGAGCCGAAACTCACCCCTGTGGCGAGGGAGCTTGCTCCCGCTGGAGGGCGCAGCCCTCCCAAAAAAATGAACGCAATATGCCTGACACACCGAGGCGTTAGGTCTTGGGGCTGCTGCGCCCGAACGCGGACCGGCCCAGCGGGAGCAAGCTCCCTCGCCACAACAGCGCTCGACCGGGAGTTATTGTTTCAAGCCCAAGCCACCGTCAGTAACCCGGCCCCAAGCAGGACGCACAGCGGCGAATAGACCCAAGTATCCAGCCGGGCGAACGTCGATTCCTTGAACTCCTTGAAAAAGCCCACCAGGTTCGACTCGCCAATGGCCCGGGCGAACATCAGCAAGGCAATCGCGCTGATCAGCCATTGCAGCGCCCGGTGGGTGACCGGCGGCGCCAACAGGCCGACCCGCAGGCTCACCAGGACCGCGATCAACAACAGCCCCAGGGCGACCAACAGGGTCAACCAGCCCGATGGATCGAACGCCGGGCGCAGCGCCTGCCCCTGCTGCACCGGCACCTGGGGCACCACCGCCAGGGCGGCCCATCGTCCGCCCAGGGCCCAATACAAATGAATCAAGCTGATGGCCGCAAACATCGCGACCAGCGACCGAGCCACTAAAAGCATCATTCGCCAGCCTCCTCGAATAAGGTTGAACAATCATCCTAGCTGGAATCTGGCATTTCGCCGGACGGGCGCAGAGTGCCCGTTTACGGCGAAAGGCGCATTGCTCAGGATCAAGTGTTCAACCTGCCGGCCTCGATTGTGCTACAGCGCAGCGGAGACCTTGTCTGCCACCTCCTTGGGCAACCAGGCTTGCCAGACCTGTGGGTGAGCCTTGAGGAAGGCTTCGGCGGCCTCACGCGGCGGCGTGCGCTTCTCACTCATGTCCGCCAGGGCCTTGTTCAACGGTTCGATGGGCAGGTCGACCTTGCTGAAAAACTCGGTGATGTCCGGGTGCTGTTTCTGGAACGGCGCGGAGACGCCAATCGACAGTTTAGATGCCAGGGAGCGGGTCGGTTTCGGATTGGGGTTATCGGCGTCGGTCAGAGTCTTCCAGGCCTCGGCGTCGAACGGAGGTTCTTCCAGTTGCACCAGCTTGAACCGGCCGAGCAGTGGCGTGGGCGACCAGTAGTAAAACAGGATCGGCTTGCCGCGACGGATCGAGGAGTTGATTTCCGCATCCAGCGCCGCCCCCGAGCCACTGCGGAAATTGACGAAACTGCCGTCCAGGCCATACGCCTTGAGCTTCTGTTTGTTGACCACTTCAGAGGTCCAACCGATGGGGCTGTTGAGGAAGCGGCCCTTCTCGGGACTTTCCGGATCCTTGAACACATGCTTGTAGCGCGCCAGGTCCTGGACGCTGCGCAGGTCCGGCGCCAGCGGCTTGATGCCCTTGGCCGGGTCGCCCTTGATGACATATTCAGGCACCCACCAGCCTTCGGTCGCGCCCTTGACCGTGTCCCCCAGGGCGATCACCTTGCCTTCGGCTTCAGCCTTGACCCATACCGGGCTGCGACCGGCCCACTCTTCGCCGATCACCTGGATGTCGTTATTGGCCAGGGCGGTTTCCAGGGTGATGGTGGTGCCCGGCAGGGTGTCGGTTGGTAGCCCGTAGCCTTTTTCGACGATGATCCGCAGGATATCGGTGATCAGGCTGCCGCTTTCCCAATTCAGGTCGGCGAAGTGGATCGGGGCGGACGCGGCGGACGCCGGAAATGGCGCAGCCAATACAGCAAAGGTGGCCCAGGCAGCCAGCCACTGTCGAACTCGTTTCATGCTTTGCACCTCGTGCCAGTACAGCAATAGCTGAACGGTCCTGCGCCAACAAACGCAAGCCCCTGAATCATTCAGTCAATTGACTGTAGCCGAGGTTCCGGCCAGCCCCTGAGAAACTGGGTTTCCAGTTGCGTCACAGACTCTGCAAGCCCGCTCCCAGGCTTGTCTTACCAACACTAAACGCTTTACTCGCTGGCCTTGAAGGTCACCAGCTCGCCCTTGCGCCATTTGGCGGCCTTGGCGGTAACGGCCCTCAGGGTCTTGGTCAGGCCTTCCTGCAGTTGCTCGTTAGCCGCGAACACCGTCACCACGCTATGGCCTTCCTTGAACAGGATCGCCTGACCGCCTGCGGTCTCGACAAACGCATAATCACCCAGGCCGTAGACGGTCAGTTTGATTTCGCGAAAGCGAATTTCAAACTTGCCACCCTCGCGGCTTGGCAATACGGCTGCCCGGAAGTGGTCACCGACCTTGAGTTCGAGCCTGGGCTTGTCATCGACCACCAGGGCCGACTCGGTGTCGATTTCGGCGACATAAATGCCTTCGGCGCTCTGCTCGGTGATGTAGACGAAACGCGACTGGAACAGCTTGACCAGTTTCGCCCGCAGGTCTCCAAGTACAAATAACGCATGCATGTCCAGATTACTTACTGCCAAGGAAACATCCCCATCTTTGAAAACGGCCCGCCCTCTGAAAAGGACGGACCACAAGAACCCGTGCCGACTGTATTGTCGCAATGGACCTGTAACTGAAAGTTGAAGTGAACGGCGCGCCCTGTCCCGGGCCGAGAGCAGACTAAAGGTTGTCTCTCTCGCCGTCTTTCCCGAGGGGTCGTCAGAGGCTGAAGGAAAACGCCACTCTGAGTATCGGAAAAGGTGGGACTACTAACTTTAGGGAAATTTCTCACTTAGAAAAGCATTTTTCTGACATCGAGCCTAAAAAAAATTGCTTTAGATAGGCACCAACGCGCTCACAACGCTGCTGATTCTAGTGCAGCCCAAGGCGTGGAGACTACTCGAAATGCCCGGCAATTCGTCGCCAAACCATAGAAAAGGACTTCACATGGCTTCTTTCACCACCCTGCCCCAACTGATTGAACCGTACGTTGTTGAAACCCACGACACCTTCAACGCAGTGGATTGCTTGCCTATTTCATTGATCCAACCGCGTTATCGGGTGGTCCTGGCCGGTAAGTGTTTTTTCCATATCGAGGAAACTTCGACTGGACGTGTAAGAGGATTCCGCACCGATCATAACGAGGCCTGCTACCTGGCGAGACATCTTGAACGGAGCGCTTGACCTCTGCTACCCACACCTGAGCCAAATCGAACTCCTGGCGAGCGCCTGCCTCAGATAAAGGAACGCAACCCAAGCGCCAAGACGGCGCACGCCAAAGGAGACGCCCATGGAACAGCCTTCCCACGAACTCAAGACCCTGTTCGACCAACTCGGCCTGCCCTCGGATGGAAAAGCCATCGACGATTTCATCATGGCCCACCCCCTGGAACCGGAGGTCAAGCTGGTGGAGGCAGATTTCTGGTCGGACCAGCAGAAAGACTTGCTGCGCGAATGGCTGCTGGCCGATGGTGAAGAGGCGGTGCTGGTGGACCAGCTGAACGTGCGGTTGCACGACGGGAAATAGCCTGGAAGACCGGTAACTGCCCCCCCTGTGGCGAGGGGATTCATCCCCGCTGGGCTGCGAAGCAGCCCTAGAAAGACCGGACCCAGTCGACCTGATACACCGAATTGTCTGGCCTAGGGGGCTGCCATGCAGCCCAACGGGGATAAATCCCCTCGCCACAGGGAGCTTGCTCCCGCTCGGCTGCGCAGCAGTCGTCTCAGAAGAAGGCCCGCTGCGCGGTCCAGCGGGAGCAAGCTCCCTCGCCACGGGTTTGCGCAGGAGTCGGGGTGTTATCGGGGTTTCTCGGGTTTGTAACCCAACCGCAATCCACCCCAATGACGCCCCTTGACCATGATCGGCACCGAAAGGTCGTGCATCAACTCGCCCGTGTCGCGGGTGTACGTCTGCAGCAGTACCGGTTGCTGGTGGCTGCCGCAGCGGATCCCGGTGCGGTCGGAGAATTTGCGCTTGGTGCGGTTGTTCAGCGTGTCCACTTGGGGGTCGCCGGTCAGCGGTTGGCTGAAGACATTGTTGTGGGTCGGCACATAGCCCTGCTGCGTACAGGCAATCGCAAACACCAGACCTTCGTGGCGGCTGAGCAACGGTTCCTGGATCGGCGGCAGCACCTGGTCGGTGTAGCGGTCGAAACGGGTCTGGTATTTGGCCGGTTGGGTGTTGGGGATCGGCTGGTAGTTACGGTCGAACAGGTCATCCAGGCTGATCCGGCCCTGGTCGATATCGGCCTCGAACTGCGCCGCGATCCGGCTCGCCCCTTCCCGCGCCAAGTCGTAGACACGCTGGTGATAATCGTCGAGGCCCACTTGCGCCAGGCGTTCGCTGATGGTTTCGGCCTGGCCTTCCATCTGCACCGCCGCCTCAGTCAGGCGCTGGGTCTGCTGGTCGCTGACGGACAGATCGCTGCGCATCTGCTCGATGGCGTGGAACAGGCTGTCGAGTTGCTCACGATTGGTGTCGGTGCCTTGGGCGATGGCGCTGACCTGGGTTTCTACCCCCGCCGCCAGCCGGGCGATGTTTTCCAGATGTTGACCGGTGTGCTCCACTTGCTGCACGCCGCTGTCCAGGTCGCCGGCCAATTGGCGAATCTGCTCCACCACCTGGGCGGTGCGCTGCTGGATATCCGCCACCATCACCCCGACCTCGCCGGTCGCCGCCGCCGTGCGCCCGGCCAGGCCACGGACCTCGTCGGCCACCACCGCGAACCCACGACCATGCTCACCGGCCCGCGCCGCCTCGATGGCCGCGTTCAGCGCCAACAGGTTGGTCTGGCTGGCGATCGACTGGATCACCAGGCTGACCCGCTGGATTTCATCGCTGCGCACGCTCAGGGCTTCGATCAACTCACGGCTGTCGTTGGCCCGTTGGCTGAGCTGGTGCATGCGGCTGATGGACTCCACCAGTTCGCTGCGCCCGGCCACGCTGCTGCGATGGGCTTCACTGGCGGCGCCCAGGGCCTGTTGACTGAGTTGTGAGGTGGCCTGCTCGGTGACGATCATCGATTCGGCGCTGCTGACGATCTGCGCCGCCGCATCGAGCTGTGACTGGACCTTGCCGGCCAATTGCTTGACCGAATAGGCGACACCGGCCGCCGACAAGGCGTTATGACTGGTGGTGTAGGACAGGTCCCGAGTCAGCTCGGCCAGGCTATCGGTCGAAGGCACGGGCGCGGCAACAATGCGCGAGCGCAGGCGCGGCAACCAGACGACCAATATGGCCAGCGGCAGGACCAGGTATAAAGACCACTCACCCAAAGCCATGCCACACAACAGCGCGGTCAGGCCGAGACTCTGCAAGGTCGGCGTGAGCCAACGCGCCGTGTTTGTCGCCCCCGGCACCGAGGCCGGCACCGCACCCGCCAGAGATCCGTCTGTCGCCATGTTCGTCACCCACACTTCTCGTTGTTATGACCGCATTAAACGCCACTACCGAGCCATTATCCATGGTCCATTAGTCGTGTTCTTGCAGCAAATCAACGGTAGTAGAGAAACCGCCGGGAGACGAAAACAAAAGATCGCAGCCTTCGACGAAAAGGCTGCGATCCTTGGCTTGGAACGGAATCAGGCCTGACGCTGGTGCTTGTCGATCTGCTCGTGACGTTCCTGGGCTTCGATGCAGTACTTGGTGGTCGGGCTGATCAGCAGGCGCTTGAGGCCGATGGGCTCGCCGCTGTCATCGCACCAGCCGAAGCTTTCGTCGTTGATGCGGTCCAGGGCCTGCTCCAGCTGGGGCAGCATGCGCTGGTCGCGATCGATGGCGTTGACCAGCCAGGTACGCTCTTCTTCTACGGAAGCAGCGTCGGCCGGGTCAGCCGGGGAATCCAGGCTCTCAATGGCGATTCGGTTCTGTTCGATGCGCTCGTGGGTTTCGACTTTCATGTTCTGCAACAGCTTGGTGAAGAAGGCCAGCTGCTCGGCATTCATGTAGTCATCCGCCGGCATGGCCAGCAACTTTTCCTTTGTCATTGATATCTCTATAAAAAACGTGCATTAAGGCGAATTATGGAGCGTCCCGCAGCGCAGCAGCCACGCTCATCGGGAAAGGCGCCGTCGATTCAAAGCGCCACCCGGCACTCAATTTACGAGGGGCGGCAGTCTAAGGCCGAGTCGAGGCGTCAGCAACCGAAAACGTAGGGAAAATGTCTGACAACCCCTTCAAATGTTTTCTGACAAGCTCTTGGCGGTCATCGGAGTGCGTTTATAACAAGAAATTCGCTGTAGTGGCTGTATTAAGAAGACAAATGGCAGCGCCACGCGGGTCAGGCGTGGCGCTTTGTCGCAGCGAGTGGACGTTTAGCGTTTGAGTTTACGCTTGTTGCGGTACTGGTCGACGACAACGGCCACCACGATGATCAGCCCCTTGATGATGTCCTGGATGTAGGCATCGACGCCGACGAAGGTAAACCCACTGGCCATCACCCCGAGAATCAGCGCGCCGATCACGGTCCCGGTGATGCGCCCCACCCCGCCGGCCAGACTGGTACCGCCGATCACCGCTGCGGCAATCGCGTCCAGCTCGTAGGACATGCCCATGCCGGCCTGCCCGGTCGCCGCCCGCGCCGAGGCGACCACGCCGGCCAACCCCGCGAGCAACCCGGCGATGCTGTACACGATCACCAGATGGCGCTTGACGTTGATGCCCGAGGTCCGTGCCGCCTGCATGTTGCCGCCAATGGCGTAGGTGTATTTGCCGTATTTGGTGTAGCGCAAGGCGATGTGAAAAATCACCGCCACCACCAGGAAAATGATCACCGGCATCGCGCCATGGCCGATGGCGGTGTAGGAATCGGACAACATGCTCACCGGTTGGCCTTCGGTGTAATAGCGCGCCAGGCCGCGAGCCGAGACCATCATGCCCAGGGTGGCGATAAACGGCGGGATGCCCGTGACCGCTATGATGCTGCCGTTGATCGCCCCCGCCAGCAGCCCTACCCCGAGCCCCGCCGCCACCGGGATCCACGCCGGCAAGTCGGTCAGCGAGGGAAACACCGCCCGGGCAAAGTCCGAGGTCTGGGCCAGGCTGGCGGCGATCATGGCCGACAGCGCCAGTACCGAGCCGGACGACAGGTCGATACCGGTGGTGATGATCACCTGGGTCACGCCGATGGCCAGCAGGCCGATGATCGACACTTGCAGGATCATCAGTACCAGGCGCTGGGAGTTCATCAGGAAACTCTGGTCGCGCACGATCCAGCCGAACAGCTCGAATACCAGGCCGATGCCGATCAGCACCAGGAAGATACTCAGTTCCGTCGGCAAGCGCCGGCGCGTCCTGGCCGGTGCGGCCGCGGGTTTGTTTTCCAGTATCGCGTTCATAGCCATCCACCTTTTTTTGTTCTTTGGCGAGGGGGTGTTGCTGTCGGGATGTGTAAGCAACCCTAGAAAACGGGGCCGCTTCGCGGCCCAGCGGGAGCAAGCTCCCTCGCCACAATTGTGCTCGACTTTATTTTTTTACTGGCCGCGTCAGGCCAGGCCGGAGGCCAGTTGCATGACCCGCTCCTGGGTCGCTTCGCTGCGGTCGAGGGTGCCCATCAGGTCGCCTTCGTGCATTACCAGCACCCGGTCGCTCATGCCCAGTACCTCCGGCAGCTCCGAGGAAATCATGATGACCGCCATGCCTTCGCTGGCGAGGTAGGCAATCAGCCGGTAGATCTCGGCCTTGGCCCCTACGTCGATGCCACGGGTCGGCTCGTCGAGGATCAGGATCCGTGGGTTGGTCATCAGCCAGCGGGCGAGCAAGGCCTTCTGTTGGTTGCCGCCGGACAAGGTGTCGATGCACTGTTCCAGGGACGGGGTCTTGACCCGCAGCTTCTTGCACATGTCTTCGCACAAGGCGCGCAGGGCTTTCTGTTGGATGAACCCCTTGCCGACATAATGCGGCAGCACGGCCATTTCCATGTTTTCCAGCACCGACAGGCACGGGAACAGGCCGCTGAGCTTGCGATCCTCGGTCAGCAGCGCGAAGCCCTTCTCGATCGCCATGTGCGGGTCGCTGATGCGCACCGGTTGGCCGTCCAGGCAGATTTCGCCACCGGTGGCCGGGGTCACGCCGAAAATCGCTTCGGCCACGTTGGTCCGGCCCGAGCCCATCAACCCGGCGATGCCGAGGATTTCTCCGGCGTGCAGGTCGAACGAAACCCCTTTGAAAACGCCGTCCAGGCTCAAGTCGCGCACTGACAGCACCCGCTCGCCGATGGGCTTTTCCCGCTCGGGAAACAACTGGCTCAGTTCACGCCCGACCATCATCGAGATCAGGCTGTCGCCGTCCATGCTGTCGGCCCGTTGCAGGCCGATGTAGGCGCCATCGCGAAACACCGCCACTTCATCGGCGATGGCGAACACTTCATTCATTTTATGGGTGATGTAGATGATGCCTTTGCCCTGGGCCTTGAGGTCGGCAATGATCGAAAACAGGTGGGCGACTTCGGTTTCGGTGATCGCCGAAGTGGGCTCGTCCATGATCAGAATGTCGGAGTCATAGGACACGGCCTTGGCAATCTCGACCATTTGCCGCTCGGCGATACTCAGGTTACCCACCTGCTCTTGCGGATCGAGCTTGATCCGCAGGCGCTCCAGCAGCCGGGCAGTGCAACGGTGCATCTCGCCATGGTCGATCATGTGCAGGCTGTTGAGCTGCTCGCGGCCGATCCAGATGTTCTCGGCGATGCTCATGTGCGGCATCAGGTTCAGTTCCTGGTGGATCATCGCGATACCGGACTGCAAGGCCGCCAGGGGCGTGTCGAAGGTCACCGGTTTGCCCCGCAGGCGAAGCTCACCGGCGTCCGGCTGGTAGATGCCGGCGATGATTTTCATCAGGGTGGATTTGCCTGCGCCGTTTTCACCCATCAAGGCCAGCACGGAACCGGGGCGTACCCGCAGCTGCACATCGGACAGGGCCACCACACCGGGAAAGCCTTTGCTGACATTGACGACTTCCAGCAGGTAGGGCTCGTCAGGCAGTGCGTGCGGCTGGGCAAACATTGCCGGGGCGCTCGATGCAATCGCTGAAGCGAACATGATCAGGTACTCCCTCGGCAAGGCCGGCGTGGCGACCTTGCCTGCTTGTTATTGTCGTGGGTTACTTGAATTGATCGACGTTTTCCGGGGTGATCAGGCGATACGGCACCCAGACGGCCTGCTCGACCGGCTGTTTCTTGACCATTTTCACCGCCGTATCGATCGAGCCATCGGCCTGGCCCTTGGCATCCTGGAACACCGAGACGGTCATTTCGCCTTTCTTGATCGCATTCAAGCCGTCCGGCGTACCGTCGACCCCGGCGATCAATACGCTACCCTTCTTGGTGCCCGCCTGCTTGAGAGCCATGGCCGCGCCAATCGCCATCTCATCGTTGTTGGCGACCACCGCCTGGAACTCGCGGCCCTGGGTCAGCCAGTCATTGACCAGGGTCATGCCCTTGTCCCGCAGCCAAGTGCCGGTCTGCCGTTCCTGGATCTTGATGTTCGGGTAATTCTTCAACACCTCCTCGACGCCCTTGGTGCGGTTGGTGGTGGAGTTGTTGGCCAGGTCACCCAGCAGGATCACGATGTCGCCCTTGCCACCCATCTTGTCGGCCAGGTATTGCATTTGCAGGCGCCCGGCTTCCAGGTCGTCGGAGGCCACTGTCACTACGCCTGCCGGCAGTTTCAGGTCATCCGGACGGCGGTTGACGTAGACCAGCGGAATCCCCGCTGCCACGGCGGCCTTGGTGATACGCGCGGTGGCAGCGGTGTCGACGGGATTGACGATGATCGCGTCGACCTTCTGGCTGATGAAGCTTTCCACCTGGCTCAGTTGCTTGACTACATCACTGCGGGCGTCTTCGAACTGCAAGGCCACCCCGTCCGGGATCGACTTTGCCTTTTTGTCCATGGATTCGCGCAGGTAGGTCAGCCAGGTGTCATCGAACTGCGACATGCTGACGCCGATCTTCAGGTCCGCCAGGGCTGCGCCGCTGGTGAGCATCAACGACAGGGCCAGCGAGGCGATACGGGTCTTGGTCTTCATGAACGGTCTTTCTCCACATTCTTGTTGGTTTTTATGGATAAGGCGTGGCGGATCAGCAACGGGGCAAGCGCACGATGGGCGCACCGGGCATGCAGCACACCACGGCGCCCTTGCGCTGGATGCACAGGGATTCGAACAGAGGAAGGATCGCGGACAGGCGGAGCAACTTGAACGCAGAACGGCTGAAGGTTTTCATCGACGGTACCTGCTGTGTTTCTTGTTTTTGTTTAATTCCTCACCCGTAGATGCAAACTTGCGCGGGTGGGAAAAGGATGTCGGTAACCTGGAAACGACTTTATTGGAAAATATTTTCCACATCAACTCATTTTAGAATTTATTTCGTTTTTTATTCCATGGCCCACGGGTACGGGCAACACCACCACTTCGCCGCGCTCGGCGCTTTGCCGGGCAGCATCGAGAATGCGTGTGTTCGCCAGGGCATCCCGGGGTTCTACCGGCAGCGGCCCGGCGTCTTGCAGCGCCGCTTGAAGGCCTTGATAGAACGCCATCCAGCAACCTCGCTCCGAGGTCACGCGCTCGCGCTCCGCGCCCTGTTCGAACCAGCCCCAGCGCCGGTGTTCCTCGGCACCCCAGCGTTCACCTTCGGTCGCCGGGCTCAAGCCGGCCAAGGCCTGGGCCTCCTGACCGTCCAGGCCTTCGACGGTATAGCAGCCCTCGGTGCCGCTGACGCGAAAGCGTGGTCGCGGGGCGTTCTGCAAACAGTGGCCGCTCAGATGGGAAACCACGCCGTTGACGTGGTTCAGGGACATGAAGAAACCGTTGTCGAACACCTGGCCTGGCTGCCGGTAATTCAGCTCGGCATAGACCCGCGCCACCGGCCCGAACAGTTGCAGCGCCTGGTCCGCCAGATGACTGCCGAGATCGCGCAGTAATCCGCCTCCGCTGGCCTTGCCGACCGATGACGGCGAGTAGCGCTCGATGCTCGATTCAAAACGCGTGACCTGCCCCAGCGCACCGCTGGACAGTAGCTTGCGCAAGGTGAGGAAATCGGAATCCCAGCGGCGGTTCTGGTAGACGCTCAAGGGCACGTTGCGCTGTTCGGCGGCGCGTACCATCGCTTCGGCCTCTGCGGCGTCACGGGCAAAGGGTTTGTCACTGACCACCGCCACGCCCGCCTCGATGACTTGCATCACCACGGTCGGGCGAGCGTCCAGCGGCGTCGACACCACCACCGCATCCACGCCGGCCGCGAGCAATTGTTCAAGGGTGTCGAACGCCTGGACATCCGGGTGCTCGCCGGCCAGTTGCTGGCGCCGCTCGGCAGAGCGGGTCACCACCCCGACGAACGTCGCACCCGGCAGACTGCTGATCAGCGGCGCATGAAAAAACCGCCCACCCTTGCCGTAGCCGACTAGTCCGATTCGCATGCAAGCTCCTTAACTAATCACTGAACGAACATAATTCCTGTGGGAGCAGGTCCACCTGGGAAACCCAGTCCCCTGTGGGAGCGAGCCTGCTCGCGATGGCGGTGGATCAGCCGACATCTTTTTTGAATGTCAGTCCGTCATCGTCGGATCGCCGCCCGGAGCAGGCTCGCTCCCACAGGGATTGGGGTCAGCCGTAGAAACGAGGTCGTTCGGGCAATTCGATTTTGACGATCTGCCCGCTCTGCTGCGCGGCGATGCAAGCATCCGCCGCCACGGCCGCGGCGTAGCCGTCCCAGGCCGAGGGGCCGCCGACCTGACCGGCGCGGACGCCGTCGATGAAGGCTTGCAACTCGACGTCATAGGCGGCAATGAAGCGGTCCTTCCAGTCCATCAGGATCGCGTTGGACAGCTTGGCGCCGCTGCGCAGTTGCACCTGGGACGGCTCCGGCAGCTTGGCGATGCCGGTCTCCCCCACCACCTCGCACTGGATGTCATAGCCGTACTGGCAGTTGACGAACACTTCCACGTCGATCCGCGTACCCCGGGCGGTTTCCAACAGGACGATCTGCGGGTCACGCAAATGAGCCAGGGCCTTGCTGGTCTTGCGCGGGAAGACCACCTGCACCGAGACGTAGTCATCGGCCAGCAACCAGCGCAACACGTCCAACTCATGGATCAAGGTGTCGGTGATTGCCATGTCAGTCTTGTAGTTTTCACCCACCCTTGGATTGCGATGGGCGCAGTGCAGCATCAGTGGCTCGCCGATCTGGCCGCTGTCGATTACCGCCTTGAGCGCCCGATAGCCTTCATCGTACGGACGCATGAAGCCGACCTGCACCAGGCGCGTGCCATGAGCCACCTCAGCCTCGACGATGTTGCGGCAACCTTGCGCGGTAACCGCCAGGGGTTTTTCACAGAACACCGGCTTGCCGGCCGCAATCGCCGCCAGCACGAACTCTTCATGGCTCGGCCCCCAGGACGTGACCAGGACCGCCTCCACTTCCGGCGCCTTGATCAAGGCATGGCCGTCCGGATAAACCTCGGCGGTCAGCTTCAGGTCCGCCACCACCTGCGCCGCCTGGGCGAGGTTGATGTCGGTCACCGCCACCACCTGGCTGTTGAGCAAGGTCTGGCTGCAACGACGGATATGGTCCTGGCCGATGGCCCCGGTGCCGATGACGCCCAGCTTCAAAGACATGAAAAACTCCTTTCCCAGGTATGGGGGCAATTAGTACTGACGGGCCTGGGCCAGTCGTTCGTTGAGGGCCTTGGCGGCGGCATCGGTGCGGGCGCTGGTGGAGACTTGCGCCACGCCGACCCGCCACCACGACAGGTAGCTGTGGACCATGGTCTTGGGCAGGACTTTGATGTCGATCAGGGTCGAGACCGTTTGCCGCCGGGCATCGGCCAGGGCGGCGTGCAGTTCCTCAAGTGTCTTTACCTTGTAGGTCTTGCAACCGTAGGCCGCCGCGCTCATGGCGAAATCCACCGGCACGAAGGCACCGTCGAGCTTGCCGGTGTCCGGGTTGCGGAAGCGGAACTCGGTGCCGAAGCTGTCCATGCCGTTGCCCATCTGCAGGTTGTTGATGCAGCCGAACGTCATGTTGTCCAGCAGCACCACGTTGATCTTGCGCCGCTCCTGGATCGAGGTCGCCAGCTCCGAATGCAGCATCATGTAGGAGCCATCGCCCACCAAGGCGTAGACCTCTTTGTCCGGCTCGGCGAGCTTGACCCCCAGCGCCGCATTCACCTCGTAGCCCATGCAGGAATAGCCGTATTCCAGGTGATAGGTGTTCACGCCTTTGCTGCGCCAACTGCGCTGCAGATCCCCGGGCAGGCTGCCGGCGGCGGCAACGATGATCGCGTCATCGGCCAGCACTTCATTGAGGGTGCCCAGCACGCGGCTCTGGGTCAGGCAGGAACCGGTGAGCTCGATGAACTCGCGAAACACTGCCGGATCCATGCCGTCGTTGATCTCCGGGACGAAATCCTCGATTTGGTAATCCGCTTGATAGACCCGGTCCACCTCGGCCTCCAATTGAGCCTTGGCATCGGCGACCTGCCCGCCCCATTCAGCGCGGTAATCCCCCAGCACGGCAGACAGGGCTTCCAGGCCCGCACGGGCGTCGGCGAGCAGCTGCACACCGTCCAGTTTCAGGGCATCGCACGGGCTGATATTGAGGTTGAGAAACTGCACACCCGGATGCTGGAACAACCATTTGGAACCGGTGGTGAAATCGCTGTAGCGGGTGCCGACACCGATGATCAGGTCGGCCTTCTTCGCCAGCAGGTTGGCCGCCAGGCAGCCGGTTTCACCGACGCCGCCAACGTTCAGTGGGTGACTGGACAGCACCGCGCTCTTGCCGGCCTGGGTTTCGGCGAAGGGAATGTCGAAGCGCTCGGCGAAAGCTTGCAGCGCAGCATTGGCGCCGGAGTAGCGCACCCCGCCGCCACAGATAATCAAGGGCCGGCACTTGCCCTTGAGCAGCGCCAGGGCATCACCGAGCATCGCTTCGCTGGCCGGACGCCGATCAATGCGATGCACGCGTTTTTGCAGGAAGTAATCCGGGTAATCGTAGGCCTCGGCCTGGACATCCTGGGGCAACGCCAGGGTCACCGCGCCGGTCTCGGCCGGGTCAGTCAGCACGCGCATGGCCTGGATCGCCGCGCTCATCAGCTGCTCGGGACGGTTGATGCGATCCCAGTACTTGCTCACCGACTTGAAGGCGTCGTTGGTGCTGATGCTCAGGTCATGGAACTGTTCGATCTGTTGCAGCACCGGGTCCGGCTGGCGACTGGCGTAGACATCGCCGGGCAACAGCAGCAACGGGATGCGATTGGCCGTCGCGGTGGCGGCGGCCGTCAGCATGTTTGCCGCGCCGGGGCCGACCGACGAGGTACAGGCGTAGATCTTGCGCCGCAGGTGCTGCTTGGCAAAGCCGATGGCGGCGTGGGCCATGCCCTGCTCGTTACGACCCTGGTGCACCAGCAGCTCGCCGCTGTCCTGCTCCAGCGCCTGGCCCAGGCCCAGCACATTGCCGTGGCCGAAAATGGTAAAGACCCCGGCGACGAACTTGCTCTGGACGCCATCGACCTCGATGTACTGGTTATCGAGGAATTTCACCAGGGCCTGGGCCATGGTCAGTCGTATTGTGGTCATGCTTGCACCTTGTCTGGAATGCAAATCGGCTGGCCGACTCATTTCCCTTGTGGGAGCGAGCCTGCTCCGGGCGGCGATCCGACGATGGCGGCACATTCAACATCGATGTTGCCTGACACACCGCTATCGCGAGCAGGCTCGCTCCCACAGGGGTACTTCATCATCTTAATAATTGGTCAGGCCCGCGGCTTCTGTAGATGCTCCATACTCGCCCCCAACGCCTGGCGGATGTCGGCCAGCTCATGGACGCTCTGGGCAAATGGTTCAAACGATAGGTAACCGTTGTAGCCGCCCGCCCGCAAAGCCTCGATCTGCGGGGCGTTGCCCAGGATGTCGTCCGCGCCGACCAACACCCGATGGCCGTCACGGATGGCCGCCAACGGGGCCTGGGCATCCTCGACGCCGGAAATGTGCACCAGCCCGGTCAATTCAGGGAACAGCGTTTGCTCTCCCGCCAGATGATGGTGAAAGGTGTCGTGCACCAGGCGAAACACATCCAGCCCGCCAATGTCCTTGATCGCCTGCACCGCCGTGCTTTTACGGCGCAGCGAGCACGCGACGAAACCCAGTGGCTCGATCAGACCGTAGATGCCGAAGGCCCGCAGGATCGGCGCCAGTTCACTGAGGGCGGTGCGCAGCCCCCTCGCGCGCTCGGCCTCGCCGCGTGGATCGGCGGGGTCGTTGAGCGGACACATCACCAGCCCCTCGGCACCGCACTCACGGGCGTAATCGGCCAGCCGCACGGCCTGGGTCCGGCGCTCGTCGCTCCACACATCGAACGGGTACAGGGCGTTGATCGACAACACCTTCACACCCCTTTCCTCGCACAACTGACGCACCCTGGCCGGCGGCATGCCGTCTTCAATTTCAATGCCTTTGAGATCATTGCGGATCTCGATGGCATCGGTCTTCAGCGCCAGAGCCAGGTCAATGAACTCGGGCAGCGACAGGCGTGGAGCGACCATTCGGTTCAGGGCAAAACGCAGGGGCTTGTTCATTGTTGTTATCCCTCCGGCATTCGACAAAACAGATTATTGGGCGGTCGGCATACTGAACTCGGGGCCCTTGGCAATGCTGTCGGGCCAGCGTTGCATCACGCTTTTGTAGCGGCTGTAGAAGCGCAGCCCTTCCTCGCCGTAGGCGTGATGATCGCCGAACAGCGAGCGCTTCCAGCCGCCGAAGGAATGCCAGGCCATGGGCACCGGGATCGGCACGTTGATCCCCACCATGCCGACCTTGATACTGCGGGCGAACGCCCGGGCAATCCCGCCGTCGCGGGTAAAGCAGGACACGCCGTTGCCGAACTCGTGGGCGTTGATCAACGCCACGGCACTGGCGAAATCCGGCACACGGACAATGCCCAGTACCGGGCCGAAAATTTCCTGCTGGTAGATGCTCATCTCGGGGGTGACCTGGTCGAACAGCGTCGCGCCGACGAAGAAGCCCTGCTCGGCGCCAGGAACCTTCAAGCCTCGGCCATCGATGATCAACCGGGCGCCTTCGGCCACCCCGGCGTCAATGAAGCCTTCCACTTTGGCCTTGTGTTCGGCGGTGACCAGCGGCCCCATGTCAGTGCCGGATTGCTCGCCGTTACCGACTTTCAACTGGTCGATGCGCGGCAATAAACGCGCGATCAATTCATCCGCCACGTCGCCCACCGCCACGGCGATGGAGATCGCCATGCAACGCTCGCCGGCCGAGCCGTAGGCGGCACCAATCAGCGCGTCGGCGGCCTGATCGAGATCGGCGTCCGGCATGACGATCATGTGATTCTTCGCACCGCCCAACGCCTGCACTCGCTTGCCGTGGGCCGTGCCTTGCTGGTGGATGTATTCGGCGATGGGGGTTGAGCCGACAAAGGAAATCGCCTCGATGTCCGGGTGCTGCAACAGCGCGTCCACCGCCACCTTGTCACCCTGAACCACGTTGAACACACCGTCCGGCAAACCGGCTTCGGTCAGCAGCCGGGCCATCAGCAGGCTGGCCGATGGGTCGCGTTCCGAGGGCTTGAGGATGAAACAGTTACCGGCCACCAGCGCCAGGGGAATCATCCACAGCGGCACCATCACCGGGAAGTTGAACGGCGTGACACCGGCGCACACGCCCAACGGCTGGCGCAGGTTCCAGTTGTCGATGCCGCCGCCGATGTTGTCACTGAAGTCGGTCTTGAGCAGGCTCGGCGCGCCGCAGGCGTATTCGACGATCTCGATGCCGCGGGTGACTTCGCCGTGGGCGTCGGACAACACCTTGCCATGCTCGCGGCTGATGATCCGCGCCAGCTCGTCGTGATGCCGGTCGAGCAGTTCCTTGAACTTGAACATCACCCGCGAGCGGCGCAGCGCTGACTGCTCGGACCATCCCGGGAACGCCGCCAGCGCCGAAGCCACGGCGGCATCGACTGTGCCGGGCTCGGCCAGGGCCACCCGGGCCTGCACCGCGCCGGTGGCCGGATTGAAGACGTTGCTGAACCGCGCGCCGAGGCTGTCCTGCACCTGGCCGTTGAGGTAATGGCCGACTACCGGGAGCTCACTCATTGTTCTTGTTCTCCGTGAAAAAGGGGCGATTCAGAGATCCAGCAGCCAACTGTGCTGCGGATCGTTATGGAACTGCCAGACGCGTTTGGGGCCCGCCATGACGTTCAGGTAATAAGACTCGTAGCCATAGGGCACGCTGACCGGGTGGTAACCCTTGGGCACCACCACCAGGTCGCTGTTTTCCACGGCCATGGCCTGGTCGATGCTGCGGTCGTCGGTGTAGACCCGTTGGAACACGAAGCCCTGGGACGGGTTGACCTGGTGGTAATAGGTTTCTTCCAGGAAGCTCTGGTGCGGCAGGTCGTCGGTGTCGTGCTTGTGGGGTGGATAGCTCGACGAATGCCCCGAAGGCGTGCACACTTCGACGACCAGCAGCGAATGGGCCGGCTCGCTGTCCGGCAGGATGTCGCAGATATAACGGGTATTGGCGCCCTTGCCACGCACGCTGCGCTTCATGCTGTCGGGGCGGATCAGGCGCGGGCCGTATTCGTTGGCGGTGGAACCGGGCGCGGCGCAGACGGCAATCTGCACATCGCTCAGGGCCGTCACCTGGGCCTGGCTGCCGGGCGGCAGGTACGCGGCGTAGGGGGATTTGTCCTCGAACACCGATTGGCGATCGCCAAGATTGTCCCAATCGAAGGCGCCCTGCCCCGGCGCTTCGCCCTTGAGGCTGATGCGGCCGCTGAGCAGCACCAGGCACAACTCTTTATCGCCGGCGGCCACCGGCAGGGTTTCGCCGAGGCTCAGGCGATAGGCGGCGAATCCGACATATTCCAACTCGCCCTCCGGCAGTTGGACCATGGTCCGGCCGCTGGTCTGGCTCTTGATCAACAGGCTCATGACCCACTCCTCTCTTGCAACAAGGCACGCAGGGTGTCGTAGCCCTTTTTGGCGTAGACGTAACTCGGCGCCACGGCGGGGTCCTGTTCGGCTTCCACCACCAGCCAGCCTTGATAGTCGGCGGCCAACAGCACGTCGAGCAACGCGGCGAAGTCGATGTCACCGTCCCCAGGCACGGTGAAGGTGCCGTTGATGATGCAGTCGGGGAAGCTCCAGAGGTTGTTGCGCGCCAGTTGCACCACCGGTTTGCGCACGTCCTTGAAGTGCACGTGGCAGATGCGCTCGATGTGTCTGCGCAGCACCTGCAACGGTTCGCCACCGCCCATGTAGCAGTGGCCCGAGTCGAACAGCAGGCCCACTTCGCTGCCGGTCAGGGCCATCAACTTGTCGATGTCCGAGGGCGATTCGACGTAGGCGCCCATGTGGTGGTGATAGGCCAGGCGCACGCCTCGGGACAAGGTGAAACGTGCCAGCTCGGTGAGTTTGTCGGCGTAGGTCTGCCAGGCTTTGTCGGTGTGGAAACGCGGCCGCTCGATCAGCGGAATACGCTGGCCCTGGATGGAGTCGGCGACTTCGCCATACACCAGCACCGTTGCGCCGTTCTGCGCCAGCAACTCGACATGGCTGGCGATGGCGTCGATTTCCTCGGCCGCCGAACGCCGGGCCAGACGACTGGAATACCAGCCGGAGACCAGCGCCAGATCGTACGGACGCAACACATCGCCGACGCCCTTGGCGTCCTTGGGAAACTTGCCATTGAGCTCGAAGCCTTCATAGCCGATGGCCTTGCCTTCGCTCAGCGCCGTACTCAACGGCGTCTCGCCGCCCAACGACGGCAAGTCGTCGTTGCTCCAGGAAATCGGGTTGATGCCAATTCGAATAGCGGGCATGGCTGCACCTTTTATTGTTTTCAAACTGAATGTCGAAAGCCATTTGTGAATACATAATTGTGGCGAGGGGATTTATCCCCGCTGGGCTGCGAAGCAGACCCAAAACCCCGCAACCCGGTGCGTCAGGCAGTCCTCGTTCAGCCGTTTGAGGGGCTGCTTCGCAGCCCAGCGGGGATAAATCCCCTCGCCACAAAAGAACCTTCTGCTGTCGTCACGCCCGCGCAGCCCGCCATGCCTCGATCAATTCCACAAACCTGCCCTGCACCTGGCGGATCAGCGTTTCGTCGTCGATTTCCCCGGCCAGCCAGGCCCGGCTCGGCTCTTGGAATATCGTCCGGCCCACGGCAAAGCCCCGGCAGGTGCTGCTCTGGCTGGCCTGGCGGAAACCTTCGGCCAGGACAGAAGCCGGGGCATTGAGGCCGAGCAGGACCACGCCGCGGCAATACGGATCGCGTTGCTGGATCAACTCATCGAGTTGCTTCCATTGCTCCGCGCTCTGGGCTTCGATCTTCCACCAGGCCGGGTAGATGCCCAGGTTGTAGAGGCGCTTGATGGCGCGATACAGCACATCCGGGTGCGGCGATGGATGATCCTTGGGTGGGATGACTTCCAGTAGCAGTTCATGGCCGCTGACCTGGGACGCTTTGTACAGGCCCATCAGTTGCGCTTCCTGTTCGAGGCGCAGCAGCGGTTCGTCGTCGGGGTGAAATTGCACCAGGCACTTGATGATCTGTTCCTGCGGCCAGGCGATCAGGTTGCTGCCGATGGAACGCCCGTGTTCGAACGCCAGCGGCCGCGAGTTCTGCACTTCCACCGGCCGCGCCACCCACCAGCCGCGTCCGGACGCGGCGTTGAGCGAGTCCTGGCCAAAACGCTGATCGGCCAACAGACCGACATCGGCTTCGACACCCTGGCGCCGCAAATCCGCTTCGACCCGCTCCACTGCCTGGATGAACAACTGCTTGAGTTCGCCGATGCTGCTCAAGTCGCGCCCACCCCTTTGCGCCAGCTCCACCAGTTGCCAGCGATGATCGAAGGCAAAGATGAACAGCTGCTTCCAGGCCTTGCGCGGCACGCTGACCTGATGCAAGCGTTGCAGGACCGCGTCCTGGTCCGGCCGGGTGATCGGCACCGGGCTTTCGAACAGGTAATCGAGTTCCGCCCGGGTCGGCATCGCCGGGGCGCAGGCGTGGCGTGACACCACCAGGCCGCCACAGGCGTTGGCCAACTGGCAGCAACGCTCATCGCTGGCGTCCTCCAGCCAACCGGCGAGAAAGCCGGACATAAAGGCATCACCAGCCCCCAGTACGTTCAGCACTTCGACCCGCACGCCTGGATACAGCGTACCGTCTTCGAGCCGGGCCGGAATGTCGCCATGGATCACCGTGCAGCCCTGCGGGCCGAGCTTGACCACCAGGGTCGCCGCCGTCAGCGAGCGCACGGTGCGCAGCGCCGTCAGCAGGTCTTCGCTGCCGCCGGCGATGAGAAATTCTTCTTCGGTGCCGACGATCAGGTCGAAGCGCGGCAGGATGCCTTGCACATGCTGGCTGACTTTCTGGTTGGCAACGAACCGGGTCTCACCGTCGGCCTTGCCCGCCAGGCCCCAGAGTACCGGGCGATAATCGATGTCGAGGACGCGCTGGACCTGATGTTTCTGCGCATAGTCCAACGCCTGGAGGCTGGCCTGGTAGACGCCGTCGGTGGAGAAATGGGTGCCAGTGATCAGCAAGGCCTTGCTGGAGGCAATGAAGCTTTCGTCGATGTCTTCGGCGCGCAGCGCCATGTCCGCGCAGTTTTCCCGGTAGAACACCAGGGGGAAGGTTTCCCGGTCCTTGATCCCCAGCAGGACCATGGCCGTCAGCCGTTCGGGATCGGTCTTGATCGCGCTGACATCGCAGCCTTCACGCGCCAGGGACTCCACCAGGAAACGTCCCATGTGATCGTCGCCGACCCGGCTCAACATCGCCGACCGCAGCCCCAGGCGCGCCGTGCCGAAGGCGATGTTGGCGGACGAACCGCCCAGGTACTTGGCGAAGCTGGTCACGTCTTCCAGACGCGCTCCGACCTGCTGCGCATAAAGGTCGACACCCAGGCGTCCCAGGCAGATCACATCCAATCGACGCCCACTGGCAAAACGAGTCTGGCCCATGCTGGCTCCTGTTATTTTTATCAGCCTGCGCTGGGTGCCGGAACCGGCGCCAACGCTTTTGGTGGATGCAGACTAAAACGAGCGGCGGACAATAATCAATATTTATTCTATAAATTTTTTACGTGGAATATTTTTTCCAATACGCTATGACCGAGGGGAACCAGACGCAGTGGATCGTTTCAGCCGATGTCGCAACGTGGTCCGCCCATGATTTTCCCTGCGCCTACGCTGTAGACTGCGATCAGCCAACCTATTGTCGAAGGCCGACCTGTTTCGGGCCGGCCTATAAGAACAAGCCAGAAGGATTTCCTATGACCCGCCCCGATGATCTGCCGGCGCTGTCCGAGAGCGCGTCCGAACCCGCCCTCCCCAGCCCTCCGATCAATGCCGAGCGCCTGCTGCAACTGATCACCGAGGAATATGAAAGCCTGCCGCGCCAGCTCAAGCGTATTGCCAGCTACATGAGCCAGCAGAGCGACCGGATCATGGTCGACCGCATCAGCGACATCGCCCGGGAATGCGAAGTGCACCCCTCGGCGATCGTCAGGTTCTCCCAGCGCTTCGGCTTCAGCGGCTTCAGTGAAATGCAGGCGTTGTTCCGCGAGGCCTATACCCACAAGGCCACGCCGGTACAGAACTACCAGCAGCGCATACGCAGCATGATCGCCAACAAGTCGCAGAAAGCCAGCGGCGGCGACCTGGCCCGCGAATGCGTCAACGCCACGCTGTCGGGCATCGAGCGCCTGGGGCTGGAACTGGACGACCAGACGTTCGAAAAAGCCGTGGACCTGGTAGTCAACGCCGACAACATCTATGTAGTTGGCGTGCGTCGCTCGTTCGCGGTCGCCGATTACCTGGTCTACAACCTGCAACACACCAACAAGCGTATTCACCTGGTGTCCGGCCTGGGCGGCAGCTACCGCGAGCAGATGCGCAGCGTGCGCGCCAATGACCTGGTCATTGCCATCAGCTTCACGCCCTATGGCAAGGAAACCCAGCACTGCCTGCGCATCGCCCAGCACCATCAGGCCAAGACGCTGATCATCACCGACAGCAACCTGTCACCCCTGGCCAAGCGGGCCAACGCGGTGTTGCTGGTGAACGAAGGCAGTTCGTTCGCCTTCCGCTCCTTGAGCGCCACGCTGTGCCTGTGCCAGGCGTTGTTCATCGCCGTGGCGTACCGGTTGGAGCTCAAGGTCGATGAAATCCATGAACAGGTGGGGTTCGAGGATTGAGATGGCGGTGGGTCAGCCGTCATCGATGTGGCTGATCTGACGCATCGCGAGCAGGCTCGCTCCCACAGGGGCTCGCAGCGGACATAAATCTTCCGGCCAGTCTCGCTCCCACAGTTGTTCCTCGCTGACCGGAATATTTGAGAACGCCTCGAAACCTTGTGGGAGCAAGCCCGCTCCCACAGGACGGTTGGTTCAAGCCAGTTCAATTTCCTCCGACGACTTGGCAGGTGCCACTTCGAAGCGATCCGCCAGGAACGGTGTGATGTCCAGGGGCAATGGCTCGTTGTTTACCATTTTGTCCAGCAACACGCCGGTGATGGCCGAGGTCAGGATGCCGGTGCGAAAGTGGCCGCAGGCGTTGAGATAGCCCTCCACCCCGCGCATCGGGCCCAGGATCGGCAGTTCATCGGGAGAGCCCGGGCGCAGGCCGGCCCAGGTCCGTTTCAGGTTGATGTCGGCCAATTGCGGGATACACCGCACCGCGCCTTGTACCAGGCCTTCGATCTCCGCGTAGGTGGTGGTCACGTCGAAGCCTTTGTCTTCGGTGGTGCTGCCGATCAGGATCTCGCCGTTGTCCTTCTGCGCCACGTAGCAATCGCTGGTGGTCAGGCACCCGGTAAGGATCTTTGGCATGCGCTCGGTCAACAGGATCTGCCCCTTGACCGGCTTGACCGGAATCCGCACCCCGGTGGCCTGTTCGCTCAAGTCCGCCGCCCAGGCACCGGCCGCATTGATCAGGGTCCGGCAGTTGAAAATCCCCGCCTCGGCGGTTTTCACCCCGGTGACCCGCGCTCCGCTGCGCAGCACCTCGACTACGTTGGTATTGAAGAAAATATCGACGCCGTTCTGCCGGGCGCCTTCGGTGTACGCGTCGGCCAGGCGAAACGGGCTGACCTGATGATCGCAGAGAAACTCCAAGGCGCCCAGGGCGTCACGACTGACATTCGGCTCGGCCTCGCGCAAGGCCGTCTGGTCGAGCCAGCGCACCTGATCTGCCAGATGGGGGATGCAAGCGACGATGTGCTCGGCGTACAAGCGGTCCTCGTCGTCGTAGATCACGAACTTGAGCCCGGTCTCCTCGAACTTGACATCCATACCATGGTTGTCCAGCAGTTCACGGTGCAGCCCGGGGTACATGGCGTTGGACTGCAAGGCGAAATCGAAGAACGACTGGGGCAGGATGTGCGGCGTGCTGGCGTCCACCGCCACGGCGGCCCCCTGGGCCTGACGCTTGCGGTTGGCCGACATCATGCGAAAGAAAATCACCCCGCAACCCAGGCCCACCGACTCACCGATGGCCCACAGCCCACCCGCGGAAGCACGGGTTGCGTTGCCGGGCCGCTTGGCGTCGATCAGGGCGATCTTCAAGTGTTTGCGCTTGGACAGCTGGTACGCGCAGGAGGCGCCGATCACGCCGCCGCCGGCGATGACCACGTCGTACTCTTTGAGGTGGTCAGTCATGCTGGACGGCCTCCGTGCCGGCGTCGCGGAACGCTGAAAAAGGAATCGGATCGATGGGGAAACGCGGCCGCAACCAGCCGACATCGGCACGCCCGGTGGCTTCACGCAGGCGGTCGGTGCAATAGCCGACACACATCCGCCCCTGGCAGTCGCCCATGCTCACCCGAGTGCGCATTTTCAGGCTGGCCATGTCCTGCACGCCCTGTTCCAGAGCCCGGTCGATGTCGGCACGGGTGGCGTGCTCACACCGACAGATCACCGTATCGGCGTCCGGCAATGCGGTTTGCCCGGCACCCCGCTCGGTGTAGCGGTCCACGGCGGCGCGAAAGCGGATGATGCGCTCAAGTTGCGCCTGATACCGCTCACGACTTTCGAGGGCGGTGGCCGGGTCCAGCACATTGCGCTGCATCAGGATCGACAGCGCCGCGATGCGCCCGCTGAGCATGGCGGCCTCCCCGCCGCGAATCCCGCCCACGTCGCCGGCCACATGAATGTGCGCCTCGCTGCTCTGTTGCCAGGCGTCGGACACGGCGCGCAAGTAACCGTCATCGCTGAAGCCGTGTTCCAGGCCCATCTGCTGGCTCAGTTGGGTGCGCGGGATAAATCCGTAGCCCACCGCCAGGGTCTGGGCCGGCACTTGCTCGGCGCGCTTGAGGTCGGGTTCCCAGGTGTCGGAGTACGGCGCAACGGTCACCTGGCTCAGTTCACCTTCGCCGTCGGCCTGCACCACGCCCCAGCCATAGCGCACGGGAATCCCCTTGAGCTTGAGATAGGCCAGCATGCTCAGACCGTCGAGAAACAGCTGCGGCTTGTTCAGCAAGGCCAGGCTCTGCTTGGCAATCTTGCCGAATGCGCAAGCTTCATAGACACCGGCCACCGCCACTCCCGCCGCGTGCAGCTGACAGGCCACCAGTGGCAGCAGCGGGCCGGTGCCGGCGATCACCACCGGCGCAGGTGGCTTGACCACCCCGCTCTTGATCTGCAATTGCAACCCGCCGAGCAGCATCACGCCCGGCAGCGTCCAGCCAGGAAACGGCACGCTGCGCTCATGGCAGCCGGCGGCCAGGAGCAGATGGGAATAGGCAACTTCGCGCAAACGCTCGTCGGCGTCCAGGAGCATCAAGGCACGGAACCCTTCGGCACCGACGACACGGTGGCCCAACCGCACGTCGATCAGCCCGGCGTGGCGCTGGAACTCGCCATGGAGCTTGTCCAGGGCTTCACGGTAGCGCGGCCCCAGGTAATCCAGGCTTACGCCGTCGCGCAGCGGCCCACGGTAGACGACACCGCCCAGGCGCGGCGCCTCTTCGAGCAAGGTGCAGCGCACCCCGTGGGAGGCCAGTTCAATGGCGGCGGCCATGCCCGCCGGCCCGCCGCCGACAATCACCGGATCGAGGCTCATGATGCCTCCGTCTCGGTCATGCGGTTGGCCCGGGTTTCGATCTGCATGCCCGGGCGTACCAGGGTCTGGCAGGCGCGGCGCTTGTGACGGCCGTCGATCTTGACCAGGCAACACTGGCAAACGCCCATGCCGCAGTAGGCACCACTGATCTGGTCGTGATCGTTGCGGGCGACCTGGCGCTGGCCCAGGGACTGGATGACCGTCAGGACGGTCTCACCCTGGGCGGCGTTGACGGCCTGCCCGTCCAGGCGCACCGTCATGTCGGCCCGTGGCAACGGTTGGATGTCGAATTTTCGGCGTAGAAGGTCTTGAGGTTGGGTCATGCTGCTCTTCCTTGAAGGTTCAGTGAGGTCTCGGCTCCTTGCAGCACACCATCACCGGTTAGCGTCGGAGCCCGCCGCGACAGCGCGCCAAAGCGGGCAACAGACGCAGCATGATGGTGCGCACGAAATTTATGTTAGGGATTATTTGTGACCAAGTGTTGATCCAGGCCAGCGAATCCGTTCGCAGTCCCATGAACTTTTTTTCAGAAAGCCGACAGCTATTCTTTGGCAGAATGTTGCGCAATAGCACCGATTTCCCAACACGGTACCGCCCATGAACCGCATCCTGACCATCGAAGACGACGCCGTGACCGCCCGTGAAATCGTCGCCGAGCTGACCCGCAACGGCTTGAATGTCGACTGGGTCGATAACGGCCGCGAAGGCCTGGAACGAGCGGTGAGCGGCGACTACGACCTGATCACCCTCGACCGCATGCTGCCCGAGCTCGACGGCCTGGTGATTGTCACCACGCTGCGCACCATGGGGGTTGCCACGCCGATCCTGATGATCAGCGCCCTCTCCGATGTGGATGAGCGGGTCCGTGGCCTGCGCGCCGGCGGTGACGATTACCTGACCAAGCCGTTTGCCACAGACGAAATGGCCGCCCGGGTCGAGGTGCTGCTGCGGCGCAACAATGGCGCCCGGGAACCGGAAACGGTCTTGCGCGTGGCTGACCTCGAGCTGAACCTGATCAGCCGCGAAGCCAGTCGCAACGGGCAGTTGCTGAGCCTGTTGCCCACTGAATACAAGTTGCTCGAGTTCCTGATGCGCAACAGCGGGCAGATCCTCTCGCGCATGATGATTTTCGAAGAAGTCTGGGGCTATCACTTCGACCCCGGCACCAACCTGATCGACGTCCACATCGGCCGCCTGCGCAAGAAAATCGACCCGCCGGGCCTGGAACCGCTGATTCGCACGGTGCGAGGTTCCGGCTATGTCATTGCTGAACCCCGCTAAGGGCTGGCGCTCCTCCAGCAGCCGCCTGCTGGCGCTGTACAGCTCGCTGTTCGTGATCTGGTGCGCGATCCTGATGGGCGTCATGTACTACGAAGTGTTCGGCTACCTCGACAGCCTGGCCAAACACTCGTTGATGCAGCGCCAGCATCTGTTCGCGAGGATCCATGGCGATCAACTCGAAGATGCACTCATGGCCAGCCTCACGCTGGATGAGCGTGGCGTCGACGCCTATGGCCTGTTCGATCCGCAACTGCGGCATTTGAGTGGGCCGATCCAGCGCATTCCCGAAGATCTGCCGCTCGATGGCCGGATCCACATGCTCGGCGGTTGTGTCGACTCCGACGATCCCAGCGTGCCTTCCGACAGTTGCGACGCGGTAGCGACCCGGACCCAGGACGGGCGATGGCTGATACTGGCGCGGGACAACGGTTCGCTGTTCGCCGTCACCCGTATCATTCTGCATGCGCTGTTCTGGGGCGTTTCGCTGACCATCCTGCCGGGCATCGCCGGCTGGCACCTGTTGCGCCGCCGGCCATTGCAGCGCATCCGCAAACTGCAAGCCAGCGCCGAGGCCATTGTCGCCGGCGACTTGACCCATCGCCTGCCGCTGTCGAGCCGGCGCGATGAACTGGACATGCTGGCGGCCATCGTCAACGCCATGCTTGATCGCATCGAACGCCTGATGAATGAGGTCAAGGGCGTGTGCGATAACATCGCCCATGATCTGCGCACGCCGCTGACCCGCTTGCGCGCTCAGCTGTATCGCATCCAGCAAGAAGCCCCGGACGGTTCGCCCGAAGCACTGCAGATGGATCAGGTGATTGCCGAGACCGATACGCTGATGGCGCGGTTTCGCGGTTTATTGCGGATTTCCGAACTGGAAGACCAACAGCGCCGCTCCGGATTCGTGCGCCTGGATCCGTTGCAGCTGCTACAGGAGTTGCACGACTTCTATCTGCCGCTGGCCGAGGAGGACGGACTGACCTTCAGCCTGGAGGTGCCCGACGCCCTGCCCCTGCTCAACGGTGATCGGGCCTTGCTGTTCGAGGCGGTGTCAAACCTGCTGAGCAATTCCATCAAATTCACCCCGCCCGGCGGCACCGTGGTCCTGCGCGGGGTGGATCAGGGCGACAGTACGCGCATCGAAGTGCTCGACTCCGGGCCGGGCATTCCCACGGCCGAACGCAAGGCCGTGTTCCGGCGTTTCTACCGCGCCGAAGGCAGCAGCCAGCACGGCGGATTTGGCTTGGGACTTTCGATTGTCGCGGCGATCGTCAACCTGCACGGGTTCAGGTTGGAGGTGGGGAGCAGCGAATACGGTGGGGCGCGGTTGGTGCTCGATTGCCGGGCGACGCTTCTGTAGCTCAACGAAGGATTTGAAGTGACACCTGTGGCGAGGGAGCTTGCTCCCGCTGGGGCGCGCAGCGGCCCTGTTTTTTGGGGCTGCTGCGCAGCCCAGCGGGAGCAAGCTCCCTCGCCACGGAAGATCATTCAAGCTGGATCATCGCGATCAGGCGGGATCACCGCGATGCAACGGCGTATTCTGCAATTCGTAACGCAGCTCTTCGATCAGCTTCGCCAGGCTTTCTTCCGAGCGAACACTGTCCAGGCTCATGCCGCTCACCACTAGGTCCACTTCACCGCTGTCGCGGTGGTAGAGGCGCACGGTAAGGGTGCCATCGCCATTGAGGCTGCACTCGCAGGCCAGCGGGGTAAAACTCTGTTCGAGGCGAGCGCGCAGGGGGGCCAACTGAGGCATACGCTGCACCTCAGGGCTGAGGTTGCAAGCGGACGGCGGGCAACCTGGGGGTTACCGGCCTGGCAGACGTCCTGTCGATGACACTTTGGTTTTTCTTACTGCACATCGTGGTGTATTCCTTGACTGTTTCGTGGGGACGCGGCATCGCAGACAATGCCGCACACTGAAAGCCTAAGGAGTCGATTGCAGGGGTAAAACACGAATTTGCACCAGCTGACCCGGTGCATTTGCACTGGCTATCATGGTGCCTTCACCCGCCATTCCTTGGCGAACAAACCGCGCTCCCTGGCCCAGACAATCGCCTCACTGCGGCTGTGCACGTCCAGTTTCGAATACAGCGTCGCCACGTGATTGCGCACGGTATTGGGCGCCAGCTTCAAGCGTGCGGCGATTTCCTTGTCCGCCAGCCCCTGGCAGATCAACCCTAGTACGTCACGCTCCCGGGCCGTCAATTCGGTGAATGACCCGGTGGGCATCTGGGTGTTGATGCTCTTCACATTGGCCAGTTTCTCAATGAGGGTGCGGCTGAACCAGGAAGCGTCCTTCATCACCTCCTCAATGGCCGCCACCAGCTCCAACTCCGAACGCTTGCGTTCGGTGATGTTCATCAACACCAGCAGGTAGCAGGGTTTGTCCTGGATCACCACGGTATCGGCTGCCACCTCGCAGTCGATCTGCTCCCCGCCTTTCTTGTGCACCTTGACATCGACGCTGGATACGGTGGCCGTCTTCTCCAGCCTGGCAAACAATGCCGCGCCGGCATCCTTGTCCAGAAAGCCAACCTCCTCCACGGTTTTACCCAACAACTCCTCACTGGCGTAGCCGGTGGTCAGGAGGAAGGCTTCGTTGATTTCCAGCAGTTGCTGTTCGGCACTGCATACCAGGGTCGGCACGGGCGACAGGCGGAACGACTTGGCAAAGCGCTCCTCACTCTGGCGCAAAGCGGTTTCGGCCTTGCGCCGGGGTTCCATGTCCATGAAGGAAAACAGCATGCAGTCTTCGTCGTGCAAATCCAGCGGCTGGCCGGCGACGATCACCTGCTTGCTTCCCCCTTCGGGCAAGCGCAGCTCGGCCTGCATCTGCGGAATGGTCGCACCCTGCCCCAGCCGCTCGATGGCCAGGTCACGTTTTTCAGCGGCTTCGAGCACATCCAGTTCATACACCGAACGGCCGATCACCTGCTCGCGGCTGTAGCCGGTCATTTCCAGGAAACCCTGGTTGACTTTGATATAGCGCAGGTCACTGAGGCGACAGATCACCGCCGGCGCGGGGTTGGCGGCAAAGGTTTTCTCGAAACGCTGCTCGGCGCTGGCCCATTCAGTGGCATCGCTGAGAATCAACACAAAAAACTCCGACTCGCCGTCACGATTGGTCAACACCATGCTGCGAATCCTGTGCACCCAGGTCCGATCCGGGTCGGCTTCGGGCGTAACCTCCACCAACACATCGCTGAACTCATCACCCCGGGCCACTCGGGCGATGGGGTAGTTGTCTTCGGGCAGTGGATGGTTGTTGCGATAACGCAGGTTGAAACGCCGCGCATATTCTTTGGCATTCTTGCCCAGGTCACCGAGGTCCTTGACCCCGTGCATGGTCAAGGCGGCCTCATTGGCCCAGGCGATGGTCTGGTCGAGTTCGATCAACATCACCCCGTCCGACAGCCCGGCGATGATCTGCAGCAATTGGCGGCGATTGGTATCCGTGTTCGGGACATCCTGATTCATTGGGTCTCCGTGTGGTCAGCGGCACATGGAAATTACGACCACCCGTCGCGCTGGGGCGTTCCCTGTTGGGTTTGGGGAAGCTTGTGACCAGGCTTGGAAATTGGCGGCGCCTGGGCTGGCCTCATCGCGAGCAGGCTCGCTCCCACAGGTCTTGCGGTGTGCCTCGGACTCCGACGGTGCTACAGCCCCCATGTGGGAGCGAGCCTGCTCGCGATAGCGTCATCAGCCTCGCCATAAAATCTCAAGAGCCAGCGCCCCCTCCCGGACTAACAGTTCTGCTAGTAGACGTCCCACGTGAAATACCCGAGCCTGCCACAATCAAGCCCAACAGGAAGACCAAGCCCATGTCAGCTTCGTCGTGGACCATACTGTGCCGCTATCAATATGACCCATTGGATCGTCTCGTCGGCGTCACCCCAGGTGGGCGCCCGGGCACGCAACGTTTTTACCAAGAAGAAGAATTGATCAACGAGATAGAAGGCGAGACACAGCTGACGGTCATTCGTCACGAAGCCCAGCCTCTGGCACAACGACTGAGGACGGCTGGCACCAAGGAGACAACCCTGCTGGCAACGGACCAACAACGTTCGCCATTGGCGGCACTGATGGACACGACCCCACAGCAACTGACTTATACCGCCTACGGTTACCGCAGAAGGGAAAGTGGCTTGAGTAGTTTGCTCGGTTTCAATGGCGAGCGCCCTGAGTCAGTCACCGGGCATTATTTGTTGGGACAGGGGAACCGGGCTTTCAATCCGGTATTGATGAGGTTCAATAGTCCGGATGAGCTGAGTCCTTTTGGTAACGGGGGGATTAATCCTTATGCTTATTGTGGGGGGGATCCGGTTAATCGGTATGATCCGAGCGGGAATATTCCTTTGCCCTTTGCACCTTGGAACTTACCAAGAAATTACCCTATTATTTTTCCAAAAACTATTCCACAGATCATTGATCGACCCTCGGCTATTACTCGCCCCACAGTTTCTCGTTCTTCCCAGACAACTACTTTCAATAAGCCCTTCGATCCGAGAAAGAAACTAATGCAAAATTATATAGCCAAGACCGAATCGGCCTCCGCTTCCGATCGAGCCAGCACACTATTGGTGCTACCTCCCGAAGGGCCGCCACAAAGTTACAGACGGCAAATAGACTTACTCCCTCCGAAGCAGGCAGCCAGAATTATAGAAGCAAGAGAACTCACCGCAGACGCGCGGCTTTACGATCGGTTAATGAAAACAAAGCCAGACAGTCGGATGATGCCAAAGACTACTCTGCTAACAAATTTTTATAACGCTGACGCACGCCTAGAGACGTTAAAGGCTGGTGGATCAACGCTCAAGCAGCGCTCTGATGCGCGTTCCTCACTTCAGTGGGCTAGGAAGCAAGCCAAACGGAGCGCTCTAATAAATGCCGGGATTCGCACTGAATAAGAGGAAAACTTATCCTATCTGGGCCTACCATAATCTGGTTGATCTATTAGAACCTAGTCCAGATCTATTCGACTAATAAAAACCACTCTGCCACAGATCATATGAAAAATTACACAGCCATGGTCTGCACCGTTTATTCGAACAACATGTCCGACAGCAGTTTTTTGACTTTGAGCACACTTAACAGTCTCTATTAACCAGAGCTATATAGGTACTATGTGGCGAGGAGATTCATCACCTCGCCACAAGGGATGCGTTATATCGACGGGTGCCGTTCGACATTATCCAGTGCGCGGTTGGCCAGCAGGCTGCCCAGTTCGATCAGCTGTTGGATGCCGAGGAGGAAGTGCCGGCGTGAACCGTCCAGGTCGAAGGCCAGGTCCTCAACCATGGCATTGGCCGAGGCCAGGGTTTCGCTCAGGTTGGCGAGCAGGCTTTCAGTGTCGATGTCCTTGTTGACGGTGAAGAGCTGGCCGGGGGCAGGTTCTGCCTTGGGTGTGTCCGGCTTGGGGTTCAGGTAATGGTCAAGGACACGGTCGGTGACTTCGTCGCGTTTTCGGGATTTGTTTTTGTGGCGCGGTGGGGTCGGATTGGTGTCCGAGGGGTTTGGGGTTGCTTTGAACATAAATAATCTCCAAATCGAAAAAGGAGACCACCATCCTCGCTACCAAACGAAGGTGGCGGCCATACGCGGGTTGGTAGACCGGTGACTTGGAAAACCGGCGCGTCCGAAGACGCCCTGCGCATGGCCGCCATAAAAACAGATACCGGAAAGGCCTCTGCTAGGCGGGCTATGCGACAAGTCAAAAACAGGGCTACCAAACCCGATCGCTGATTCCTCAGCGACCCGGAAACGATAAAACCAGCCCTCCAGGCGCACAAGCCGGCGGATTCTGGCGTAGTTGTAGGCAATGGCGCAAGACGATGTAGCCGGTTCCGGAATACTCCTACATGCGAATAAACAGATCTCTGGCAAGGGTCTGGGAAGCATGGGATTCAGGAGTTGAAATAGGCGGTGCCTGGTCTGATGTCATCGTCGGATCGCCCCCGGAGCAGGCTCGCTCCCACAAGTCTTGCGATGTCCCCTGGATTGCGGATTACGCTTCCACAGGTTCTGCAGTGTTCCCGGATTCTGAGGTGTCACTGGCTCCTGTGGCGAGGGAGCTTGCTCCCGCTCGGCTGCGTAGCAGTCGCAGGCCCGGTTGGTGCGGTGTGTCAGGGGAACCGCGTCGGCTGGTTTGGGGCTGCTACGCAGCCCAGCGGGAGCAAGCTCCCTCGCCACAGGGGTTTGGTGCAATAGCGTTGCCTCGCCCAGGGTTTCTGTAGGCCTCGGATCCTGATCATTGGACTAAAGTCTTAGACCAGTCATCGCACAACTTCAAACCTGCATCGCTATCCTTCCAAACCGCGCCTCCCTCAGCGCGCAGGCTATCCCGTTTCACCTCAGCCAATCGCGACCATTGAATTACCTAGCTCGGAAGAAAACGGCAATTGGATTTTTCCGATAATGGCCAGTTGACAACGAGGAACGGCTTCCAAATAATCCGTGGAATGTTGTACGACGACGTATGACAAAAATAAAAACAACAAAAAGTAGGGAGCGTCATAGTGAGCACTCGTGTCCGTTTTTCGCCCGACAACCATCCAAACCGCCGTACCCTCCTCATTTCCAAGCCTGCGCTGACACTGCTCGGTTGCAGCAGCCTGGCGCTGTTCCTGCCCATGACCGTCCATGCCGAAGGCTTCGTCGATGACGCCAAGGCGACGCTGAACCTGCGCAACGCCTATTTCAACCGCAACTTCACCAACCCGAACAATGCCCAGGGCAAGGCCGAGGAATGGACCCAGAACTTCATCCTCGACGCCAAGTCCGGCTTCACCCAGGGCACGGTCGGTTTCGGTGTGGACGTGCTGGGCCTGTACTCGGTGAAGCTGGATGGCGGTCGCGGTACTGCCGGCACTCAATTGCTGCCGGTGCATGACGACGGGCGTCCGGCCGATGACTTCGGGCGCCTGGGCGTGGCGCTCAAGGCCAAGGTGTCGAAGACTGAATTGAAGGTGGGTGAATGGATGCCGGTGCTGCCGATCCTGCGCTCCGACGACGGTCGCTCCCTGCCGCAAACCTTCCGTGGCGGCCAGGTCACTTCCACCGAGATCAACGGCTTGAGCCTCTACGGCGGCCAGTTCCGTGGCAACAGCCCGCGCAACGACGCGAGTATGGAAGACATGTCGATGAATGGCCGCAGCGCCTTCACTTCCGACCGTTTCAATTTCGGCGGCGGTGAATATGCCTTCAATGAAAAACGCACTCAGGTCGGCGTCTGGTATGCGGAACTGTCTGATATCTACCAGCAGCAGTATTTCAACCTGACCCACAGCCAGCCCATCGGCGACTGGACCCTGGGCGCCAACCTCGGTTACTTCATCGGCAAGGAAGACGGCAGCGCCCTGGCCGGCGATCTCGACAACAAAACCGCGTTCGCCATGCTCTCGGCCAAATACGGTGGCAACACCTTCTACGTCGGCCTGCAAAAGGTCGGCGGCGACGATGCCTGGATGCGCGTCAACGGCACCAGCGGCGGGACCTTGGCGAACGATAGCTACAACTCCAGCTACGACAACGCCAAGGAAAAATCCTGGCAACTGCGCCATGACTTCAACTTCGCCGCCGTCGGCGTCCCGGGCCTGACCCTGATGAACCGCTACATCAGCGGTGACAACGTGCACACCGCCACGGTCGACGATGGCAAGGAATGGGGCCGTGAAACCGAGTTGGCGTACACCGTGCAGAGCGGCGCGCTGAAGAGCCTCAATGTGAAGTGGCGCAACTCGACGATGCGTCGGGATTTCAGCACCAATGAGTTCGATGAGAACCGCATATTCATCAGCTACCCGATTTCGTTGTTGTAAGCAGCCAATGTGGCGAGGGAGCTTGCTCCCGCTCGACTGCGAAGCAGACGCCTGTTTCGCAACCGTATGGGCCTGCTTTGCAGGCCAACGGGAGCAAGCTCCCTCGCCACAGGGCGGTGGGCCCTTGACATTGAGGCAAGGATGCCGGCCTAGAGCGCTTCGTCGATCAAGCGTTGACAAGGTAGCGGGAGGATATGGATATTTCACCACGGTCGTACGACAACTTATAACAACTGATACTCTCACTGTTTGCCCAGGGAATTTCATGACTACGACACCGATCCGCCACCCCCTCAATCGCCTGCTGCTGACCGGCGCCGCCGGCGGCCTGGGCAAGGTCTTGCGCGAACGCCTCAAGCCTTTCGCCCGGCATATTCGTCTATCGGATATCGCCGCCATGGCCCCGGCCATCGATGAAAGCGAAGAAGTGGTGCTGTGCGACCTGTCGGATAAACAGGCCGTGCATCATCTGGTGGAAGGCGTCGACGCCATCCTGCATTTCGGCGGTGTTTCGGTGGAGCGTCCGTTCGAGGAAATCCTCGGTCCGAACATCAACGGTGTCTTCCACCTCTACGAAGCCGCGCGCAAGCACGGCGTCAAACGGGTGATTTTCGCCAGCTCCAACCACGTCATCGGCTTCTACAAGCAGGACGAAGCCCTCGACGCGCTCTCCCCGCGTCGTCCGGATGGCTACTACGGCCTGTCCAAGTCCTATGGCGAAGACGTGGCGAGTTTCTACTTCGATCGCTACGGCATCGAGACCGTGAGCATCCGTATCGGCTCCTCGTTCGCCGAGCCGCAGAACCGCCGGATGATGAGCACCTGGCTGAGCTTCGACGACCTTACCCAACTGATCGAATGCTCGCTCTACACCCCGAACGTCGGCCACACCATCGTCTACGGCGTCTCCGCCAACCGCGACGTCTGGTGGGACAACAGCCACGCCGCGCACCTGGGCTACCGGCCCAAGGACAGCTCGGAGATTTTCCGCGCCAAGGTCGAAGCGCAACCGATGCCGGCCGCCGATGACCCGGCCCGGATCTACCAGGGCGGTGCTTTTGTGGCAGCCGGCCCGTTCGACGACTGATTCGCCTGTAGTCCACGGAATACGAAACGAACCAAGGAATCGTCATGCAAGCCGAATTGATTGTCGACGCACGCAACGCCGTCGGGGAGAGCCCGGTCTGGGTCCCCGAGGAAAACGCCCTGTACTGGGTGGACATTCCCAACGGCGGCCTGCAGTGCTGGAACGCCGGGACCGGCCAGCTCAAGGGCTGGGAAGCGCCCGAGATGCTCGCCTGCATCGCCCGGCACCAGGACGGTGGCTGGATCGCCGGCATGGAAAGCGGTTTCTTTCGCCTGCACCCCAATGACGACGGCAGCCTGGACAGCGAACTGTGCGCCAGCGTCGAGCACAGCCGCAGCGACATGCGTCTCAACGATGGTCGCTGTGACCGCCAGGGACGTTTCTGGGCTGGCAGCATGGTGCTGAACATGGGCGCCAACGTCGACGAAGGCCGGTTGTACCGCTTCGAGGCCGGGCAACGCAGCCCGGTGCAGGCGCAAATGAGCGGCTTCATTGTGCCCAACGGCCTGGGCTTCAGCCCGGACGGGCGCACGATGTACCTCTCTGATTCCCATCCACTGGTGCAGCAGATCTGGGCCTTCGACTACGACATCGACAGCGGCACCCCGAGCAACCGCCGGTTGTTCGTCGACATGCTGCCCCTGGCCGGGCGCCCGGATGGCGCGGCGGTCGATGCCGAAGGTTGCTACTGGATCTGCGCCAACGACGCCGGCCTCATCCACCGCTTCACCCCGGATGGAAGGCTGGACCGCTCCCTGGCGGTGCCGGTGAAAAAACCGACCATGTGTGCCTTTGGCGGCAGCCGCCTGGACACCTTGTTCGTCACCTCGATCCGCCCCGGCGATGACACCGACCCGCAGTCCCTGGCCGGTGGCGTGTTCGCCCTCAACCCTGGGGTCAAGGGCCTCGCCGAACCTGTGTTTGGAGGACCGAAACACTCCGCGAACTGATCTGCAATGCCGCGTCACTGGATGAGCACATAAAAACAACAAGACTGGAGATGGACCATGAACTTCAAACGTACGCTTCTGATCGCAGCCCTGCCCCTGGCCTTCCTGGCGCAGGCGGCGCACGCCCTGGAAATCAAGTTCGCCGACATCCACCCCGCCGGCTACCCGACCGTGGTCGCCGAGGAAAGCATGGGCAAGACCCTGACCAAGGAAAGCAACGGTGAGCTGACCTTCAAGTACTTCCCGGGCGGTGTATTGGGCTCGGAAAAAGAAGTCGTCGAGCAGGCCCAGGTCGGCGCGGTGCAAATGACCCGCGTCAGCCTCGGCATCGTCGGCCCGGTGGTGCCGGATGTGAACGTGTTCAATATGCCGTTCATCTTCCGCGACCATGACCACATGCGCAAAGTCATCGACGGCGAAGTCGGCGACGCGATCCTGGATCGGATCACCAATTCCGAATTCGGCCTGGTGGCCCTGGCCTGGATGGACGGCGGTACGCGCAACCTCTACACCAAGAAACCGGTACGCAAGCTCGAAGACCTCAAGGGCATGAAGATTCGGGTGCAGGGCAACCCGATGTTCATCGAGACCATCAACGCCATGGGCGGCAACGGCATCGCCATGGACACCGGCGAGATCTTCAGCGCCCTGCAGACAGGTGTGATCGACGGCGCGGAGAACAACCCGCCGACCATGCTTGAGCACAACCACTACCAGAACGCCAAGTTCTACAGCCTGACCGGCCACCTGATCCTGCCCGAGCCGATCGTGATGTCGAAAATCACCTGGGAAAAACTCACCCCGGCCCAACAGGACATGGTGAAAAAAGCCGCCAAGGCCGCCCAGGCTGAAGAGCGCGTGCTGTGGGACAAGAAATCCGCCGCCAGTGAGGAAAAGCTCAAGGCCGCCGGCGTCGAGTTCATCACCGTGGACAAGAAGCCCTTCTACGACGCCACCGCAGCGGTCCGGGCCAAATACGGCGCACCGTATGCCGACCTGATCAAGCGCATCGAAGCCGTTCAGTAAGCCCCTCACTCTGTACTCATGACGAGGCCCGGCGCGCCTGATGTCCAAGGCGCGCCCGGTTACGGTGGAACCCGATGAAGAATTTGCTGCTGCGTATCAACGATAAGATCTACATGACCTGCATCTGGGTGGCCGGCCTGTCCGTCCTGGCGATTTCCCTGATGATTCCCTGGGGCGTATTCGCCCGCTACGTGTTGGGTTCCGGTTCGAGCTGGCCCGAGCCCACCGCGATCCTGTTGATGATGGTGTTCACCTTCATCGGCGCCGCCGCCAGCTACCGCGCCGGTGCGCACATGGCCGTGGCGATGCTGACCGACCGCATGCCGCCGCACTTCCGGACGCTGGCATCGGTGTTCTCCCAGCTACTGATGGCGATGATCTGCATCTTCATGACCATCTGGGGCGCCAAGCTGTGCATGTCGACCTGGAACCAGTTCATGAGCGCCCTGCCCGACCTGCGCGTCGGCGTGACCTATCTGCCGATTCCGGTGGGTGGGCTGCTGACGCTGATTTTCGTCCTGGAAAAACTCTTGCTCGGTGACCAGAGCAAACGGCGGGTCGTGCAGTTCGACCTGGTTGAAGAAAGTGAAGGGGCCGCTTAATGGACGCTCTGATTCTGCTGGGCAGCTTTATCGCATTGATCCTGATCGGCATGCCGGTCGCCTACGCCCTGGGCGCGGCCGCGCTGATCGGCGCGTGGTGGATCGACATCCCGTTCCAGGCGGTGATGATTCAAGTCGCGGGCGGCGTGAACAAATTCTCGCTGTTGGCGATTCCGTTCTTCGTACTGGCCGGCGCGATCATGGCCGAGGGCGGCATGTCCCGCCGGCTGGTGGCGTGTGCCGGTGTGCTGGTGGGTTTCGTGCGCGGTGGCCTGTCACTGGTCAACATCGTAGCCTCGACCTTCTTCGGCGCGATCTCGGGTTCTTCCGTGGCGGACACCGCTTCGGTGGGTTCGGTGCTGATCCCGGAAATGGAACGCAAGGGGTATCCGCGGGACTTCTCCACCGCCGTGACCGTCAGTGGTTCGGTGCAGGCCCTGCTGACCCCGCCAAGCCATAACTCGGTGCTCTACTCCCTGGCCGCGGGCGGCACGGTGTCGATTGCCTCGCTGTTCATGGCCGGCATCGTCCCAGGCCTGCTGATGAGCGCCTGCCTGATGGTGCTGTGCCTGATTTTCGCGAAGAAACGTGACTACCCCAAGGGCGAAGTCATTCCGATGCGCGAAGCGCTGAAGATCGTCGGCGAAGCCCTGTGGGGCCTGATGGCGATGGTGATCATCCTCGGCGGGATCCTGTCGGGCATCTTCACTGCCACCGAATCGGCGGCTATCGCGGTGCTGTGGTCGTTCTTCGTGACCATGTTCATCTACCGCGACTACAAGTGGCGTGAACTGCCCAAGCTGATGCACCGCACGGTTCGCACCATCTCCATCGTGATGATTCTGATCGGCTTCGCCGCCAGTTTCGGCTACATCATGACGCTGATGCAGATCCCGGCGAAGATCACCACGCTGTTCCTGACCCTGTCGGACAACCGCTACGTGATCCTGATGTGCATCAACGTGATGTTGCTGCTGCTGGGCACCGTGATGGACATGGCGCCGCTGATCCTGATCCTGACGCCGATCCTGATGCCGGTGATCCTGGGCATCGGCGTGGACCCAGTGCAGTTCGGCATGATCATGCTGGTGAACCTGGGGATCGGACTGATAACACCGCCCGTGGGCGCGGTGCTGTTCGTCGGCTCGGCGGTGGGCAAAGTCAGCATCGAAAGCACCGTCAAGGCGTTGCTGCCGTTCTACGCCGTGCTGTTTTTGGTGCTGATGCTGGTGACCTATGTGCCGGCTCTTTCGCTGTGGTTGCCGCATTTGGTGTTGTAAGAATAATAAATCCCCTGTGATCAGGGGATTTTCCTGAGACAGAGATTCATCTGTGGCGAGGGGATTTATCCCCGCTGGGCTGCGAAGCAGCCCCCAGAGGCGCGAATCTCGGTGCATCAGACAGATCGCGGTTGCCGGTTCTGGGGCTGCTTCGCAGCCCAACGGGGATAAATCCCCTCGCCACAACAGCGTTCGCACAAGCCCTCTACATAAACATCTCGGCAGACAAGCCACCATGACCCCACCTCTTCTGCACCTCGAAGACGAACTGACCCGCCTCACCCTCGCTCCGCACCTGGGCGCCAGTCTTGTCGACTGGACCCTGCGCAGCAACGGTGCGCCGCTGCTGCGCCCGCCAGCACCGCAGGCCGTGGAGAACGGCCTGCCTGGCAAGCTCGGCGGATTTCCGTTGATCCCCTGGTCGAACCGGATCGCCAACGGCGGTTTCGACTGCCCGGGCGGTTGGCTCGCATTGGAAGCCAACAGCCCCAACGATCCATTTCCGATCCACGGCAGCGCCTGGCAGCAGCCGTGGCAGGTGACCGAGCAGAGCGCCCAGCAAGTGCTGTTGCAGCTCGACAGCCAACAACCGTTCGCCTACTGCGCCAGCCTGCGCATCCGCCTGAGTGGCGGCCAGTTGCAAATCGCGATGCACGTCACTCACATGGCCGAACAGGCGGCGTGGCATGGGCTCGGTTTGCATCCGTATTTCCCGCGTACCGCCGGAACACGCCTGCAAACCCGTGCCCATGAAGTGTGGATGTGCGATGCCACGAAGCTGCCGACCGAACGGGTGGACGTTCCGCCGCAGTGGGATTTCCAACAAGCCCGACTGTTGCCGGATACCCTGGTCGATAATGGTTTCGGCGGCTGGGACGGACACTGCCTGATCCAGCAACCGGACCTGGGTTATGAGCTGCAATGCCAGGCCAGTGGCAGCGATTACTTTTTGCTGTACTGCCCGGTGGGCCTGGATTTCTTCTGCATCGAACCGGTCAGCCATCCGGTCAATGCGCACCATCTGCCAGGGCGGCCGGGCTTGCGCCTGCTGGAGCAAGGCCAGTCGGTGGCGTTGGGGTTTTCGATGCGGTGTCGGGAGCTGTAGCCCCCGGACTAGATAAGGCCCCCTGTGGCGAGGGAGCTTGCTCCCGCTCGGCTGCGAAGCAGACGCCCTGAGCCAAAACCGTATGGGCCTGCTTCGCAGTCCAGCGGGAGCAAGCTCCCTCGCCACAGGGGTTGTGTTCGGCTGGGACTACGCGCGCACCACCATGAACACCGCCACCCCCAGACACACTGCGGCAAATCCCACCTGCAACGCCCGGGCCGGGACTTTGGCGGACAGTCGCCGTCCCAATACCATCCCGACAATACTCGCCGCGATGAACATCGCCCCGACCCGGTCGATGCTCACCCCGGCATGAAACGCGCCGACCACGCCGATCAGGGAAATCAGGCTGATGACCATCAGCGACGTGGCGACGATGCCGCGCATCTGCACGTCGGTCAGTTGCTTGAAGGCCGGGACGATCAGGAAGCCACCACCCACACCCAGCAGTCCCGAGACCAGCCCGGTCACCGCGCCCAATGCCGACAGCGTGGCGGTGCAACGTGGGGTCCAGGCCAGACGCCCGGTCTTGTGGTCGAGCATGCAGTTTTTCTGCCCCCAGCTGGCGGCGCCGTGATCGCTGGGCCCCGCTTGTGCGGTTTCGCGGCGCAACATGCGCGCCGCCACCAGTACCATCAGCAAGCTGAACAGGATCATCAGGATTTTTTCTGAAAGCTGATGGGCCACGTAGATGCCCAACGGCGAAAACACCGCGCCGAGCAACGCGATCAGCAACGCCGCGCGATAACGCACCAGGCCATGACGCAACCCGTCGATAGCCCCCACCGCTGCGGCACTGCCCACCGCGAACAACGCCACCGGCGCTGCCTGGGTCATGCTCCAACCCAGGCCCAACACCAACGCCGGCACGGCCAGAATCCCACCGCCCGCCCCCGTCAGGCCAAGGACCAGGCCCATGACCACGCCAAAAAAACTCGCCAGTAACATA